>Ga0179593_1328352_pt1 | contig 20584 bp, 14 predicted proteins | sample CZODoug2_1_08_16_FD_185931 | JGI IMG/M metagenome (GOLD analysis project Ga0179593, IMG submission 185931) | Vadose zone soil fungal communities from Angelo Coast Range Reserve, California, USA - CZODoug2_1_08_16fungal (PacBio error correction) | ecosystem: Environmental > Terrestrial > Soil >... | reverse complement strand
CCCCTTCCCCCGGTCCGTTGCTGGATGGGGGTAAACCCATCCGTTCCCCTTTCTTGGAATCGCTCCGTTTTCTTCGTCTCCTATCGACGCTCGAATAGGAATAACTTTCATGCTGCCTTTGTGTGGTTTTTTTTTTCCTTCTGGTCCTTAGTGGACCCCTCGCAGGGCGCTGAGCCTGTGTTCCACATAGAACCGGGTATGTCCAAAGCCGCTCGAAGTCGCGATTGAAAAAAAAGTGCCCATTCCTTCCCTCCGCTTTTTTTTTTACGTCGGCGGAGAGACCGTGCGTCCCTCCGGTAGGGCAAGGCACATTCCCCCCCCCTATGCGCGCCCTACTGTTTTGAGACCTCACCTGCCCCCGGCCTGCCTTGCTCCACTTTCTTGAGTAGCTTGATTCCGCCCCGAGTGGGTATCCATGGCCGGCGCGCTGAGAGGGAGCATCGTGCTCCCCCAGCACTTTACTCGTTTTTCCGCTGCCCTAGAGCCAAAATATCGTCCTTTCGCCCGCCTGACAGCGAAGGGCTCGTTGCGAGCAACACCCTCTCGCATTGGGCGCGTCCAGCTGCTTTTTCTTCTGGTCGGGCGGCCTACAGCACTCTCGTGGCGTGGGGGCGAGATATCACTGTCTGCGTTTCGTTCCCCTTTTCCGCTCTTCCCCTTCATCTGCGCGCGCTCTACCTCCAGCTCGCCAATCTGAGACGGACGGATCCCCACGCTCCTTCTTGAGGCCCTCGCAGGCTACCTGCGGGGAATGTGTTTTCCACGCGAGGCTGTTGCGGCGCGAGTCCGAAGGACCATCTTCCGCACTCCGCGTTTTTCATCGGTATGACGGGATACTTGAATTCTGCGCGCGCCCTTAGTAGGACTGACGTAGCCTTAATGTGTGATTCCCATAAAGTTGCAAGATTCCTCAAGCCGCCTGGAAGTCCCGCTCCGCGTTTCGCTCGCTCGACACCCCGCTAAAACCTCTCCCAATTCGTTTCCCGAGGGCCGAAATGAAGGACGTCCCCCCCCCTTTTAAGCACCACGATGCGACGGGGACCGACCGGCTATGTTGTGGCGGAAAGCCCCAAGTTCCTTCGATTTTCACAGGCGAGTTTTACAAGCATGTTTGCCTTCCGCCACTCCCACAGCCTGGGGGTCTGCTACGATATGTCTTTCTTTTGCCGGATTAAAATCCAATGCGTGTCAGTGAGCCCCACTGTTGGTGATCCCCTAAGCGAAAAATACGCCTGTGTTTTTTTTTTTTTTCAGGTTATTCTGTCCAAACAGTGATGTTCTGTGCACTTCTTCTCCGACAATCATTTTGAATTCAATGGGTGACCGACGCGTTCCACGCGGTTCGGCCTCTAATGCTAATTTGGTCTGTTTATTGATGCCCGCATAACGGGGGCTTCTCGGAACGCGCACGACTACGAGCGCCGATGTAACTCAGTTTAAACCCCCTAAGGTGTTTTTCCGTAGGATACGTTATTTTCCTGACACATGTATGTTTGCCCCTTGGCTTATGACCCCCGTTTCTCACTTAAACCACGCCCGGAAGGTAGCTGTGCCTCGACCATTTAGCCCTCTTTTTTCCCAAGGAGACCCCTTGCCCTGTCGACTAGGGTTGTGCTAGATGCCCCCCTGTGTCTTTTCATCGTGAACGCCGTGTTAGAAGCCTTTACGCGTTCGAACCTTACCCACACCTCCGACCCGGGGCACCTGCATCCTGGGGCAATCTAACCTTCCTCTTCCAGATTTTTAAAGTTGTAGCTGCGCGGCGCTTTCCCAAGTGCGATGACGCTACTCTGCAAAGTTAGCGTGAACCCCGTTGGAATCCGTAAGGCGTTTCCCATCGAAGTGCCGCTCCGAGAGGGACCTTTGTTGCCGGCGGCCAGTTGGTTCTCTTGAAAACAGACGGCGGATAATTAAGTGTGATTAGCTGGTCACCGGCAGAGCCGAACGCCTAACTACCCTTCCACGGAGACTTGGAGGTTTTTTAACCCGTGCGGCGGCAGTTTATCCGTGGACGGTGGCTTCCGTGAGGGCTGCCTAAAGTGTCGTCCAGCCGGGTTGGGTCGACCACATTCCAACTCATCCCGGTCAAACCCAACCGCCCCTGTCGCAGTTTTAGGTGAAGTTGAGTCCCCGCTGTTGTGTGTGCGTATTCCCTAAAAATGCTCGTGGATGAAGTACCAGTTTTTGAACGGTATGCAGCCCCCCACCCGGTCCAACAACCACCCGGAGACATGCACTCCCGAAATCCGCCCGTCCTCCCACGTCATCTTTAAAGAGCCGTGCGGCGACGACTTCCGAGTCCATTGTGGTCGTGTCAACAACCTTTTGCCCCCCCCCCCAGCGTTGATTTTCGTTGTGCGCCCTTATAACACATTCACGTGAGCCTCCAGCCCATTTATGAAGAAACCCCGCAAACCCAGGCCTGTTTCTGATTAATCTCTCTCTTCCTCCGTGGTTGGGTGGTCTGCATATCATCAACAGTTTGGGGGTTTCTTTTTTTTTTTTCCCATTCTGGCGTTTCCACTCCCCGTTTCACTTGGGAGCTTATAAATTTCACCCTCACTCATTTTCGCTGTTCATAAGACCCCCTGATTGTACTACAGGCTTAGTCTGACTTTTTTTAAGTTTTGAGGCCCGTGTTCGGTTATCGCGCATTGCCTGACGGCGCTTTTTTTTTGTGACCGTGTCTCCCGTTAACACCTTGCGTGTCCCCCAAAAAAAGTCATACTCGCAGCTGCTTTTTTCGATCTCAAACGGCCCACAGGGAGCATCCCAACTTCACCCAACTGCCCGGACGGTTTTGTTCGTGGACAGAATGTTTAGTGACCAAACCAGCTGACGATAAGACTGAAATCGACGCCACCCGCACGTCACGCCGTGGTTTTGGAAAATTCAAGTACCAGTTTTAAAGATTTATTTTCGGCCTGCTTAGGGCCCCTTTACTGCGTCCCAGACTACACAAGAGATCCGCTTCGTGTTTACGCTTTTCCCCACACCCCGGACATGCAAACTGGTCATCGCTGCCACCCTTCGATGGCCTTGAATAGAAAAAGGTTACTGGCACTTAACGGGTAAATTTAGATCTATCTTGGTACCCAAAAATCGGACAGTTCGCCGCGCTACCAGAAACCACTATGGACCTGCTTACGTCTCGCTTTTTCGCTCTGCCGGGCCCGTTCCGGGTCTGAGGGTTCCTTATCGACACGCTCCTTCCCTTCTCCCCGTTCTGTCATGACAATGGCACAATTTCCCCGCCAAACACACCCACGTCACAATTGCTTCGCCTGTTTCCCCCCCTAGTTAAGCTACTGACACCCCCTTACCGTTGTACAGTGGGTTACGCGTGCCTTTAACTGTACTAAGCCCTGGTCAAATTATTCAACCCGTAACCCGACCGGAAATCCTTAGTGCATGTGCCGGCACCTGAGATTGTTTCCGTGAGCTTTCCGATCGTCGCGTTAATCTCACGCCCCTCCTTCAACTGCAATCGCAAATCACGGTCCCATATACATCACACCCCCCTCGTTTTTCCCCTCCCACCCGCGTTTTAGAAAGACTCACCAGTTTGAACAATGATTTCGGATCCGTAGTCCGAGTGCGTCTGTTTGTTTCCGACCCGGCGAAATCCCCCAAAATCCCCTTGTGCTGTCTGATAAACCGAGCCTTGTGCTCCTCTTCGACCCCCATTTTCCCTTTTTTCAAGTCCAAAAAATAACATCCCTTTAGCCAGTTCACAGGATCATGTGGCGATTGGGCTAACATTTGAAACTTCCGCCTGATTTTAAATCCCCTTTGTGCAAAAAATAAGCTCGGCGGGGCCTTTCCGATTCGCAATCTGAGGTGAAGTCACCCAGGCTTTCGTACCTGCGCAGCAATTGGAGCCCTTTTTCCTGTGGTTCGGCTCTTCCCCCCCGCGATATGGTCAGCAATGTTGCCCGGGCTGCAACTCTGTAACTGGCGCGTGCAGGCCCTCGAGGTCCTTCATAAGTGCCATCCGCGCGGCATGCTCTGGGAATTCTTGCATACTCAGAGAGGGCCGCGTCCCTTCAGCGTTGATTTGGTTTCGGAAGCTTTCTTCCTTCGCGCCCTTCGTGCACAAACGTGCCAACGCGTGTAGCTCCGAGATTGTGTCTCACGATGTCTCCTTGATAACAATCTTTTTCGGTGCTTTTTGTCGACTGCATGGATGCGTTGTCGAGGCGAAACATGTTTTCACGTCTCAGTGCGCCTGCAGGTTACGTCGCGCGAGAGTACGCCGCCCTGCTCGCCGAGCCAGCCGAACGGGAACCCCGGTTTCGCGAAATCATCCAACGGCCGTTTCGGACCTTCTCCGCTAGGGGTCGGCTTTGGCACTACGAAGTCATTTTTTGCGAGGATCCGGTGCGGGAAACCACGGTATGAACATCGCGAGCCGGCACCATTGTACCAAATCGCGTCATAGCAAGGCCGTTTCTCACGATTGGTTTCCGGGTCCGCGCTCGCGCGCAGCGATCTGAAGAGCGGCCGCTTCCAAACAGAGCGGCGCTTCGGGGAAGAAGTCAAATCACACAGCGATTACGCCGTCCAATCGACCTCCTTGGAATATTTTCCCCATTTTTTTCCCGCGTTTTTCCGAACGGTGGTGTTCCTCTGCCCTGCGTGATTTTGTCCCATCGAAAGACAGGAGGAAAAACAGGCCAGAGGACCCGGGCGTGTCTTCCCGCGTCGCATTATCCTGCCTGCCCTGGTAAAATTTTCTGTTTTTTTTGTCAGACGGGCAGTTTTTCACGCCGGTTTATTCAGACATGCACGACGCCCCCCCTCGCGATGGAATCTCTCTTTTCCCTCCTCAGTTTTTGTGATCCATCCCGGTTTTTCTTCGTGTCTGAAAATGGCTCGAACCGTCTCCATTTATATCTACGATCAGTTTCCGGCCGTCTAATACGACGCGGACCATTGACCGACCTGCTCGGCTTTTTTCCGCTCCTTTTCTTTCTACTTACCTGGACGGCGCGCTCCTGTGGCGGACGTGGGCACACTGACAACCCCTGCCGCCTCGATCGCGAAAAACCAAAGTGTCCCCCAGTTTATCGCTGTGTTAGTTTACGGGATTCTTCCGTCGGTTTTGACCATCCGTTCTTAAAGTGAGACTCTCTCGGGGTGGAGACCCCCGACCGCGGCGACTCGTGCGCGCTCTTTTTTGGGTGAGTGGGTCTTTGCCGGAGAGGACGGCGCATTTTGCTTTTCAGAAATCCGCTTGTTCCTGAACCTGACGCGCAAACTTCGCCTTTTTTTCACAGCGCGGGCTGCAGTCTTCTAGCAACTCAGTCCGCTCCCCTTCGGACTTGCGCCCTTTCCCGATTTGTCTTGCCCGGCTAGCATCTTTGAGCGCGAGCTGCATCCTTCCATGCGCTTTCTCCGGACCCCCATTTCTAGGAGCACTGCCAGTGGCCTAACCCCTTTCAGAAATTTGAGATTCTCCCCAGTTCTCCCGCTTCGTGAGCCCTCGAATGAGTTTCCTCTTTTGCACTCGTGTGCTCACTCGAGGAGGTCTGGCAGGCCGCAGAATGTCGAAGCTACTTCACACCCCCCCCCCGTGTGAAGTCTCGCGTCTCCGGGATGCACTGCTTTTTCCCGCTCGCGCCTCTCTCGTAAACTGATACCGAGATAGACTGGGAGCAAGATCCCTTTCTCCGAGTTCCACGGCCAGCGATAGCGGACAACATTAGAGTGGCGGCGCCGAACAACGCGAAAACCTAGAAAGTTCTACCCCATGTCTATGCATCCCTGACGCCGTCGAAGAGTAACACTCGACTTGTTGAAGGGCACCTCCTAACGCTACTGGTGTGGCGAAAAGCCCTAAGTCCCGCTTTCACTTCCTTCCCTTACTTTTTTCCAACCAGCAGGAATATTACTAACAGATCCCCACAGCACTTGGCCGGGCTGGAATGCCCTTCCAATTTAGGTTGCATCCATTCAAAATGGTCGCCAAGTGACGTAGCAGATAGTTGAGCCGCGATAGCCTTGTCTTTTTCATTTCGCTTCCCCCCCTTCACGAAACACTCTTCAAACTGCTTAATTCCGCCCTTTGAAGATTAATTTTTTGTCTCTTCCTCTCGTCCACAGGGGACGCCTGCTCACTTGAATACTCCCAGTGTGCGTTCTTCAAGTCTGCCCCCTCCCCCGTGCCAGGAGTGCCGCGACGAGAGAGGCCCCCGCGGAAAAAGACAGTTGCCGACTATCGCTTTTTCGGTTCCCTTCCGTGTTTCTTGTTTGACATCGGTTGCCCCATTTCTGAAGGGGTGCCACCCCCCCCCACACCACTGAGCACCCAACGGTACCATGGGTTAGAAAGCCCTTTCGACAATTAGCGTAAACGTCCCCTTGGAACCTTCGCCACCAACGATCCCGGTGATGGTTTGTCGGGGAATCCTTGTTTGGCCCCACGGTTTTTCATCCCTCCTACCCCCGGTGGTTACTCACGCCACGCGTTCGTACCAACCGAAGGACCGGAACCGCGGCCTCGGGGCCCTCTCCTCAGACGTTGCAGAGCTGTTCACGTTTCGAGGCACCTTTCCCCGCCTTCTCTTCGAATTTGAGCGTACGTGAGCGTTACCCCCCCCCTGGACTGCTTACGGCGTTGATTATCGAATTTATGCAGCGTTCGAGGTGGCCGGGCAGGCGATGAAACCCCCACACAGACGTCTGATAATTAAGGTGTGGTGGCGTTTCTGAAGCCTCGAACCCTCCCCCAATTATCGGGACTTTCAATTTACGGACTTTTAGCCGGGGTGGCTTCAGTTGCTGGTTTGCTTATAACCAGGGGTTCTGGTTTTTTCGGGACCCCATTCCACGAATAATGTCCCCCCTTCCAACAGTGCCCCTTTTTCGCGGTTGTTGAGTAGCCCGTTGGCCTTTTGGCGGACCTCCCTTTACCACATCGCTCGGTGGTTTTTGAACCTCCGTTTACTGGGAGCTCCCCCCCCCCCCCCGTCAAACCCCCCATTCTCCTATTCAGGAAAATGCGAGACTCTGAACACGCTCCTCCAAGTTCATCCGTAGAGCGCAGTTGCCGACTCAATCCCCTTTTTTCCCAATCAGGGTGCTTTTTGTGTTATGCCCCCAGGAAAATGGATGTCGGGGTGTGAACTCTACTTAACTTCATCCCCATTCGATAGCTGGTGGAGCCGCCAGATTCTCAAGAAACCCCCCCCCCCCTCCCACGACTCTTTTATCCCCTGTTGGGGAGAGCACGCGAGATCAAAAAGGTGTTTGGCGGTTGTCCTAAATTCTTGCTTTTTTTCCCCACGTCCCACACGTTCTAATTAGATTTCCCACCCGATCATCAATTGTCGATGGTTCCTCCAGCACCCGATTGTACTAGATTCCTTCGGCCCCCCTTTCTTTAAGGGGACTTGGGGAAGCTTTGTTGTATTCGCGCAGTTGCCTTCATCCTCCGGGGCTGGGTTTGGGACGTGGGGGGTCTTCAACACCAGGTCCAACGGCACCGCTTATGTTATGCCCGTTCCCACGGCCAACGCTGGTTGGACTCCCCCCCCAATTAATAAACTGCCGGAAAGGCGGTTGGGTTGTTTGATATTCTGTGGAACTTTGGGGCTAACCACACCAGCTTCACGACCATTTTTTCTCCGCAGAAACCCTTGACCCACTTACGCTTTAAATCCAGCCGGTTTCACATTCAAGTCGCTCAGATTGTAGGTTTTGTGAGCTCCCGTTACTGCTAACACAACCCTCCGTATAGTGCCACGATTACAAGGAGGAAACCATTGGTCACCTCGATTGCCCGGAATCAACAAAGTAGACCTAACTCCATTTTCTTCACCACCCCTTTGTGAAATGATGGGAAAAGGGAGAGGTTTTTAGTTCGCTCTTTTGTGCGAAGTTTTCTCCGGAGCGACCCGTTAACAAAATCTTGCAGCTTCGTTTCGATCTTCCCGTGCAGAGTCCCGGGTCTGGTTTTCCTTATGACTCGAGGTATTATACCCCAAGTGACGTCAACGATGCCACTTCCACATGACCCAAGTCTTACTCCCACACCGCATCGTCGCACAATTGCGTGTCTGCCTGTTCCAAGACGTTTTTTAATTTTCCACTGTCCCCTTTTCCATTTCCCGTTGCCGAATCAGGTTTGCCCCACTGTCATAAGGCCCTTGGCACCACCCCTGTGCCAATCAAGACCCCCGACCCGGACTTGAGATGCGTCCCAAATGATTTTGTCGGGGAGACTCGTTCGTCCGCCCTTCACTCTCCCGACACCGTGGCGTCCCATCCCTCCCAATAAACCAATGTCAATATCAAGCAGCGCCCGCGTAGGCGATTCGACGCACCTTTGATCTGCCACAATTCTTTCCTTACGTCACAGATTTCCGTCTTCTTTTTTTCCGCAAGGGCGACCCACAATACCGGCTGCCTTTTTCGCCTTCGCTCACCACAAGAGCTTTGATAGCCAACTCGCCCGCCCTCCCCCATCCCGCACCGCACTACACCGATCTGGATCAAGTTAACCCCTCCCACCACTTGGTGGAGATGCGGACTGCTTTTTCCTTCGGACACAACGCATGGCCCGGTGAAATCGCGGAATTTTTTGTTCTTCCCGCCACACATTAGCCCGTCTTTCTTGCATCGTTCCTCCCCCCCAGGTAGATGAAAGCGGAAGATTTACGTATGGGCGCACTAGCCGACAGCCGGGCACGAATTGGCCCGCGGTTTCGGCTTTTTTTCCCCCCAGGGTAGCCCGCGAATTGGTCGATTAATCGCGACGTGCCAGGGCGGCTTTGGACTCTTGAGTTCCCTACGTGGAGCGTTTCCCAGAGCGACCAGTTCCCATAGAAGAGCGGAGACGTGGACCAATCTTGCAGTCAGACTGCCGCGCCTTCCTCGGTTGGGGAATTTTCCTTCTGACCTCGCTCCTCCCCCAAAATCCTAGCTGAGAAACAATGTTCCCGCAAACGTGGCTTTTTCTTAACGTGTCAAGAGAGAGTGATCCTGCACGTCCCCCAGAGTTTTTCCCCGATCTTTCTGTTCGAGGCGTTCTCCTCGCGTTGTTTTCTTCTTGGGTTAATATAGCAAGTTCTGCAGCGTCAAAGGATAGCGCGCGTCCCGCTCCACTGCTTACGTCCTCCTCCGCCAGCGCAAGCTGTCCGAATCTCCCCAGGCGCGGCGAGTGTTTTTGCTCGACCCTGCGAGACTTAGTTCGTTCCGCGGCCGCAATCCGAAGGCGTTTTCCCCCTTGACGTTGGTGCGGAAAGCGAGTGCTGTGAAAAAGCCAAACCGATGCTCTTCCTCCGGCACCCTTGTCCCCCACCGCGCGGAATGACAGCGTGTAGCACTTTATGCGTTCCGGGTGCGGGTGTACCAGACCGCGATGGCGCGTCCCCCCCCTTCATTGTCTTGACGGTATGGAAAAGAGAAAACGAGGCCCCCGTCCGCCCCCCCGTAAACTTCCAACCCCTTGACCCCTGCACCCCCAATCGCTTCGATGTAGATTACAGGTGCCGTCTCTATTTTTCCTCCCAAAGCTCAGTTGCGAACCTGCGTTTCCCCCTTAAATTGCACCCCCCAGGACGGAACCAGGACCAAGGGACGAGTCAAGAGTGTAATAGCCGGCCCTTCCCCATTCTCGTAGATATCCCAATGGAACTTTAGCGTCACGCCATTTTCGCCCCCCATCCTCCACTCCCCCCTCCCCCCCCAGTTGCCGTATCTTCTCTTTCCTTTAATATGTTTTGAGGGATAAATCGGATTTTCTTCTTTCTTATTTTTTCGGAAAAATCCGTGGTTCCGCGACCCGTATCAGATAATCCCTGGCAGGCCGCTAATCTCCTTCAATGGTCGCCTCGTTTGTCATTAATGGTAATTCTGTACACGGTGACACATCGCAGTTTTTTCCCTCTTGGCCTGTGGCGGAAACTTTTTTTCCCGGGCAACGTAAAAGTGCCGCTCCTTGAAGCTCGTCCCCAAGCCCCGTTTCAGGTCTAGTTTAAGGAGGACGGATCTCCTCTCTGCTTGCCCCTGCATAAGGTTCAAGAAATTACGTTTCCCCATCGCGGGTCTTTTCCTCCGGGCCTCACTAGTGATCAAGAGAGAGTTTTTGATTCCGCTCGTTTGATACCATGTGAAGGTGAGCCTCTCCGGATCCTTTTTGCCTTTCTCCCTACAGCTTGTTTCCCCACCCCCAGCCAATGGACGTTAGCCAAATATCGCTTCTTATTTCGCTTTTCCTTTCCTCCCCGAAGAAGTGGCTCAGGCTACCAACCCACTCGCCCCCGCATTCAGTCTTCTGAGAGATTTTTAAGATTCTGTTTTCTTGATCTCAGAAGCGGTTCTTGCGCTTTTCGCTCCGCGCTAGCGGTGATTGCGGCCACTCTGCTGCATTTTTCGAGCCGACAGCTTCCTGCGAGCCGAACGCACGAACTCATACGTATCACGATCAACGATTCGTAGCACAATGACAATCGGGCCTACCCCTGGGAACCGTTCACGTTAGTTAGGGGGGAGTAGACGGAAGGCCGAAGAAGACTTCAGCCCCAACCCCGTGGCCACTTCGTGCTGGATGCAGAATTTCGCTTCTCTCAGAGCGGTTGCTCCTGAAGCACCATCCTTTTCTTGTCTCCCCCCCTTCCGCAATCCCAAATCGCAAGGGACACGTGATTAGACCCCCTCTTCCTCGTTTTCGCGCAGAACCCACGCAAAACCTCCCCCCGTTCCTGTTTCCCCCATGACGCCTTGCGTTTTAAACTTATCCCGCTCCCTGCCTCGGCGATAATTTGCTTGCGGTTGAAAGTCCAGTCCGCCGATTTTTTTCCCCTTTCCCAGAGTTTTCCCCCAGAATGGGCATTAAATCCCTCCCCCCCCCTTGTTGTTTTGAAAGGCAAATCGGTTCCTTTTTTTTGACGTATGCCCTCCCATGTTCTACAGTGCGTACGAACAGATATGACTCGAAGCGACCCCTCAGAATGGGGGATTTCTTTTTCGCCCGTTCGGACCGACCCCCCCCGATTAACGATGTTGAGTACGGCTCGAATCAATTTTTGAATACATTGGTGCGGCGAAGCGCGCTTCTTTTGTCGACCCCATGATTGAGTTCTGAGTAAAGCCTCACTGGTTCTTTGGAGTTCCCCACCCAGAGAGCCCAGGAAACCCAGACCAGGTTGTTGCCCCCCCCCTCTTTTTTGTCTGATGTTTTGCCGAGCCCCTATCGCCAATAACTTGGCTGGCCGGGTCGGCCTTTCTTTTGTCTTCGAACTGGTGCCAACGGGCCTTATGCCCCCTCTTTACCCTTACCTGAGTAACCCACTTCCTGCACCGGCGGGTTGGGTGCGTCAAGGTGAAATCTTCACCATTAGCGTACCCCTTTTGGAACAAGGACCCCCTGACACCTTGTCCCCTCCCCCCCCCCGATGCTGGTTGTTTTAAAGGCATGGTGTCACGTGTGAACCAGACTTTTTTTCGAATTCCCTTCCGCGTTCGCCCCCCTTACAAACTTTTGAAAAGCCTGGAAACCTAGTCCTTCAGCGGAACTAAGCCCTTCCCGAAGTACTGCCCAAGTTTGACTGTGCTTTCACGTTCGTCTGTGGCGCGTGGGGGGGGGTGGTGTTGGATGGGGCGTTTGTTGGGGGCGGGGGGTCTCCACAAACTGGAGTTTCTTGGTGTTTTTTTGGGGGTCGGTTTTTTCTTTTGTCTTTTTTGCCACACTGGGGAGGGGTTCTTTCACCGACAGATTTGCAAAGGGGGGGAGGGCGAAACTTCCATTTTCAAAACACTGCCAGATAACGGACCGGCGTTTCGAGCACTTTTACTTTGAGAGTGCAACACCCGTTTTCTTCACAGTTCTTTTTGGGCAATCCACGGGTTGCCGACCTAGCAGGTGCCACTGGCCTTCTTCTTGTTTTTTACTTGGACCACCCTACGTAAATTCAGTGTTTTTTTTTCTCGTCGTACACGACCCGCCTCCCTTTCCAAACCGCATAACTGAAAGCGACCCTTGATGTTCCCCCCGCTGCCCTGAGAAGTTGGCCCAGCGTTGCTTTTGGGGTTTCTACCAGAAGTTGTAAGCGGGGGTTTGGTTCTCTGACATCCAAGCCATTTCCTTCACCACCCTCAGCGCGTAGGTGCAGTGGTCGACACGCGGTCTTGTTTTTTCTGACTCTCCCACATTAGCCGCGTTGGATTAAGGGGCCGTACCATTTTGTTCACCTGGTGAGCATCCACACCCGGTCCACCCCCCCCCCGGCTGCGCGACAGTCCACACCCGCCCTCCAACCCAGGAATAAGTCGAGACCGCAGGGCCGACGAAAATTTGACGTTTTCGTCACCTTCGGGGCTGAGGCAAACCAGCGACAATTGTGATCGGGTTCGCCCTCTCATTTCCTCCTTCCCTCCCAACGCAAGTTATCCGCCAAGATCAAGAAAACAAGACAACCCCCCCGGCCTTTTTCTTCTTAACTTTTTTTCTTTCCCCATCCTCTTGTGTTTTTGTTTCGCCTTTTCTCTCTTCCCCCCACTCCTTGGGGGTTTTCCCCCCCATTGGAGGGCTAAACCCGATCAGGCGTTCTTCATAAAAGTAGATTGCCACCCGCCTCAACTCCTTGTCCTTTGTTTCCCTCATACCCTGCCCCTCACCAGGGCCATCCCTTGTTAGCGAAGGATATGATTTTGGGAGGAGAGTGTTTCGTTTTCATTAGAGAAGCCCTGATTCGCCCTGCCCCCCGGTTAAAGGGGGTGGCGCCCTTTTTTTCCCCACACAACCTTTCCGGGCCCAAACGTCAATCCCTCTTCTTGTCGGCTTCAAACGTCCAACCGCGCGCTTTCCTCCCCACCCACACTTCTTGCTACAGGCCCCCCTTTTTTTTTTTTTTCATGAAGGTGGGTAAGACCCCCCCCCCCCTATTCTCCCAATCTATCCTTTCCGCCAATGGCCCTCCCCCGTACAGGCTCATTTCGACGATGGAACTAATTTTGCCCCCCCTTTTCCTCTTGCCTTTTAGGCTTTTTTGGGGCTTTCCTTTCTAACCCTCCTCCAAACCCAAGTTCCTTAAGTTTTGTTTGAAGAAAACCCACTGCATAATTCTTCACCCCCCGCTTTAGGCTCAAACTCGATTTCCTCCCCGCCTTCTGCAGTCAAAGGGCTCACACTTGCCTAAATTGCTTTTCTCTCTCATCCCCTCCTTTTTTGAATGGAAGGTTTCCGCGCTCTCCCCCGTTGTCTTCTGGCTCCTCTCGATCGCCCTGATGCAGCGTTTCCTTTTTCTGCGTTTGTTTCCCCAGCGAAGCGTCACTTTCCCTTAGTTCCACGTCCGCGCTTTAAGAGGAAAAAGGTCCCAACCTTACCACTAAACCCCCGTCAAGCCTCGTGTCCAATTTACAGTTTGTTCCTTGTTCCAAGACGTACTGACTACTTGTCTCTGTCCCCCTTTTTTTTTCCCCCCAGTCGGTCTCAGGGTTTTACAGTGGCCGGAAACCCCCCTTCTCCTTTCCATTACCCCATACAAATCCAAGGTTTTGGACCCTTCCGAAACGTCCCCACCCCACCTAGTGATTCTGTGGCCTTCACATGCTTTTGTTTTTTGGTTGTGAGTAGTGTCCCGCCTCTTCACTTTCCCCCCGTTACGGGCCACCCCGATTTTCCCCCCCCTTTCACCTCAATCATGGCCATATGCGCTTGCAGCCCCATTGGAACTTTCCGCCCCCTTCTCCGCCCCCCATTGCACTTCAACCCTGTTCTTGAGACCTTTCTTTCTTAGCCAAGAGTTAATTATGTGTTCTTTCCGAACCGGTTTCACCTCCCCCCCCCAGTCTGGATGTGCTTTCTGCCAATAACAACCCGACTTTGCCCCCCTTCCCCCCAACCAATTCTGAAGCCCATTAAATTTTTCACCCCCGGCCTGACCATTTTTTGATGGTTTCCCCACCCCCGAAAGGCTGTGGGGAGAGGTCTTTGATCTTTTTTCAGGCTACCTTCTTGGGGGACCACTCCGAATTCGACAATCGTCTTGCATAGGTAGTGCCCCCCGCCCCCAAACTTAGCGAAACCCGTCTTGTGTTTTAAGCCTTTCCGAGATTACGATTCCCGTTGTTTTTTCCCCTTTTCCCCCTTTTCCCCGAGAGACAGACGGTCCACGACTTTCCTCCCTTTTTTTTTTTCGGTTTTTCCCATGAGTCGCCCCCTTGCTATGGTTTATGTCCCTTACATTTTTGCGGCTTCTTTATCCAACTCTTTTTGTTTTTACCTTTTGCTGCTGCAACCCCCATTCATGGTTTTCCTTTCATTCCATTCATTAGCTGCGTCGACCCCCAACTATTGGTTTCTCCTCCTCAGCGAGAATTAAGAGTTGTCTGTTTTCTGTCCGATTCTTCCTTAGCTATTCCGCCGTCCAAAACCTCTTGAGAACAATCTTTCCAGCCAACGCTTTTAGGACCTCTCCCTCTCTTTTCTTGCCGAATTTTGATATACGTTCCCCCGAGGGGTTGCGCTTTGCTGTTAGTATCCGTCTCTCCTCTCTCCTTTGAGGCGCTTGGTCCATGTTTTCCCGCTCGGTCTCATTGATGTTCCACGTCTTAGTCTTGTCACTCGCCCACGCCCCCCTTTTTTTGTCTTCTGAAGCAAATCATCTACAGTTGTCCCGAAAAATTCGCCTATCACCAACATGCTTGAGAGTTTTTCTCTCCCCCTTGCTCTTCAAAAGATACAGTCAGTTTGGCTCCCCCTCCTGATCCCCCCGGAGAGGCCCTGAACAACTAGTAGTTCCTTTTTTTTTTTTCAAAATCACAAACATTCCTACCCTACGATCGATTCTGCCCACAATACTAGGCCCCCCCTCGAAAGACGCTTCTTGTTCAAGAGGTTGCTAGGCCTTTTTCACCCTCTGGTCAGTTTTGTCTTTGCCCCCTTGCACGGAATTTTCCTAGAAAACGCGGTCCTCCCTTTCCGCCGTTTTCCCCCCCCAGCGATCGTGGGCAGTCCTTTTTTCAGTCCTGTGGCTACTTTCAGTGTTGTCCCTTTTTCTTTTTATCCACCATTGATCAGTCCTTTCTATTTGTTTTCCCCCCCCCCGTATAGCCCTTCATGTTTTCACCTAGCCCGGGAGGTCCTCTTCGACAGCGCCGTCCTCTCTCCGCCCTGCTATCCCAACCCGGTGTTCACGCCGGTTGCTTTTTCAGCCCACATAGCAGACCTCCCCCCCCAATTCTCTCTATGTCTCTACTCTAATTCCCCCTACGTTTTTTTTTGTTGAGCTTATTCGGGTTTTAGTTTTATGGAACCCTTCCGGCTTTACGCGCACCGTCCCCTTTCTCTCTACTCTCCTTTTTAGGTCTAATGTCCGAGAATCTTCCCCTCACTGGTTTCCTTTTTTTCAATCTTTACTGTACCCATCTTGGGTGGTTGTTTTTATCTCGCTGTGGAGGAAAAATATGACCCCCCCTTTCCCCCTTCAACCTTCCTTCTGCATAGAATAGCCCTCTTTTTCAACCTCCTCTTTCACCGTTTCGACTGTTTTCCTTTCTTGAGGAGAGACGGTTCTCGGACATCCCTTCGTTGCACTTCCCATTTTCCGATGCTCCTCCATCGTTTCTTCTTTCGCCCTCCCGGCTTCCTGTCTCTGTCCCCCCGTGCCCATTCTTCTCCTAGGGGGGATAAATTTCCCCTTCTCCTTTCATGGCCTTTCGTTTTACCGAACATATTGCCGTGTTTACTCCGGTCCGGTCTCTCCACACTCGACCCTTCTTTGCTCCTCCTTTCCCTCCAGACTTCGCTAGTGTTCTTTCCCCCACTGAAGAGCAGTTTCTGATTTTTGAGCCGCTTCCCCCCCTCTTCGCTGTCGTCTCTTCCTTACGCAAGGCTCGTGGATGGCTTCCTAGCGTCTCCCCTGTCCCTAGGGCCTATTTTCACCATTTTCCCAGAGCTCTACCCGCACTATGAGCCAGATCCTCCGCCCCTCCCACCTCTTCCAAAACTTTTCTCGTATCCTTTGCCAACAGTTTCTGTCAAACCCTCTCAGCGGATCCGAGTTTGGCCCCCCTTTTTTCTCCCAACCCCCCTTAGGAGGGTGGCGCGAGACCTCTGAAGAAGGCACGAAAGGACCTCCCACAACACCTCCCGTTCCTCTTAGTCCTTTTCGCCTTGAGTTTCCCGACTTTTTAATCTCTTCCCTGACGACCTTTTTTTTAAGGATTACTCCCCTCCTATTTTTTCGAGTTTCCATGTTAGTAACCCATCCTGCCCTTGCACTTCTCCAGATCTGTCACCCTATTCCGGTCTCTGCTATTCCAACCCGCGTTTTCCTAAACTTTTTTTTTTGCTTCCCCCCCTATGAAGTACCTACTTTAAGAGTTTTACACCCCCACCCCGCTAACCCGGAGGTTCCCGACTTCCCCTCTCCTTGTGTGTGAGCCCCCCCCGCCCCATTCCCCCGCCCTGTAAAGTCTGGAGGATCCTTTCCCCCACCATAATCTTTTTCAGACTTTTTTCCGAACCTCCTCCCCACCCGATTTCTAACTTGCCACCCCTCTACGTTCTATTACTGACTTCGACCCTTGTCCTTTGACCCAGTTTGAGTAGCATTTTTTTTTTTCACCCGACCCCCCGTTGTGTTTTGTTCCTTATTGGTATCTAGGAACGAAACCTGCCTTCATTCATGCCGACTAAATTTTCCCGTATTCCATCTTAGGCGCCGAGCCTCAAAAAGATGGGCACGGCCATTATCCATTTCCCACTATTCCATTGGAGTTATTTTTCAGTGAAATGACTCCCCGGGGTTGGCGCTTTTCCTGAGCCCCCTCCGCGTACTCACCAAGCGTCCCAAACTGAGACATCCGCGTCCTCACTCTCCCCAGGTTATTGGGGGTCCCCTACTCCGTTGTGCTGGCAGTCTGTTGTTCCCCCCTTTCTATACCCATGTGTTTACAAAAAGTACCCCACCACTTCTCAAAGGTCCTTTGTAGATGACCCCTCTAGAGCCCCGCCCAAGCTATTTTAACCATTCAGACAGGCTTTCGACCCTATTCTTGAGTTGTGTCTATTTCTTGGTCCTAATTTTGCCCCCCCCATTTTACTCCACTGTCTTTCCCATCGCCCTTGCACGTTTACCTAGGCAATGCCTCTTCCCCGCCTTGACCACCTCCCTCCCCTTCCAAAGATTTTTCTCATCTTCAATCTCCCGAGACAGTGACTGCTGTCCATCTGCTTAAACCGTGGTAGCCTTGTTTTTTCCACTTTGCCCCCGAGGCTCGACGATCCCCCCCTGTCCCGGGAGGCGTTACCCCCCCTTTGTGATTGCCCTTCCGGTTGGTCCTGAATTGTTTTTTCCCCCCTTAAAGGTTTGACCCCTGGGCCCTGCCGGCTTTTGTGTCACCCTTTTTTTCAAAACACCCCCCTTCTGGAACTCCCTTGGTTTTTAGTTTTCTTTCCAGGTTATCCCCTCCAACAGCCCGCTCCCTTCTGAAAGTAGTCCCCCTTTGACTTTTCCCATCTTCTTTCCGTTTTTTTCCGCTTGACGGTGGGAGGTTCAGTTGTTTTTTTTTTTATAACTTTTTTCCTTTTTTTTTGGTTCGCCTTCCACCCTGCCATGACCCTTTTTCGAAACCCAACCTGCCGCTTCCGCAGTTGTTTTTCATTAGTGGCCTGTCCTTTTTGCGGACTCCCCCCTCCCCATCTTTTTTCCTTCCCGGACTTTTTTTTTCCCAGTTTGTGTTTAATTTCAGGCCCATGCCCCCCCCAGGTTTTCCCCCCCCACACCAACCCTCTCCGCTGATCGGCACCTCTAGAATAAAGCCTCACCTTCCCAATGTCCCCTCCTTTCTTTTGTTTGGTTGCACAGTGGTTGTACGTTCCTCCGCAAATTTGTGATACCTCAGTGGTGTGAGGACACCCTCGCCCAATTGAGTGCCCTTATCTTATCATTTTCACTTCCCCCCCCCATCTTTCTTTTCTTTGGATCGTCCCCCAGACATGGATCACTCCCCCACCGCCAACCCGGTCCCTCTTTCTCAATATCTCTCTTTCCCCGCATAATACTTTGTTTTGCTATCTCTTACTAAGTCCCACTTCCCCTTTTCCTTTGCTCTTGTGTTTTCTACCCTTATTGCGGGTCCTACCCATAACTCTAGAATTTGGGTTGAAGTTAATGATCTGTTCTCCCCCCCTCTACACACCCTTGGTTCATACTTTCCCCCCAACCCACCTGTCTTTAGTTCTCCCTGCCTTATCTTTCCTTCCTTTACTGGGGAGGGAGTGTTGTTGTTTTATAGATCCCAAGTTTCCCTTCCTTTCCACTGGCTCCCTTTTTTTTTGGGGGTGCCCTTTTTGTTTCTCAAATTTTCACACCCTTCACGGTTCCACCCCAAACGTCATACCCACTCCGATATGATGTTTACTCGTCCCCTTCACAACTTAAACCTCTTTTAGACTTTCCCCCCCCCCTTTTACATTCACTTCTTCTTTTTTGGTAATTGGCCATTCTTGTGGAACGGGGGTTAATACAGCCCCCCCCAACCCCCCTAGGAACCAATTTCGACTCCGCGACCCTTACGCCCCCGTAGGATTTCACCCCCGTAGGCTCCTCTGGTTTTTGCACCCTCTTTCGATTTTTTTTCTCCGATGCGGAGGTTTTTCGGGAGATTCTCGTACCCCTCTCACCACCACAGTACTTCTCCAGTCTTCCTTCTCCTCACCGGCAAGGTCACCATTGGTTAAAATCTCTTAGTTCCTGAAACCAAATTACTATTTCCCCTAATTCATGTCCCCCCCCATTCCCCCATTGCGTTCCCCCGCTTCCCCCCCTTCCCCCGGCCCCAATTTCGTTAGAGTCTATCTGGTTTAACTGTTTCAAATTTTTTGCGCGCCCCTCCAAAACTGCCAGCTTTCACTTATTCTCTATGACCCCCTTCGCCTCTTTTCCCGTATTCTTAGGGTTTTATACTACCATATCGAAGGTCCCTTCCCCCTCACCCCACCGGACGTTCTCTTTGCAGCACCCAGGTCAACCACCAGTGTTCCCACTTCCCCAAATGTCACACAACCTCCACCAATTTCCGGGAGTGTTGGTCACGTTCCCAGCTGTTCACGTTCCGGAACCTTTTCCTTTTGCTCATGGGCCCGTGAATTCACTTTCAGCCCCTTTTCCAACGTTCTTCACTACACCCCCCTGATGTCCCTGGCCCTTTTCCATTATGCGATATTCAACCCATCTTTTTCTTGGGGACTGCGCGTGAGCGTTTCCCCTTTCCCCGCACCCTTCCCGGGCGCGTAGATCCCATAAACCCGCCCTCGCGAATACCTTTCTGACTTGCCGCCCGATGGACGCGTCCCCAGCAAACACTGACCCAATGTATCTTTCGCCTCGCCCCCCCGTTATTCCCAGTTGTGTTTCCTTAAGAAAGGGCCTGACCCTTTTTCCAACCTTTGATGTTCCGCTTGATAAACTTCCATGTTTGAATACCTGACCCACCCCCTACTAATTTTTCATTTCACCCGACAATCCTCCCTCTGATGCTTTCCACCTGCCCCTTTGTGGGAGATTTGGATGTTTTCACGTTTGCTTCCTACAGTCCCTCTTGTACTTTTAGTTGCTTTCCGCCACCCACATTAGCGGAGGATTGCTCCCCTCTTCGAAAGTTTTTTTTTTCAGCTTTTCTTTTCTCCATGGTTGCGAGCCTCAAGAGAAACTACTTTGCGCGTGCGGGGTGGTGTTCCTTGCGAGCTCCCCCTCGGCTCTGAAATCGCGCCGTTCCAGGACGTCCCTTGCTCCCCCCCCCTTGCGTACGATGGAGTGGCCTCCCCACCTCTTGCTTCCCCTTAGACTACTCTTAACATATTGGCATCCGGTCGTAGAGTGGCTGGTTTCTGACCGATTGTGATTAAGCCCACACCTTCTACCGTTTTTTTGTTCAAACTAGAACTCGTTAGGCTTTCGCTGGAACGTAAGAGGTTGATCCGTATCCGTTTTTGAGTTCTTTCTTCCTTATCTACCGATAGGTTTGTCAAGCGGTAAATTTATCGAGGCCATTCCACAGTCCCGTGTGCTTTTAGCGCGCGCTGCAAGAAAAGCTGCTGACTGCTAGCAGCACGAAGCTTTCCCGAGGCTTCCTCTAAATATCAAACCCCCCTTCGTTTGTTGCCGAACAATGCGTACCGCTATTTAGTTAATGGAAATCCCAGGTTGCGCCCCTTACTTTGAAACAAGAGAGTGCTGAAACCAGAAAAACCGGGAAGAGGAGAAGCATGATATAGCGGTCTAGAGCCCCTCAACGATGCGGTCCGCTGCTGTACTCTCCGCCCCGCGATGGAGCGGAATAGTCATTGGTTGCCCCTCCCGGGATGGGCTCTCCCGAGTGTTATTCCTTCCCACTCACGGAGCAGGCCCCGTTGTTTTCAATCGATCCTTCGAGGGCCTATTCCTTTTAAGGTGTTTATGTCCCTTCCTCCCCTGCGATTTTCCCGTCATACCTCTAAGCAGACCAGGTCCAGGACCAACAGCGACTGGTTACAGGGCGTCTTCGACGCCGGTAGTAACCGCTGACACCTATTCTTACCATGTCGATCGAGTCACGGATTGGCCACCATCAGACGACGAAATTCGCCGGATGT
>Ga0179593_1546512_pt1 | contig 20586 bp, 20 predicted proteins | sample CZODoug2_1_08_16_FD_185931 | JGI IMG/M metagenome (GOLD analysis project Ga0179593, IMG submission 185931) | Vadose zone soil fungal communities from Angelo Coast Range Reserve, California, USA - CZODoug2_1_08_16fungal (PacBio error correction) | ecosystem: Environmental > Terrestrial > Soil >... | reverse complement strand
CCGTCCTGCCGAACATAACCTTTTGAAGCCTTCCCACCCACCTTCATCCGTGCGGACGTTATTAGGGGTCTTTCCTTGTTCTTTGGCGATGGTCGACCACAAGCTTCACGGACGGTTCCAATTTTTCTTACAAGATTTAGATTTGTCGTCATTCGGCTCCCGTCTCTCCCAACCACGTCTCTTGTTCGCTGCTTGTGAGCAAACTCCTCCCTCACCTCCTCTTTCCCCGAATCGACAAGAGCAATATCGGTTCGTTAGTGTGTTTTTGTGGCGGCCATCCCCCCCGGGCTCTCCCCCCCCAGAAGAAATGCTCAAAGTCTTGATTGGTGATTTCCCCCCAATTGAGTCCATCTCCATGTTCACGATCTTCCCTTGTCGCTCCTCCTTTTGCTTCGGTTCTGAAATGAGTCCCTGCATTCTTGATTCTCGCGAAAACGCCGTCCAACGTTCATAAACCGTCCCGCAGTAGGTCCCTTCCCTTCACTGCCCTTCGGTCCGTCTCGAAACGCTAACTACCTTGTTTTTTGGATGTTTCTGCACGGACCAACCCTGTTCCAACTCTGTATCTTCCCTTCTTTTCTCGCTTACATGATCCCCCACCGGTTTCTGATCGGATTCGTGCAGCCCTAATATCCGAACCTTCAACCACCTCAACGATACCACTAATATGTCCTGCCAGGTGTGGTCACCGTACTGGCCCGGAAGCCTGGTATGGCTATCTCAGTCTTCTCTCAACTATAGTAACGTGTATTGGCCTTTTGTGTGACTCCCCCATTCTGGCCCAATGGTCTTTTATCGTCACACTTCTCGGCCTGTCTCGGGGCTACATGTACCCCAATCGGAGATCCTTCTCCCTGACATGCCTGTTGGTAAGACTCATGCATGGTCGTCCGTTTCGCGTACAACGCTGATCCTAATTGACTTCACCAAGGTGTGATCCCCGAGGGTGTTTCCCTTGACCCTTTCTTCCGCCTTTCAGAGAGACCTGGTTTCTGGACTCTCTAATGTGTCCCCCACGAATTGGACTAATCCCCTTCCCGTGTTTGGAAATACCTCTTTTCTCCTTCTACCATTCTTCCTTTGCTCCATCATTCCCCCCACTGCGTTTGGGAATGCGCCTGATCTGTTAGTCTTTTGCCGTCTGAGGCGTTTCAGGCACCTCTGTTTGTTTTTTTACAGCTTGATATGAGTGCTCTAAGGTCTTACCCCCCTTGAGTTTTCACCCCATTTCCAGCGTTATTTCTCTTTGCGCGTACCGCCCTTCCGCCTGATTGTTGACCCGGGCTCAATGGCCACTATATGGTCGTCCCGGCAGTAGTCTTTTCTCAGATCGCAAGCTATGCCTCCTCCAGAGGTTTTCTTTTTCCGCTAGTCCCCCCAAACTCGGTTGCCCCCAGGCCGAGAGGTCTTTCCGCTATTTTCCGAATCTGGCGGTTACTCTCTGAGATCCGTACCCTAACTTTCACTATGGTCCCTCCTCATATGTTGTCCCTCCCCGGAATGGCAAGCTCCTCGCCACAAAGGGCCCCTTAAACTCTTCCCCCCAAATTATTGTATTTACAGTCAACCCCCCGCCCCCAAGTACTTCAGCTCGTCATTGGTGTTGTTATTTTTATCCTCAGCTCCAGGAGCCATTCCCAAATCTATGTTCTTCCTGTTTGTTTCCCCAAAGAGTTCGCAGTCCAGACCCCCCCACTTTTTATTTCTTTGTGGACGCCCAGGATATCTGTGTTGCGGGGACTACGATCCCAGCCTGGTGACTTTCCATCGTCGGTGAAGTTTAATTCTTACGATTTGCGGATTATCAATATTTTAACCCACCTCACCCTTTCCTCCTCTCTTCAAGTTGAAGCCGGTCATAGCGTGAGTATCAGTCCCGAACCTGGAGTTATTTTTCCATCCCACTCCCGTTCCTCGTTCCACCTATTGCGTCGTACTGTCAATTCTTCGACCCCAGGACCAGGCGACCCACCGGTGGATGTCGCCCTTGGGCGCTAGCTTGATCGCACGCCCTGACCCCCCCCGTCCTGCTCGTCCGTCCTGTGCCAGGGGCTGTGCGATTGCGTTCCATCCCTGGCAATTATTTGCACCTTCTCCTTTCCTCCCTGTATACCGCTTTGTCCCCCATCATCCGGCGTCCTAGAGTCCCCCCCTCATTCTCAGTCACTGTTTTCTTTTTTGTTAACTGGATTATTCTGGAAGTCCGCCCTTCTGAACTTCAATCAGTCTTCCGGCCGACGTTGGATCGTGCTCCTCAACAGCCTCCCCTTTGCTGTTTGACACCTCCCCGTGTGCGTACTGAGCGCGTTGGACGCCACAGTCGGCGTTCCTACTTCTCGACGACCAACTCTCAAAACCCTTGCCCTTTGGGCCTCCTTTCATGGGGTTGAAGCTGGTACTGAACCTAAGTTTGTGATTCCGTGCCCTCACTATTTTTTGGGCGTATGTCCCCATTCCCGTTTTCCCCCGGTGAAGCCCCCCCGCTTATGTTGAGTTCAAGCCCCTGGAGAAGTTCGTGTCTTCAGCCGGCGATATGATTGTTTTTCAAATATTGATGCCCCTTCTGTCCCCGTAACCTCTCTACCACTCTTCCCCGTTGTTTTGACTGCGTTGGCCGACCCAAACATACAAAGACTCTCTTTAGTTTAATAGCTCATACTCCTCCCTCGACGAAATCGCCCCCCACCTCCCCCCTCGCGATTAAATCGTAGGTCAAAGGCTCCCAGCGGGCCACCCCCTGTGTGACCATACCTTGGTTTGCAAGAGCCTACGTGCCTGGGTTTTGGAACTCGCTCGACTTTTTTAGCTCGGCGATTTTTTTCCGTGGCTCCTGCCGGTCCCTGCGACGCCTAAGACGACCCCAACATACACCCAAACAGTAGTGGAAGCACTCCCCTGCCACCAATCACGCAGGATGAGGCCGAACTTCCCCCTCCGGTAAGCATTTGGAAATCTGCCAAGTCTCTGAACACATGGGTGAATGACCTGGCCCTTCTTCTTCCCCTTGGGTCTTCCCGGTTCCAGAACACTTGCCTGACGTTGACCAGGTGAAACTTTCAAATCCCCATCCCCACCGGGTGATACTGGTACGTTAAATGCTGCGATCCATGACGGACCCCCTCTCCGAACGGCTTTAATCCTTCTTTCCCTGGCCCCAGTCCATTTTTTTCCGCTGGAGCCGGATCCCTCTCTGGACAGGTAGCCCGATGACCAATTTTGCAGTGTCCCCTTCTATACCTCCTTGCCCATACCGGAGATAACACCGCCATTGCCCCCACGTCTGTTATTTCCGAGTTTCTGAGGACCCCTCCTGCCCCCCTTCCGATTCGTTCGACACCCCTCGACTATTCTTTGTTGGTCGGATGTCGATCGAGTGATTAAAGGTCCAGTTGACCGTCCCTCCCTTTCCCCCTGGGAGAAGATCATGAACCTCTAGAATACTGCTCGTGCTCCCCTATTTTGGCCACGTGGTCAGACGATAACATGCCCACCCGAGGATCCTACGCCCTCGGAGCTCGTAGACCTTTGGACGAATGTCCCGGCATCCCGCTCGTCCCGGTCGGGATGTCTGATGACGTCTGACCCCTTTTTCTGTCACTAGATTTTATGAGTCTATCTAGTCGCCGCATGTGACCTCCTGGCAACCTCCTGGTCCCCCTGTCGCCGGCGGAAAGAGTATTAAGGCATTCATCGTCTTTTGCCTATTGCTGTTCGCTCCTATGACCCCTTGAAAGACTGCAGTTCCCCTTGATTTGTCCCTTTTTTTTTTTCTTCCCCGAAAACCCCCAAACCCCATAAAAAGATGAGCTTTTTCCCCGATGCGGTCGGACGTGGCCCTGCTCTGTCCCATCGCCGCCCTCCCGGGCTGTTTGTTTGCACCGGGGTTCGTGTCCGACGTCGGCGTCAGGCTCTGCATTGTTTTATGTCCAAGGGTGCTTCCGTTTTCGACCTTCTTTTTTTTCCCCCATATCCCCCCCCGTTTTCCCCTATTCTTTCAGAAAAGTATTGCATGGAACCTTGGGTTGTTTCCTGCACAATGTAATGTTCGGCCTCTGCCGGACGCAACACATATCCTTCTCCATCTCCTTGTTTGGGAGAGTGGTGGAGTCCTTTTTATTTGAATTTCCTTCTTCGCCTTTCACCCCCTTTTCTACCTACATGCGAGTAGGCGACCTTTGGCGCCTTCGACACCCAGAAAAGTGCCCCTGCCCCCATGTTCGACCCCATGAGGGTCGAAGTTTTGTTGATTTTCTTTTTCACGCGTCGCACAACTTGGATTCTTGTCAGATTGAAGCACTCATACTCCCTCTCTGTCAGATCAGCACGCCTCACCCGCGTGTTCTTGGTTCTTTTTTTTGGTTCTTTCTCTCTCCCCCCAAGGTCGTATCCAAGAAGATGATCAAGTCCCGTCGTTCCATGGTTACAGCCTTGTGTCCCCTTCTTCTTTAATTGATACAATTCTGTCTCCCTTCTAGCCGGGGAACCTTAGGTGAGTCACTGTCCCTTCAATGGAAGTACCGCTCCTCCCTAAAAGATCGGCAGCCCTCATGTTTTCCCCAATTTCCGTCCCCCCCCCCTTCCAGCCCTTTCCCCTGAGCTGGACCTTTAAACATGAAGTAGGAAACGTTTCTTCTCGAAACCCCCGACTTATGGAATATCCTCTCTGCGGGCAGGTCTCCCGCTCTTACCCAGGTCCCCTCGGATCGCCGTATCAGAGTTCCTGCTCACCGTTTTTTTTCTTCCTTCCCCTAGGATGAGTTCCTCCCCTCTGACCCCAGCTAGACACCCAAGCCCGATCAAGACCCCTGTCTCCTTTTTTTCTCCCTGCCTCCCTGCCGGTCTTTCCTTCTGCCTGGCTCTTAGCGTCGAACAGATCGTTAACGCTTTTTTATGGATTTGGGGATTTTCTCTGTTTGTCCAACTTTATCGTCTCCGTGACCTGTTTTGTCTTGTCTTTTATACTGCTAAAACGAGTGAGCCCACATCCTTGGGCTCCCCGCGACAGGAAGTGGCACCGATCCTCTTTCACGGTTGGTATTCCCTTCAATTTCATGATAGCGGAACCTGAAGCCCCCCCAGTTTGTGTAGCTCCCCTCTGTTTTGGATGGATACTGTTTGTCAACCCACCGTTTATTCCGCTTTTCTGTCTGAGTTCATCTTTTTTTTCGTACTCGATATCAGTTTTACGAATCCCAGCTTTCCGAGTTACCCAGAATAGGTTGGCATACTTTGAGATGTTTCCGAAGGTCAAGCCGTTTTCTACCTAGTACCAATGAGTATTTTGTCCCCACTGTCTGATGTGTACCTGCTTTTCGTATGTGTCTGAGTCCGCGCTCCTGCATTGATGGCTTCCATCTTCTCCTCTCATATCACAAGGAGAACCAGAGTCGTGCCTACCCCGCCTTCACTGAATCTTGCTGTACCGCCTCGATTTCGCAGTTTGAAAAACTTTCTCAAAATTAATACTATATAGTTCAGAGGACTTGTGTTTGTTGCCCTTTAGTCAAGTAATAAGGTGTCCCTTATTCTTCATCTTCTTTTCTTAGGGTTAATGTCCCCTCTCCCCTCTTTGTCAGAGTACTCACCCTAGTATTTACTGAACCTTGTGCCCAGATTGCCACTCCCTGGGGCAGGATTAGATATAACACTAACTTCTAACGTGCGGGCACCCCCTTCCCCCCCCGACTTTTTTAGGCCCCCGGAATGTAAGTTTCAGGCTCCGAAAAAATAAGGTGGTCCTAAACTATCAACGTATTTGTCCAGGTATACCAGAACAAACCCTCTATCGGCAAGCTCCTGTTTTTTTGATCTTTTGTGCTCGAGATAGGGACGCTCCAGCACGCACTTCTTCCTTCCAAAGAGATTTGCGAACACCCCCGGTTTCGGTGCAGACCAGCTCTTTTCGCTGTTTGTTCCTAGTCTGTCGGTCTCGTCGTTGAAGTATTCCGCTCTTCTGAACCCTTCCCTTCCATTCATCTCTGACAAATCAAAGCTAGAGTCAGTTTTCCGACCCCGCATTTATTTCAGTCTTCGTCCCTACTGGATTTCTTTTTGAAGAAACGCAAGTCCACCAGATACCGATACTCGCTCGTCCTCCGGGAACTTTCCGCGAAAAACCACTCTAAGGGAGGCCAAAAACTGGAAATGTTCTCAAACTTTTGCTTCTTTGCTAGAAAGTTTTAAAAAACAGTTCCCGCTTTTTCCCGCCTCTTTTAAGTTGTAGTATTTTCGCCGCTATGGAGGACGTTGTAATTTTTCCTTTCCCCGTCCTCCCCCATAACCTTTTGATCCCCCTCTTTCTTCATATCGCAAACTACGTCTGAAAGGCATTCTCCCAGGAGGAGAGCCTTTTTTGATGTTCCACTTCTGATTTTCCGATCCGTACCAGTCGAATATACAAGTCACAGATGCCACCCCCAGAAGGTGTTCGTCTCCGAAACCCCGTTTCTCGCTGGTTATGCCACCCTTTCCCACCCTTTTGGTCTTCTTTTCCAAAAAAGCGTTTGAAGGCCCCAAGTCTCTTGCGTCAACTGGGAAGAAGGACTCCCTTTTCCTTTCCTAACCACCCCTCGAGTCTATCGATGATTGTGGATATGGGGGAGAACTAATTGTGGCTCTTTTCTTCACTTATTCGTTCTTTCTTTCTTCCCTCCGGTCCCCGTACGGCCAGAAACATGATGGGTTCCATCCCAAATTTAGTGTGCCTCCTCGAGAGTCTCTTTTTCTCCCTCTTAGAGGCACCGAGCTTCCTTACCTAGCTAGCTGCCCCATAGTTTGACTCGCGTTTCCCTGAAACAACCTCCCTCCTAGGATTTTTTTCTTTAGTCCCTTTCCCTCCGGCTCCGGCTATGTCCTGAACGAGCCCAACCGAACGTCCGGAGTGTTCTTTTTCCCAATCCAGCGGTTTCTTTCATGTGAATACGATTCTCCACTCCAAGAGCCTCGACGACTACATGGTCCCCCCCCCACCTCTTCCTTAATGGTACGGTTGAGCATAGGCGCCAGCTTGTATCCCCTCCGGGAAACAGGGAGACCCGTAACCTCACCTCATGTAAGCAAGTTTTGCAACCCCTCCTTTCCTTTTCCCCTGCTTGATAGAAAAGGTCCTATGGTCGACCCAGTTTTTTCCCCCACGAGGGGTGAGGATGACTCTTATCGTCTTATTCCACATCTTAGATCTATCGAACCCCTTTCTCAGATGAAGTCTGTATAAGGTAAGATATTCCCCCCTTGCCCACCCTTTTTCGTTCCCTGGTCCAATCAGGATCAGTTGCCTTGTACGAATCCAAGACCCAGGAAGCCCACCTTCCAGTTTTTCCACATTCCATGGACCGTTCTTTCCCCCCTCCGTGTTCCCTTTAGCCCCTGCGACGAGCCCTCATCGTACGAAATCCCATTGACCCCCCCCTCTTATTGTCCCCCTCCTGTCACACTCCTCATCTTTTCGAAGGTGAGATGAAGGAAATGCTAGGCCGATTTTTTCACCCCGGTCCTCCCTTCGACGTGAGTTTTTAGTGGTCTTTTATAGTAGTTCTCACGAATTCCCGTCAGGGGAGCCCCCCTTTATCAGTGAACGTCCTATCCTCCTTGAGATGATCAGAGGTTTTTACCAGTTCCATGCTTAACCCCGCCCCTTTCTCTTTTTTTTTTCCATGACTCGCGACTATCCCGGCGAATCTCCCTTTCTTCCCTACTTCAACCCCCTAGGAAAGCTAGAACGTTTTTGTTTTTTAGACCGTCATTATGAGGATAATACGCTTTCGCGTCGCTTCGGTTTAGAGCCTTTTCGTCCATTGCAAAGAATTCCCCAACGTTTTTTCCTCTACAACTGTCCTGCCAAATAGATTAAGCCCCCCCTCTAGTGAGTTTTTTTACCTTCTCCCCTTCCACGGAAGAATTGATATCGGATTGGACTCGCCCTTTGTTCCGTCAACTCCACACACCTCACCCCCACGAAAAAGATATTTTAGTGTCTCTTTCCAGAGGACTTTGATGAGGCTCATATTCTGTCCTTCCAGTCTGCATTTTTGTGAGCTGTTCGACGCCTTTCCGGCGACAAGACTTTCCCTCCCCCATCATTTTTGCCCCCGGTGTCTTCTACGTCTATTTGTAGAATCCCATTCGCCCCTATGATGAAGCCCACGTTCTTGATTTCTGGTCCCACGCTTCTAGCCCCCGGCTATCCGTACGCACACCCAAATCTCATTTTACTTCTTTTTTTATTTGGTCTCTCTTGTGGCGTCCTTCTATCAGTCCCCCCCCTATCGTTTTGGCCACCCTGAACCCACGGCTTTTCCTCCGTTTCGGCCTACGGGGGCTTTGACGTCCTCTTTTCCCCCTCTTTCACCTTCCTTCTCCCCCCTTTTCGAACCATGATGTAGAACTCATGCTCCGAATCTTTCGCCCCTATGCACACCAGCTTCTGGCTTCGGTGGCCTGCCCCCTCTCCAACTTAACACCTGTCTACGTTCCTCATGCCCCCGTGAATCCCTGTGTTTCGTGGTGATTTTGTTTTGGTGAGCTCCACACCGTCTTCCCCCCGCCCATGACCCCCTTTCGTGCGTTATTCCCTTCCCCGCCCCAGTAATGGCTTCAATAAGTGGGGAAAGGAAGTCCCCTTCTGAGCTTGGACCTTCTTTCTCTAATGAGCACTTCCCCCTGTAGTCCTCTCCCCAGCAGGACTAGTCCTCATGGTAGAAGACACACTCCAGTGACCCTTTTCCCCGAGTATCCTTCGGTTCCACCGTCTCGAAATCGCTTCCTGATTTCTTGTTTCCCTTTTTTATGGGTCCTTTTCGTTCGAAGGACCAATACAACTCTGTCGCCCCATGCCCTTCTTCTCTCATATTCACTTCTCCATGTTTTTCGCTTCGTGCTCAACTTCCCCTATTACGAATACTCGAAATAAGCCCTCCCCCCCTTCCCCCCTCAATATGTAGCCTTTTTTTAGAATCGTTGCCTTTTTTTATTGAGCTACAACGATATTAATGTGGGTCATGGGCTTTGGGATAATACTTTTTCTTGACAACTGGGTCTTTTCTCTTTATTTTGACACTCTCGGGACGTTTAGTCTAACTCCCTCGGCTCCACAATTTTGATCCATGGTTGTCCACCCTTATGATGTGCGTCCGGTTTCGGTTTTCCCCCCCGTTTCCCTCCGTTCCACCACTTTTTTACAAAAGAGGGTTCTTCTTTCAAGTTTTGACCTGTGTTGATAATCGTCAAGCCCTGGTGTTGTTTCCCTCTATCCTATGTTTGCAGTAACCGACGTGAGCGGTCAATTACAAAATTCGGTCGTCAATAAGATTTTAGTGGAGACCCCAGGCGACCAGTGTCTCATCCCCCCTTTCAGTACCATCCCGTAGGTGGTCCAATGTGCTTTGTAATGCTCTGGAGTTGTAATTCCTCCGTCTGAGCGAATGATGGGACCAGCCTATCGCATTCCCTCCCTTTTTCACCGAGTTAAGTCCCGCGGGAACATCTCTGCTTTCTCGCCCTTTTTCCACCAGCTGAGCAAAGAAAGACTATCTGTCTTCGGTTGTGGCCCTGTAGTAATAGCATCTGACTGCTCGAGATGTATCTCCTCTTCTTAGAGGATTGGAACCGCTAGTTCACCGGTGTTTCCTGCGTATTCCCCCTCGATGTCTTCTCTCTTTTTTCTCGAAGAGGTAGAAACTTCGCTTCTGAGATCCTCACCCCCCCCCTGCTCCCTGTTTAAAAATCCTTCATCGTTTCGGCACCGTGACGTTCCGCCAGGCGCCGCACAAACCCCGGGCTTTTTCCCCCCCCCTTTGGGCCAGGTCTCCCATCTCCACCAAACTAGAGACAGCTACTTTCTCATGTGTTTGATCTTGTGATTTGCACTGAGGGCTTTCGTGCCCCCCTCCCCCCTTGCCCCAACCTCCTCCTGTTTCGCCCCTTCCTCCACCCCAAGGTTGTAGTTTTTACCGAAAAAGGTCTATTTTCTACGACTCCAACCTTGTTTTTTCCTTTCGGCTTGCCTTTCCTCTTCGAAGGATGCTTCATTCAGACTTCCCGGGGACCCCACACATTCCTCTCCTCGCTCAGTTGACTCGTTCACTCTTGATTCTCCTTCCTCAAGGGATCGCGTGGGTGTACTCTTTCAAGAAACGAGAGTACCCCTCACGGCGATTTGCCGTAATTTCCTGACGCGACCAGTGCTCCCCCCCCCCGTTTTTCCTGTCTTCCGGTGTGGTTTTTGAAGCCCTCTTCTTCTCGCCTCATGGTAACAAGGTCTCGATCTCTTCCCCCTCTTTCCCTCTCTGATGTGGCCCTAAGGATTCCCCCCGGTAGCGGAAAAGTATTTTCATAAGCGTCTACCGATTGTTAGAGAAGCACTCGGGCCCCTCTCGGCTCTCTATGTGTCATTTCTCTTGACTCTTAAGGACTCCAGTATTTAACCTTAGCAGTACCGCCGTCTGCCGCCTACTTTTTCTCCGAAGAAACAATCTTCGAGGGATAACCCCCCACGGACAACTTGTGTTTTTCCCGTTAACCTCCCACGAGCGGGGGACTGCCCCAGTGCTGGTTTCCCCCCCCCCCTTCACGTCCTTTCCCCTCACCCTCCTCCTAAACAAAAAGGAACGATTCTGGAATCTTTAGTTCATTTTTTTTCGTTGTTTCTCGCCCACTTCCTTGGACTAGCAATCCAGTTTTTTTTGAATTGAATTCAAAGCCCCCCCTTGCCTCCACCTATTGGTTGAGTTTCAGCCCCTGTTCGAAGTTCTTTGTCCCTATTTTCGCCTAGAGCATTGTGACCCCTCTTTTCTCTTCAACGGCCCTCTCTTGGCTTCTTCCAAAGATTTTCCTCGTCCAAATGACCCCAATCAGAAAAGAAGAGAATGTTTTTTCCCTCGAGTATCTTCTTCTCTTCCTCCAATGCGCCCCCCCCCGGACCTCTTCCCAGCTTCTCGTCAATTTTTCCCTCTGAGTCTTTCCAAAATGCGACACTGTCTTTACTCCATAATGCTCCGGGTAGGTTCACTCGGTCTGGGTGAGCCTTCTTCGATACTCCTCTTAGAACCCCCCATGGAAAAGACTCCGTCCCTGCTCCCACACCAGCATGTCAGCCCCCTCCGTTTCCCCGCTTCTGGAACTTGATCGAAAAACTCGAAGCATTGCCCCCTCTCCCATTTCTCCCAATCATGCTATGCCCTTCTTCCTCTTTTTTCAATCTTGCTCAGTCGTTCCCTCCACAAGGATGAATTACTGCCCCCCGTTATTCCCTGTCCACCACCCTTTGATCCCCCCCCCTTTGGTTAAATGCCTTCTTTTGAGCTTCCCCTTTGGTACCCTTAACTAACTTTCTTTACATCATTTATAGGGTTCCCCCGTCCCCATGTTCGCCGGATGTTCAGAGTTTCTTCCCCGTTAGCCCCTGATCACCCTTCCCCGTCCAGCAGTTTAGGCGTTTTCCCCTCCAAAGTTGCCCCTCCTAGGTCCTTAAAAAAACGCCCCAAAACCTTTCCCGATCTTCGACGGATCTCATTCGCCGTGCGATTCCTTGTTGAACCTCGTCGACCTTTTTCTTTTCGGGCCCGGACTTTCGATTGTCTGTGTACTTTCTTCCAGTGTTATAACTAAGCTTGCCCCTCACAGGATCTGTGTCTTTCCTTCCAGCGTCATGGTTGATTCCCTCGGTTGTTACCCTTTCGCATAGTAAATGCCAAAAGCCTATTCCGAAGCTTCCCTTCGCCCTTTAGTCTTTTTACCCCGTTAATTAGTTCATAAACCCGATACGTTTACCCGTCTTTGGATTTGTTATGGCCTTACTTGATTGAGTTACAATTTTTTGATTTTCTCTTCACGGTTCTCAGATTTTCCGCCAGTGAAGAAAAGATCCGGACTTTTCCTTTTTCCCTACAGACTTCTTACCCCTATCAAAGCTTTCCTCCAGTTGTGCGTCCGCTTTTTCAATGAAACGATATTATCTTTTTCATCCTCCCTGTTTCCCTTCGTGCCGACCAACAGTCCCCCCTCAACCAGATGATGTCCTGCCCGCCTATTATTCCTGATGCTACTTGATGCTGACGGAACGATAACCTACTTTGAGTGTGCCCCCCTTTTCCGACTCCCCAGGAGAGAATTCGACCCATCATGCTTACCCGAAACTTGTGTGAGAGACTGGGATCCCCAGTGTTTGTCTACAATGCTGAAAAGTACGCACATCCTAGGAAGAACGTAGGGAGACAGGGTTTTAAGGATGCCCACTAGGGTGGTAATGGTTAGTAATAGCTTACTACCCCCTAATTTCTTTTTTTATAATCCCCTTTTGTTTTTTCTTATTATGGTTATTTGTGGTAAGTCTTCCTGAACCCTTAACGCTTCCTCATTTTTCCCCCCACCGTGCCATTTTTCCCCCCTACTTTTCTGTCGTATGGCGGATCCCACGTGAGCGTTTGTATATCCCCCTGACTTGTCTCCCCACTTTTATGACCATAGGGTAGAGTTCTGAGAATTTTAATTTTCTCCTAGGGCCACCCATTTTTTCTTTTGCTCTTTTACGGAAGAACCCTGTTAATAACCCCCTTTCCCCTGAAGAACTCGAAATCTCTTTTGTTAGTGGTGAGGTGTTCTTTTCTTTTTTTTTGGCTTCCGAAATTCTATAACTCCACTTCCCCGTTAGTTCGGTCGATTAGCCTCACACCCATGCCATTCTATTGATCAGGGAATGAATCCCTGCCTTCTGTAGAGAGAACCCTCCAACCCCGTTCAGCTTCCTGTTATCTCCTCTCCAAATTCGGCGTGCTCCCCTCCCTCTGCACTTCGTCATCCAAACCCACGTCCCGATTGACCCTATCTTCGGCCCGCTCCTGGCGGCCAATCATATTTTCCCCTTACCTTTTTTGAACCATCCCTCACCTATGACTTTATCGGAAGAGTTGGGGCCCGGTTAGCGTCAGTTTTTTCCTCCTCCCCATTGTCCCCCCCCCCGTCTGATTTTTAGCTCCCCCAGCACGGAGCTTTCCTGCTCAAGCGGTCTTGACCTGTTGCTGGCTTCTCCTTGCAGAAGATTCTACTATTCCGACCTTAGCCCGATCAATCATCTGGAGCCTTTTTTGTCTTTCCAGACTCTCGGTGACTGGTCCTGGCCTGACTTTTTCCTGGTACCGGTTCTTTCTTTTTGATCTCCAATACATTGTTCTCCCATGGTCAGCTTTCTCCCTGTGGTCTTTTCCAGTCGAAGTGTCTTATGTCATACCTGCCCCCCTGCGGCTTTTCCAAGGAGCTCCAGTTCCTTTGGAACAAAAGATTTGGGCGTTCCCATTTTCTTATAGGCCACAGGCACGTATCGCCGCCCCTCCGGCACCAAATGTTTTTTTGTTCACCTAGGGGATTTCTCTTTTTGAATTATCTTTTAATTCAGCCCGGTTTTGGAACTCTCTTCCCCTATTTTCACTCCTCGGTAGTGGAATTCAGCACTTACTTTTTCTCTTTGTCGGCAGACCCCTGCGGTCCCCTCCTTTCTCATCTTCCCCATTCCCTGCTATGGTGGAACTTTTCGTACTGCGTTCTTGGGAGTCTCCCCGGTGGGGGTGCTAAGTCCCCCCCTTGGATTGGATCCTGCTCGCTGATGTGTTTTTTCTTCCTAGTTATCCCGCTTTAGCTTCCCCGCTTACCCGCTCTTAGCTCCCCTTTCCACGCTGCGCACAATGGGAAATACATATGGTCCGGCCGTTCTGGGCTCATTTAGTGAAGCACTCTTTTATTCCAGAAGAGTTTCTTTTCGTCTTTCGCTTTTTTTCATGTCATGGCCACCTCTTCCACACTCGGTGGCAGCCGTCCCTCACCTGATCTTCCTTCTTTTTTTCCCGCGAAGCTTGGATTCCACAGCGGGGCGATGCTTCCCCTGCACACCGACCTCCTCAGGGCTGGACCCCCCTCCTTTTGGACTTGGCCACGCCTGGCCGTCCAGGCTACGCCAAAACCAATGCTTTACCCAACCTTCACAACGGATTTCTTTTTATACCCAGCTAACCACCTGCCGTTTTAACCTTCTCGGCTGGTTGCTCTGGGGTTTCTTTGGAATTCTTTCCCGCCGCCCTTGCCGCCACGCCGGTCCTCCGTCCTTTCCCAACTTTTTGTTCCCTTTTTTCCCTACCCCCAGAGTCCGGAGGGGGGCCTTCCTACGAACACAAGTGGTGCCGGTCATCGGAGTTTACGTTTCCCGTCTGCCGTCGATGGGCCCCTTATCACTCCTAAAGTTCACCAACGACCCCCTTCTTACCGTCATCATTTTAAACTGTTTTTTCGTCTTCGTCCCTTAGTTCTGCTTCCTTCCTTTTCAAGATCGGAATTTTAGGAACTTAGCGAACCCCTACCCTTTGGGCTAATTCCCTGGTGGAATTCGGCGTTGTCTGAGTTTCTGGACGCTCTTCTTATAGATTCCAAACAGGTCCTTATCTCCCCCCTTCTTCGTGTACATTTTTCATTCTCTGCTCCTAGATTCGCTTTCGGTTCCGGAAAAGTCAGTTACCCTGCTCCACGAGTTTCCTGAGAAGCAGGCCTTTTTTACCTGGTATTTTCGTAACTTGTGATGTGTACTTGCTTCGATTCTTCCTAAGTTCCTTCGTACGGCCCACGACCCGGACTATACGGCAAACAGAAGGGTCGTCCCCCCCCCACGATCTATCTGTTGCCCCTATTGGAATCCGGAGTTTTTCAACACTCTTTTTTGGGAATGCAACCCCTTTGACGGCGTCATCTTTTCGCGCACCCCCCCCCCCCCTTCTTCAAAAAAACCCATGCCGAGTAAGAGAGAATTGTCTTGTTCCCCACTTCAACATGTGTTGTGCTTTTAGCCCGGGGTGTGTTGCCCTTCTTCCAGTCGTTGCAGAAAAAAGGTGTGGAACGCCCTGGCGCAGTTTTTTTTTTTCGACTCCGCTAGCCTTGCTTTCCCCCCCCCCTCTAGGAAACCAGAGAGTCCGGCCCCTTTTCTCCGCGCCCACCCTCGTTTGAATAGAGTTGCCCATTTGATGAAATTCTGTCCAACAACCCACCAAGACTAGAGTCCCTAGAGCCCCTTCCCGGCGATGCCCTCAATGCTAAAAATTCTACCTCTCTTGGATCCCCTTTTTTGCTCCAAAGGGCTTCACCACCTGGAGACTCGAGGCTGTACCCTCCTCCAGCCTCCTGTTGCTTAATCTGTTTTAGGAATCCTGCAGATTAGAAGCTGGTCTCACAGACGGATTGCGACCCTTAGGAAGCCCCACCAGCCCCCCCTCCCCAGTGCAAAAAGAAGAGGATGTTCAGAGGCTCGGACCCTGATCGCCAGACGTCTTCAAACCTCCGGGTTGTATTGTTAGGACTAGGTTTTCTTCGTCCAACATCGTCGCATCGAGTTCCTCCCACACTTTTCCTCTGACCCTTCACTTGCCCCAAAGTCCCTCCAGACACCTTTTTACACCAGGGGTTCCGTGAAAGTATCTTTCATACAATCTCAGTCAACTCCTTTCTAGGTTTCCAAGTAACCTTTAGACTTTAGCAGGATTTGCCGTCTTTCCCCAGGGTAGAATCTCCCATTCCTACCCATTTTAATTAGCCAGCAATGAAATCTAGTGATCTATCACCACCTACTCCCCCGTTCGTCTGTTCTAAGACCCAGGAAGTTCGACCTTTACTTCAGTCAGGGTCACACCTGCCGTACTGCTCTCCCAAACCTTTCCATAGTTAGTTCCTTGTGCGATGAATAAAGGAATCTGATTTCCACGACGCCGCCTCCCAGGGAATGACCCTTGACTCAGTCCACCCGTAACTATGAGCCCACGGTTGGACCAGGTCGCAGCCGCCCTGCCCCCCCTGATGTTTGCAGACTCCGTACCGGTATTCCGCTGCGGTGTACCGATGATTGTCCGATCCACAGAAGTAAAGGTTATTTCATTGCTGCATGTTTGCTATGCTTTCTTTTTTTTCGCGTACCCCGAAGGTATTCAGTCATTTCATAATTTCTCCTCCAGGCCTGGATCTGCGAAAGACGTATTAACTTTGATCCCCACCCAGATTCCTCCCCGTGCTGTCCCTTTTCTCGCACGACCCTCCTTTAGTAGTATCTCCCGCCCTTTTGTCCTTTACTCCCCCGACCACCACGCCCCTTTTCCCACTGATTCCCGTGTCGATTTCTGGCCCACATTTCAAATTTGTCCTCGTTCCCCCCCAGAGGACACTCCCTCCCGTGGTTGTTAGAATCGCGTCGACCCCCTTAGACATTCGACACTCATGTCCCGGACATTTTTTTTCTTCGTCCACTATATATGTTGAATAGCCAAGTCATCAAACTTGATCCCCAGGAGAGCCGTAGTGCACGGCAATTTTTCTGCTGAAACAGCCCCCCCCTGTTTTCGCCTAGCCGCGACGCCCACCACATCTCTCTCTTGTTCCTTTTAAGTCTTTTTGCGATCTATGTGGGGATAAAGGACTATGCCTAACAATACCGCGTGGTCGCCTGATAATGATTCCCTACGAGGAAGCTTTTTTGGGAGGAATTGTGTCTGGTAGCCCCCCCCCCCAGCCCTTGTCCTCTCCAACCTTTTTCTCCCCCCCGGAGTGTAGAAGTGCGTTTCAATCAATTAGTCGCCCTAGCGTCAACACCTTTTTCTTTTCTCGATCCGGCCGCTCAATACCCCCTGTCCCCTCTTTGGCCGAATCGCCCGTAATATCACCCTTTGTCGTGGTTGGTTTTTGGCGGCCAACAAATTCTTGATCCAAGCAAATAGTTCCTTTTTGATTTTGACCGTTCCCTCTGGCGTGCCATCCCATTGCCCTGGCTTCTGAGTCTGCGCGGGACTCCTGTCGGTTGCTTCTGCTTCCATGCCTTACAGCTCGCATCCCGGACGCAAACGCGTGTTTAGTCTCTCTGTTACTTCAGTCTTCACCAGTCCGAAAGGGAAGCGAGTGGATCAGTTCATCCATTCTCTGTTCCATTAGCCTCGCTCGACACTCCCCGTGGTATTTCCCGGTTCCGTCGCAATCCTACCATTTCCAACATCTGCAGGAAAGTCCTTTCCTGATAAAATGTATATCCCTGCCCCGACTTTAGTTGATCCCAACGTCTCCCCGATCAAATACTTATCAATCTTCGTCAAGGTTTGTCGACACGTCTTCCGATTGATATAAGTTCTTGAAAAGACCCCCTTAGGTATGGTATAGACCCTTTGGGATTCCCCATCAATGGATTCTTTCTTTCGAAGTGAAAAGATGGACTTGTGTTACCCTTTAAAAAAGACTTATGAACTCCGCTCACCTCCTTTCTGTTTAAAATTCCTCGGTCGTATCCATACCTGCTAGCAATTGACGCGTCAACGGGGTGATCCACCTTTGTGGATTTAAAGGACAGGGTTCTTCAGTGGTCAGCCTTCCTCCTTTTTTCTTCCCCCCTCTTCCTCGGTTTTTACCCCCCCCGAAGATAAGAGTCAGCCCAACCTCCGGTGGCATATTGATAGTTGCCTACCATTTTTTGGAACGTTTTCTATCCTCGTAAACCCTCTGGCCGCGGTGGAAAGGGTGTGCACTATGTAGGCACTGTGGTTATCCCTCCTGTCTTTTGTACTTCCTTTCTTCCTCCAGGCTATTTCCTTCGATTCAACCCTCGAACGAGTTTTCCACTCCCCAAGGACCTCCAGGGACTCGCGATTAAAATGTGTGGAAACAGTTGTTTATAGCTACACAGGCAGAACTGGGTTTAGGCCGTCGTTTGTTTTCCTCATTTCGTCTTTTTTATAGTGATTCCTCGATTTACATTTTGATTTTAAGGTCATCTGATTCAAAAACTACCGGGGTTGAAACACTAGTTCACACTAGAGAGCTGACAGACCTCTGGGAGAGAATTTGCCTTGTAGCAAATTGGCTCTCCCCTTTTCTCTCACCACCAGCCTTTATCATGTGTCCATGGACCAATAAATCCTCTTTTTTCGTAACAGACGTGCCGGCACTGCATAAAAGGAGGTGACCCCCCTCTAACAATCCACAACGTTTGAGTTTCCTTTTTCTTTCCCACTCCCCCCACCATGCGAGCTTAGGCCATATGAATTTTTGAGTCTTGTGATGAGACGCTCATCGTGTCCATCAACTTTGCGTCCCCTAGCTGTTCTCCGTACGTCCACGGTTGGCTTTGGAAGAAAAGATGGAGACTTTTGTTTTCTTCTTACGACACGGCGTTGTGTCACGGCCCCGTTTTGCCTTTTTTATTTTGCTATCGGTTTCTTATGTAGACGGATCTTGTCCATTCCTCCTCTCTTTTCCCCCCTTCGTTGACACCCATCACACAGGAGATGCTCATTCGTCCGGTCATCTTAGTGAGTTCGTAATTAACCTTTTTCTAGGGCTTGAGAATCCTCCTGGCGTCGAGACTGAGGCTTCTTGATCGTAAGAGGTTGAAGTATCTCTCCCAACAGAGACCATTTCCTATACGTTCACGATTCTTGGTGGAGTTGACCTCTGCTGTTGATTCCTTTTTATCCCAACAGGTTCTTTTAACGGAATCGGATCTCGGCTGGCTCTTCCTTTTGTTCGCTTTGTTGCGGATTCTGGTAGATTCGTTCACCCTCACTTTTCTTTTTGGAACGCGTAGTGTGATGACGTCCACCTCTTCCCCCATGTACTGCTCTTGCCTGGTCGGTTTGTCCCCCTGGATTTTATTTATGTCCAATTAGCCTTGTCGTCCGCTTTAATGAAATGGTCCCGGCACCCCCCACGATTAGTTGGATTCGAGAGGCAACCGCTCTCCCCCTTTTTTTTACTTCGCCGGTCGTTACGGTTGACTCCACATGTGTATTTGGTGTCCCACCTTCTTGAGGAAACACCCCTACCGCCTCTCTTACACCCCTCCCCCCCATATGTGGCTATCTTCTGTGATTTTGGGTTTATCAACCTTGACCAATCAGTTGGCCTGTATGAGCTTTTCTATTCCTCTTTTTAGTATGGAGATGTTTCCCTTCCACACACGTGCTGACCTGAACACCCCCGGGTGCCTGGTGCTTGGTCACTTTCCCCTTTTTCCTTGTTCTCCCCTCCTCTAGCCGCTGTGCTACCCGCTACCAACAGTATGCCAAGTCCCCTAGCAGGCCCTTTCCCCCCTAGTTTGCCTCGTTGGCAATACCCCCCCTGAAATGAGAGGAGAGCTCCTGTAGTAAAGGTATCTGGTTGTCTTCCCTCCCTTCGCCCCAACCGCCTTTTCCTTGCGCTAGTCATTTTTCCATTTGTTTCCAGAGTGTGCCATTTTGCCTCTAGTTCGACCCCTGGCATGCTGTGAACTTCTGGTCTCCTGGTATGCATCAGGATTGTAAGCTGTTCGTAATTTTTTTCTATGCAGATGATCCCCCCCATTCATCTCCCATTGACTTTTTTCAAGCACGGACAAACCCACTCTTACGCTTTATTTTTCCGAGGCATCTCCCAACAGATTCTCTCTTCTTCCAAGATCTGACACCGATAGTTGGCTTTTTTGCTTCTCTGAAGAGTTTTTATTCCCCCTATTGAGATCTGAGCACCCATACTTCTACTGCTGACAGAATTTCCCGGTCTACAGGCTTCAGCCACCTGTCCCACGTGTGACCCTGTCAGTTATCTGCGTTTTACGATACAAATCAGTTCCTCTCCATTCCTGATGGGTCAACAGTCCTTTGCTTTGTCGCCGGGTTTTTTCCGCGTTTTTTTTGTGAAAGCCCGAGCCGATTGACCATTCTTGCCCTTCTCCCCGACCCCTACAGAAGTTTTTGCCCCCCTCTTCTTGGGCCCAATCCCCCACCAGTTACAGATATGGTTTCTCCGGGAAGTTTAGCCATATTCCCTTTCTAGTAGTTCTGTCCTCCATTTTCGACATATCTTTTTTCTTTCTTCAGTTTTGTCGAGGGGTAGCATCTTTGATTTTGGCCCTTTGTAACAGGATGGAGGTCTCAGTTTCTCATTCCGATTTATGGGAGTCTCTTTCCCAGAGGTTTCCCCCGGTGTAAGATGTGCCTTTTTGAATGCACAATGTTGAACGATAGCCTGTTTTTCGAGTTAAGCTTTCTGACTTCTCCCGTACTTTTGGGGTCGGTATGGTTTTATGAAGTGAATTGTACATTGAGTCTCACCCCGCTTTTTTTTTCCTGTTGATGCAGTATTTTGTCGGCCTTCATGGACCCATCAACATCGTTTTTCCCCTATTTTTTCTTTTGCGATAGCCTTTCCCTCCCGGAGTCAATGATGAGGTCCGCAAGTTGCTTGTCCCCTTTCGCGTAATGGAAACTCTTGATCAGTTCAGGGCTGGCTCTCGCAATTTTTCCCCTTTCCCCCGGCCTGACCACACCCCCCGTCCCCCACCGAACCTCTGATTGTGCCGTTTGTCGTCGTGGCCCTATCTTCCCTGTTTTTGACTTTCCGATTTTGCACAGCATCGCTGACCTTGACATTCCTGTGTCTTTTTCGACTCCCTTGGCGAGTCAGACCGCCCACTATGTTTTTTCGTTCACAGGGCGCAGTCCTGCCCTCTTTTCGTAGACCATCCCCCCCTCCCCCCCTTCAGCCATTCCCGGCCGACGTTGGATGGTACAGGTGCTTCGCCTTCATTTCTTCTAGCGGAAGCCCAAC
>Ga0179593_1306262_pt1 | contig 20587 bp, 24 predicted proteins | sample CZODoug2_1_08_16_FD_185931 | JGI IMG/M metagenome (GOLD analysis project Ga0179593, IMG submission 185931) | Vadose zone soil fungal communities from Angelo Coast Range Reserve, California, USA - CZODoug2_1_08_16fungal (PacBio error correction) | ecosystem: Environmental > Terrestrial > Soil >... | reverse complement strand
CCTGGCGCCTCTTTTCGAAACTTGAGTTTCTTTTTTGCTTGAAAAGTTGAAAGAATCTATATTTTATCGTGTTGTTGTTGCCTTTAGAGCTTTTACTTTCACTTTTTCCCCTCCCCCCCTTCCATAACTTCCGAGAAAAAGAGTAGCTCTTTCTCCAATTCCCTTACCCGGGCCTGCTGGTGAAGTTCAGAAATAAGTATCCCGCTCCTGTGTTACCGCGAGGTCGTTTTCCCCCCCCCCCTTCGTTTCCCCCCCCCCCCCCTTTGATCCCATGCGAACCCAAGGTTTCCTCCCCAACGTTAGTCCTTTCCTCTTTGTTTCATTTTTTGTTTAGGATGCGTTTTTTCTTTTGGCCTTTTGTGTTTCTCCCAGGCCACCGGTTTACACCCCCCGTTCTGTTCTCGGACCCTTTTTTAATGGTGACCCTTCCCCCCTTGTTACTGGTCTTGTTTCCCATGTTAGTTCTTTAAGTGGCGATTCCCCCGCTTCCACCATTCCCCCCTGCCCGGCCCCACTTTGGCTTCCCATCCAACCACTTCGCCGGTCTTCGGTTGAGTTTCAACACACAAAGTGTTGTTTAGCATGTTGCCATGGTCCTTTTTTTTTTCTTTCGTTTCTTCATTCGGCGTTTTGGTATGTGGTTTGCTCGCCGTCCTTTCCTTGTTTTATCGGGATCCCTTTATTTGAAGCACCCTTGCTTTTTTGTCTTCATCCCGGTTTAGTCCCTCTATTTTCCAAAAAAAGGTTCTATTTAATCGGTTTACTGGTCCCGTCACCCGTCAATTTGCTTATTCTTCCTTTTTTCCCAGTTCCGCGTGCACCCTTCCAAGACCGATCCTTACCACCGACCCGGTACTGAAGTTAGACATCTGGTGTTTGTCTCCCCTTCCGTTGTTTTCCCTTTGGACACCGTTATCACATCTACCCCAGCTACATAGTACCCGGTTTTTTGCGTGGGCCTGGTTTTACTTCCCCCTCCCCTTCAAAGTGAAAGTCCTTCCTTTGTCAGATCTTCCGGTGTCCTCAAAGCCCTAGTTGTTTACTACTTTCCCCCCCTTTCAACGTCTTTGCTTTCCTCCTGAAGACCCCCCCACGTTACTTTCGTCTATCAACCGGTGCGAACTTGGGGTGGAAACTGTACCGAGTGACAAAGCCTGTCCATGTCCCTCACGTCCTCCTATACCCCCCTTTTTGGACTTTCTTTTCGCCTTTTTTGCAGGGCTAGACACCAGTGTTTTCCACCCCTGCCTTTTTTGGGAACCCCTACAAGGTCCCTTTTCTTATTCCCCTGGCCCCATCACTCACGTTTCTCGGGTCGGTATTCCTCACGGCCTGAAGAGGAGTAAGGACGGTTCAATGCTATTGCGCCCCCAGCCCCCCTTTTGGTACGTTTAGAACCCTCCCCCCACTTCTTTTTTTTTGTTTGTTTTTGATTGTCAAACGACCCCCCCATGACAACCCGTAGGTAACAACATGTACAGTTCGGTAATTCCTTCTTTTCCTTGGACCCTTTTTTGATAGCCCCCCCTCCCGTGCAGGCCTTTGGCCCTTGCACCCTCTGTAAGTGACCCCCTTTCGATGATATTTTCACGTTGCCGTGAGGTGGAGGGTTGACATCCAGTCGGCCTTTGGGTGCTTTCCCGGAGCCTTCCCTCTTTCCCGTTGATTGGCAGACGTCCCCCTTCCCCTTTCTATCGGAGGAGTGCAGGAGTTTCTTCCTGGTGGTTTTAGGCCCCGTACCCCCCCCCCAGTAGATTCGTTGTTATTGAGAATGGCGTTGAAAACATCTTCTCCACTAGTCCCCGAGTATCGTTTGCTGTTTTCCCAGAGATTAGACCAAGTACGCACGACACCCCCTTCCTGCCTCGACTGGGCCTCTCAATTTTTTTTCCCCTTTCGGATATTTTTCAATCAATTTCCCCAATTGCCACATCCTCCACACATAGATAGCATTTGTTGTTAACCGGACCATCCTTTCCTTGGTCCCGTTGTATTACATTCTCTGTCCCGTTTCGGTTTCTGTGCCCGCGCCCTGCTTTTTGTTTCCCGCCACTTTAGCTTTTTTACCTCCAAAAGTGTACCATTGGACTGTTTTTTACCACGAACCGTTGTTGTTTCGGTCCTTCATGCCTGGGTCGCCGTAGTTTTGCTTCGTGGTACGTGCCCGAAACCCGGTGGACGTTCATTTCAAATGTCCCCTGAAATTTCAGAGATTTTTGCCCCCCCTACAACCGACGTTAACATCGTCTTTTTGTTTTTTCCACCTCTCCCAATCGCTGAGTTTTTAAGAGCCTTTTTCTTTGGTACAAGGAAGGTGTAGCTCTTCTGCCCCCCCACTTCATTTTGTGCGCCTAATGTGGCCCCCCCCCGAACCGGTTCTATGCCCCCTTTTTTTTTGCAGTGAATTACCAATTCGGGGGATGCATTTTTTGGCTTCCTGCTGCAAAGGACTTCTACCCCCTCTAGGTAAGGAGTTTACCCGTTCCCTTCATCATTTTTTCAGGTATTTTCTGTTCGCCGCGTTGTGTGTGCATTTTGTTACTCCCACCTGTACAAGGGAGTTCGGGGCCCTCCCCCCGCGGCTGCACATCAACCCTATCCCGGTCGGAAGGCAGTTTTTCTCTTGAACCCCCTTTGCAGGGGTTCTTATAGTCGGACGACCCCCCCTACCTCGGGTTGTCCACACCCCCCTCCGATGTCTATTCCTTTTCTCCATTTTCACTGTCACCAGGTTGCCCGAGTTTTTAGTTTTCTACGGCCCTAGAGCCTTTTAGTATGTCCCGGGCATATGGTTTTTGAGAACCTGTTGTCGTATTTTCTCTTTTCAGTCTTCCTCCCTCGGGGATATAGTGGTCGATCCTCCCACCTTTTGCAACCAAGGTTTGCCGTGTGTGTTCTAGTTCCCTCCCTCTTTCTTGCATTCATGTTTTTTCTGTTTTTTTTTTGGACCCCGTGTTTCGTTATAGTGACAGGCTGCTCCAACATTCTTCTAACAAAAATCCTGGCACGTGTCGGTAAGTGCCCTATCTTGCTTTGGGGTTCCACCCCAAATTGACACTCTAAGATTTTCCTCATACGTTGGGTGTTTGTCGTCAGAGTCCTTTCTTTTTGTTGGCAAAAGGTTTTTCAGATATGTACTGCGTCCGTGTTCCTGGATGTTGTGCTATGCAGCCTTGTTTTTTCCCGCCAGTTTTCCTGTTGATACAGCCACAACCACCAGGTCCCCCAAATTGAAAAAGTTTCTCAGGAGTTGGCCTTAGTCCCCTTTCCCCCTCTTTTCTCTTTGTTGATTGCATCGACCCACGTACGGATTCAAGGATTCTGTATTCCCCCCCCCCCGACTAACTTTCCTAAACCCTTGTTTTTCTTCACTTCAGTTATTCCCGGCTGTCCACAGTTACTCGAGAGCTCGGGTCCCCCCAACTTGAACACCCCGCCACCTTTGTCCCTTGTGGCCTTGGTAAGTGATGGCCCCCCCGCGGGTTGTCAAAGATTTATTTGTTCGATTTTCCTTTTCTATGACGTGCCACCCTGAAATTTTTCATAGCCTCATCATTCTAAATGTCTCATTTCCTTGTGTATTCGGGGGCGTTTTCTTTTCCAATTTTTTGTACCCTGTGGCTTCTGTATCCTGCAGCACTTTCCCTTAGGCTTTTTGCCCCCGTGACCTCTCGCTTTATTTTTTTTTTCCCTAGTGATTCGCCGTCAAGTCTTGAGCCCTTACCTGGACCTCAAGAGGTTTTTGTAGTCTCTGGACCAGTTCTCCTTATCTTCCCATATAAGTACTGGAACCTGGTGAACCCAACCACTTACTGGGTTTATTTCTTATAAGTTTGAACCCCCCTGGCAATGTATTTTTTTCTTTCCCATGCCCCCCCTTGAGTGAACGACGATGTGACCTAGGTGTGCGAACCCCCTTTCCTCTTGACGTTATTGTTTTGTGTTCAAGTCCGACGATGGCTTCCATTCTTTGGACTGATTTTTGGCCACCCCCCCCGTCGTCCCCGTCCCCCGTGTTCAAAGTACCCCCACGGGCAGCTCCAACTCCCTCTTTCCATTCCTTGGTTCACGCCTTGGGTTAAGGTGCCTGCTGCGTTGGCCTTCCCTTTCCCGCCAAGTTTGCTGGCACCCCACACCGCGGGGCCTTGTTTTGAAAAGCAACCGTCGATCAAGGAAAGTTCAACCCCACTCCCCCCATCCTTAGTAAGCGGTGAACTTTTCGGACGTTTTTTTCTTTCCCGGCTGACCTTTTTCGATGAGTGATGTTTGTGCGTGGGCGGCTTGTCCGTATCCCCTCCTGAACCTGTGTCACGGAGCGTACATTTTTGCAGAGCGGTCCAAGAGACGTCACTCTCGTTCGTTGCTTTGCGATTTTCCCCCTTCCCCAAGCCCCTTTTGCTCGCTCATTTCGGATTCTTTATAAAGATTTGTTTGTTCGCCCCCCAATTGGGAGGCCCCCATTCAAACCACTGTGTTGGTGTATTTTGTAAGGGGGTTTGAATCCTTTTCCCAACACAGTCGGTTCTCCTGCCTGAGAGTATGGTCGATGACTGAGAGTCAAGTAACCTTCTACCCCTGGGTTTTGTTACACTGAGGGGCGGGTTAGGAACGCCAAGTAGGATAGTCCCTCCTGCCCTCAGTGCCCCAAAACTTTTCCAAGATCGATTTTTTGTCAATTTGACTGGACCAAGCCCCTTGTCCTTTCCCTTCTTGGCTGACTTTCAAACCTTTTCCCATTGTTCCCCCTTCCCCCGGGACAGGGCAGAAATTTTTGTAGTGTTTCACTGGACTTACGGTTCACCAGTCAGTTGATGGATCCCTGGGTGTGGAACAGGACCAAAATTTGGTGCGGTGGTCCGACCGAAAGTTCCCTTTCCAAGACCCCGTGTTCATGACTGCCGTTCAAGTGGGATCGGATAACCCCCTTTCGACCCGGGTGGCTTACGTTTCATTGCAACACACTCGAATCCTGGTGGGTCGGCAGGGTTTTTACAATTGATGTTGTGCGTGCCCAGCGTGCACTTTTTGGATACCCCCTTTTGGGTGTCTTTTGGTTGGGTTTTCTGGGGTGTGGGACACTTTGATTTCTTCCCACCTTATTTTCCACTCGGTCATTTTCCCCAAAACCCCACCTCCCCTTTTCCCCCCCCTTGTTTGTGGCCCTTGTGATCTGCAGAAACTTGTTCACTTGTGGTCTTTCCTCGGCAGTGCATGAACTTCCCGCGTTACTTTTTCTCTAAGGACGGGTTTTCCTGGTTTTTTTTGCATTGGCATTTCTTCCCTACTTTACAGCTTTAGCTGCGTAGTTTGTCCCCCTGTCGAACTGGTTTTAGTGGTACTCCTTGGGCGTGAGTTCGGCGTGGAAATTTCGAAAATTTCATGCAACTCCATGATACCCCCCCATATTCTCACTGATTTTCCCCTTCCAGTTTATTTTCATCTCTTTAGTGTAGTACCTGGAGAACCCTGTTTTGCCCTTCACTTACATAAGTGGCCAGTATGAACCTGCCCCACTTTTTTCCCTGAAATTTGTCAAATTGTTGTTTTTCTCATTACTCCCGGTCTTGGCAAACCAACATTTTTGGTTGGGGATCCATTTTTTTTTTTGGGTGCCCCGAGTTGATTAAAACACCTTGCCCGTAGCCGGGCGATTGTTCACTCCAAGGGGAGGTTCCCCAAAGAAGAATCCAACCCCATACCATTGGTTCCCCGGGATCCCCCAGACATTTCTTTTGGTTTTGGAGTGTCTGATGAGTTTTACCACGTGAATCGACCCCGGTAGATGATGGTCTCCCCGTTCTGGGGTTTTTTTTTTTTCTTTTCTTGTCAGTTTTTGCGGGTATACTTGACATTTTAAGACATGCAAAATTAAGGTAACCACCCCCACCTTCCAAACCCTTTTCGGCGTTTCCCCCATGTTCCCCCAACAAGTTGTACAAGGCGTTTTTTGGCCTTAGGCTCATCAAGCCCCTTCCCCCCCCCCCTCCAACCGGTCACTTCCTAGTACCCCTTTGGTGTCGAAGTGAACCCCCTGTTTTTGACGCTTCCGGGCGAGGTTCAACACTTGGTAGCATGTCAACCCCAAGGGGCCAACCGAGTTGTTTTTTTCAATTTCCCCCCCGTTACCGGGGCTTTCCCGTTGGGGAAACAAACGGTAGGGTTTTCTTATTGGTAGTAGAATCCCCCTTTTGCTGTATGCTTTTCCCCCCCCCCGTAGCATCTTCGGTCTTTGTTTTTCGTTGTGTCCCTAAATGTAATACTCCCTGCTTGTATGTGGTTGTATTGATTCTTTTTTTTTCAACCGTTTGAAACCGTGACCTCCCGAATGTAGTCCGTGTCTTTTTCCATTTTTTCACCTTACGACGGTCCGGAGTCACGCCCTACCCCCGTCGTTTCCGCTTCGTTAATTTTTATTCTTTGAAAACACTTCGTGCCCTTTTCCTTTTTGAGCTAAAGGGTTTTGTCTAAAACCTTTTGTCCGTTTCCTGTGCAGTTTTTTTTTCCTTTTCTCGCCACGGTTTCCCCCCCCCCGGTAATTTTGTTTTGGATTTCTCGTTCGTTTGACCCCCCCAAGTCCCACACCCCCCTCGGATCTTTTTTTGCAATGGTGGTTGGCCCCTTGTTTCCCTTGTATTAGTTGTTCCCCCTTTTTCAGTATTCCAAGTTGGCACGCATGACAATTCACGGCCCGTAAGGGTTTCTAACCCACCAGAGTGCATGTGTCCTTGCTAGGACTTTCGGTGTTTTTGGGCCGGTTTTGGGGCTACCAGTCGTTCCTCATGGGCAATGTGTTAGGATTGGCATTCTGGGGTATTGTCGCGCAGCCCCCCCCCCTACTTCCCCGTTCCTTTTATTTTGCGACTCCCCCTCATTTGTGGTTTGAAATACCAATTTGGCGGCCTTTTCTTCCCCCAACCACCCCCTTGCACTGCTTTTTTTACGCTTTTTTCTTATGACGGCCAGTTAACTTTTTTTTTTTTCACGGGCTTTTCAGATGGGGCTCCCCCCCCTCGTCTTACCGACCTCTACCCCTCACACGGTTTTTTTGACGTATCTTTTCCATTTGGCTTTTCGACGTTGTGTTGTCCCCCGGTTTGACCACCCCTTCTTAAAATGACCCCGATTCCCTGACATGTGTGTTCTCGCCCCGGTACACGAAACTCGTCTTCTTTTCACGAGTGGGGCCCGATTTTGGGCCTCGGCCTTCTCATTACCCCCTTCGTATTTGCGTTCCTCTCCCCGTCCCCACGTCCTTTTTTCTTTTTTTTTTTTCTTTTTTTTTTTTTCTCAATGCCGGAGCTCCTTGGTTTTTTCTTCCCGTCTGTCACACCCCCTTTTTGAAGGTCTTTCTTTCTATTCCCCCCCCACCTATTCCCCCAACTTTTCCTGGACGGTTCCGTTTTTAACTCTTTCGCCACATATTGTCAGAACCCTTCCCTGCACCTCCAAGACACTTCCCCCTCTTTTCCTGACCCCAGCCAGACCCCCTGTTTTTACGGGTTTGTCGACCTGCATGAAGAGGATCCAGGAGCCAGCTTCCTGGTATGCCCCGCCCCCCCCCATTGTGTTTTCCGTTCGGACAGTCCCCCCCCTGAACGACAATGACGCGTCACTACCAAGTTTCATTTTTTTGTTGGGTTCCATGGGGAATTGCCCTGGTTTCTTGATTCCTCCATCTTGGACGGCAGGCTGCCTCAGGATCCTTTAAAAATTCCGAGGATTTTGTTTTTCTTTTTTTTGCGGTTCAGGCCTTTCCCAAATTACAGCGTATTTTGTCCTTTCTGAGCAGGAAAATATACCTGAGGTTGCTCGTTCGCTTTCGATTTTTTCCTTACCCATCTTCAATATGGCAGGCGGGTCTTTCGTTGTACAATCTTTTGTCACCCCCTCTTCTAGTTGCCGACAACCCCAGTCTCTTTGTATGCTGCATGTGCGCAACCTTTACTACCCATAAGAGAATGTATACCGTACTCTGTCTCCACCCCGCCACCCCCTGATCCTTCCCCCTCGCTAACTGTTTTTTTACTATTTTGCGCCGTGCTTGTCCACTTAGTCCCTCCCTGAAAAATTTCATATCCCATCCTCTGACTCTTGTTCGCCTGCTCTGTTTTTCCCCCGAGCCCCCTTTTTTTCCCCTGTGTTCTGCGTTTCTTTTGTTGTCTTCTGATAGACGGTGCAGGTTTTATTGCCCAGCCTCCCCTCGGTGGGTTCACGACCTTTTTTCCTTTTTTGGGATTTTTTTTTTTGCCCCCTTCCATTTTGACCCTGCTGCCCCGCCCAGGGGCGGTACCTGCAATTCCTTGGCCCAGTTTTTTTCGTCGGTTTACTGTTGGGGTTTGTCCGTCCCGTATTTTTTTCCCCCTGGCTTTTTTACAATAGCATCCCTGTGTGCCTGCCCATCGAGGGTCCCTGCCCCTACCCGAAAGTTTTTCTTTCGTTGTGTTTCTCAAACGCCATTTGACGTGTCTTTTTATAGTTTTTTCCCCCGAGCCCTGCCGTTTTTATGCCTTGATTTTAGTAAAAATATGTTTTTTTTTTGTAGTGCTTTATTTTTTTGTCCAACCTTCGACTGACTTTCCTCCCTCCCGTGCGCAGAAGCGACCCTTTCCCACGTGCTATATTTTTCTGGTTTTGACGGAACGTAAACTTTACTTCCTCCGTCGAGAAGTTAGGTTTTTTTTTCCTGGAACAGGTTCTCCCTCTTTAGCCCCGCCCCTTTAATTAGCTACGATTCTATCATTAAATTCCCCACTTAACGATTGAGGGAAAGCACCCGCTTTCGCACCCTCCAATGTTATCTCCTGGGTAGGACTGTTTTTTTCTTCCTGTTCGATGTCGGCCAGTTGTTTCGCCCCCTACCTTAAGGTCTGCCAATAAATACTGTTTCCCCCTCTGAGTTCCCTTTCTCACTTTCCATGCCCCCCCATTTCCCAGGTGGCGCTTTCGTGTAGAAGCCATGATCCGGCTTCTTGTACGCACATTTTCAAGCGTTTAAGCGCCCCACCCTTTGCGCTTTTTTATGTGTAGTCAGGATGCAGCACTCGGTGGGTTCACGGTGTGTTGACCCCAACAGAGCCCCACGAATGGCCCCTTTTGACTTTCGCCTTTTCGTGCGAAGTTTTCCCTCTTTGTTTTATGGGGATGTGTTTTCCATTCCTTTTACTGCTTTTCTTTCAACCGGGCGGCTCACACCCCCATATTGACAGGTTGAAGCCTTTGTTTCCCTTTGACACCCCCCAAGGTTTCCTCTCTCTCTTCTTTTTTTTTCATCTCCCCGTTGTTTTTTGTTTAGCTTTTTTCCTCTAGTTCTTGGAACAAGCTTTTCAGTTCTTCTTTGGCTTCAAACAGTATTGTGGGTTATCCTTTGATAGAGTTTTTCCGCACAGTCAAGTTCCCGTTCCCATCTCTCAAGCCCCACCCCCCAGGACACCCCCAAATAGTGATTGTTTTCCCCCCCCTTGTATTTTTCAGCCCATGCGGTGTCCCCCCTGATTTGACCCTGGATTTTTTTTTTTTTTTTGATTTAACGAACCCACACGTGCTTATTCCCCACCCGCTCGGGCTTTTTTTTTCTTTCAATTAGACATACGAGAGCACTCGACCCATTTTTGAGCCTTCCTTTTTCTTTCGGTTCATTCCGCCCTTATCTGTAGGGCTTCCTGCACAACGACCCCCCACACTCGGCCCCCACCTTTAACCCTGCTAGATGGACCCGGTTTCTTTCTTTGACCCACCCGATGTTTTTTCGTCTTTTGATTTTTTACTTCTTTTCAGTCGAAGTAAACCAATTTTAACTGTTGCATTTTCCGACTTTTCTCCCTCCTTCCCCCTAAACCCGGGCGTTGCTTTTGTTTTGGCCTTGTATTTAAGCAAGTCTTCAACCCTTTTACCCTGGCCGTCGAAGCACGAATTTTGTTTTTTTGACAGACATTGCTGCGCCCAAGACATATAATTCTTTTGATTTTGCCATCATGGTACCTTTGCTGGTTTTGAAAACTGACTTTTGGAATCATTTGGTTTGCACTTTGCGGAGAAGTCTTCTAAATCTCCTTTCTGTAACCCCCTTTAAGTTCTTACTGCATTTCTCCGGGGCGCGCCTGACGTTTTCTCATTTTGACAACAACACAAACTTTTGGGTTTCCATCAACACCGGCTGCATTTTCATTCCCGGGGCACGGTTCGGTTACCCCTTGGCCCAAGGATTGATTAGTTTAGTGTGATTTTTGAGTTTCCACCGCGCTTTTTTCTTCAACTTTCGGTTGGTGGTCCCCCCTCACATGATCTTTTTCCATCTTGTGTTGAAATGTCCTTGTTATACACCAACGTATCTTCTTTTCCCTACACCCCCCGCACGCGTTTAACCGACTTTTGCTCCCCCCCCCGTTTTTGCTTTCCCGAACATTCTTGGTTCAGCAGGTTTCCTTTCTGGGTTTAAAGGGGGTTCCTTTACGATATAGTTCCCCCCTCTGGAACCTGCGAAAATGCTAACACAACCACCGACCGTTTCCGCCGGCGAACCCCCTCAACCGTCCCGGATTTTGGTTAATCCCCCCCCCCCCACTTCTAAGCTGAGGTATTCGGACCACGGGAGTCCCCTTGCGCCCCCGGCATGTCTCCTCGTCGAGTTTTTTTTGGGGGTTGATTTACCGTTAGCCCTCCCCTTCCCAGTGTACGAGCGCGTCCCTTTTTGTGTCCCTTCCCGTAGGCGCGTGTCTATTTCTTTCTCCGGGTCACAGGGATTATTTTTCGTAGGTTCTTTATATTCTGTCAACGAGTGCTGTGTTTTTTTTTTGCATCCCACTATTTCTAACAAAGATCATGTGGGTTAGGGCAGATTCTGACAAGGGTGTCCCCCCCCCAGGTCTGTTATTTGACCCCTCCTCCGACAGTGTGTGACAGTCAACGATGACTGAGTTTTTCCCGCTTTTGTTTTTTTATTCCAAGTTGTTTGCGGATTCTGTCGGGCCCCTTCCCCAGAGGCACCTTTTGTCCAACAAGTTGTGATTGTAACCCCGCCGTTTCTTTTTACACAGTTACACACTATCCTCGGGACCGTTTTTCTCTCCCGCGGGGTCTCACGCGGGTTCCTGATTCTTTTCCCTCTTTAACCCGCCATTGCCATGGATCTTCTTTGGATTTACTGAGTGGGGACTTTAGTACTTTTTCCTTTTTTCTTGAGTAGTTATGGGTGCTGGAGGTTGAGACACCCCTTTTGTTTCACCCTTTTTTTTTTAAGTTTGCTACACCGATCCACAACCATGGACCACCGGTACATTTTGAATGCCCCCGACCCCTGTAGGAATTTCAACTGTCCCCCACCACACCTCGTACCTGGGGTCTGGGCTGTTTTTTTCAAGGGTTTGGTTCAATACTCTACTTCAGTGTTCTGGTTAGGCACCTCTGTGTTTGCGTCACTACTGGTGTTTCATGACGAGGAGTTTTTCCCAAGTCCCCCGATAACCTTCGTTTCGGGGCTTTGTGGATCTTTGATCTGGGGCTGTTTTGGATGATTATTGGTTTCGGCTTGATGGGGCCTCCTCTGAGTTTCGGAACCTTCAATTTTTGTGGCCCCCCCCCCTTAGGTTTCCAACACCAAGGCTTTTTCTCCCCCCGGCCCCCCTTTGAGACGGAATACCGTACGGCCGTGGCGTACGAGGCTTTCCCGTTACACCCTTTTCCATTCTTGGACCGTGTCTGTGTTCTCCCCTGGCCAGGTCACCTTACCCTCAAACCTCTACCCCAGCCCATGGAATTCTACTTTTGCCCCCACTTTACTTCCCCCCCTCCCCCGATCTCTTGTTACCCCACACGGGGCCGAGAACCGGGCTGCCCCCCCCCCCGTGCTGAGTGAGAAACACGAGACGCGAGTTACCCGTCAGTACCCACACGCCTGCCTTCCCCCCCACCTTTTGGTATGATCATACAACACCACCCCCACCTCGCGCCCTGGCCAAAACACGTCACGAACCCCAATTCCCACAACTTCTGGTTTTAAGGATACAAGTTTTCCCCCCGGTCCGCGTTTTTAGCCTGACTCGGGATCCAGGGCCCAGCTATGGGGTAGACTCACTTGTAACCTGTGGCCCTTACAGTTTTAGCCCGAAGGAGGTTCATTTCCTGACAACCGGTCTTTGTAAGTCGTTGGTAAATTTGTGTTTGTCGTCCCTTATCCCGTTCTTTGCTGGTGTGTATTGGTCCTCCCACCAATGTTTGGCTCACAAACGTAAGTGCTTACGTTCCCAAAAACCTTTGGCCCAGTAGACTGGTTTTTTTGTTTTTGCCGACCAATACCCAAATTTGACGAAAAATGTCCCCCCTGTCCAGTCATACCCCCCTTCACCCTTGGCACCCCATGCTGCAACAACGCGGGTTTTCCCTGTGTAACGACGATTTCCCTCCAAACCAGGATTCTATTTTTGGTTTTTTTGTTTTCTTTCAACCTTGAATTTTTTCTAGGTTTTTTAGTTTTTTTTTTTTTTGCAGGACTGAACTCCCCGTCTCACGCCTTCCCCTGCCCTTTCCCGGAAACAACTGCTTGCACCCCGTTGGTTAACATTTGGGATGATTCCTCAGTTGGTTGCCACCTTCGTTAACTCAAAGTTCCTGGAATCACAGTCCCTCGTTAGGTCTATCCCCAGGCCCAAACATTTTTCTCCCTAAGTGTCGGCCTTTTTTCACCGGGGTTCGTATTTTTGCTCCCTGCACTATTGCTTTTTGGGTGGTCCCCTGCCTGATTTTTTCCCCCCCTTACCGGCCATGGCTTTTCACCTGGACCTTGTCTTTGTTCGGACAGATTTTGACCGTGTATTCTTTCTCCACCCCTTTTTATGCCTTTTGTCACCGGAGGCTTTTGTTGCTTCCACCCGTGCCCCACTACTTCATTTTTCCGGGTCCGCATCCCATACTTTTTTGTGGTGGGTTTTCGTCGTGTTAATTCTTTCACGTCCAGTAACCTTTCCTCGTGGACCCCAAGAGGTTTTTTTTTTTTTTTCCCCCAAACCCCCCCCGTTTTACTTGCCGTGCCATCCTTTAGTTTTTCCGATTACCGCGTTTTTATGCGGTTCCCCCATCGTTTTGGTGAGGCCCCCCACCCCCTTTCCAGAAATGAGGGTCTCCCCCCCACCCTTGCGGCTTCTTCAGGTTTCTTCTCTCCCTTTACTTTACAATTTCTTTTTTGACGGTTAGTCCGAATGTCCCCCAGTCCCACACAAAACCGGCGTATTCGGCAATGGTTTTTTAATGTTGCGTCTGTAGGTTCTTTACCATTGTTTTCTCCCCTCGTGTTTTTCGCCGCCCTTGTCCCCCCATACAGCCCTTCCCCGGTTCCTGCACAATCCCAACCAACCGCACCCAGTTGCCGATATTTATTTTTGAGACGAAAACGCTTTTTAGCCTCGGTGCCCTTTTTAGTTCGGCTTGTTGATTCCCTAGTGATTTCCTCTTTTTCGGAATCTCTCCCACTTCCAATTTTCTGCCACGGTACCCCTTTTTTTTCTACCCCACCCTCAGTGTGGCTTTTGCCCCCAAATCCCCCGGCCGAATATTTTTCAACCACCAGGTTCCCGTTTAGTGTCTATTCCTCCTGTTTAAACCAGGAACCTCCTGCCCCCCGGCTGCATGTGGTCTCCCCTAAGCGGCTCCCCCGCGACCAATAAACCTCTTCCCCCGAGTCCCTTTTTTTTAAGCTTTCCGCCTCTTGTGCTTTCGTTATTTGTGACAAGATGGCAAAACATGTAGCCATCCCTTAAACCTTTTCGTATCCTTCAAATGGGCCTCCTTTTTCACCTCGACACTCCCCACAGTCAGCGCTTGGGGTGACTCTGGACCTTTCTGAGGTTTCCGTTTCCACACTGCCAGTCCTCCAGTTCTCCTCCTTCCAAGGATTTTTACATGCCCGTACCACAACCCCAGTCAGTAGTCTTTTTCTTCCCAAGGCCGCGCCGTTCGGTTTGGGAATGCCTCTTTTCTTTTTTTTCAAACCCTCCTGGTGTTGGGGGTGGAAGGTCCTCTCGTCTTCAACCCTAACCAACCTCTTGGTGAAATTTCCTCCTCGTTACTTTTTTGGCCCCTTATTCCCCCCCACTAGTTTTGAAGAACTTCTTGCAGACCAATCCACGTTAGTTAATTCTTTTTTCTACCTGCCCTCCCCTGTACAACTTTCCATTTTTTTTATCCATACAGTATGTACTGCGAGTAGTTCCTTGTAATGTACGGTTTTAATTGAGGTCTTCTGCCCCTTTTGCCAACAATGTGGTCCTGTTTTTCAGACGCCCACCTCCACGATGTACCATGTACTTCGTCCCACCTCCCCCCCGTAGCCCTTTGCTGAAAATGTTTTATTTTGGCCCGTTTTTGATTGTGCCATCTTTTTCCTGGAGGCTTTCATCATGTCTTAGCACCATTTAGAGTTATTCGTGTTCAATTTATTCACTCTGTTTTCGTTCTGGGTGTCCTGGCGGTTTGTGGTGTATCTTTGTTTGGTCCGCCCCGCCCCTGCTATTTGATGATGTTTGTGTGTCTACCCCGCCCCCAAGTCATCTTTTTTTTTTTCTAACTTTCAGTCTTGCAGAGGGCTTCCTCCTGTTTGTTCCTTTCTTCGCGCTTTCCGGACCAAACAGTCGATCCTTTGTGGCATTTGTGCCGGCTGGTCCTGACCCCCCCCCTTCGGACTCACCCTTTTTTTCAATCCCATGCAGGGATCGCGGCCTGCTCATGTGGATCTACACCTTTCAGACCTAGGCTGACGCAGCTATTTTTCTTTTCATTTGCTTACGTATCCTACCCAAGCTTACCGTTTTTTTTGAGCACTTCCTCGAATCTTGTCTTTCTGCCGTTTAGTGCTGGTAAACCCGGAAGCTCTTGCATGCGTGGTCTTCCTGTCGTTTGCCGTTCTTTTCTCCTGACCCCTTTTCTCTTTGGGTGTCCCTCCCCTTTCGCTGTGAATGTTTTGTTGACCCCCCCCTTTCCCCCACCACAATTGTGCGTACCACCCCATATGAACTTTTTGCTGCCAATCCATGGAACTTTTTTGCGTTTGCGTCTTTCGTGGGTCCCTTGCCTCAGTTGTTTACCGTGGATTAACCGATTCCCCTTCAGGACCGCCCCATCTGCGTTGGGCGTGCCCACCTTCCCACTGCCCCAGCCTTGTTACCCTTTCTTGTTTCTCCAAAACCTGTCGAACTAGATTACTGGGTCAACTGGGCAGTCTTAAGGTTACCCAAGAGCACCTTGGATTGTAAACGAGATAAACAACAGTTGTGTGAGGTCCTGTCTGTAAGGAACCTTGGCGATTGCCAGCTCCCCCGGGACCCCCATTTGGCCTTCACACGGATCTTCCTCGTTTTTGTGTCTAACCCGGTGTTATACCTCATTCCGCCTCTTTTGCCCGTGTGTACGTGTCCCCGAATTTTCGTCCGATGTCTTGCCTACGCCCTTTAGTGCCCTTCGCCTTTCCACTGTACACGTGATTCTTGCTGCACTTTCACGAGCTTAAAGGCTTCCCGGGTTGGCAGCTTTAGAGTTATGACCTGTTCCGTGGTATTCATTCCTAGCCCAATTTTTACTGCCACACCCCCTTTTTGGGTTGCCCCCCAAACTTTGAGTACAATAATCCAGTCCATGGGCCAGGGACCCAGTTGACCGTTTCGGGTTTCAGGGTCCTTCCCTTGTCCTCTTTATTCCGTGGGTTTTGATCGACATCCATCTACTGAGTACACCCCCCACTTTTTGTTTGTGGTACGTATTTGAGCAATCCCCTCGTGTCATCTCCTTCTGGTAGATTCATCCACCAGGCGCAAAAGATTGCGACGGCGCGGCTGTTGTCATTTTCCCCAGACCACGCCCATGTTTCCTGTGCCAACACTGGGTAATCTCCGGCTTACGGCTGGCCCTCCCCGGTCTCAACACCACTCCAATCGGTCCCCGTTTTGAGTGTCCGCACCGAGTGTAGTTTTTGAACACAAATGCCCTAATCGCTTTAATAAATACTGTTTTTGGTTTGTTTTATGATCCTCTGATGGTAGTGTTGTGGTCCCCCAATCCGTTTTGCACTATTCCCGGTTCATTTCACCCTCCCCCGGCTTTCTCTTTTCTTTTCTTTTTCTTGGGTTTGTGTGTGGTGTGCTCCCAATTTTTGGTTCTTTAGCCAGCCGTCCGTCGTTATTAGTTCCCCGAACAGCCAGCTACCACTATTTCCCGTATTCAGAGGCCGTCCATAGCCCACCCCCACTTGCGTTTTTTTTGATGTTTTATACCCTCAAAATGATGTGTTCGAACAGGCGGGGATGCTTTTCGACACTTATAATTCCATCCCCTAAGTTGGAGTCCTTAAAGTTTGGAGGATCTGGGCATTCAGTTCTTTAGCACCGTTAGACCGCTAAAGTGGTTTACTGAAAAACGACCACACAAGGACAACCGTCACCCCATTTGTTAAACTGGTACTTGAGTGGGCGTTGGTTTTGTTTGTCCGAAAGTCGGGAATCGGTGATTGTTCCCCGATTTTGGAGGTGTTTCGTCCTCCTTTCCCGATGGACGACCACTGCTGACGCCTTTGATGCACGTTTTCATTTCTCTGCCTTTCCTACCCCCCTGGCGCCTCTGGCTTTTTTCGGTTTTTTCCCCCCCCCCCCCTCAGATCCTTGAAAGTTTGCGTCCCTAGCAGTCCTCACAACCCATGTGAAGTTTTGCTGCCCAATCCAAATTCACCATCTCGAATTTCTTTCTTTCCTTTTTCTCAGGTGTCATGCCGTTGAGCGCGGGACTTTGAATACATAGAGGAGTTGTACTCTTAATTGGTTTCAATATGGGTCCCCTCGCGTCTTTCTTCTGACCTCTTATTCCTCGGTGATTCCATCAGGCAAGCACCCTGGGTTCTGTTTTCTTTTTTTCGCCCCCTGTTTCAGTTGCGCTGAACCCAAGGTACGTTTTTGGTCCGTGGACCTGTTTTTTTTCATCCCCTTTCTGAATTTTCGTTTTTCTTTTTTAGCCAACCCTTCTTGGGACCACGCGTTTCTTTTTTTTTTGGTATGGGCCCACCTGCTCCTGCGTTTTTTTTCCTGTTTTAATCAATTGTTGTCCCACCCTCATTCTTGTCCATCTTTTTTACCCTAAAAGTCTGCTGAACATTTTACTATTAAACCCCGGTCCCCTCTTCCCACCGCCCCAACCTTCGTTTTCCTTGTAGCGGTCCCCCTCAAAGCTGCTAGGTTTTCCAAGGGTTTACCATAAGCCCTCCCAGTGGTCTTGGTTAACCAAAACTCCTTTGGGTGGTATCGGTTCACAGAATTTTTGCCCGTCCGATTCCCTTTGGAAGTACCAACGCCCCTCACTTAGTTACTGTTTACTCGTTTTGAAGTGGTGACCCCACGTTATTCCCAATCCATTTGAGTTCTTTTTTTCCCCTGTCGGGGTTCAACCGTAGCCGAAGGTCCATGACTTGATTCTTCAGAGGCCCCCCCACCCCAGAGTTGTCTGTAGTTTGTGGTCAGCTTCACTCCCGTGCTCCAATCAAAAGCCCCCTCGCTTCAGTTAGTTGTTACTTGCCCACCTGAAAGCTTCTTCCCCCGACTTCCCAATTTTGAGGCATTTCCCAACGTCTCTTTCCTGTTTGGTTCAGGTTTTCGCGCCGGGTTCCAACCCGTCTTTCTTATGTCCCCTTTCCCCCCTGCGACAAGTAGGATTCCATTGGTTCTTGCCCAGTTGACACCCGATAAGCCTTTATAGATTTTGGTTGTTTGGTGGTACCCTTTCCTCATTTTTTTACGATGGCCTTTGCATTCCCCCCCCCAATTGTTGATTTGTTTTTTAACTTTCGTTGACCCCCTCGTGCCCACGTTTTTCACCCCTCCCCCCCTATGGAAGGTGTTTCCTGTGGTGGACAAATTTCCCCTCCCGGCCACACCGTCTGGGCCTGTTAGACCATTTTTTGACAATTTTGCCCATGGCCTAGCACCCTGGTGCGACCACTCCACACCTTGAGTACTGCCCATTCGGGTTCACTAAACGTTCGGGTTAGTTTTTATGTGCGTGCCGTGTGAGTTGGATTGGGCGACCCCAGTCCCCCCCCCCATGGTTCCTGTGTGTTTTTGCCCCCGCCTCCAATTCCTTTCTTCAGTCCTACCCCTGGTACCCTTTGTTCCCCCCTTCCTCACTTGGTTTTCCGTCTGCTTTCCCCCCCAGTAACCAGTGGTCGCTCATGGCTGGCGTTTAATGAACTTCTAATGTCCCTAACCATTTTCTGGTATTCCCAGTTCTTCTGCAACCTACGAGGGTGGCTTCCTCCTGTATGGGAACAGTTGATTTCAATTCCCCCCCCCCTTGAGTTGTTGTCCTCAGGACTGCGGGTTTCTTCTTGCCCGATGAGTTCCTCTCACCGGCGTGGTAACTTTTGTGTTACACCACACCCCGCTTTTATCGGTCGTTTTTCTGACATCCCCCGTCCCGTCTTTGGTTTCTGGTCCAAGCAGCGGTGGGAAGGCGTTATCCGGACCGACCCCCGCCGGCGCCTCCTGCTCCTCCGGCGCTGACCGATATTGACCCCCCCCATCCACCCCAACTATGTCAAACCCCTTTTAGCCCCGCTCCTCGTGCAACTTACGCAAGCCGCACCCCTCCTTTAGTAGGTGGACACCCCCGTTAACACTGTCCAGCCTTCCCCACAGGGCATTAAACGTCTTCGGTTGTTACCCGGATGACGCTCTTGCTTAGTCCTCCTTTTTGCTTTTTTGAACCGTTTTAACTTTGGACAACACGACTTTCACAGCTTCCGAAAGTTTTTTTTCCCGTACCGGTTCACGTTTTTTCGTATTGCAATTTGCCGTGACCACCCTGTTTGGGGTTTTTGCCCAGTTGCCGGCTCGCCCTTTGTTTGTGCCCGGTAATGTGGTAATTATGGCCGCACACCTCAAACCACTCCTCTCCCCAAGACAAAAAAACAAGGCTCGGACACTTCATACCCTCCGTTACCATTTACTTTTGGCGTCTTTTCAGTCCTTTTTTCTTGTATTTTCCACACAACGGGGGTTCTTTCCCCTCGAGTCTTTTGGGAGTTGAACCCCCTTTACCCCCCCTTTCAGTTATGAGTTTCCTAGGGCCATCCCCTTCGCTTCCATGACTCCCCCCCCTCACCCAACCGACCGGGACACTGCGTTTTTTTCCCCGTTCCGGGGTTGCTCGCCTTGGATTTTTTGGTTAGAGCCAAAGCTTTCCGCTCAATGTTTGTTTTTATGTGTATGATGAAAGTGCCCTGGCCTGTTTGCAGGTTTGAAGCGATGGATGAACGATGGGTTTGGAACGCCTTCCCCCCCCCCCCCCTTTTGACAATGAAACGTTACATGGGCCCCCCCAGGCTCACCCCAATTTCAGAGATCCGCATTGTTGTTTTTGGGCCTTTTTTCTGTCGCCCCTCCACACCCAGTTTTTTTCAACTTGCCCCGCCCAAAATTTCCGTCTCTGCCCCCTTGGCCCTCTGTCCTTGAGGAAGTACACCCCTGCGACAGGCTCTGGCGCGAACCCCCTTTTTCTTCCCTGCTTTACCCCCCCCGGTTTTTTTTCCCTCTGGGTTTTCCACCCGACCCCACTTAGGTACTTGGAAAATCCGTTGACGGATTTCCCAAACCTGACTTCTGGCGTCGGCGGCTGCAGGTCCCCAAGCGGTCCTTGATTCATAAAATGCGCCTCTTAGGAAAAGTTTTTGGTAGTTTTGTGGCCTGACCTGTTCACCCGAACACTCTTCCTTTTTCCCCCCCTTTTTCCATCTCCTTCACCACTTTGTTGTTTAGAGTTCCCCTTTCCACGTCACCTCCCCCCACGACCTCCCTTTCCCTCCAAACCTCTTCTCAGTTTGGGATCATCACTTCCAACGGTGAGCGGCGACGCACTTGGTTTTTCTTCCGTTCCGATGTTTTCGTGGCCCCACCTCTTGCCCGGGTGGTGAGCCCCTTACCCCCAGGGTGATTTCCAAGGAGGTATCCACAGACGTAGGCCAGTTTTTTTTCCTTCGCCCTCCCCCACGTCTTCGGATTGCGTTGGGCTTTTTTGTCTGTCCGACGCTTGAAACGTCCACACCAATTTTTGTTACTTCTGAAACTTTTGGTCCTTTCGCAGGGCTTCCTTGGTTTTTGTTTTTTTCCTTTGTGGGTCGAGTGAAGCTGGCGGTTTGTGGAGAGTCTCCCCCTATTGCCCCCTGGTCCCCCTGTGGCCGCCCAAATCCCCAGTCCTTTGCTCTCTCGGCAGTGGATCCCTTTCCGACACCCTTCTCATCTTTGTCTGTCCTGTGGATGCCGTTTGCTTTATTCGCCATTTGATGTCGCCTCTCCCCCGTCACTGCCTTCGACCAGGATTTCCGTGGTTGTTTTCCCCTTTTTTCACCCCCGGAAGTTTTTTGTGGATGCAATTCCTTAGCGCTCTCTCCACCAAATGTTTTTTTTTTTCCCCACTGCCTTCACAGATGTTTTGTTCTTTCCCTGACCCGGACCCCATTTTCACCTCTCTTCTTCTTTCTATGTTGCTTTGGGGCCAAGATCTCTTTTCAGAAATACATTCTCCCACCCCTCCCTGACAGGTGGCTAGGCCTCTTTTTTGAGTTTTG
>Ga0179593_1433590_pt1 | contig 20589 bp, 35 predicted proteins | sample CZODoug2_1_08_16_FD_185931 | JGI IMG/M metagenome (GOLD analysis project Ga0179593, IMG submission 185931) | Vadose zone soil fungal communities from Angelo Coast Range Reserve, California, USA - CZODoug2_1_08_16fungal (PacBio error correction) | ecosystem: Environmental > Terrestrial > Soil >... | reverse complement strand
CGCAACCTGTCTCCCCACCCCCTTTCCCCCCCTCTGTCATTCGCAATTTGGATTCTTTCGGGACACCTGCCCTGTTTCCCCAGTCTTGTGCCCTTTTTCTCAAGTCCCCTTTAGTCTGGCAACCCGTTTCCCCGCACCCTTTTACCTTAGTCGAGGGGGCTCAAAGGAGGGAAATTGATTTTTTTTCCCCCCTCTTATTTTTCTTTGCCTTCTGAACCCCCCCCTTGTCAAAGTAGGAAACAAGATTTTTTCCTTTTTTTTCACCCCCCCTCCTTCCTGGCGCGTCGCGGACACTCCCCCGGAAGTAGTACACTTTGGAAATTCCTCCCCATGTTTCCCGGAATATTGTCAGGTTTTTTTTCTGGATCCTCTGGCCGCCATATTTCCTTTTAGTCCTCCCCCTTGTTTATCCGTTCGACCCGAACTACTACCCGTTGACTGCCCGGCCCTTGAATTTTCGTATTTCTTTTTTGTGTGTGTCAACACGTTAATTTATTGGTCCCCCCCCCCTTCCTTTTTTTGTGAAAACTTTTTTCTCCCCCACCCCCAACACCCGATTGGCCGCTCGAACTCGAGTTCGCACGCAGCTCTTTCCCTTTTTCCCTTTTTTGAAAACCCGTCAATGATTGTCTTCCTTGGTCAGTTCCCGTTTCCCCTTCCCCACTTTCCGATTGGACTGTTGATTCGTACCCCCCTTCCTGTTTTCAGGTACTTTTCCTGTGTGATCTGCGACGCCCCTCATTCGTAAATTTTCCTGTCTCCTTGTCCCCTGACGTGCCTTTGCCTTCCCCAGTTTGCCCTACTCCCTTTTTAGGATGGAGGTTTCCACCCCTAGTTTCTCTTTGTGACTCATTTTCCCTGCCTTTTGAAACTACTGTCTCTTTCTTTTCTCTTTCCCCCTCCTCCCCCCTTCCCTGGTTTGTTTGTTTTGGCTTATGCGCGTTGCCAGGGCAATGGAATTTTTGCCTTCTTCTTTTTTTTTTTGATGGTCCCCCCCCACCGGTTTCGCTTCGATCACGGGGAAAAAATTTATGCTTGATCCCCCTTGTCCTCCCCTTGCTGGTATCCGTCTCCATGGGACTTTTGATTTATTTTTTCCCCCTGCCCTGTTCTCACACAGTACGGACCCTTAAAACTGACCAAGGGTGGCCCCCTTTTTTTCTAACCATTCCCCCGTTGGTCCCCACGGATCGAAAAAAGTGTTTTGTGCCCCAAAGTGGATCCTCCCCTCTTCCAAGTTCCATTGGAAGTTCCTGGGCACCCCCCCCCAAATGTGACCTTCCCGTTGCGGCGAGTTTGTTCGAGCTTCCTTTTTTGGTTTTGGCGAACCTTTTTTCCCCCCCCCCCTTTCCAGGTAGGTCCTTGTTGTTTTTTTTGAAGAAGACCTCCAAATTTTTCCCCCCCTTTTCCCCGACTTTTCCCCCTTGCGTGGCAAACCCCCAAGAAGGAGTTGACCGTTCTTTGGTTTCCTTCTTCCTGATTGCGGCCCCCAACTTGGGTCGGGTACCCCTTTTTTTTGCTTCTTTGCTTCGAACTGAAAAAAAACAACATTGCAACTACAGCCCGTCCGCCTTTTTCTGAGGGCAAACGAATCGACCGCGATTTCTCCTTGAATGATGTGGTACGGCACTTTTCGAAAACTCGTTTTTTTTCTTTTTTGTATTTCCTTGACCCCCTGTGGTGGAGAACCGCGGCAACCTTTCACGGACCCCCCCCCCCCATTCTTCCTCCGTTTTTTTGAGCCAAGACGGTATTCCCTGTTCTGTTTTGTTATCAGAGTTTTGCCTAACCTCAATTTCATCTGTCCCCGGCCAAAAACTCCTGTGTTTAGGATTTTTCCTCCCCCCTTAATTCTCCCTCCCTTTCCTTGCGTTTTGCAATTTGCTCCCGGTAGTCGCGGTTTCTCCTTTTTTTTAAATTATTTTTTTCCCCTGCAGTACCTCACCACCTTTTACTCAAGCTGGGGAAACTTTTCCCCCCCCTTTGATTTGTCCTGTTTTTTTGGACATGTCCTTATCGCTGTGGTTCACCTGGCTTGGCTCTGGAGACAGTTCTTCTTTGAAGGTTTCCCTTTTGACACTCATCTTTCGGTCTGTGGGCTTTGATTACCCCCCTTTTCCCCCCTTTCCCGTCCTATAGCTTCAATCCTCATCCCCACTATCACGGGGAAGAATTTTTCTTTTTCTTTCGGTGTCATTACGGTTATGTTTTTGTCTTCCCCCCCTTTTTTGCCTGGCAAGAAACCTCGCACATTTTCTTGGACGACACGTGAGTGAAACTTCCCCCACAGGCCTCTCCCTTTCCAACCCCTTTCCCCCCAACGGTATTCGCCCCCAAGATGTTCTTCCTTAAGTTCTCTTCCCCCTCGAAATTTGCGCAGAGTTTTAGTCCTTTTGGGGGCACCTTTTCACCCTTCACCCGCTGCCGCAAGGTAGCAAACAACCCTCGGCTCCTTGACACGGTGGTTTTGGTGTCGAGGATTCGCTGTTCTCCCCCGCGTTTCACCCTTGGAGCAGAAGCCTGCTCCTGTTTTCCTTTTCTAGGCTATCAGCACGTTTTTGGGTCTTTTAAACCCCCTTTTGCCCTATGTGTACCTTGTTGGAAAACCATCGATCCATCAGTTGGCCAATTCCTCTGCGCCACCCCCCCCTTTTTTCGTGAAAACCCCAGGACCAACTCCACAAGAGACTCCTTTCTCGCCCTTTGAAGGGAGAGCCATGAATTTTGATCAACCCCCTCCCCCCTTTTTTGTGATTTTTTTCTCTACATGCCGGCACACAATTGACGCTTCTCATTAGTTTCAAACCACTTCTTTTGCAGAGTTCAGGGGTGGTACCCTGTTTCCTTTCCACCTTTTTTTTTTCCCCCGTGGGGCCTTGAGTTGTGAGACAGTATTTCTCCTTCCTTCACGCCCTGTTTTGTCCTGTATACTGGGGGGATTTCCCCCCCCCCTTGCGCTGACCCGCCGAGGTAACACCTAAACCAATTCACAACCTTTGGGCCCCGGGAGAGTTTCCCCTTGTGACCTTTCTTTTATGCGATTTGGTTTTACCCCTATTTTTTTTCCCCTGGTTTTTTTCCCCCTCCCCCGTCGGCTCGTACAAAAAAAGTGATAATTTTATTTCGTTCCCCTGTGTGGCCTATCGCCTTTTTCCTTCGGCGCTTGCTTCATACCATACCGGACCCGACTTTTTTTTTTCCCCCCCCCTCCCCAGGTTTTTCTTTCTCTTTTTTTCTTTAAAACTCTTCCCTTGCGGTTGGTCGGACCCATGGTGCTTAGTTTTTTTTTCTTTGAACTTTCTCTTCCCCCCTTTTTCCTTCGTACTTCCCTCTTTTACCAACAACCCTTTCCCCCTTTCCCCCCCTTTGATCTGGCGGGCCTTTTCACTTGCCGCCAAATGTTCGGACCCGGCATGTTTTCAATTTTCATTTTCTTCCGGAGTGTTCTCAAGGGAGTTTTTTTTATTTACGCTCCTCCATCTTGACCCAATCCGCGCCGTAAGATCTGTCCTGCGATTTCCCGAAATAGTGCTCCCCTATCGCGACATAGCCCATTTCGATGTGTTTTGTCCTTGCAGTGTGCTTGCAAAGTGTACAGGGCCGACGTTTTTTTCCCCGAGGTGCTTGGAGGTTTTCCTTTCCCTCACTTGCCCTTATTTCATCTCTAGTATGTATCCGGCTGCTTACTGGGTTTTTCCCTTCCAATCCCCCCCTATTCCATCCTTGTGTAATTCCGGAACATCTGCTGTTGGTTTTCCCTTTTCGTTTTGTTTTACTTCTTTCCCTTGTTCTCATCCCCTCCTCCTGCGGAGAGCGATTTTCCCCTGCGCCTTTCCTTTTCGACCGTGTCATTTGAAAAGCTTCGAGGCCTTTGCGGTTGCCGGGTTTTTCTCTTCCAGCGATGTTTGACTTTTCCCCCCCCCTTTCCTTCACTTGCAGGTTCCCCCCCCTATGCCCCCCCCCACTCTACTTCATTTTCCAAGGTTTTTGATTGGTTAAATAAAGGATTCATTTTCTCCCCATGACGTTGTTTAAGTTTCCCCCCGGTTTTCCTCGGATCAAACACAAGTTTTTCCCTTCCCTTCCCCACCCAGTGAGAAGTCCCCTCCCACCGTACGGCTTCCCTGTCCCTACAGTGGACCAGGAGTTGGTGCGTTGATTTTATTTTTTCTTAGTTTTTTACCTGGTTTTCCCCAAGCACCCCCCCTTGTCGGTTCCCAATCTCATTTTTCCCCCCCTTTTTTTTTGTGTGACTTCTCTATGCCCGGTGCGGGATTCGCTTGGTCTTTTGTTTTGTTTTTGGGGTTTTGATTACCCCCCCCCCTGCACTGCGAAAATCACAGCTTATTCCACGCATGAGTTGAATTTGAGCGTTTTTTCAACCCCCTTATAGCCCTCTCGGGGTTTTTTTTTTTTTACCTTTCAACTGGCCCCTTTTCCCGTGAAATCAAGGTTTCGGCACGGGCTCTCCCTTTTTTGATCTTGTATTTGTAAATTCCATCGCCTCCACCAATTTGGGTCAAATTCCATTAAGATTTTTTTTTTTTGGTCTGTGACCCCCTGCTAGTTTAGCTTGAAGAAACATTAGCATGCTTTTTCCCCCCCCCCCCCCCTGGTTTTGTCACCCACGCACCCCAGTTTTCCCCCTTGACGATTATTCACGCGGCGTGATACGTCCTGTCCCCCCCTTTTTTTTCCACGGTTCCTGTCTGTGTAGTGCGTTCGCACGGGGATACCAAGGGGTTTTCTTTCTCCCCCACAAAAAAACAAAACCCTGGCCGTACTCAAGATGTTGTAGGCAAGGGATTTGTTTCTCCTCTTTGCGCGTTCCTTCCCCCCGCCGCGAGGCGCGTATTCCTGCTACTCCGTGCTCTTGCCGCCACTCCCCCCCCGCGCCCCCCACAAAAAAACCCATCTTTTGCTTTAATGGAGCCTCGGCTAGACCCCCCCCACCCACTCCCATGTGGTTCTTGCCTTTTTTCCTCGTGTTCTGAAGTCACCCTCTTTTCTGTCCCCCTCCTGGCCTGCTCGGCTGACGTCGCGTTCTTGCCCCCTCCTCTAACTACCCCTCCTTTTCCCTCTCCCTCCGGAAATTCAAATCCCGCGCCAACATTTTTTTTTTTCTTTAGGAGGCTTTTTGGGGGGGGTTGGTTTGGGTGGGGGTTTTTCCTTCCCTCCCCCCCAGACAGACACCGTTCAGATCCCTTTGTTAATTTTGTTCTCCTCGGCGTCGACGGCACTGCTCGTATGTTTTCCCCCCACCAACCACAAGACCCTCCCCCCGGTTTTCCCCTTTCCCGCAGCATGGAGTCAGTCAAACCACTAACAGTTGGTTGATTTTTTCCCTTTTCCCAAGTCCCCTCCCTCTGTCTTCTCCCCCCAAATTCACGGACGCGTTTTTCCCACCCTTCTCTTCCCCCTCACCCTCGTGAAGAAGTCCCCCCTTTGAGGCCCTTTCGTAGAGCAGGAGGCAACATCCCTACCCTCTCTTTTTTCCCCTCCCGGCGTGCATGAAACGTTTCCCCCTTCCCAAACCGCTAGTTTGACCCCGGGCCGTTTTCAAACGGGGGTTTTGTTACATTTTTTTTTTTTTTTTTCCGTTTTTTTTATTTTTTCTTTCTTGACGTCCCACCCCCTTGCCCCCGTCCCCCCCCCGGGTTTGAATCCCTGAATGGTCCGTTCCTTTTTTTTCCCAACTCAGTTCGTGCCCGGACGCCGTGTCACCGCGGTTTGAAAACCCTTCCCCCTTTTTTCTTCTAGCAGTCCCCCCCATTCTTTCTTCCTTAAGAATATCGGACTTTCTCCCCCCCCCAAACATTAACGGCGCCCCTTTGCAGCGATTTTCTGAGGGAGGACTGGCCTTTGTCCTGTTTTTCCCCCCCACTGTTTTTCCTCTTAGGCTCCGAGATGACGCTTTTTTTTTTTTTTCAAACATCGACCCCCCAGCCCCTTTTTTTTGAAACGTTTTCTGGAAAGTCCCAATGACCCACGCCTCCCTCTTGGCGGAGTTTTTTCCCTTACGAGTCCAACTTCTATCAAAACAACGTGATGCTGGCCCAGAAGAGTTTCCCCCTTTTTCTTCAGTATTTCTCCTTCATGTTCCCGCACTACGTGCCCTTCCTTTATGCTACGCTTCATTTTTTCCCCTCTGTGCTAATAAACCTTTGGGTCCCCCCTTTTTCCCTGACCAGGTCGGTTGCGTTTTCTCCTTGGTATTTTTTTCTTTTCCTGACATCCCTTTCCCCTTCCCTTGCCCCCTTATTTCTACTCGGCCATGATTAAGGTTCACACCCCCTTCAGCAATCTTTCCTCCCCCCCCCCCTTTTCCTCTTAGTGATTTTCCTCCCGTGTTTATTTCCGCCTCAGGCTGATTGTTGACCCCTTCCCCAACCCTTTTTTTTCCCTTCCCTGGATTTCAATTTAGCTTCCATGAGATTGACCTTCCCCCCCCCCTTCCTTTTTTGAGGAGTAACCCCACCTTTCCCCCAAGGCCTCCCTCATTAATGATTGGACCCCAGGCGCCCCTTTTGTAGTTCTTCTGCTGATAAATTGTGACGTTTAGACCCTCGTCCCTACCCTTCCTTCCCCCACCTTTTGAGAAAACGGTTCCCCCTGATTTCCATTTCTCCCCCTTTGCGAATTCGCATTTGTAACGTTTTCCACCCCCTTTCTGTGGTCCCATGGTTTTTCGCCAATGATGCACTATTTCATGCAACGGCTTTCTTTCACTGTCCCCAAGGTTTGGGTAGTTTGTTTTTTTTACCCCTGTGGTCAACCTTTTCGGAGCTTACTTTTGGGCCTCAGTTTTGTTTTCATTTGAACAACTTTTTCCCCGTATACCTACCCACAACCCTATTGTGCCCTATTTCTTTGCCTTCACCCTCCTGCTGCTGTTGCGTGTCGGTGAACAATCCCTCTTCCTTATCGATGACCAATTGTTTTTTTAAATTTTTCCCTGTTTTTCGTCTCCGTAATCCCCGCCTCCCCATCCCTTTGTATGCGGGGGCTTCCCCCCCCCCTCAGTTGTATTCGTCGATTTCCCCGAAGCCCTTTTCCCTCCGCCTACAGGATTTTTTTGCCCCCCCCGCCGTCACAGGTTTTTTTGAACTTTCCTTTTCTTTTTTCCCAACCCCCTGCCTTCTTGCCATTCAAATTCCCAGCACCCCAAAAGATTCCTGGCTCTGGCCTTCGGTCTAGGTTTCTTTTTTTGTTACCCCCCCTTCCTTTGGTCGGAAGGAAAATTGCCTCTTCTCTATTTTCCCCAGCAAAAAGTTTTTTTTCCCGACTGGCCCGGTGCTTTGAAACCAAAGATCTTTATTGTTTTCCCTTGTCCTTCGTTACGTTGTGTAACGCGAAGCACCCTCCCCACCCTGTAAATTTTACTGTTATCCTTGTCTCCAGGGGCCCCCCCTTTCAAGGATCATTCATAAGTCCCTTTTTTTTTTATCTTTCCTGCGAACCCCGTTTTTTTCGATCCAGCGGACCTTTCCATTTCCTTGCCTGGACCCCATATCCCCCCCCTTAACTTTATTACATCCTCCCCTTCCCTTTGTGTTTTTTTCGTGAGAGAGGTGGAGCTCGTTTCCCTTCCCTTCCTTTTAAGGGATCGCTGGATTCAAAACAAACCCCCTTTTTTTGGCGATCCTTTGTCCCCCCGTCTGGTCAACTGGAGTTACCAACTCTTTTCTTTTTGTATTTCCCGGGGGACCGGAACCCACTTCCGGTCGTTTTCTTTTTTTTCTTTGGTGGCTCGCGGAACAACCGTGACGTCCTCCTGCCCCTTCTGTCCCTTCCTTCCGTTCGAATCCAGGACGGGTGACAGAATCTCTTCAAATTGATGGAACCGAATTCGCTTCCTAAAATACCTGGACTGTTCCTGCCCCCCCTGACGGTTCCCTCTTGCGAATCGACCTAGTTCGAGGCCTTTTTTCCTTTTTGTTTTTCTATTTTCAACCTTTGCAACAGATTTGGCCCCCCTGTGGCCCCCCAGACTGAACCGTTTTCCCACTGGAACGAATTGGCCTGGTTGCACCCCAACCCCCAAAACAACAAAAGTTTATTTTTGAGGGACCATGTTGTATCGACGTGTTGGTGTAGTGCAATTAAACGTTCTGTCTTTCTTTTTCTTTATTACCTTGGTTCTTTCGTCGGCGCTAGATCACGGCAACGTTCCAATTACGCCGCCACGTTTTTAATTCCTTTGGAACCTCCTTTTATATCTCCCCCGCAATTGTTCCGCACCGGTCGAAAGTTTTTCTCTGGTGGTACGGGCGCCCAATCGTTTTTTTTTCTGGTTTTTGTTTTCTTTTATACTTGAACCCGTCTAGTTATCCCCCCCTCCGGTACTAGAGAAGACCACCCCAACCTGCGTTCTCCGTTTGGGCCACACAAGCCCCTCCTTTTCATCAACAACCTTTTTCTAAAATCTTTGAAGAAATTTGCATCCCTTTCTTTTTTCCTTGTCAATTCCTGGTGTTTCCGTTCAGTTTCGCAATTCGAAATTTTTTTTTTTCTCCCCATTTTCTTGTAAAGTTTTTTTTTTCCTCCAATTTGGCTTCCATTTTAGGTCAGGATACAGCTCCCTTTCCTCCTTTTCCCCCCTATACTCGGTGACTTCCCGGCGCTGGACATCATGACTCTTTTTTCCTGAGTCCCCCTTCCTTTGGACATTTTGGTACCCGCCATTCGCTAAAACACCCCTTTTTCTGGTCTGTTCTAACAAGGCACGTGTGTGGACACTCTAATGTTTTTCCCGGTCCCTGATTTTACCAATCCCCCTCCGTCGTGGACTTTTGGGTCGGTTCAAATTTTAAAATCTTTGTCCCCCCCTTTTTTCCCTTGGTTCTCCATGAGATTCACCCTTTCTTTCTTACCTTGTGGCCCCTTTTTCTTCGGCATGTCCTTTTTTGTCACCTTCTTTCGCGATCCGGGTGCCCGGTCCAACTATGATTTATTGTCAGGTTTCGTTGTTCCCCCCTCCGCTCCTTTCCAATCCCCAACCCCCCCCCCCTTGTTTATTCTCCACCCTTTTTTGAGAAACTTAAGGGTTCTTTTACCTACAACTTTTTTCTGCGGTTATTTTTCCCAGTGGCAATTTACGCTCCCCTACTGGTTTTTTTTCCCAAGGAAATCGAGGGCCCCTTCTCAAGTTTTGTCCCTTTCGCTGTATTTCGAGTTAGGAGTGCCACAAATGAAAAAAAAGTTCCGTTTTCTTTAAGCGCGTTCCCTTCCTTTTTCTTTTTTGATTTTATTTGCTTTTTTCCTTCCTTATCAGTCACCGGTCTTTTTTTTCGCGTCAAAACCCCCCACTGATGCCTTCTCGATTTTGTTTTCGTTCCCTGCCTAAGCGTTATTTTCGACCCCCCCCCCTTTACCCTCCTCTTTGACACCCTGAGTGTACCACCATGGCACCCAAATCAAACTCCATTTTTTGTCTTTTTTCCTCATGTCTCGACCCCCTTCGAGGGGTTTCTACCCCCCATTCCGTGTTTATTCTTTCCTCCGGAAACCCCAATTGGACCGTTAGTGTTTTTCTTTGATTTTTGCCCCCTCCGGTTCAGGGGCTTACGTAAAGGGATTGACTTTTTGTGCACGCCTTGATTCGTTTATTTCCCTGTCTTTCCTGAGCGCATACGCCCCATGTTTTTTTTTTCCTTTTTGAACCCTGGTTATTGTTTTCTTCCAATTACGGACAACTGACCGTCCCCCCCCCCATGGTCAACCAAAATTTTCCCCCCCCCCTTTTTTCGTCGGCTCTTTTGAGCGCCCCCCCTCCTTTTTGTTTTTCTTTTTCCTCCGTTGGAGACCAAAAATAGCGGGTTTCATTAGACCAAGCCCCCTCTTCCGGTCTACCCGACCTTGCTCCTTTGTGCTTATTTCCCCTCTTTTGTGGAGACAATCGGCTTTTTTCCTCATCCGCGTTGCCTTTGCTTACGGCATTAGGTTGTTTCCCCCTTGATTTTTCTCCTCCACCCGCTTCCAACGGATTTGTGTTTGTACTTTCCTTTTTTTCCCCCCCCCTTGGGGTTTCCCCCTCACTTTTTTTGTGGTGAGCCCCCTTTTTCCTCTTTTCCCCATTGCCTTTCAATTAACATATTTCTTCTTTCCCCCTTCCAGAAAACCAGTTTCACCTTTTTTTCTTACCTGCGGGAAGTTCACCTTCTCCTGCCATGCCTCTGACCAAGGAATGTTTTTAACAATCTTCCAGGGGCTTCTCTACCCTTCCCCGTAGAGGACCCCGCCCCTTCCCCTGTGATTCCCCCTTCCCGCGCGTCAGAGATGGACTTTCGTTGGTCCCCCTGCCTCTTTTCTCCAGGCGAGAACTTGTCCCTTTTTGTTTTTGTGTTTTATAGCCGCTCTATTTTTTTTCAGTCTGCTCTCCCCAATTTGCCGGACGTTTTTTGTCCCTCCTTTGCCTCAGTTTCCTCTCTGATTCTTGTGATCGAGTAGTGATCGTTGTTCGACGTTTCTTTTGGTCCAAAACAACGCGCCACCCCGGCTTTTCCCGTCCTTCCCCCCCTCCATCTTTTTCGGCTTTTTTTCGGGCCCCCAGATTTACCTATCATTTTTTTGGCCCCCCGGTTTTCGCAAACATAAGCTCTCTCTTTTTTTTTTTTCGCTGGAGAGCCCGGTTCTTTTTTCCCTATTGGCCATACCTGACACAAGGCCCCCCTCTGGTCTTGTTTTCATTTTTTTTTTTCTGCTTTAATTTCCGCTCTCACTCAGTAAAACTAGTTGTCCAATTCCCCACCCTTTTCCCCTGCCCCATTCTCATTTTTAGATAATTTGACTTTTACCCCCCTCAGGATGCACCGTCGTCGACCCTGTTTTCCTTTTTCCCCAGGCTGTGCCTGAGGAATAGTTCCCAAGTTCTACCCTTCCCCCGTACCCGGTATCCCAAGTTAACCGGCTTCTTCAAATTTTGGTGTCTGCAACAAAAGCTTTCCTTGGTATTAGCGTTTTCATTTTGTTTGTCCAGCCCCCCGGTGGCTAGGGCTTCACTTATTCCCCTTTTTGTTTTTTAGGAGGAGATTGCCCGAGCCACAAGACAACGTTTTTCTTTCCCCCCTTTTTTTGCGCCCCAATCACCCAGCGCCTCTACTTCCCCCCCTGATGAGGTTTGGTCTGTTTTTTTCTTTCCCTTGCGGTACCTTTTTTCGTCCTCCTCGGCCTCTTTGGACCGTTGAAAAAATAAAGGGTCTTTTGTCCCTGGGCGAGGTCATTTCCCCTCCCTTTATGTGTAACTTAAACCACCCTTTCACCTTTTTGTCTCTAGGTTGTCTTTTGCTTGTTTACGAGTGATCATCGCATGTGAAGGTTTCTCACCCCCCCTTGGGTCAAAAAACCCCCCAACTTTCCCCCCTGAATTTTCGGGTCCCTTTTCCCTTTTTCCTCTTTCCCTTCGGGCCGCGGGTTAACAACAGACGGTCCATTTTTTGGTTTCGATCGGCCAGTCTCCTGTTCTCCTGGGTAAACAGTTTCTAAAAAAAAGCTGATTTGCGGACTTCAAGATTCAGGTTTCAGAGTTTTTTCTCCCGCACGCTCAGTCTCTTGATCTCTTTGACACCTACTTTTTCCCGACCCTCCCCCCCCCACCTCCCCGCCCCAAACACGTCGTTCCTTCGAATAGTTGAGTTCCTCTGCTTCCCCTTAACACCCCCCTCCCCCTTTCCTCTTGCCCTGCTGATTCCTCACTATCCTTGCGCTTCTTTTTTTTTTTTGGGGTGGTTCTTGTTGATTCCCCTCCCAAGATTTTTACGTGTGTTGGGAGACCCCACCTCCTTTTTTTCTCCCGTCCCCCCATGGTCAACCACATTTTTTGCGTTCATGTCCTCTTTTCCTTTGAGTCCCATTCCCCCTGTATTTTCCATTTCTTCCTTTCCTTTTTTGTTGGTTAAGTCTTCGACTCCCTTTCCCTTTCCCAACCTCCGGGCCATTTTCTGTACCCGCAGAACTTGTTTTTTCCATGCAACCGTCCCCCAGTGCCGTGGCGTTTCAAAGTCGATTCCCTGTTCACGATGGCCCGGTTTTTTAACACTGTTCCCCCTTTTTTTGTGTGTCGCGCCCTTGCACCTTTGCCCTCCTCCTAAACTTCTTTTGATCCCCCAAGTAGAACACTTTTCCTCGCGTCCAGCCGGGCGAAAGAACAACCTGTCTTTTTTCCTTCTTGTTAATCCGTTTTTTCCACCCTCACCTCCTTTTCCATTTACGTGACCCCTTTTTCGCCCGAAAACCTTTTGGTTTGTTTGACTTTTTTTCCCCCGGGTTTGCTTCTGGCTGGTCGCTTAAGGACGTTACGGCCCCCCCTTTTTTTTTTCCACTGTCCTCCCTCATGCCTTTTCAACTATCAAAATTGCGTTGTCACACCAAAAATCAATGACAGACTCCTGACTGGACCGCCGGTCCCCCCCCAGCGTGGTACTCGCTTAACTCCTTTTTTCTTCCCTATGACCCAAGTTTTCTTTTATTCCCAAAAAACTTCCCGGCCGCGGTGGGAAATTTTTTCATCGAAACTGTCGTCGTCTTTGCATTTTGTTTCCTTTTTAACTCCCCTTTTTTTTTCCGTTTAGTGGCATTTGCCTCTTGACTCCTTTTGAAACCCTCCGTGCCCCATTTTCTCCCCTTTTTTTGGCCCTCTGTGTTCCTACTCCCGACAAACAGACCTACATCTACAGTCTTCGCCTCCCGCAGGTTATTTTTTGTAACCTCCTCGCTCCACAACTTTGAGTAGGTCCACCGAGGTCCTTTTTGCGGACTTTTTTTGTTCTCCTTCGTGCTGAGTCCCGTTCGAAATTCCCCGCTCCCTACTTTTCTTTATACGCTCCACCCTCGTTTATCCCCCCCCCTTTGGGACATTTTTTTTGCCCTTCGCGCGTTGTACTACGGGCTGACCACAGAAGTATCTTTTTCCCTTTTTCCTAACTTCCTCCTCCATTGACTGTCCATTACATTCTTCCATCTTCTCCCCGTTACCTTATTTTACTCTCTTTTCCCTCATTCCCTTGAGTTACCCTTGATTTTTTCCCCCTTTGAAATAACAGAGTCTTTTTTTTTTTCTCAGGGTTCTTTTTAACCCCCCCCCTTTTTTGACCATTCATTGCTTTTCTCCCTCCCCGCTTTTTTTTCCTGCTGATTTTGGTAAAAATTGTCCCAAAGGGTCCTCCCCTGCTCTTTAGTTCCCCTCCCTGTCCCCCCCCCTAGTCGTTTCTCCTGGCTATAATGTTTTGGCGAGGCCCTCGACTACATTCCTTCGCACCCGGCGGAAAACATTTTCCCCTCTTTCCCTTAATTTTCCTGACTTCTCCTGAACGAAACCTGAGGTGCCCTTGTAGTGTCCCCCCCGCCTCCCCCTTATGCTGTTCCAGCTATGACCGCAACTTCTTAATCTTCCTTTTTTTTACACAGGAGGCCCGCCTTTTTTTTTTTTCTGCGCTATTTTTGTCCTCTTCTTGCTGACCTCCCCCTTTAAAGTAGACACTTACCCCCCCCCCCGAGTTTTCCGGGCCCTATACATTGGACTCTTGGACAATTCACTTCGATTCTCCGTGCCTGTTGACTGGTCCCCGGGTTATTTGTAATCTTGGGCCGGTTTTTTTTTCTTCTAGCAAAGATGCAATACCTTTATCCTCTTCTAACGCCTTTTTTTTCTTTTCCCTCGTCGAAACTCCTCCTGTCCCCCCCTTCTTTTTGCCACAGGTCACCAACTCGTTTCTCTCTTAACGTTTATTCTTCTGTTTCAAACCTTTTTTCCCCTTGTAAATTCCAACAACCCAACCCCAGCTTCCCCCCCTCCCCTTTTTCTACGGTTCCTCTTCGTCATTCGTCCCCTTTTTTCCCTTCGGTTCCGTTCCCACATGCGTCTTCTGAGTCTTCCAATAACTTTTTCCCCGTCTTCCGTTCCTGGATTTCGTCCAGAAATTACTTTCTTGTTTTCCCTGTCTTCTCCCGAGGTGTGATCCCTCTACGCCCTCCTTCAAATTTCTGCTCCTTAACCCCCATTTCTGGGATACCTTTTTTCCCATCTCCGTGTAGGAATCGAGAAAGGTGTTTTCGTCCCAATTTTTTTCAGACCTTTTCCTTTTCCCCTTTCCTGTCCCACCGCCCTTCCCCCCTCTCTGTCCTCCTTTGTTGTTTTTTCTCTTTTTGATGGCTTCTTTTGCGTGATGGACGGGAGAATTAGCTTTATCCCGAAACCCCCCCAACTGTTTCTTCCGCTTCCCGGGTCCCTTCAACTGGCCTCTTCCCCCCCGGCGCGGATCCGGGAGAAATAACTTTACGGCTTTCTGTGGCGCCTGTGTCCCCTTCTTTTTCCCCCCCGTACGAAACTCGAACCTTCGTCCCGTTCCTTTTCGTTACGCCCAGGCACCCCTGTTTCCCCAGATAGTTCACCTTTCTTCCCACGTTCCAAGGATCCATAATGGGACTCGTTTTCCCCAAAATTTCTTTCGAGCTTGTCATTTCGAACTTGTCTTTCGACCCCCTCCCATAGTTTGTTTTTTGCGAATTTCCACACACAAGACCCACTTTGCAAGATTCCGTTTGACCAAGGTCCCCTCACCCGAATATGCCCCTTTTTTGCCTTGCGGGTCAAAAGACCGTCATGAAGTTCTTTGACTTCTGGTCCCCGCCTCTGGCTTGTGTGGCTAACACTCGTCCTTTTTTGTGTCGTGCGTTTCTCGATGCGAAACACCGGTTGCAGCTTTCCATCATTAATTTTTCCCCCGCATTCGGTCTTGTTGTCCTTTTCGATCAGGTCAGCGGCTCAAGGGCCCTTTGGGGTCCCCTCCCTTTTTCGAACAATCGTTTTGGTACCTCATTTCCTTTTTGTTTTCCCTCCGCTCAAAAATTTTTATCCTCGTAACCACATGTCGTTCTCCGTTTGGTACCCCCCCCCCCTCATTACTCCCCCTTTTGCTCTACTTAAAGCTAAGTTTCCCCCCTTTCGACCCATGCACACTCCTGTGTCCGTTTCACCCCTTTTTTGAATTCCACCCAATTGCGACATTTTTCCTTTTTTCCCTTCGACTTTTGTTGAAAGGTATTCTCTTTTTGCACATTATCAGCATTAAGCCAGTCCAGGTCCTAAAGACTAACCACCTCCCACCCCCCCTCGAGTTTGATTTCCCCCCCCCCTCTTCTGTTCCTTTGGACATTTCCGTGATCGCCTCCCCCCAACACCAGTTTTCTGTTCTTTGGACTTTTTTTCCCTTGGACATTTCAGGTTTTCCCCTCGGCTATGGTTTAGGTTCACGATTTTTCACAATTTAATGGGCCCCCTCCCAGATAGGCTTTCCCCGATGGATACTCCTTTTGTACGGGCCCTTTTCTTCCATTTCTTTTTTTCCAGTCTTCTCCTTGGGTGAAAAACTTATGTGTGTTTATGTTTTGGCCTTCCGCCTGCTGTACACCCCCTTCTTTTTTTTCACTTTCCCCCCCCACCATTCGCAACTGTGAGGTCGTTGAAAATAAGCGTTTATACGGTGCACTTGCCTTTTCGCGATTTTTCCGTGTCCTTGTCTTTCAGTTTCCTACTTTTGCTCACTGACTGTCCTGCACCCTGGGAAAGATTTTTTGGCTGTGGCTCAAGTTTTGATCGTTCTAGGCACCCCCATTTCCCAAAAGCTGGTTGCACTACCCTCGTGGGTCCTCCTGACCTTTTCTCTGTTGCCCGTTTTCTTTGTTGGTCTTTATCTTTAGGTCTTTTTTCCCCACCCCCCCAACGGATTTATTGTACTTCCCCTTTTTGTCGGAACCGCCGAATTGCCCCTTTTCCCCTTCTCTTTTATCCTCCCTCCTAAACAAAAAAACTTCTTTTGACTTTTTTGAAACACAAGTTCACCCCCCCCTCCCAGCGCCTTCTTCGATCCCTGCTGGGAGATTTTTTATACCGCCAACCTTTGCGTGCTTCTTGATCGATACCCGACCCCATTGACTCCTTGAAGTGGGAACAAGGCTTTGCCCTGTTTTTTTCGGCTTGTTTATTTTTCTTTTGATTTACGTGATTCCGTTTTTCAGGTTCCATTTTTTTTACGCTCACGCCCATTGTGTTCCCCTTAAGCACCCCCCGTTGGTTGGCGTCCCCTTTCATTTTTTACGCAGGGTGACGCCCCCCCTGGAACCAATTTCCCCCCAGTTTTTTTACTTTGATTTTTTCAGGGTTGAGCTTCTTTTTCGTAAAACTTCCGTGTTCCTTTTTCCTAACCGGGCTTCAAATAGATGAAGGGTTCCTTTTTTTTCACCAGCGTCTTCTCCTTTCCGAACGTGCTCTTTGTTTCAAGCGTGATGGCCCCTCATCTTTCACGCGCGTCTGTTGCCTCCCTCCGCCCTCCGTTGACACCGGGCCTCTACTTTCCCAAACCCCTTTTCCCCCCCATTTTACGTTTCTTGCTGTTTTTTTTGAACCTCTTGCTTTGTACCGACCCTGTGGTCTTTTTTTTTGCGAAATTGTCCTTGTTTCGTTTCTTTGCCCCCCCCCTCCATGTTGTCTCCCACCACTCCAGCAGATTACCTTCGGTATTTTTCCGACCCACATTGCGTAGTACACAAGTCTTTGTTTCCTACTGATTTTCGGGGTCTTATCCCCAACGGGTCTTTGTCTAAGAGTAGACTTAATGATTCGTGGAGTACCCGCTCAGTCCGTTCATTCATAAAGTCTGTTGCACCTTCCTCTTTACCCTCCATGTTTCCTCGTGCAATCGGCAAGGGCGTTTGTCCTAGGAAGCTTCCCCCTCGGGGATTCCAAAGAGGCCGCTGTTTTTTTTTTTTTTTGCTGGCGGTACCGATTCTTCGTTGACGAGTAGGGAGTACGCGCTTCGCAGTTCTTGTTCCAGTCTCCCTTCCCGCGGCTCAGTGAATTACTCCCCCCTAGGGGTTGGTTTACGTTTTTTTTTGTCCGATCCCCTATTTTCTTTCCCCTCTCTCAACCCTCCCTTTTCCTGCCGCGGCCGGTTGGTCAATTACTGGGTTTTTTACTTCGGCTGCCACTCCCCCCTCCCCCCCTTTTTTTAATCCGAACGGCTTAGAGATTCCCACTTTGGAGTTTTACTTTTTTTTGCGCTTTCATTGCTCTTTCCTAACTCCCTTCCCATAGCCCCCTTTTTCCCTTCTGGCAACAACGTCTACACATTTCCTTTCCAATTGTTTTTTTCCTTATTCGACAGAAGTTACAAATCCAGGCTTCAAACTTTTTTTTTTTTTTGTGGCCGGACTGGGTTCCGGTTACTTTTGCTTGCCAAGTATTCTTTCCTCCCCCCCCCCGTTCGCGTTGCCGCTTTTCCCGGACCTTTTTGGTTAGACAAAGACAAAGTACCGTCCTCCCCCCTTGAAACTTATTTTTTTCAGTAGGGCGCCTGCTTTTTTCCTTATTTTTTTTTCCCCTCCCCCCCCCTGGTTGAACTTCCCGGCAAGCTCTCCTTTCCTAATACCCCTTTAAGTTTTTGGGTTTTTTTTTGCGTTTTTTCACTCTTGCCCTTTCTTTATTTCCCCTCCCCCCTTTGTGCTGAAATTCCACTTCCCCTTCCCCCCCAAGAGGGCTCTCCTTACCCACTTTGCTGGTTGCAGGTTGGTTGGCTGGTCAAGTTTTTTGTTTTTCACTCTTCGCCGCGAACTGTTGTTTCTCCTCGACTTTTTTCCAACCTTTTGACCCTAGTCTGTCCACGGGCGATGCAGTGCATTCCTTTTAAATTTTTTGAACTTAGTCCCCGCCCCCCCCCTTGGCAATATTATCTGTTGTTGCCCTCTTTATTTCTTTTAAGGTGTATGGCACCCCTTTTTTCTTCCTCCCCCCAGGTCACAACCGCAAAAGGGCGTTTGCCAGATTGTTTAGTGCAGCGGCTTGATCTCTAGGACGCGAGGGTTCCACGTCTTCCTCGTATTAGGAGCTTCCAACTTTGACTTTTTTTCTCCGGACCCAAAAAAAAATCCCGGCCCCCCCCCCCACTGTCTCTTTGTAGGAATTCCAAAGGTAGGTCTTTTTTTTTCGTTCCTTTCTTTTTTTTGGACCCCCCTGCAACACACGCGTCTTTTTTTTCAGCGTATCTCCCCCCCTAAGGAATGACGGTTGCCCCGCCAAGAACTGTCCCCCCAACCACCGTCCTGACCTTTCTATATGAGTGAATCGCGGCTATGACCCCACACTCCTTTCGGAGGAAATCCTTTTTTTATGACCCCCTCTTTTAAGGCGTGGCTTCGGTCCCGGCGCGGATTGCATCCCCTCTTTCCTATATCATTCCCCCCCCCCGCCTCCCCCTTGGACCTCAATCTCCACCCCCCATGCATGTACCTTCCCTTTTATTTGTTTTGGTCTCGGGCTTCCTTTATTCATGGCTTGTTCTCCCTGAAGAGTTTCTTCGGTCCTCCCCAACTGCTCGCATTCTCCCACAGAAGCCCTTTTCTTTGTCCCCGCGTCTCTGTGGGACACCCCCTGTCACAGTTGCCGTGGGGGACTTTTTCCAGTACTCCTTTAATTTTACGGGTGATTCTTGTCCCAAGGTTCAAGGCTCTGCCCCTTCCCCCCAACAACCTTCTTATTCGTCCACGCGTTTACGAAGCCAACGGTCCCCACTTTTTCGTAGAGCCGCCCTATTTGCTGTTTGACCTTCCACCAACTCCCATCTCATTTTGTCCTGCGTCTTTTCTTTGCACAGACCCACTTTAAAGTTTTCCACCCCCTAGGTACTGGTCCGAAGGGGTTTTCCTTTTTTTGGTCCTGTGTGTCTTCCTTGCGTCGTCCCCCCTTTGGAGGAACTCCCCCCCAACTTTTCCACGTTTCCCATGAGTGAAGGGCGCTCCCTGAAAGACGCCTCAACTCTCCCCCCTTTAGTTCCCACCCCTTCAGAACCGTGAACTGGTTCCGTTCCCTGCGCAAAATCCGTTTTTTCTTCCTTCTCCCTTTCCTTTTTTTTCTTGAACGCCTAAGACACGGGCGTTAGGAAAAACCCTTCTAAGGAGTATCCATCCCCCGTTTTGACTATGTAATTCTCTTGATTTTTTCCTGTTCCCCCCTTCCCTTGAAGTTTCTTCCCCCCACGATTTTTCCTGTCCTCGGCTTTTCCCTAAACCCTTACCAGATTTGAGCCCCTCTTGGACCGTTGTCTCAAGTGCAAAATCCCCCCCCTTAATCCCCCGTGTCTCGGTACTGGCCAACCGATTTTCTATTCCCATCAATAGCTTCCCCCCAACTTTCTTCCAGGGCTTGGGTTTTCTTTAGGTCCCCCCTTTTTCTCTTGTGTGCGCCCGTGACAAATGCGCAGGGAATGACTTCCTGACCCCTTTAATTTTTCTTGTGTCGATACCCTTGGGTTCCCTTTTGCAAGGAGGTTTTTTTCCTGCAGGTGTCCGGATTATGGCGAACTCCTTAGTGTTTCTTTTTAAACATATCATAACTCAGCTTCAGTAATCAAAGCCCCCTCCCAGAACACTAAGCCGATATGTTTTTCTCGGTGACAGCCCCCTATGCTTTGATGTGTGAAAATCCCTTTTTCCCCCCCTCCCGGTTTTCCCCGCCCGTCTTCTTCACACCCCCCTTGATCTCCAAGGCTTTCTTTTTTTCGCGATTCCACCCCAAAATGGTCACCCAGTCTCCGGACTATCATTTGTGTCCCCCCCATGATTCTCTTATCAGTTTCCCCTTCATGGTCCGTGATAATGTGCCACGATCCTTTTTCCGCGGACCCTCACTTTATTCCCTGCCCCCCTTTCACACTCACTTCTTTTAATCTGTCCCCTTTTGCGTTTTTTTCTCTGAACGCCACGGATTGGCCTTGTACCCCTCCCATTCTTTTTGACGGCTTCTTGCCCCCCTGAAAACTGGCTCCTAGATGGTTCCAAACGGTATCCCAACTGAATTTTTTTTCGTCGGCTCTTTTTTGGTGTCCCCCTCGGTTTTTTCCTTGACACTCGGTCAAGTCTGAAACCCACCCGTTTCGAAAGGTTTTGGTTTTCGTCACAAATCCCGTTTAAGTTTCGCGTCGCGTGTGACCCCCCAAGGCCTTTTATCGCCTCCGCCTAGTTAACCGGGTCTTCTGTACAATCTTTGACGGTGTTTTCTTCTGATCCCGGTCGTTTTCACACCCCTTTCATACGACGGCCCTCCCCTTCTTTTTATCCGTTTCCTCTTTCAGTTCCCCCTCCCTCTACGTCTTTTTTTCCGGCAAGGTAGATTTCCCCCCTGACGTTCTTTTGCTGGTCACACCGGCCGCTCTTGCCCCTTCAATTTTTCCCCCCCACCTGATTGCCTTACCATCGGACTGTTTTTAGATTCGCACCTCTCCTCCTTTTTGTCTGGACAACTCCATTCTTTTTTATGCGCGTCTTTCAATCCCTTTTTCCTGTATATGGCAGTTCTTTTGTCCTTTTCTTACCCCCAAAACTTCCATTGTGTTAGAGCCTTACGGTGTGAATAAGAATTTTTTCCCAACCAGACCCTCCCCCCAGTTCCCCTTTTGCTCAGGTTCCAAGGCGTCTCCCCCTTGATCCTTTTTGACCAGGTTCCCTTTTTTAACCTTTTTTTACTTTATTAGGCCCGAACCGTGTGTTTCTCTACTTTCCCCCTGGACCACTTCTTCCATTGACCTGGCCCACCTCCGTTCC
>Ga0179593_1679084_pt1 | contig 20590 bp, 18 predicted proteins | sample CZODoug2_1_08_16_FD_185931 | JGI IMG/M metagenome (GOLD analysis project Ga0179593, IMG submission 185931) | Vadose zone soil fungal communities from Angelo Coast Range Reserve, California, USA - CZODoug2_1_08_16fungal (PacBio error correction) | ecosystem: Environmental > Terrestrial > Soil >... | reverse complement strand
ATTGGACAAAGTCACCCCGATACTTCCACCCTTTTTCGCATCACCCTTTCCCGGAAATAGGCGACCCCCCCTTTCCCTTTGGTTTGGTGTCTTATTACCGCGCCTCTTTAGCCGCTCCCCTTAGTTGCCCAGCCGCGCTTGTCCACACCGGGCGTCCGCGAGATGGGTGCCCTCCCTTTTCCCCTTTTGGTGCACCGGGTTTGCTACGACCTCTTAGGATCTTTTCCCCTCTTCCACCCCTAGCCGACACGTCTCCTCACCCCCCCCATAGGCACGGCCTGGTTTTTGGTTGCCGCGTTTCCGAATCAGCGCCTGCCCCACTCCCTCCCCACCCCCCATGCCGCCGTTGCCCTCACTGGGTCCTCAGACCGCCTTCGGGTTTTCTTTTTTGGTTTTCCTTTCCTTTTACAGCCCTTTTTTTTTTGGATCGGCTTCTGCCTCCGTTTGCCCCACGCGTTCGGTGGTTGAACCAGGTACCCCCCCCTGGCCGTAGTTCTTTTCCCTCTTTTTTATGGATCAAGGAAGGTAGTTTCCTCGGACCCGGAGGTTGCCCGGGGATTCATTTTTTTCTTCCTATGAGGCGATGGTTGGTACCCTCCTTCGTCCCCCATTCCCCCCTGGGATCCATGCCTTTGTGCGGGCCTCACGTCACCGTTGTGCAGGAAGGCTCTTGTTTTTCGTTTACGAGCCTTCCTTCCGTTCCAGGGGTGGTGGCGGGCGCCTTTTTTTAGCCTCCCCCCCATTGCTGCTGATTTCCCCACGAAAGAACTTGCGCCGTTCGTTTCCCGCAAAATTTTTTTTCCCTTCTTCCTTTTCGGGCCCCTTAGGGCAGCCTCACCCCGTGACCATCCCGATGGGCGCGGCCCATCTTCCTTTGTTTTGCCTGCTGCTTGGCCTCCCCTCCTGACCGAGTTGTTGCAATCTTTTTTTTGTGCTCATCTGTCGGCCGCACTTTCCCGGTGCTTCCAATGGACGCCGGTTTTTTTCATTTCCGCACCGATCCCGCAGGTGGTTCTCGTTCTCGTGAGGACGAAGTCCCCCTGTTTCCTTTTTTTTTTTTCAATTGCGAGTTTCCCGTCCATTTCCTCGGTGGCGTGGCTGGTCTGTTTACGACCTCCTGGGCCCCCCCGCTCCCCCCCTCCGTTCTCGCCGTACGGCCCCCCCCCCAACGCGCCCCCCAGTTCGCCCCTTTTTATCAGCTGCCGGAGGTGCCCCTCCCCTTTCTAGCACTTTGTTGCTCCCCCCACTCTTCCTGTATCCCAGGGTGGCTGTCCTTTCTTTCTTTTTTACTCGTGTGACCGTCCCCCCTGTCTCGTGTTTTTCCCCCCGATCCGCAGGTTTCGATTTTCCCACCCCCTTTTTTCTCCGGTCTAGACTGTGTGTGATATCCGCCAGACTCTGGCCCCTGCCGCGCACCCTCTTGAAGGTTTTTTTGCGGATTTCCACCTCCGTTCTTAAATCCCTCCTTTCTTTCGTGACCTAACGCTGGCCGCAGTTTTCTTTGGCCGGCCCCCCAACCTCCCCTTTCAGCGCCGGCGGGACTTCGCGAATCGTTTGTTACCGCCGTACCTTTTTTTCCCACTTCTTAGCCTTCCCCCCCCCCCCCTGGAGGGACCCCTTTATTCCTTCTTCGCAGGTTCTCAGTTTGTCTAACCTTTTTTTTATGACCCAGTTGTCACGACCTAAGTTTCTTTTTTTTTTACCCCCCTGGCCCTGCACTTCAGCTTTTTGTGGACCCCGTCCTGATCACGGGTGCAGGGGGCTCCTCTTTTTTTTCGTTTCCAGCACCTGCCTGGGTTTTTCGCCTCTGAGGGTTTTCCCTCCTAACCCAAGGGCGGCCGCGCTCGCCTTCGCCGCCTCCCCGCCCCTCTCAACCCGCCTGTAACCTGCCCAGTATCTCTCTCTTCTCCCCCCCCTTTTTTCGCCTTTTTTAGATACTGGCGACAGGTCCCCTCCCTTTCTTTGGGAGTTCTTCTGTCGGACCCGTCCTGTGGCTGCCTTTGCCTTTCTGACCCGCCTCTAGGCGCCCTCCGCGCGTCCCAGATCAGTTTGTGCCGGTTCCCTTATGAATCCTGCCCGCCCTTTTTCTTTCTTTTTTTCTTCCCTCTTCCTTTTTTCCTGCGGGCCGGTTCAAAACGACCCCCACCCCTTGCCGTTTCTCCTTACCTTTTGCTTTGCCCCTGGGACGAACTTCTTAAACTATTAAGGTGCTTCGATTCGTCCCCCCCGGACCCCCCCTCCTTGGTATTTTCTTTGTCTCGTGTCTTCTTTTTTCGCCGTCCCCGTCCGACTGTACCCCCCTTTTGGTCTTTCTTCCTTTCTCAGCTTCCGGGCACGATACTTCTTTTTCCAGGCTTCCCCCCTCCTGGGTTGCCTGATCTATTTTGTTCTTCCAGTCCGGTGCTTGTGGGAGGGCCATGTCTTTTTTGTTTGTTGCTAACCAAACCCTCGTTTCCCGTGGTCTCTTTTGACAAGCTATCTGACGGGATCCTGGGTCCCATCTCCGGTCCCCGCCTCTTTTTCCTTTGCCACCGTGGTATCCTCCTTTTCCCGAAAGCTTTTTTCCTTCTCCGCGGGTGGACCTTTTTGGCTTGCTGTCCCAGTCGGCCTTTGGGCCTGTCGCCTGCGGCTGGCGGAGCCTGGGGGGGTCGTTTTTTTTTTTTTTGTTCGACGCCTTTTGCGCTTCTCCCTTTTTTTTCGTTTTTGAGGACTCAGCTTGACACGGTCCCCCTTGTCTTAGGTCCCCCTCCCTCTTTTCACGGAAGTTCTTGACTTTCACGAGCTTTTTTCGGCAGCCTGTGCAGTTCTCGGCCTTTCTTCCCCCCAAGTCTTCTTTGCCACACCCGCTCCGTTCGAAGACGTTCATTAGCACCCAGGGCGTCTTCCTGGCCGTCTGCCAAACCGTTTTTTTGTTCCCGGTGTGGGCGGTTTTCGGGCTGATAGCCCTCCCGTTGTAAGAGCCTTTTTCAGGCTGAGGAATCGCTGTCTGCGTTGTCCACGATGCCTCATCCATTGGCCTTTCTTAGACCGTCCCTTAACTTAGGCCGGATCCGGGTTTCCCCCTATTCCCTCCCCCTCCCCTGCCCCTTTTCTTTCCTGGACTCTCGCCGACTCCCCAGGCCTTTCTTCCGCATCACCGTCCCGATAGGCAAGGTCGCCGGATCCCTGCCGTTTTAGCGGTTGCACTCCCTGCTTCTCCAAGTCCTTCCTTTTTCCACCTTTCGCCTGGTTACCTCCTCGGCCCACTTTCCGTCTTCGCCGGCCCCGCTTCCCACCGAATGTCCCGCAAGCCGAACGTTCTGACCCCCACCCTTATCACGGGGCGATCTGGTTTTTTCCCTGGGTCTTTGTCACTGATTGCGCGCCTCCCCCCAGTCCTCCCTTTTTTCGGAGATGCGATGCGCCCTTGAGCTTTTAATTCGCTGCTGTTTTCGTTTCCTGGACACTTCCTGTCCCTCCCATCCTCGCGCTGCCGGTGTGCTCTCTGAGGACTGCACCGGTTTTTTACTTTCGGTCCCCCAGCCCTCATTTTGGAATTACTGGTCGCGCCCCCCCTGCAGGGGGTGGTGATGCGGACACACTCGGTCTCTGGCGGCGTTTTTTTCTTCCTTCTCCTTTTCCCTTCTTTTTTTCCTGTTGTTGTGGTTTTGGGATGATATTTGGTCCATCGACATGGCTTTTTCTCCCCCCTGGCACCTTTTGCATCCTTTTTTCAGTTGTATTCCCCAGATTTCTTTTCTCGCCCCCTCACCTGAGTCAAGTTGTCCCACACCCCCACTTTCTTTCCCCTTACTTTGGTTAGGGACCCCAGACGTTACGGTGCAGCGACTCTTTTGCCCGCGGAGCTTCAAAACGCCCTGGCTTCTCCCCCCCCCCCCTGAATCTACCCGCCCCCCCCCAATTCCCTTTCCTCTTTCCGCCCAGCGCAGTGACAGTTCTTCCCCTTTTTTTCCCTTTTTGACGTGGCAGTCCCCACCTTTTTTCAGAACTTTCGTCGGGTGTCTTCACCCCTTTTTCGGCCTTTTCGCGAAGACTGTCGTTTTAGACGGTCGGCGGTTTTACATTCCCGAACCGGTGCCCTTCCAAGGATGAAGTATTTCCTTCTGCACCCGAGGTCGGCGCCGGCCCCTTGAACGGCGACCTTTCCTATTGCCCGCCCTTATACGCTGCGGCTTCCTTTTTTGTTTCTTTTGCGCGGGCTAATGGATGTCCTCCTCCCCTTTGTGCGGTTATTTTGTTGAAGGCTCGTTTCCCTTCCTCCGAATTAGGCGTTTGGGGGTTCGTTTCGCCCTTTTGCTGGTTCTGATCTTTTTTCCCACGGACTACTCACTTGATGTCCCCCCCCCTTCGGGACCCTTTTAGTGCTTGCTCTTGGCCTGGGGCACCCGAAAACCCTCAGTTTTTCTTTTTTTTTGAAACTCGTTTGACTTTCGGCCCCCTTCCTTCCCCGCTCCTCCCCTTCCCCCGTGAAAGGCTTGGTTCTTCACGTTCCCCTGCCGAGCTTGCAAAGATTTTTTTTTGTTCCACGCCCCCTCTCCGATTCCCTCGACGGCACAGTGTCCTCTTGGTCTCCCTCTGTCCAGTTTCTCCCCCGTGCCCTTGGGACTTTGCGTTTTCTTGGTGCCCGAAATGACCCCTGGGTCCTGTCTTTTCAGTCCCCTACCCCCGTAACGGACCCTGCTGGCGCGCTTTTACGAATTTGTTCCAGCCTCGGATCGGGCGTCCCACCAGTTGTCCCAGTCCCCCCTCCGCCAGCCCGCCTTAACCCCCTTCCCTTTTATTCGGGAAGAGGCATTTTCCCCGTGATCAGTGATTTGAAATGATCGTCTTTTATCCCCTCAACGGTGGTTTTTCTCCCGACCTTTTTCCTTCTTTTAGCGGATGTTCACCCCTAGTCCTCGGCCGCTCATGACTGCAGAGGCCGCGTTTTTTTTGAGGTTTCTCTTACACCTTTTTTTTTTCTCACTTTTTTTTTGAGCCTTCCGCAGACCGCTTACCCCCACGCCTACCCCCCTTGCCCTCTCTCCGGAGGCCACTCGTTGAGTCATTGCCGCCTCTTTTTCCTTTCTCGTTTGGCCGCGAAAAAGCTCCGCCCTTCGGTCACTTCCCCTGCGGTTTCCCCTCACGCTGATCTACTGTCTTGTACCGGCCCCGGTTTTACTCCTTCAGGCCCTTCCCCCCCCTGGGACCCGTATATTTGTAAATTTCCCCCTGGGGCTCGGGTTTTTCACTCTTTCCGGTGTGGGTCTGTTTCCAGAAAGTTCCGTTTCCTTCCGTCGCGACTTGCCCGGTATTGCATCACGGTGGGGTCACCGGCCACACTGATCTGGGCTGCCGCGGTGGGTCTTCCCTCCGCCCCCCTTTTTTTTCCGGGCCTCTTTTCTTTCCAGGCTCTTATTGGGTGTAGCGCCTCCCTCCCTGGCGTCCTTTTTTTTTTGGGGGCCCCCCCTCCGGCATTCTCGCTTTTTTTTTGTTTAGAGGAGATATGGCGACCATTTCAGACAGAGTCCCGTAGGGGGCGGAGGCGCACCGCGGCGCCTTCCAGCCGCCCTAAGGCGCAGGGACGCTGGTCCCAGTTTTGTGATGTGGGACAGCCTTTTTTTTGGATTCTTCCTTCACGCTTGCCGTCGCTGGCGGTACTCCATGGTGGCCCGGTAAAACATTTTTCCTGGTTCCCGGTGGAAGTGAACTTCTCACCTCTCGGGTCCTTTTTTTGGCCGTCGAATTTCCAGCTCCCTCTTTTTGCTTTTTTTCCTTCTGATCAGCCCTTCGCCCTTACCTTCCTCTCCGTGCCGGTGGCAAGTTTCGCCGGCACTTTCATTTTTTTTTTCGTTTTTTTCCTGCTCGAGGTTTCCTTTTTTTTTTCCCTGCCTTTTTCCAGGTACCCCTTTTGTGTGAGGAGCCTTTTTCAAGTTCCACCTCTTTGGCGGGTCCTGTCCTAGGGGAGCACGGTCGGATGGACCGCGCCTTCAGGTTCCTTTGGATTTTGACGGTCAGCGCTAACGTTTCCGGTCGGGCGTCCCTTTTCTAAGCCCCGCTCCGCCACTCGTTGCTATTGGGGCGTTGCATCACCTGGTTCTTCTTGGCCTTGCGCTGCTTTTCGGTGTTTCTTGTCCTTTCCTGGATGTCGCCACGTCGGCCTTTCTCCTGGGGGTTCAACCCCCCGGTTTGGCTGGGGATTTTTTACGGCCCGCCCGTCTCGGGGCACATTTTTTTTTTTTTCTTTTTGTCTTTAAGTTTTTTTTTTTTCCGGAGGTCACTTTGGTTTTTGAAAACCGTCCTGGTTCCCCAAGAGGGGGCCCGTGCAGCCTTTTTTAGGTGGCCGTGTCATGTTTGATTTTTTTCCCCGTCATGAGATGACGCCAACATGTTTTTCCGCAAAGATCCATTGACATTCTAGGCCCGGATCATTTCCCGATACCCGGTCCGGTCCCCTACCCTTCCGCACACACTCGGGGAACCGTCTTTTTTTTTCTTTGGTCACTCTTTCAAGGAGTGTCCAGTTTTTTTTTTTTTTTTTTTTTTTTGTTAGGCTAAAGGGCCTCCTAGAGACAGGCCCCCTTTTCCCTTGAGGGTTTTTCCTGGGAACGACCTTTCCCTTCTTTTTCGCCCGTTGTTGGTCCCCCTGATTAGCCCGCATGGCGTTTGTTCACACGTTTTCCCCGCCATGAACTTCCCGTCCTGTTTTTTTGCCTTCCGGCCCCGCCTCTTTTGCCCCCCCCCCCTTTTTCGGCATCCCGCCGCGCCAAGCATCCCCCCCTTCCCGCCTTTGCGTCCGCGCAACGTTTCTTTCCCCGCCCGGCCGTTATTTCCCCAATTTTCGGGCCCGTTTTTTTTTCCCCGGTTTCTTTTACTCGTCTTTTTTTTGTTTGCACCTTGCTTGAGACTATGAACCCCCCCCGTAGGTCGTTTTCCTTGAGTAACACCGTCTTCGTCCGCCCTTTTTTCAGGCGGGACTTGGTTTTTTCTTCTTTCCCTGGAATTTATGTTTTCCCCCGGCCACCAGTTTTTTCCTCTTTTTTCTGTGTAGGAGCTGCGGGTGTTTTTTTTACTCCTTGATTTTTCCCCGTTCTTTCCCTTCCCTTGTGACGATTTTTTTTGTTGATGGGGGGTTTTTCCTTGGATCGTCTTCGTTTGATGCTGCTGGGGCTCCTTCAATGGTGAACTTTTTTGCGGAAAGGCTTGCATTTTTTCTTCCGCAGGGTCGGGTGGCCCCCCCCCCCTTTTTTTTTTTTTTTCGAGAGGACTGACCCCCCCCCCTTTTTTCCCGGGTTTTTATGGAGGTAATCAGTGACCCCCTCCCTTGTGGGTTTCCACCTGTTCGGCCGCTGTCCTCCAGTTGGATTGACTCCCCACCAGATGGGTGTAGTATTTTCTTTGTTTGCACCAATATTATCTCTTTCCCCCCCGTTGGTTGTTTTTTTTTTCTTGTTTTTTTCCTATTGTTTTTGACACCCCCTTCACCCCGCCGCCCCCCCGGAACCCCAGCGTGTTTTCCCCTCATTCCTTTGACCCCTTTTGCAGTTGGGAGGTTCCCCCTTTGTATTTTTTTTCGGTCTTATTAACGCTGCCCTTTGCGGTTAGTTCCCCCTTCTTTTCCCCCAACAACCTTAGATTAATCTTGGGGCCAGTGGGTGCTTTCCCCCACCTTTTTTCCCAGTTGCGGTGTCTGCAACGTTCACCGTCTCCGACCCCTTGCGGATGAACTGCGCTACCCGAGCGTTCCCATTTTTTTTTTTTGATCCTCCCGAAACCACTTTTCTTTACTTGCGGCCGCTCGACAGTCTCCACATTTTTTTTTTTCCTTCCCCCAAGCGTCGAGCCGTTTTCGGCCCCCCCAACTTTCCCCCCCCTAAACCGCTTCGGTTCCGGATGTTTCCGTTTTTAGCCCTTCCGGCCCTTTTTTTTGTTGTTTGACATGTCTTCCGGTGGGAAGACGTCGCCCCGTGCGTTCGGCGGTACACATTTCGGTCTTCGTTTGTTATTTCAAAAGATGTTTATGGTTTTTTCTTACCCTCCCCCCTTTCATCGCTCAAGGCTTACCTCGGGTTGAACCGGGTCCGGCTCCTATTACCTTTTCTGCGCTTTGGTGGCTTTTTTTTTTTTTCTTTCACTTTAGGCGCGAATCGGCTGACCCTTTGCTTGCTTGAGAGGTATGAACCCCCGTTCCTTTGACTTTTTTTTTTCTCCATTTTGGAGGTATGTTCCTTTGGTTTCCTTTTCAGAAGTTTCCCCCCTGGTGGGGGGTTTTGTTTTTGGATTTCTTTGCCCCCCCTGGCTTGATTTATCCCTTTTTTTTTTCACCTTCGACGATACACCTTGCTTGCTGTTCCCCCCCTTTTTTTACCTTCGCAAATTTTTGTCTGTTGCCTCGTTTTTTCTGGATTTTCTTTAATGCCCTGCCACCGGACCACGCCCTTTTTTTGATTTGGACGATTGCTTCCCATCCGAGCGGGCGGTGCTGCGTGGGGGCACCCATTTACAAAACACCCCATTCCTTTTTTTTTTCGTAGAGTTGCCCCACCCCACCCCCCCCATGGGGGTGAGTGCACCCTTTGATATTTTTTTCCTTGAGGGAACGACTGTTTTTTTTCACGTTTGATTGTCACTCGGGTGCCTGAGATGGAGCTCTGTGACCCCCTTCACCTTTTTTTCCCCCAAACTCCCCGTTCCCTGGGACGGATCTTGCTCGTTTTTTTTTTTTTTTTTTTTACAGAATACCTTTGGCCGGCTTGTTCCATGCTGCTTTTCCTCCCCTCCCCCTTAAAGTAGTGGGAAGAGGACCCGTTTTGTGCGTTTTCCCGGACCCCCTCCCCTCGTATTGAGGGTGCCTGATTCTCCCCTGTGGACCCTCCCTCCTTTTGCAACAAAGTTAACCTCCGCCTGGTTCCCGCACCAATCCGGCCGGTAGGGCCCCCCACCCACCCCCCCGCGGATTCTAACCCGTTTTTTTTTTTTTTTCCTGTCTCCTGTATCCCTTTTTTGCGCCGGCCTGATCTTTCAGCTTCTTGGAAAGTTCGCTTTCCGTGGCCCGCAGACCCGGCGTCGTTCCTTCCCCCCCCACAGTGGCTACCTGCTCGCCCCAGGTGTGGTGCATTTGCCCGGCCCATTTCCTTCCCTCCGAACCCCCCCTTCCCTGCCGGATCGCGGATTTCTTTTCCCAATTTTTCTTCAATTGCCCCGGTGTTTTTTCGCCCTTCCCGGGGTTTGTTTCCTTGCTTTCGCCAGACTTTGTCACGGTCCAGGACCTTTTTTTCTTTTTTCGCCCTTTTTTGTCTCTACGATCACGCCGTACGAGCAGGTACGTTTACACCCTTTCCCCTGCCCCGGTTCTTTCTCTTCCCTCCACCTGGTAACGTCACCTAGGTTCCTTTTGAGGAAAAGCACGTCCAAAGTGGTGTGGTCGTCCCCCCCCCCTTGGCCCCCGGCATTTTTTGGAATTTCCGCAGCTCCGGTACGGTGTTTTGTCCGGTCGCCTCCCCGGAAGAACCCTTTTATTGGGACGCTTTGGTTTCTTCTATTTTTGAAGGGCGGCTGATTCCCTTTTCCCCCCCCTTTTTCCCCCTCCCTTTTTTTTTGTCCTCCGCCCAGATAACGGGGCGGCTGTTTGCCGGCCACATGTCGTCCAGTTATTTCTCTCCCCTTTTCCCTTTTTTTCCCGGTGGTGTTGTTGAGATTCTCACCTGGCGAACCCTTTTCATTTTTTCGGGCCCGCAAGGTTTGGTTTTTTTTTTGATTGCGGCGCCCTCCCTTTTTTTCCGGACGCTGAAGCCGCCTCTTTTTTCCGGGACGCGCGTACAACATCGTGTTTTTTTGTGTGCCCCCCTTGTGGATGCTGGTTTGCCCCAATGAACTTTGCCGTCGCCCTTTTTCCGTTCACACGTCCTGCGGGCGCCCCCCCCCTTTTCGTTTTTTTTGGGCAGTTCAGCATTGAAATCGGTTTTACTTGTTTTTCCGTGTTTTTCCAAGACCCCCTAGTTTTGCCCATAGTGTCAACTGTCACGGCCGTTTTGAACCCTCCATGCTATTACTGTCTGTGCGAGTCTCCTGCTTTTTCACGGTGAAACTTCTTAGTGACCGTGAGCAGAGTCTGTTGCCCCACTGATAGTTGACCGAGTAAGGGGGTGTTTTAACTGGCGTTTCTGTGCTTGGCCACTTCCTGATTTTTTTTTCACTGATGCTTGCCGGGCCTTTTTTTTTCGGTTTTTTCGGATTTTTGCCCCCAGTGTGAAATCTTTCATGCTTCAACACCGTCCCCGTCCAGGGTATTTTCTCGGGACCCAGCGGGCTTTTGGGATAGCAACCTTCTTTCAAGTTTTTTTCGACCTTCCTTTCATGCTACTGGTGTTAGGGCTTTTTCCCTGGTCATAACAGGTCATCAGTCTTTTTTTTTTCCCACCCCTTGGAGTCTGTTTTGAGGGGTGCTTACTTCCGTGTGCCCCCTTGTTTCTTTTTGTGCTCACAATGGGCGGCTTTTCCGTTTGTTGGAATGTACTGCTGTTGCTTTGAACGATTTTCGATTGTGTTGGGCATCTCTTCATCGTACGAAAGTCGCCTCCTTTTTCACACCCCCTTTGTTTTGACATTTTGGGTCCTGGTTGGGTCCCTCAGGCCATCAACCCACACTTTTACCCTTTGGGTCACACTTTTTTAACGTCCTTCCCTTGCCCCCCCCCCCCCGGGCAACGTGTGCGGCGGGACCTCACCGGTGCCCTCGTTTTCGGCAATTGTTTTTTTTTTTTTTCCAGCACAATGTTTCTCGGGCCTAGTCACCCTATCCCAGGTGGACTGTAGCCGGCACACAAGAGCGCCTTTTTTCCGTCACGTTCCACAACCTAACCCCCTTCAAGCTTTTTTTTTTCAAGCCCCTTTTTTTCTCGTCTTGGACCTTTAACACGGGTCCGGGTTTTTTTTTTTTCTTTCCGTTTCGTACTCCCCGTGGCCGATCTTCAATCCTTTTTTTTCCAGATTGAGGTTTTCGGTTTCCCCCCGTTTCCCTTTTTTTAAGTCTTCGTTCTCGTTCCCCCCCTCTACTTGGCAGCCCCTGGCGTTTCCCTTTTTGCTCGCATTTTTCTTAAACTTCGAAGGGACTCAAGTTTTTGCCCCCCCCGCCTACGGGGCTCCTGACACCCTTCCTTCGGCATTCCCTCATTTTTCGCCCCCCTGCCAGCCCAGGCAGGCCCCCCCTTTTTTTTTCCCCTCTTTCGGTCTCACGGGCCGAAAATTGTTTAAGGTCATAATTTGTTCGAAGTTCCTTTAACCCGTAAAGCTCGTCGAATGGTCACACCTTCTTCCTTTTTATAATTTTTTATTTTTCCTCCAAACGTCCCTCTTCCGCATGTTTCCCAGAATGCCCCAGAGTGTTCCGTATTAGCCGTACCTCTTACACTCCCCGGAGGTAGAAAGGCGGTTGAACTCAGTTTTTTTAAGGTTTCCCCCCCCGTTTGGCTACTGTTTCCCCCTTACGGTCCCTTCCGATGATGGTGGTGGTTTTTTCTGTCATTGTCAGTTGCTTCTTCCCTTTTTTAAGGTTTTCCGGGGAAGTGTTTTCTGTTGTGTGAGGTATTTTCCGATTTCCATGGATCGTTTGTCTTTTTCGTTCCCCCTTTGATTTTTTTTTAGTCTCTTACCTGCCCCAGGGCACTTTTGGTCCAACGATTTTCCCTCCCCCCTCCGTTGCGCCGGTTTTGGGACAAGCTGTTGTGACCCCGTGGATTTTTTTTTATTTTGTAATAAGTTACTTCGATTTGCACCTGTTCCCCCCCTGATGCTTCCCAGGGGCATGCGACACGCGTCTTTTTGTAGCTACGTCTTGGCCTTTCAGTCCCCCCCTCTCTCTATTCCCTCTTTCCTTTCGTGGTGTGAGTGTTTCTTGAGATTTGCATAACCCTCCCCTTGAAGAGTTTTACACAAAAAACAATTTTTTTTTCTCATCCCCTGGCAAATCCGGGCGGGGAACCCTGCCAGGTTGTTTCTTCTTACCTTTTTATACTTTTCCCCTGGGAGTTGCCATGCCTTGGGCACACCACCCTTTGTCGCCGACTTGGCGGCACCTTCAGTCCTGGTTTGTTACCGTTTTGCCAGCCGAAAAGAAATTTTTTTTATACCCTTCTCCCCCCTTCCTGATTCCAGCCCCCACCTTTCGTCCCGAAAAACCCCAACAGCTCACTTGGGCCAGGCTGCCGCGCATCCACGTCCAGGTGACAAAGCAGAAACCCCCCCCCACGTCTATATCCGACAAGGAAACGGTCCCTGTGCCTTCGCAACCTGTTTGGTTCTTTTTTTTGACGCCTTTCAATTTATTTTTCCAGAGGCTGTGCGGGACTGCCCGGTATCCCCCAAACGTTCGGAGGGACAGAACCCCCCCCCCCCCTTCGACTGTGGTGGGTCTTGGTCACTTCTTCTTTCCCTTTCCAATCCCCCCTTTGCCTGTTGGGCTCTGCCCGGCTGGTGAACGTCCTGGCACCCCCGGGAAAGGTTTCGGCGACCTTATGCTCCATGCGGTTTCCGTATCCGCTGCGCGAGAAATAGTTTTCTGGCTGGTGCTTTGGAGTTTCGAGTTATTGCCCGCCCCCTCTTGAGGCGTCTTGAGGTTTCATTCTCATTTTTTCCCGACAATTTTCCGTGGGCGTTTTGCGATCCGTTTTCGTTTTTGTTTTCCGACCTATCTCGGGACAACGACGGTTCCGTAAGTAACCTTGTTTTTTTTTTCCCCCTTCCCCCCCGCCCTGTTGGCTCGTGCTTTTTCTGCTGACCCTGTTCTCACAACACTCCCCCCTCCACCTGGCCAATCTTTTTCGAGGCCCCTGTCCCCCAGAGCGTCCCTTTTTGTTCTCCCCCGTGATGGCGGCAGACCTTCCCTTGCCGATTACTTTTCTAAATGCATTTTCACAGGCAGATTTGGCTGTTCACGCGACTTAATGGAATATGTACCCTTTCTCCGTGCAGCGGCAAAAGGTGCGCATGAAATATATTGTTTGTCCTTCCAACGGGAACCCTCCCTGGGGCAATTGCCCGGTCTCAGGGCTCGTGGACGAAGACCAAGTGGGCTTGGTTGTAAATGTTCTTTGAGTTCTTTCCCCCCCCGTTTCTCCAAGGACCCTTCCATTTCCGGGACTCCTTCACGTTCTCTGTGACCCCTTTGCTCGCCTTGAGGGACCCCCTTCCCCATTCGAATTTTCGAACACAGACACAAAATTCAACCCCCCGTAAGACATTAACGAATGGGTTCAGCAACCTTTAGTGCGCTGGTTTTCTTATCAACATTTCGGCTTTAGCCAATTCCCTGCAGTTACCGCTTGGATTCCCCTGTTCCCAGGTTTTGTTCCCTTTTTCAGATAACGATCCGTAGCTTTTGAAACCAGTTACCGTAGGCCTTTCAAGTTTCTCTTCCAGAAGGTAGGGAAGCGCTTTTTCCTATCCCACCACGTGGTACTCTTGACGTGTGGATCCCTTCCCCTTCCACTGACGTGGCTTTTGAATTCCCCAAAACTCTTCTCCACACCGGCCAGGCCCGAGTGTTTATGGCAAAATCTATCAGTCCATGCAGCGTTTTTCCTTTCCCGTTTATAGTGCCGGCGCATTGGTCCGGACCCTACACCGATTTGTTCAACGGTCCTCCCCCCCCCTTCTCAGTCTGGGCTTTTCCCCAGGAAGCTGATTTCCTTCCTCCCCATTCGCCCCCTGCCTTACGAAAGGTACTTGCGGGATCCTTCGCACGGACCCTGGGACCGGTCTCTTTTTAGGTTAGTTCCCCCTTGGAACCGTTCTTCCCAACATTCGGTAAGTTGGATGAACTTTTTACCCTTTTTTGTTCCGGTGTTCCCTTCCAGTTGATCTTTTGGCTTTCGTTTTCCCCGCGGACATCCCCTCCCTGCATTTTTCCGTGGGCTTTTCCCGCCCTTCTTTTGTTCCCCCCCCCCCCCCCTCACGGCAACAATTGCCTGGGGCTACTCGTGTTTCGTTAACTTTTTTCACACCCCGAGTTTTTGCGGGCTAGCAAAGGCTTGCCTCGCTCTCCCCCGGTGTGAACGGCCCTTTCCCCTCTTCACAGAAAGGGAGCTGGTCCTTTTGCCGGGCACAAAACAACCTGTAGCCTTTCTTCTCATTCCCCCCCTCAATCAGTTTTGTTGTTTTTGTCTATGGCGAAATTTTTTTTCCCTGGCCAGCTTGCCCGTTTTTTCTTCCCCCGGCTTTGACCGTTTCCTGAGCGTGTCCTCCCCTGCCTCCCTATAGGCGAATCTCCCCCCCCCCCCTGTCTCCCCAAATTCATTAATTTGGCTTGGCGGTGACCCCTTCTTGATTTCCTCCCTTTGCCCAAAGTGCACAGTTCTTGGGACAGTACAAGATTCTTTCCTTCCGTTCGAACTTCAGTTGATTTCGCCGGCCCCCCCCTTTTTTGTCCCCCCTCCCCGTTGTGGGACAGAACCCTTCTTCCCCCCCTTCGGGTCATTTTTTTCCTCTCAAGTCGTACTGTTTTCCTTTTTTCCGGTTTCCCTTTGTATGTTTTCAGTAGTATTTTAAGCTTTTTCTGAAATTCTATTCCCGTGCCCCCCCCCGTCTTTGGCCGGGCCAAAGTTTCCCTCCCCCCCCTATCTCCCGGGTTCCCGTAAACGTGCTGGGTTGCCCCCCCTGGTGGTCCCTTCGAGTGGCTCCGCTGATTTTTGCCTGGACGGGTGTCGTCTCCCTTTTTGTGAATGTCCCCCAGGCTTCTTTCGTCTTTAACCGTAGATTCCCGTGGTTGTTGGGGGCCTGCTCGTTGGTCCACGTTCCGCCTAATGCGTCAGGCTAATTAGGGGTCCGCCCACCCGTTTCCATTTTTATCCCCTTCCCTTGCTCCCCCATCTTGTATAAGCGTCCCTACGTCCTCTGTTTTCTTACTTGCGGCTTGGGCTGAATTTTTTTTCATGGGGCTGGCTGGTCCGCTTTTTGACTGTCCCCCCGCGCCCGGATTTTGCTTTTCCAGGTTCCGGCGTTTCCACCCAATGCCCTTCCGTGTTTCCAGTTTCAGTTCCCCCGTCGTGAAAACCCCCCTTCCCTTTTATTAGGGTAACCAAAAAGTTTGCCGCTGCAGTAACCCCTGGGACGGGAACCCTTCAGGGACCCATGAACGGGGGATCCCTGTAAATTTTTTCCCCCCTTATCCGGGGGTGGTTCACCTGATCCCGGCCCCATATCAGGAAGTAGTTTTTTGCCCCCAGCTTTCCTCCCCCCACCTGGTTCCCGTGCAGTTACGCCCTCCCTTGCAAAGGAAGGGATCGGTTTTGAGCCGGCCTCGGTTTTCCAAGTCTTGTTTTTTGCTCGTTGTTTAACGCAGTCGGCATGGCCCCTGGTTGGGCGGCGGTGCCTTTGAAACCTCAGTCGTGTTTCCTAAGTTGGAACCCTATTTCTTCAGACATACCAGGTTGTTGGTAACGGCTTTCCCGCCCTACCCCTTATTTTGATTCCGTTTTTTTTTTCCCCTTGCCCTTAACGAACGACTCCCTTTCCCCCCCCCCCTTTCCACTATTGAACCGCAGCCGCAGTAGCCGACTGCGCTGCCGCCTAGTCTCCCTTTTGGACCCCTGCCGAATCTTGTCCCCCCCCCCAAACAAGGTCGTCCCGGGGGCCCGGTTACCGTCTTTTTCCTCTTCTCTTTCCAATGCTTGATCCCCCCAGTCAGCATCCCCTTTTTTTCCCACACCCTCTGAGGGATAGTGGGGGGTTCCCGACAGCGTGGTCTAACTCACGTTCCCCCTTTCCGCCTTTCACCCTAACTGGTGTACACGCCCCAAAGTCCTCCCCCCCTTTTTCCTCCTTCTTGCATTCACAATTGATCGTGGCCTTCGTTTTGCGAGATTTTGTTTTCTTCTGGGTTTCACCTTCCGATGATGCAGGGCTCCCTTGCCCTGCCTTCGCGTTTTCGGTTGGATGTCATCGGCTGTGTTTTTTTTCTCCTCCGTCTTTTTTTAGGATTTTTCCAGTTGTGACAAGCTTGGTCCATTCCCCCCTTTTCCTAGGGTCTGTTCCCTCGGTGTGGTCCAACGCTTCTGGTGATTTCATTCATCAGTGTTCCTTCCTTTGGCTGGTCCTTCCGTCCCTGACCCAAGTATGGGGAATTTTGCGCAGTTGACCCCCTGGCCCATGTGATTGCGTCACGGCTTGTGAACCCCCCCTTGGTTCATTGAAGTAACCCCCGAGATCCTTTATCTCTCCCTTCGAGGTTTTTGTGGTTTATCTCTTCGGTTCATCACTTCCGCCTCCCCCGATCGACCCCCGTTTTTTTTTCGGCCCCCTTCACCCATTTCCCCCCGGCATTTGAGACCATATCACAGCTTGCGGGTGTATTAACTTTAACTTCCTCCCTCTGTTGTCCATTTTTAATTTTTCCTTTCCAACAGGGAGCTCCTCCGGGATGGATGCAGTCCTCCAACTCTGGGTTTTCCCCCGTAACCCTTTAAGCCTCCCCTGTCCCCCAGTCGATAAAGATAAAACCCTCTCGTTGCTAGCCATCGCATCCTTTTCCCCCCCTGACCCCTCGGCAATGGGCCTTTTTTTTCCCCAGCACCTTCGAACACCTCCCCGTTGCCACAAAGCACTTCCAGGTCCCCCCTTCACTTCCCAGATCAGTTGGGCAATTCAGAACGTCCTTCGTTACCTGGGCTGAAGCATTAAACGTCTTGTAACCTTTAGTCTAGTCAAGCCTTTTTAGTTTTTTCGGACGTTCTTTCCCCCCCTTGGGACCCAAAATTTTTTCGTACCGGACGTCCTGGTTTTGCTATGTTTTCTCCCCCACTTTCTCAGCAGCTTTGTTGTGTTCCCAAAGACGGATCCCCCAACCCCGGGACCCAAGGCCTTCGTATTCTTTTCGTCTTTTTTCAAGGTATACTGGCTGGGTCGCTCAAGAGGCCTGTTTTCTTGGCGCTTTTATGTTTTGCCGTACCCGACCTTTTTAACGTCCTTTCAGTCGTGGAAGGTATTTTCCCTGGATAAATTGTCCCGAATTTTTCTTTGGTCCTTGCGCCTTCCCTAACAGGTCTGATGAGCATCTGTTCCCCAATCTAACGGAAAGCTAACCCCTTGGTGAGTTACACGCAGCCCTAATTGCTGCTGGCCATGTGTCTTTTTTTTTTTTTAACACTGGAGCCCCCCCCAAACAGCAGCCACCCTGACAACCCCGAAGTTGACCCCTCCTGAGTGCGGCCATCGAGGCCTTCCCCTTAGTTTTTTTTCGGTACCAGTGGGTGTCCAACTTTTACTTTGACTTGACCGGTGTCTTTCGCCAGCGCTGGGTTTGTCTTTTGTTGCCGCTCCTTCTGGACATTTGTACCTCTTTTTGACCTTCAAGTTTCTTTTCAAAGGGCCCGGTCGGTGAAATGCAAAGGTCCCTCAGTCCAACTGAAATGGACAGTTCGTCTTTCCCGTTTTCCCGAAGAAAAAGGGCCTTGTTTTTTCCATTGGACTCATAATCAGGCCCCCCCCCACCATGGTAAAGGAAAAGCCTCCCAAGTGCGACGTCATCCAACTAACCTCCAGAAGAGCTTGATCCTTTTCCACTTTAGCATCCTCAACCGTCCAGACAAAGTCCGCCCAGCGTACATTTACCTGACCCAGAAGATGAAGTCGACACTCCCAACAATCTTGATTTTAGCCCCTCTTTCAAGTTCGTAAACCTGTTTTTGGGCTGCTCCCACTTTTTCTATAGTAGTGCTTGGACAGTAGCCCCTGTCCTTGGTAGATTGCTATCCCCTAGACTGGCCCACGTGCTCCGGCTCTGACTGTTGTCTTTTTTTTTTTTAATAAGTGGCCAGCACCGGTTTTTTCACCTCCTGAATCACCGTTTTTCCTTGTTAATATGCAGTCTTGATGCCCCAATCTGCCATTGACAGCCATTCGCCCCTTTACAGTTATTTCCCTTCTGATTGGACCTGGGCAACTCGTAGGACTCTGGTTTTTTTTCCCTGGTAGCCGTCTAAGGTGTTCTCGAGCTGGGATCATCCTTTCAAAGAGTTTTTTCCCTCATACTTATGGACGGGGTATCTTTCCCCTTCCCTTAGCAATTTATATTTCGGTCCCTTTCCACACCTGGGGGCAAATTTTTCCCCCCCGGACCTTGCTAGCACACCTTCCCCGTCCACTGGATTGTCTCCCCCCCCCTATGGGAGATTTTTTCTTCCTTCAAAGGCGGGTGACCTTGCAAGTTGTAGGTCATTCCCCTTCCCTGGTTGCGGTGTTAAACGCAACATCCCCATCCTTGTCCCCTTTTTTCTTCTTTGGGACGCCTGCGGGGCGTTTAAAGGGGCTTCTTTCCAGGACTTCTTCCCCCGACAGTATAGGACGTTTTTTCCCTTCTCTTTTCGCTTCATCCACACCGTGGACTGGGTGCAGGAAACCTGTCGCCCCCCGGGCCCTTTCTCTTTCTTTTGTCCTTTCCCCCTAACCCCCGTTTTTTGTTGTTTTTTTCTACTTTTTCTTCCCAGTTGACCTCAAAAGCTCTCTGCGGGCGTTAGGCGGTCCCACCCCTTTTATGGCAAGGTTCTTCTTTTTTCCAAGCCGCCCCTCTAGTCTTCCCTGACCCCTCCCTGGATCCCCCCCAGGATTTTCCCAGTGTGTTTTGAACCATCCTGGATGAAGGCCTGCCACGTTACGTCGACTGTCTTACTTACAACGATCTCTGCTTTTTACCCCCAATTTTGTGAAGTTAAGGTTGTCCCAGTTATATTCCGTTCCCCTGGTGGGGGTACTAACCGAAACCGGGTCCCCCCATGGTTGGACCGACCATAGTCCAGGGTTGTCAGGTATTTTTTTTCCCCGGTTTTTTCGATCTAGATCGCGTTAGCTTTTTCAAGCAGTTCTCTGACCTTTTGAAGGAGTTTTTATGGACGGCCCCCCACTTTTTTTTCATTGTGAACTCTCCCTTTACGGAAAGTGATTTTTTTAGTGCTTCCCCGCTTTCCTCCTGGTATAGCTGTCAAGGGACGGTGTCTCTCTTTAAAGTGGGGCGGTCCCCCCCCCGGCTGTTTTTGAGGATGTTAACCCCCCTTCCCCGCGGGGGACTATTGGTCCCTTGGGAGATGCTGGTGCGCAGGCTCTTTCGGGATCGACACTTACCCTTGCTTTCCCCCTTTTTTCCTTTTCCCGGCTATTTTATATTTTAGTTACCCGTGCCAACCCAACTTGAAACGGTCAAGGACGTGCGGCCCCGAGTTTTCCCATTTTTAGGATTTTGGAGTTTGCACCCGATTCTTTTTTTGATTAAAGGGTGCGCTTTGTGTTCCTGGTGTGTGGATGGGACTTCTGGAGGCCACCGTACGCTCCGGGTTCTCCTCGCGAGGGGGGGGAACTCCAGGCTGGCCCGCATCCAATGCTGTTTCCCTTGACGGGGGCAGATTCACTTTTTTTTCCTTGTCAATGGAACAACAACTGCCGGTCCTTTTGTCCCCCACACGCTCTCGCCTCCAGGGCAACACGGGACGTGTTTTTTTTTGTTCCCTGTAAAGTAGACTGCTGCCCATGTTTTTTTTTTTTTTTTCCAACGTTTTTTCCAGTATCTGCCCTATTTCCAGATCCCCCGGAAATGCTTTCCAAAACGCGCTTTTTTTCTTTCCCGTATTTCCTGCTCCTTCAAGCACTCCGGGGGCAACGCCTTCGATGGTCCTCCTCACTCCCCGCAAACGTTTCTTTTTGTTTTTTTTTTTTTTTGGTTCTGATGTTCGGTCCCCCGGTAGCTGTGCCATAGCTTCCTTTGGTTTGCGGGCGGTCCTTTTTTTTAAAGTCCTCATTTTTTTTTTTTTTTCTTTTCGTCTCGTCACCCTTTCTCACTGCCAGAAAGGGGCGAAACGGGGCCTCCCTTTTTTTTTTTTCATCGGCAGGCTTAAGCACGGCCCCCCTTAACCTCCTACCCTGCACAACGTCGTCGGGTTCTTTCTTTTTTCTCCCCCATGCTTAAGGACGCCAGGTTCCCTGCAGTTTCTTCCAGGGCGACCCCCAAGCGGCCTTAGTTCACCCGTTTCACGCCGTCCGGTTTGCAACGTTTTTTACCGCGGTCCCTTGGTAGCGTCCAATACCTTGCTTGCTCCCTTCCCCCTTTCTCCCTGTCGGCCGCCTGGTCGCCTTTTCCCCACACGTTGTTGCTAACGGAACTTTCGTTTCCGACTTCCCCCACGTTGAGGTGGCCTTTTCTTTTGCAAGGGCGTCCGCCACCTCCCGAAGTTTCTGGAGGAACCCAGTCTAGGTTTTTTTTTTTTTTTCTTTGTAGGAAGATGTGATTTTTCTAGCTTTCTTTTGTGCCAAACTGCGGTTTCGATTGCGAGCCCCGGACTTTACTTTTCTTTCTGGTTTTTCTTCCGGAGTGTTTTTCCCACCCTTTTGTTTTTTTTCGGTTGATTTTTTTTACCCGGGGTGCTGTTCGTATCTTTCGCCGGTGGCACTGCTTTTTTGGGTTGAAATTCCTCCCCCATCTGCCTGATGACGGTGAAATGGTGCCTGTGGCCCCCCAATCCGGTATCGTCTTTTTGCCCCGTACTAAGCCGGCCCGCGGAATTACTGGTCGCCGATCCCCTGGCCAGGGTTTCCTGAAAAAGTTTTTCCTCTCGGGGGGGCGTGGCAAGGT
>Ga0179593_1598860_pt1 | contig 20590 bp, 21 predicted proteins | sample CZODoug2_1_08_16_FD_185931 | JGI IMG/M metagenome (GOLD analysis project Ga0179593, IMG submission 185931) | Vadose zone soil fungal communities from Angelo Coast Range Reserve, California, USA - CZODoug2_1_08_16fungal (PacBio error correction) | ecosystem: Environmental > Terrestrial > Soil >... | reverse complement strand
TTCTTTCAACTCCCACTAACGATTTTTCCCTCCCGACCGATGCTTCCGTCAATATTCTGCCGCACCCCTTTTCTTTCATGAATACCTCGTTAGAAGCTTTTGATCATAGCTCTCCGCGATCACCTTAACTTGGTCCCCCTTCTCGCCCATTGAAGACCCCCTGAACCTTCCTCTCTTCCCGCGGAGGACATCTTTTTATCCACCGACGCCCTTTTTTCTCAGATCCGGCAGCAGCTGTCACTCAAGGAGTACCTTTTTCCGCCATTTTTCAAACGTCCATACAATCTTTTTCGACCCCCTTTTTTCCCCCCCGAAGGCTCCACCATGCTCAATCATTCCCGAGGCACACGTCCTTGATGTCCCTCAGAAACTTTTTCCCGTCGCCCGAATCGTAAACTTTGAACCCAAACAACCCCCCCGCGCTCCTTCTGTCGGTGCAGTCTTTTCCCCGATCCCCTTCGACGGAGTCAATATAGGTCACACCCTTAACCAGCTCTGAAAGAGTATTATATCAATAATCCCTTCTTACTGCGGAGGAACATCTCCTGTCTCGCCCACTGCCGCACCCCCCTTCGCCCACCTCAGCATAGACCCCGACACTTCTTCCCAGCGGCGCGGGGTCGAACTCTGGTCCGAAAGAGAATAAGAACCCCACCCCTTCCTTTTTTTTAAGCACTTCCGGTAATGTAGCACGCTCATGCCCCATCCCCCATTTTTTACCCCCCGAGAGTCCCTACACGAACCAGCCTTTCCCAATCCTTTGTCCTCCTTTCAGAGCCCCGAGTTACGTACCTTAAACATCAGTTAAAAACCTCAACCCACCTCCAAGATAATCCCAGCCCGCTCATAGTTCCTCCTTTCCCCATTCGCCCCGTCCGGCGCCAAGCGCTTTCTCCACCCGCGTCTCCGCCTTTTCCGCCTTATTCACCTACCCCCCCCGACCCACTAGACCTTATTAGTAACAATCGGTTCCATCAGAAGCACATTTTTCGATTATCTCCGGATAACACCACCCAGGCTCCGTATCGACACAATGAGGTTTGCCTCCTCTTCTCGTAGAAATTGTAATAACGCCCCCACTGTCTTCCCCCCCCCCCCCCGGCTCATCCCTTCACGATTTTGTTCCCCCCGAAGCCGCCTCCCGTCCCCCTCCCCCAACTCGCTGTAGTATCCCGTTCGTAAAACCGCTAATCCCCCCCCCCTTAGCACGCCTGCGACAGTTCCGACACCCTCTTATTGCCTCCAAACGCCCACGTACGCCAGGTCCCCTAGCAATTTTTGGACGAGTAACCCTCCTTCGTTCCGCAGTATGGACTCCCGGTACCCCTCCAGATTAAATATGCTCTGACATACTCATTCTCTAGATTTTCCGCCTGAGAACCCGAAGTTCTCCCCAGGAGCATATTCGAAATCGTCTGTGAGCGGACGCTCGGCATCACCTTACAGAACTCCAACCCCCACTTACCCCCCTCTGCTTGGATCTTCAAGTCCTTTCCAGATCTGAGCAGTAAGCCCCACTCCTTCAGCTGACCCCCACAAACATAGCACAGCTGCCTGTTCTCCCTTTTTTCCCCTCCAGACCTCAACAAACCAACTCCCCCTCCCAACCCCCCTAATCTTGTGCGCTTAAGTTACGAAAATTTATGGCCCCCACGAGGCGAGTTCCCTTCGGTTTCTGCGGACAACGATTCAAGTACATTTTTCGGCGAATTAACACCCCCCCCCTATAACCGATTGAAAATGATGAGACCTTTCGTCCCTCTTCCATTCGTTACGTTTTTTACTTCCCAACGCTTTCTCTTTCCCTGACCCTACAACAGTCCATACTAGCTGCGTGCCAAAACTGCCCCTTCGATCAACACTCCTCCGGTGTTAAGATGTTTTCCTCGCCCACCTCGATTTCGCCCCTCCATCGAGCAAGTCGCCCTCTCCGTTCAACATTTTTTAAAGTCCATCAACACTAGGCATACTCCCCATCTCGGAGATTGCTTCGGTCTCCCCGCCCCTCGAGAAACTTTCGTTTTTCCCAGTAATCCCCCTGGGGGGTTGGGGGAATTTTTTTGATTCTCCTTCATGCTTAACACAGTTAAGCCGCTTTAAGAGACTTTCCCCGACAAAAACCCTTTGACCCGAGATTCACTCAAGGTTTTCCAGGTTTCTGATGTCTCTTGGTTAGAAATGTTGTTCCATCCTTGAAGCGCGCAGTTAACGGCTTTTTCCCTCCTTAAACCCCCTCCATGATGTAACCTTCTGATGCAACAGGTTTTCGGTGTTGTTAAGGACGACCGTAGTTTTGAGCGCTTTTCCTTACTTTCCTCCTTCTTGGTTGCCCCATTCGGTTACCCGCCCCCATACTTGCTCGCCCCCCTAAGGTGAATTAACATCGGACAAAAATTTGCATAGCTATCTTTTTTTCCTCCTACCTCGTTGGTTTCGAGTCTTCCTTTTTGACATTGGTCTTCGCTTCCTCTTTGTATCAGGGAAGGATCACTTCGTACCCTTCCCCCCCCTTCGGCGGTTGGACACGAAGGGCGCCGATGGTTCCAATGTCGGTTGTTTTCAAAACCAAAAAACATTTTCTTGCTGGTCCCTCTTACGCCCCTTTTCCCTTCCTTAAAGACAGGTTTTCAAATCCACGTTCCCTCATTTGTTCTTTGGCCGCTGAATATGCGGTTGATTTTCGGCCCCTTTTCCTTTCCCGCGCGTCCTGGAGAAGAAGACCATTTGACCAATAGATCCAGCTCGTTAATCTCCTTTTCCCCCATACTCTTTTAACAGGAGTACAGTTTTTTCTTGAAGTCTTTTTCAGTCCCTTTCCAATTTGCGTTCGTTTGTTCTATTCTTGCTGATTCTTTTTCTCCTGTCTTGACCCTCCGACTAAGTTCGTGATGGCCTGCTTCGAGCGTCTCTTGCGTAAGATGCAGGCAGCGTCTGCAGGCTTTTTTTCTTTGACGGTCTGCTCTCTGAGGCTTTGGGGTATGCGATGAAGCTCTTTTGCCCTCTTTTCACTGACCCTCCCTGCAAGATGCTGGTGATCGAAACTGGTGATGTGGTCTTTTTGCGCGGGAGTCTGACCTGAGGCTTTTCAATCGGACACGCGAACGAATGGTTTTGTTCAAGTGGGGGCAGACTTCTCAATAATTTTCCCCGTGCGCCGAAGGTATGGTTTTTCTTTTCATCTTGAAGTTTTATGAGAACGATTCCTTCCCCTCAGTTACTTGATTCGTGGGAATTCGATGAGTGGCTTCAGTCCCTTAGTTGTTCCACTATTGTAGGTCCCTTTTTTTGCGATTTTTTTTTGAATTCATGAGTTGGGAGTGTTGTTTGTGGTTTAATTGAAGTTTCTTCCAACGTGTAGATCTGGTGCGAGGTGGTTGTTTCTTCCGGGCCCATTTTTTGATACTGTTTTCCCTGGCGGCGACTCCATGTTTCCAAGCTTGGTTGTAAGATTTTTTCTATGGCTTATTGCAGGAGCTAGCTGGCCGATCGCGAGAAGTGTTCATATGCTCTTTGTGAGACTTGGGTTTTCCGGTGGTCAGCTCTCAAGCTTTCTGCGGTCTTACTTCAGAGAATCCTACTTTTTGATTTCTTTACCTCTCTGGTTCTGGTCCATCCGGAGAGGGCGTCTTACTCCGGCCACGAGTCAGAAGGGATGGCTTCCGTTGTAGCAGATTGTCTTTTCTCAGCGGCGAAGGATGTTCCCCGCTTTTCTGCTGAGTTCTTACTCCCTCCCTTTCCGCTAATTCTGGGGCCCGAAAGCCATTAGTAGACCGGTCTGTTTTGCCTTTTCGTCCCAGGCTTTGTGTGATTTGATTGCAGCATTTTCGGCCCCTTTGTGGTATTTTTCAGTGTTTTAGGGACTCCCCTTCGTGGACGAGCCCCTTCTCCTCAAGTGTTTTTTCATTCCGTCTACGGCTTAGGTTGGGTTGACGCCCTCCCTAGAAACCATGTTGCTCCTATTGCGCTTCGTTGTACGAATAAGTGATCTCCCTTTTTTTCTTCTTGGGCGTTGGCGATCAGGCTTTTTCCCCGTTCTGCTATCCCTCTTGGTGAACTATTGCAGTTTCGCCTGTCCATACCTCTGAGCTCTTGGATAAGATTCCCTTTCCTGTACGGATGTACGAGCATTTTCCTTTTCGGGCAGTCTTTCTGTGTGTGAAGTGATTTCCTGACCCTTTTTTTTGTAGGCCCTTTTCTTCTAGTTAAACTTGAGGGGGTGAACCAGCCTTTTTTCGGAATCCCCTCTTTCTTCCGAGTTGGTGGTGGCGTATTTAGGCGGGGGGATTATTGGAACTCACACAGAGAAGTGGGCCGGACCTGGCTAGGTCTCTTTTTCCTTTCCTCCGCGGCTCTGTGGCGTTGTTCCTCGTCTCTCGATCCTGAGCTTTACCAGCCAGCACACAGGCAAGGATGGAACGGCGTGAGATTGTATGTCCGTTTTTTCCCTGTTTTAGCAGTTTTTACTTATATCAAGTTTGCCCGTCCCTTCGGGGCCGAACCGGTGGAAAGACCTCATTTTTTTGGGTCTTTCGGTGACTACTTCATATTTTCTTGCCCCTCCCGCTGTCAGGGCCGGCGGTTCATATTCCTGATTCCATAAACTATTAGTAACAGATATTTTTAGGCTTGATTATGTTTAAGTTCCCCAATGGCTTTTTTTTTTTCCCCCAAGTTGTATTGACGTTTGTGGCGTGCCCTTTTTGGCCGCGTCTTTCTGCTTCTCGCTTCGTTTTGAGTATGCAGAAGGGTTTCTCCTCTTGCGATTTCTTTCCCCCAGTTTGTATTTTGGTTTGGGTCTGAGATGACGGTTTTTCTGAAGGGATTTTGCTGTGGAGGATCTTTTTTTTATGTCGCGAGGCTATGCTTCTTCCCACTTTGAGTGGATTCTGCAGATTCATTCTTTTTTTTTCATATTTCCCTCTTATCTTTTCGTTTTCTCAACGATGATTTTTTTGATACTCTTCATTTACCCCAGAACTCTTTCCCTCTCCTCCCAGTTTTTTGTGAGATTTGTCCTTTCCCTGACGGCCCCCATTCACAGATTCCTCCCCCGACAGGGAGTCCACCCTCTGGCCCAACCCACAACCTCAGTCCCCACAAAAAGTTTGAGGTCGTCTTCCTAGCTATCCGCTTTCACGCCCCGCCCCCAGCAAACCGCGGTAACTTCGCCGTTTCCCCAGTTTAATCCCCACGTCCACAACTGAGTTAAAAGAGGTTCCCTTTTCTCCCGACGTCTTTCCTAGATAGAGCAGATTCATTTTTCCTCCCCCCAATTTAGTTTTTTTTTTTCCTTCCCGCGTTCATCTACGTCCATTGTCCCTGAGCACCCCATCCCCTTTTAAGCTCCGACCCATGATGTTTCCCGATTCTTTCCCCCCTGCTCTACTCTTCCTTTTCTTTTTTTTTTACCTTTAAGCCTTGCTACGAGCCCTACGTTAACTTATGATAAGGTTCGAGAACAGCAACCCGATGTTCTGTCTTCACCCGGTTCATCTAACCGTCAGTCCCTTCGACTTGTAAGTTATGGCATTGTCGAACCATGATCCCGTACTTCAAGATACCGCCTGCATCCCGTCTGTTCCTCCCTTCGGCAACAACTATCCTACGACTAGTTACCCCCAGCAGCAACCTCCAGTCTTCCCCCCCCTTAATTCCTCGAAAGAATAGCCTTCTCTCTTCTTGTTTTCCTCAGTTCTGCCCTTACTATGCGAAGCGCCTCCCCCCACCCACCTTTTTTTTTTCCCCCCCTATAGGTACTGATCACCTGAGAAAATCAAAGGTTCCCTCTTTGCCCCCCTCCCCCAGCCCATTCCAATCCTTCTACCCCCTAATTTTCGCCCGGGATTGGAATTGTTACACTTTCACAGAAGCTTATCAAGCTGCCCCGACTTTCTTTCATCAGCACAGCTCTCTAGGTCCACCTTATCCATCTATCGGCGTTTGAGAGACATATACCCCCCTCCTTTCTCCACAGAAAAGAAAAGCCCCTCATAGACGTATCCCTACACAGGTAATAGAAGTTCTCAATCGATTTCTCACTTCTCCTTCTCCCCAAACGGCCTCTTCCTTTTAAAACTCGTTCGGATCTTCCGTCAATGACTATCAACCCCCCCCCTCTCTCAAACACCCTTCCTCCCTCCGAGCTGCTGGGATTCATCAACCAGTTCCCCTTCCCCTCCTCATCCAACCTCACGACTGCTTTTAAAGTTAGGAAACCCCCCAGCATCTTCTAATTGCACCAGATCCCGACTGCTTTTTCCCCCTCTCAATTCGTTGCTTCGGCCCCGTCACCCCTTGATCCAGTGAAAGATACAGTTCACGTTGGCCCTCTTAATCAGCGTCGATATGAAGCAGGATAGCTGACCCTATGCGCCATATTTCTCAGGTAAGTTTTTTGCGTGCCTACGAACTGATCTCTTACCACGACTCCCTCAAGTAGACAAAATAACCCTTTCATATTTTTTCGTATTGCATTGCATTTTGGCAATCCAAAGGAACCAGCACCTCCCCCCCTTAAATACCCCCCAAGGAGATTGACGCAAGCCTCACAGTCCCTTCCCCTCTCCCATATGTCCCCCCTCCTTAAAATTGACATGTTTTTTTTTTTAACCAACTGAACCCTACAGTTGCCCGCCTCACATAAGTCCCCCCCCTAGCACGCCCCAAAAACGTTTTCCTTCCTTCGTTCGACCCACTCTTTCTTGAGCCCTCCCGAGTATAATCCGTCCTTATCCCGCTCTTTTTTCTCCAAATTTTTAAAAGATTCCGGGCGAGGCGTGCAACCACGCGCGAACTAATACGATTCATGTTTACAGCGGCACTCGGAAAAATATCCGCGCACTCCCCCCCCTGCATAGATTGCAGGTTCCTGTTTTAAACTCTCCATAGGGTAATTTCCCTCCTCCCTCCTCCACTCACCTAGTGGAGATAAAACCTCCTCCCTCCTTTATTGTATTTTTCTTATCAGGATAGGCCCCTTTTTTTCCCTTCCTCTCCCCCTCCCCCCATCTCGAGATACTCCTTCCATAAGGTGTTAACTTTCCTTCCCACGTTTCCCGGCATATAGCAATCTCGAGCTTCTTTTCTACACTTCCCGCACGCGAGATCCGAAGAACTTCCTCTTTCGTACGCCCCCCCCCTACTCGCGCATGATTTTCCCAGCAGAATGCGTCAGCCCTCCCAAAATGTTTCCGCGCTTTCCCTCCTCCCTTCAGAAGTCCAACCACTTTCCCTCGGATTCACTTTTTCCCGGGCGAAACGGGATGCGATTGGGTCCCTGTAGTTTCTCCGATCTCTCTATGCAAGTTGCAGTACAGGCACGTACTACCCTTTCAGACCCCACGCAGAGTCAGCCTTTTTGAAATCAATTTTCAATTCGTGTATTGGTCTTTTTCAGCGTCCCTTAAGTTACTGATTTTGCTTTGTGTTGGGAATTTCAGTCATGCCGGACATTTTAATCGCCCTTCCAACCCATACTGTTAAGACGTTTGCTGCAGCACGACTTCGAATCCCCCCGGTGCTTCCCTCGGCAGACCATGTCATCCGGGCAATTATCATCCGTTGTTTTGTTGAGATTTTTGGCTTGGGGTTTGCCTTTTTTTATGGGTAATTATCCGCGGCAATCGACGTCTCTTTTTGTTGGACTTTTCCCCCTTTCTTGAAGTACCCGATTTGTCCTGATTTTCACAACACGTTTTTCCTCTCTTCCCCCCTTCTTGAACCTCTTCGAGCACCGTTCATAATTTGGATTTCTTCTGAATTTTTTTTGACTATTTTAATACTGAATTCCTTGTTTTTTCTCGCGCCCTTTCCCCTCTCCTCTCAAGATCTGTCAAGCCATTATTACGTGTCAGTAGATTAGGAAAGAGGCTTGCTGTTGCAATTTTATGGATGAGACCTTTTCCCTTTATTTTTCTTTGACGCTCCGAAATTAACACCCCCCCCCCCCCCCCCCCCCACCACCCCCCCCCCCCCCCCCCCCCCCCCCCCCCCCCCCCCCCCCCCCCCCACTTGTTTATAAGAGTTTTTCTGTTCTTTTCATTGTCTCCTCTCCCCGGCCGGTTTTGGAAGAATTTACGTTTCCCCGGCAGTTTTGGATTTCTTGCGGGATTTTTGTTTCATTTACGGGAAATTAGGGTCATATCCTTCTTGAATCCCCTCCCCAATTCCCGGGGGCCGAGTTTTCTTTGTGATCGACTCTGGTGCAGGTGGATGAGTTTTGCACGCAGCTTCGTTGTAGTTTCAGAGTTGTTTGTTCCCACTAACGTTTTTGTTTGGCCTCCGGCTTTTTCCCATTTCGTGAAGAAGGGTTTATTTACTTTTCTGTTCTGACTCTGTTTCTCTTTGTTGTGTTCACTAATTAGCCCCGGCCCTCCCCAGTGGCCGCCTGCGTGGCATCGGCCTTTTTTCTGACCGTGCGTTTGCTATCATCCTCTTGGTAGGCACGTTTTTCCGCACACACGATGATTTCTGGTTGGGTTGTTGGGTTGTTGTGCATTTTGCAATTCCTTTTGGGCAAAAGGTGCGCCTTGGTTATTTTGGGTTCCCCTTCTTCGGAAGGTGCAATACTGATTCCCTTTATTGGTTGAACGTTTCACGCTTCTTGACAAGGGAGTTTGTTTAGTTCTAGGTCCCTTTGCTTTTTTCCTTTTGGCCTTCGCGCGAATTATCCTCCTTCTTCCCAGGCCGTTCATGACCTTTTGTTTTTTGTGAACTTTGACATACCAGAGCAGGCTCGGAAGGAAGGTTGCCCGAGTTTATTGCTTTTCTATTCTTTACTCTTGAATTCCTTCCCCTTTACGGTTCCGGGCAATCGTTTTTAATAGGTCTCGCATCTTCGTACCAGGGTGGAGTTCCGTCCGAATTCTCGGTTCCCCTGGCAGGTCTTGCTCGGTTTCAAGTTCTTCGATGATTATCTTGGGGGACTCATACTCAGTTTTGCTCTGAAGATGTTGAGATTGAAGGGCGACACGGTCCTTCCTTTTGATTGGAGACGTTCCTCGTAGTTTAGTTCCGATGGTGGATGCCACAGAGTTATTAATAGGAATCCTTTGGATCTGCCTCCTCGGTAGTATAGTCCTCGCGTCTTTGGGGTTGAATAATGAGTATTACCCTTTGTGATTTCCTGCGCCTCTGAATAAATTCTCCTCTTAACGTTCCTGATGGGCTGTTAGGAGTTTCCTCGGTTTTCAGGGGTGATTCTCCAGCCCGAATGCCTCTTTCTAAGTGCGAGGTTCCTTACCCCTCCCGTCCTTGCTGAGGAAGTTCTAAGCCGACAGGTCCTTGGGGTAATTGCTGTTCTTTTCGCTGGTGACCGTCCCGTTCTTACTTCGATTGACCTAAAGTGTGGTGACTGTCGGTGATCGTGTTAACAACACTGTGACTTTGTCGCCTTTCGCCTTTTTCGGGGAATTACCCCCTTGCTTCCCTTCGTATTCCTCTTGCTGGTGATCTCTGGTAACCCTTCCTTACACTCGTGGCATGTTCCCCCTCTGAGGCGTTCGGTATAGATCTTGGCTCCCTGCTCGGTGCGGAGTTTTCCCATTTTTCTTTAGATTTCTTCTCCCTCAGCAAGCCGTTCCCTTTTGTCTCAACGTGAGCTTTGAAGATTCAGTTTGGTTCTTATGGGTGTCGACAGGTTACTGGTCCTGTCCGAAGGGAGGAAGGTTGCCGCCTACCCCATGGATTGATGTGTTTCCCCCCCCTTTTTCTTTTCTTCGTTTGGATCATCCGAATGGCAGCTTTCGCAGTGAATGGGGCCTCTCTTTACCCGATAATGGGGTACCCCCTTCTTCAGGGGTACTTTCTATGGTCAAAATTTGCTATTCCGTTTCCAATGTGCTTCTCTTCCCTTGAAAGAGTTTTCCTGATTTTTCCTCTTATATGCCTCAGATATATTCCTCGTCTTCTTTTTTATCCCGTTGGACCTCAGATGTTTGATCTTCCAGGAGCTGGGTACTTTTATAGTTAGGCGAAGGCCCCTTTTCTTGCTGGATTATTAAGTTTTTCCTCCCCCTTTTAGTATGCTCGCATCCCAAAGTTCGATGGTGGGATGGTTATCAGTTTTTGCTTGGTGATTGCCTCCCTTCATGTGTCAGAGATCTTCGATGTTCGGCGTATTTAAAGACCCCCTCCTCTGTATTTTAATATACCCTCCCCTTTTTGTTTCGATTCTCTTAATTCACGGCCCTTAGTCCCCCTCTTCTTAGCCGGCCAGAGACCCTCAGCTTCTGACCCGGCCACCAATGGCTTGACCAGAAAACAAAGTTTCAGAAAGGTTCGTCTTAACTCTCTCAAGCCCTCAATCTAATCCCCCCCCCCGACCCTTTTAATTTCACTCCTTTTTTAAATCCCCCCTTTCTCCCAAAAAATCTTGACGCCTCAGTCCCCGACCTCAACAGATTATACCACCTGAGAGTACTTTTCATACGGCATCCTTCTGGACTCCCTCAGCCCCTATTGCCTGGAGACCTCCTGTATCAAGATTAGACAACCACCTCTAACATCATAATTTCCTCGACCCATTTCCTTGTTGACAAGTCCCTGCTTCTCGATCAATATTTTTACCTGGTCCTCTGTTGATCGACTCCCCTACCATTCTTATTAACCTTACTCGACCGAACGAACCCCCCACAAGCATGGATTTCCACCCGTTGTTTAACAATCATATAAGTACGGATGACATGTCGCACACCTGCCCCACCCTTGTGATTTTACCTACCCAAACAGAATCTCCCTTTTCCGACTATCTCCTAATTTGTCTGCGTCCTTACACACCTCCTTCGTCGCGATTTTAAAAAAATCCCTAAACTCGCTTTCGGCCGATCAAAATAAGACTCCCCCCTACTTCTTCAAAGTTTCCGCTGCATGTTAAATATTGACCCTTATGCCCGCAAAGGCCCCCTCCCCTACTCCTCATTAATTCGCCCTAACCCCGAAAGGGAGCCATCCAAGTTTACGAGAGCACCTCACAGAAACAGCCAAGTTCCAAATAGACTCTCACTTCTTTCAACGAGTTCTATCACCTTAGTCATCCTCCAAACTGAACTTGCAGCTTCCCCATCTTTCCTTCACAGCCCCTCATTTAAGTAATAGTCAAACCACGAGAGTTTCCTTTCGCAGCTTACGTTCTTTACAATTCTTGATTTATCAACAATTTCCCCCCCTATTCTTTAGACCACCCACATACGCTATCCCTTCCCTCGTAGACTATTTCTCAGATAATCGGAAAGAACACCCTTGGAGATCTTTATAGGATCCCAACCGTCCCGTTACCCCCGATATCTGCGGTCCTTCTTCTCGTCCTTTTCACCGCACCAAAAAATGGAGGCATACTCACTTTCGCTGCTTTCACCAAATCAACATCCACGAAGAAGTTTCCCACCCTCGATCAAGCCCCACCCATTCCTTCCCCTCGTTCCCTTCGTCCCAATTTCCAGCTGCAGTGAATCCTTGAACCTCTCACAGCGCAACTAGAGGCCTCTTCCTTTGGCAAACCTCGGCTAAAAAGTCTCCATGATCCAGTCTTTCCTTTCCGAGCTCCCAACGATTCATCTCTTTATGGACGCCCCCGCTTGATAATCCTCTCAGCAAATATATTCAGAGGACCTCCCTACTGGACTAATCCGTTTTTTTTCTTCCACTTTAAGACCGAACTCCCCATACCTGAGCATTAGCAATTCTTCCAGAACGCCCTCCCCGGTCCTTCTCGGAATCACGCCCATTCCCCCCCAACGTTACTGACAACACGAGATTGCAGTTCTTCGGTCACATACGACCTGACCCAAGTATCATTATTCCCACCTCCCCGTCAGCTCCAAAAAAACTTTCTTCCTCCTTTCTCAACGTTGCCCTTTAATCGCCGTCCGATTCCAATAACCTCACGCCAAACCCATGTCTTCATAGTTGGAGAGTCCTCTACCCAGCACCCGCCCCACGAGTCGAAAGATGGCCCTACCCCCAGCGCAGGACACTTAGTTCACAAGAGTTAATTTTCGTAAGTAGTGAAAACCACAAGCCTTCCTCAAGATGTCCATTTCCCCCGACAGGCTTCACCCGACCCGGAAACCTTAGTGAACGAGTGGCCCCTCACAAAACTGTTCTATCCCTTCCCCCCTTATCGGGCCCCCTCACCAACGCAGCCTTACGTGCAAACCTCCTCCCTTCCCCTCGTTTTTCCCCCCCGGCTAAACCAGTCGCTTTCTTCTCTCCGGCTCGACCCCTTGTATGCATCGCATCCGTCCTCAGCCCTTCGCGTACCCTTTCTTAACCTTCTTCAGCCCCCAACACCATTTTGTTCCCTCCAATTTAGAGCGATGGATCCTCTTTTTATCGAGTTTACAATCGTGTATTAGTCCCCTTCCTCCACTCAGCAGATTTATTAAAGCTCCTCGCCTCACATGGCAACGTTCAAGGCTGACGTCTCTCAGCGCTTCAGAAGAAAACCCAACCTTAACACGAGGCGAACTCATGAGGCTCTGACCTCCTCGGTATTCCGCTTTGGTTTTAGTCCTTCTTCCCCCCTCAGCCTTATCCACCCTCCCTTGTCCCAGACGGGTCCTCAACCTTCAGCTTTCCCCCTAATACACAATTAGTTCTGGCGCTAGCAGCGACCGCATTCCTCCGGTCGTCCCTCTTCTTTAGACAGTCTGCCCGGGTCCTACCTTTTCTTCCCTTCTTCCGAGGAAGTAACAAAGACAATCGACCCTCTGCGCCTTTTTTACAAGGTCGCAAGTCCTCGAGCAACTCTTAAGCCGAACAAGCGATTTCCCATCCTCTTTCCTTCTTTTTGTTTAGAGAGATTTCGAATGGTCAATTTTATTTTGCTAGCTTTCCTTACGACAGGACTTTCACCTTTTTTAACTTTCACAGTATGGCGGTTAGAATTTTCATAATCAGAATTTTTTCCCTGAGGTCCACAGGCGTCAACCCAACCTCAAGCTTCCTCCCGGTGTTCTTCTTTCACCTCCTTTTCTGCACATAACATAAGTTTGACCTCCTTTTTTTGTACTCTCCCTGCGGTTTTAAGTCTGCCCAGGTTGTTCCTCTTCTTTTTTATAGCGCGTCTTCTCTCAGACACCATTTCCAAATTCTATAGCCTTCACCCTGAGTTATTACTCTGTTTCAAAGTAGTTTTTTTTTCGCGGATACGCTGGAGGAAATTCTCCTCTGAACCCTGGTTGAATTCTTGGCGCCTCTTTTCCGAATGCTGCGGCAATGATTAGGACTCGCCCCAGGACAATTCAGTTTATCTAGTGAGGGGATCAGACTTCTTGCTCAACGATTTTTCCTCTTGCACTTTTTCTTAAGGCCTATTTCCGTCATCTCCTCGGGCTGAGTCGGTGATGATATTCATCTTTGCGAGCAGGTCCCGACCACCCCTGCAACACTCTTATTTTTATATTTCCCCTTGCAGGTGTTCTTATTTTTTCCTATGCTGCCGCGGGTTTGCTCCCCTCCTTCCCAACTTATTTAGTTTTTGGTGGTTATAATTTCCGCGCCCGCCAGGTATGGGTATTTTTATATTTAGTATGGAGCCTGTGTTTTGTTCAAGAATTCTCCCGAACGCCTTTTTCTGGAGCCGTTCGCCTGGAAAAGTTGGAGGAGACTCGGGGTTTTCTTCTCCATCCCTCTTGTCTGAAAGGACCTCCTAAAAATGGTTTTTGTGATGGGTTTTTTTTGTTTCCTCAGCTTCTCGGAGATGATGGTCCCACCTTTGTCGGCTGGTGACAGCAGGTGTTTTTTTCGGCAAGTTGGACAGGACAGGTCTCTTGCCACGACTTTGCTCTCGAGATGCATCCATCTAGTTTCTCTTGCTTTTGTGGAGTTGATCTGCTTCCTGTTCCTTAGCTGACGTGGGGGCCGTCCTTTGTATATTGCTCCTTTTGTCGGGTAGACGTGTGGTTGTTCTTTGGCCCTGTATCAGGCTTATTGACTGGGCTACCGCGTATATGTGTGTGCTGGCTTATAAAGAGAGCATGCATGCTTCGGCGCGGCTGAAGCGGGGCTTTCCCCACGATTGCGCTGGCTCTTGCGTCCTTCTTGGCTTTTCTCACTCCTGAAGATTACTCTTAAGCATCGTCTTTTTCCCCTGTCCCTTGAAAAGTGGCCCTGAGGTTTTTCCGGGAATCTCAGGTGATCGGGTCCAGATTTGTGGGTGGGAGGGCTCTTTGTTCATTTCGGGTGATTGCTCCTCCCTGTCTTTTAGCCTAGGTGGGGAGTGCTTCCTTTTCCCTTTCCAAGTCAGGCGCGAAGATAAGCATAGTTTTCCTTTTTGAACTGAGGCCGGGGGTTGATCGGCGAATGCCTCATTGTGTTACTTCTACTTCTCTTTCACCTTAGAAGTCATCCTTTCTCGCTTTTTTCCTTTTTTTGGCGAAGACTTCCGTGTTCTTTTTTTGCTGCGCACGCCGATTGGTACAGACTTCGCTTGCCTTTTACGCGTGGCGGTACTCATACATCTGTTTTCTTCCTATTTTCTGGACACTTTTTTTTTCGGTGGTTGGTCGACTCTGGTCGGTTGATAAGTCGGATGTGTCGCTTCTCTTTGAAGACAATGTTTCTGTGCGGTATTTGCTTCTTCGTCAGCCCCTTTGAGGGGCGCCATCTCTTATGTTTGGAATCCCTTTCTGCGTCGCTATGGTTTTTTCTGCGCGGGGCATATCGTTTAATCGACACCGCGCCTTTGAAATGGGGAATAGCTCCTTTCTCTATTCTATATGGACGATCTGTCTCTTTGGCCGGTGGTGACCTCGTCGACCGATCACGACGTACAGCACATTTGATGATGGAGATATCCCCTTTGAGCTTGTATCCGTTTTCTTAAGGGGTTTTTGGCTGAAGTGTTCGACCCCCTATTCCAAGGCCTCTCCACTCCTCGGGTCAGCCTTCCCTTTGGAAGACATCCCGGGATTGGCGGTTCTTTGGGACTTTTGCATTACGGATCACATTTCGTCGGGCTTCAAGATGAAGCGTCGTCCAAACTGATTGGCCTGGAGGTAACCGCTCTGTTCCAAAGATATGTTTATTACTCTGCACCCCCCTTCTTTGTCGAGTGACGTTTCCCCAACTTAACAAGCTGGCCCTGGAAGAGTGTGGTGGGACACGTCGTTACATCCTCCCCGCCCTTGTCGATATGACTCTTCTTTGGCTTTCTGCGAATTTGATTTTTTCCCTAGGCGATTCTCGCGGAACTCTGGGTCGTGTCTCACGGGACTGGCGTTTGACCCGTTGTTGGGATTACCAGTCCTTTCTAGATATCAGCCTCTCCCTCCAGTCGAAATTTTGGTTTTGCATCAGTTTTTGCCGGGTCCTTACTCCCCTGACTCGGACTATTTTCCGATGGGGACCCGCTGTTTTTTGCCTCCACCTTCTTATCTTTACCCCCGTGTTGTTGTTGAGTTATCTTTTGGGTACAGAAACGGCGTACCCCCGGCGATCTCTTACAAGACCTCTTCAGGTACAATACTCAACCCCCTTCATGCAGGGCATCTTCCAGGCCCCACCAGGTCTCCACCCTCTTCATGATCAGCACTGCCCCTCATCCCCAGCAACCCGCCCGGCTTCGCCGCCCCTAACCCGTTACCACAGAAAACAAATATTGAATGCTCTAATCTCCAGATAGTCCCCTCTCTTCATTGAAACTCCTCGTAATGACCGGTCTATAGGTCCAGGGGGCCGCCGTTCAACTACCCCCTTTTAAAGGATGTCTTCAAGCTGTCGGCACTGTACATTTGCACACTCCCTAGCCCCTACCCATGTGACCTCCTCGTTTCCCACTGAACTCCGACTCCCCCATGTGTATCAGATCTCCCAGACAGGCACATTTCCCGAATTTTATAGCCCCAGCTCCCCGCCCCGTCTCGAAACCTCCTCAAGCAACGCCAACCAATCCCATGGATATTCATTGAAGTCTCGCTAAGTAAGATGGATCGAAATAAGTCTCCCCCTCCACCCATAGTTCTCCCACCAACCCCTCGTCTCCACGTTATTTATCCTACGTAACCTTTTTCCTTCTTGAGGAACCTCCCTCAGCCCTTCTCCCCGAAGAGTCCCCCCTCCTCCATCCTCCCTGCGTCAGGTCTCATCACTAAGATTCCACGATGGCACATTTACCTTGCCCACGGATCACTGCTCCCTAAGTATGCCAGTCTATTGCCCCCTCCATCTCATCTCCCCCCCCCCCCCACCAGCTTTTTTATTCGGCATCGCCATCAACCGGCGACGAAATTTCCTTAAATTTCTGTTCCAGTCCCCCGTTCCCACGCAACCAGCCCATTTTCCCACCGACTTCGACACAGCCGCCCCCCTTGTCCGTATCCCGATGCACGTTTTAAGTCCTCCAACCAACCTCAACGCAGTTTCCCGAGGCATCAGCCCCGAATATTCTTACCCCCCCCCACCCCCCGCGATGTCAAAGAAGACACCGTTTTGCGTGTCATCAATCCTTCTTCGCCCCCCTCCCTCAGCCATCATCACGCGGCTCTCGATTGGACCACAGCGGTAATCAGCCGACACAACTGGGAGATACATTATCAACCACCGGCTTCTTCTCGTCCCTGTCCTCCCGTTCCCCCTTTGACGTCTGAATTGTCCTCCCTGAAACACTGGATCCTCCACCCCTTTTAGCCTCTTCTTTCTGATAAATTCACCCGAAGCCTACTGTTCCACCGCCCCTCCCCCCTCACCCTTTTTTAATTCTTCCCGTTGGAAAATCTTCTCGCTCTTGAAACTCCCCCAGCCCGCCTGCGAACATTTACCCCTCTTCCTCTCTTACGCCCACATCTTAAACCCCCTCTTTTCCGCGCAATAGGCCGCGTACCCACCGCCGGAAGGTCACAGCACTGTTTCTAAGCCTCGCTAATATGCTCCTCCGTTCCCGTCAGCGACCGTCCTTTCTTCTCCGCGTTCCCCCTTTCTCTCAAGTAGACCCACCTACGGACCCATATTCCAATAGTTTCTTAGCTCTTCCCCTCCCTTTTATGCTTTCCTCCCCGGACATAGCACTCCACCCTTCTCCACCCGATCTCCCTGTCCCTTACAGGACCCGAAGTAGACGTCTCAGTCATACCGCTCTGACCAACCACCTGCGCCTTCAGGTGACCCAGCATCTCCTCCTTCCTTAAATTTCCACCCCACACAACCACCCCCCCAACCCCATTGCTTCCCTTGATGTCGAGTTTCCGTTCCGAACCTAGTACTCCCCTCAAGTTTTTCATACACGCTTTAACCTCTTCACTGCGTCACACGGCGTTCCGTGCGACGTTCTCCCCCCCCCCCTATCCTCTTCCTAGATTCATGACAGATCACAATACCGGCTCCGGCAAAATTATTGAACTTTCCCCCCACGTGAATAGTCGCGGTCCGCTCCTCACGCCGATTCATCCCTCCCCGTTCCAACCAATAATCCCCGAATAGTGGAATCCCTTGAGTTTATTGATCTTATCCGGACGCCCCCAATTCTCACTTTCCCTGTAATCTAATCTCAGCCCCCTTTTCTCAGAGAGCTGCACTCCGGTTACTTCCCCTTTTCCCATCCCCGGCATAGCAGATTCTGGCTCGACATTTTTCCCAGCCCTTCCCTTTCGGTGTTTGTTCCGTCACAGTCCATTTCCTCCTTAGACCCCAGCAGACATGCATTGCAGCGAATTGCACCCCCTTTTTTTCCCTGACTTGTACTACCAGCCCTCAGACGAACAAAACTGGACCTTTGGAACGAGGATGAACTCAGTTTTCCTTTTCTTCAAAAGCAGAGGTTATGCGATGGGGTTTCACTTAGTCTTCTACTAATCGCGCTATTAGTCTCCTTCTCACCTTCCGAATTACCCCTCTTCCCCACTTCAACCTTGTCCCCCTCCACCCGATGCAACGGTAGGGGATGGTAAGCCTTTACCTCTTTTTTCAGGACGACTTGGGAAGCGCTGTTGGGGAATAACCTCCTTGACCCACTCATTCCCCCTTGAGTCAACCTTAATGTAATAAGCCGCCTTTTCCCTCACTCAGGTTCGGTTCCTCATCTACCAAATATAGACCCCTGTCCCCAGCGGGCTCTCTTTTTTTGAGAAGATGGCGCGCTGGACAGGGGTTTGCCTCCCTCTTTACTTTCTAAGGGCTCCCCTTCGTTGCTGACTTTTCTACCTATTGATTTGGAACTTTATGAAGCCTTTCCCAGTAAAATGAGGTCCATGGAAGTTACTCCTCAGGTAGCTGACCGCGGGTTAGCTCCTTTAAATTTTGGATTTTTGTTATTCCTTTTTCCCTTCTTACTAAGGACATACTTTCTTCTCCTTTCGAGAAGACACCGTCGAACTTAGCCTCCTATCTTTCAAGAGAATGCTTCTCCAATTGAGTACAGTTTTTTTTCGTCTTTTCCTGGTCCCTCTTCTTTTTAGATGCCCCGTTTTCATTTCCTCTTCTTTCCTAGCGGGTTGAATTATTCGTCCTTCTTGATGTTTCTTTGACGGTTGGTAAACCCCCCTTCCGTTCCTGCTTTGTTTTATTTCTTCCATCGCGCGAGTCTGAGTATATTTTTGCTTTTCTTCAGGCTTACCGGAGTTCGCGCCTCGTCCGCATCTGCTTTTTTCTTAAGATGCTAGGGTTATCCGTCTCAGATCAATACTTTTCAACCCCTGCAGGGGCTTCGGCCCTCCTCGTTTTTCTGAATGAATGCGGCGTTGTTCTTGGACCTTCTCCTTTATGAGTTTTTCTGCCGGCGTTTATATTTTTCCCCTCCTTTTCCGACGGTATTTGATCTTTTTGAACTCTGGAGAATGTCTCTTTTTTGTGAACGACTTCGCCCTTTATTTTCCTTTCTTCCCTTTTTGACGCGGATTGGCCTCGTCTTTCGGAGTTTTTTGTTCCCCATGCGTGATCCCTCTTTTCAAAGACTCGAACACTCCTTGAAACCTTTTTTTTTCCTTCTGGGGGGTGTGGGTGTTTCCCGTTACTTCTTTGCTTCTTCGATTGGGTCCCCCCCGTTTTTTCGTTGTGCCAATCTTGTGTTTCTTCCCTGTAGTGAGCCTTTCTTTTCACTTGTCAGGTTGTCCTCTGATGCTGACCGCTCGGGGTGGGTCGGTCTTCTTTTAGGGGACCGAGCTGCCGTTTGGTTCTATCTCCCTCGACGATTGAATAGGCTTTCTTATTTGGGCAGGCTTTTTTCCTGGCTCTGCTTTATTCTGCTTTTAGCGGCCTTTAGGCATATTGCGTCTGTTGTTTGATTTTTTTATACCAAGGAGCAGGGGCTGTTCCCTCCTTGGAACAGTTTTGAAGCCGTGCTACCTTCCCTCGCGTTTTTTTTGGCGACGGGTTTGTTTTTTCCTAAGCTCAGGATCGGGTTACCCCTCAATTTTGAGTTTCTGATTTCTCCTTCCTTTTTCGAACTTAGCAGGTGATCCCCTTCCCTCTTTTAGGTGGGTTTTGATTGTGGAACGGATTCGCTTCCTTTTCTTGAGAAGTCTCTTTTCTCCAGTCTAAGTGGTGGGCTCCTTTTTTGTTCCCACCTAAGGAACTAAGATGACTGATTATCTAAGAATAGTGTTCGAGCTTTTTTTTTTTTTCAGATAATTATATCTAACTAATCTTCTTTCCGGATATTCAGTGTACGAATTACGTCGAACCCTCTTCTTGTCTTTTCTTTTTTCCTCAGGAGGTTTCAAGGGGCTGCGTACTCGTTTTCTGACATTAGATGGTCGGGTTATGCGCTTGGGACGGATACCCCCCTTTTCTGCTGATTGGCCATGATAAATATGCTTTTCTTTGTGTTATGATGATTAATGAAGTGAATCGGAACCATCGTTTTCATGCTTCTGCTTTCTAGTTTTCCCTCCCCCAATGGGGTTGCGGGTCAGTTTTTGTCCCTACACTTTTGAGGGGCGTCTTTCGTGATGCGTTGGCATGCATACATGCTGCCGCTTTTTTTCTGAGCTGGCGGCATATCGGGCCTCTCTTCCTTTGGGACATTGATGGAGCTCTCCCTCTTAGCTGGATATCTGTTTCCTATTTCGGTTGCGGCGTTGGGTGAATCTTTCCCCCCTATCCGTTCCCCTCAAGCAGTAAAAAGTTTTTTCGATATTTTAAACGGGGCGGTCTCTTTTCTAGGTTGGGAGACGTAGTGGGTCTGAAGTTGGTTATAATAGCTTAAGGGCATGAGGTCCTCTGCCCCCCCTGTGGAAGAATTTCCGTTTTTTTTATTGTCGATTCGTTTTCACTGTAACTTTTTTTTTTTTCGATCCAACCTGAATGGCCTGCGGTTCGATCGTCGGTAAGCCTCGGTTTTCACATCTCTTCCTCTTGGAAAACATGAATGGTCGTCCTTAGGACCTTGTCTCCTGGCGAGGTTTTCCCCCCCCCTTTTGACGAGTGCTCGCCGATGTCTACTGTTTTTTCTTTTTTGTTATTTCCTTTTTCTCTTACTGCGGGCAAGCTTATGGGGGTTGGTCCTCCTCTTTGAATGGGATTCCTCTCTTTGTGTCTGTCTCTTTCGCGCTTGAGTTCCAGGTCCTCTTTTTTGGATGGGATTCTGCCGCTTTCCAGTTTTTCCGGTTTCCTTCTCCCTGATGATATGGTTTTAAGAGATCTTTGCGTTTACGCATTT
>Ga0179593_1612385_pt1 | contig 20591 bp, 25 predicted proteins | sample CZODoug2_1_08_16_FD_185931 | JGI IMG/M metagenome (GOLD analysis project Ga0179593, IMG submission 185931) | Vadose zone soil fungal communities from Angelo Coast Range Reserve, California, USA - CZODoug2_1_08_16fungal (PacBio error correction) | ecosystem: Environmental > Terrestrial > Soil >... | reverse complement strand
CGGTCCCCGGTGACCATCCCGCGGCGCGAGGTGTGCGAGATAACCCCTCCCCATCCCCATTTCCCTCTTTTCCCGAGACAAGAAGAGTTGTCCCAGCAATTTTCCTTCGATTGCCCCACTCGTTTTCCCCTTCCTCCCCCCGCATTCATTTCGCGCCGTCGCTTTTTCACGCAAAAGAGGGCGCGGTCTCGTCTTTCTTTCCGTCCGCTTTTTCCCCTTTTTGTCTTTTTGAGGGCGTTGAAAGCGTTTATATTTTCTCCCTCCCTCTTCTCGAGCGCATTGTCCCGGTGTTTTTTTCTCACCGGCGTGTGCAGGTGTCTCCCCGGGTTGATGAACGGGGCCCCCTTCTGGTTGTCCTGGTTTTTTTTTTTTTTTTGCGGGATTAGAAAAATAGTGTGCTACTGGGCTGTCCGGCAGCCCTCCCCCCTTTTTTCGTCGCGATGTTACGTTTGATTGTGTGCTGAAGAGGAGAGCGCAGCTTCCTACGAGAGGTGTTCCCGAATTGTCGGGAACCCGGTGCACGAACCTCTCGTTTCTTTTAGGCAGGGTTTAGGCCTTTTTTGAGGCGGTTTCTCTACCTGGACGGGCGCACGTTTTGCCAAGCGAGGGCGAAAAGACGCCTCCCTCTCCTCTTTCTCCTCCTCTTCTCCTCCTCGTATGGTGGCGTCCTTTCGCCTCCGTCTGACTCGTTTCTGCCCCTCCCCTTCTGATGCCGCCGCCCTTCCTTCCCCAAATGACTCGCGCCGCTGCGCCGCGAATTCGGTTACTTTTGCATTCAGACCGATTTCGTGTACGCACAGCCGGCGCGGTCCTTTTCTTTTCTCCGTCTTGAAGACTTTCACCTTTCGGTACCTGTTTTTCTTTTTTTTATGACCGGCAGCTGCGTCCCCCCCATTCTTTCGATTTTGGAACACGTTTTTCTCCCGCCAGTTGAGACAAAACTTCCCACCACTCCTTTTCCTTTCATCCCCTCCCCCCTTTCTTCCAGATTTTTCTCCTTCCGGGACAATTTATTGCTGTTTTGCAGCGGGGAGGGAGGCAAGGGCGGTTTGGCGCTCGTACAGCGCGGTCCCTTTTCCCCCACAGTGGCGATCTTTGTCTTTCCCCCTTTTTTCTTCGCGGCATCTTTTTTTTTTTTTTTTCCGACGGCCGCTACTTGTGGCCCCCGATGGCGTTCGATCCGAGAGAAAAAGAGTGCCTCTTTCTGTCGCGGGTGCTTTTGTAATCCTTTTTCCTTCGATGTGGGAAACTTATGTGTGATGGCGTGCTCCCCCCTCAGCGCGTGGGCTACTGTCCTTCGCCAGACGCGTGCCCCCTCGGTATTCTGGCATGTCTTCCACCGGGACCCCCGCCGCAGCTCTCATATTTTGATTTCCTGGTTTGAAATCTTTCGGTGGGCTCTCCCCCCTTTCTCCCCTTCTTCTAGCCGGGCTTTTTTCCCTCGTGCATGCGCGTCCGCCCTCTTTCACGCCACTGAGATGAAGCCCCCCCTCGACCTCAGGAGGACGGTTCTTCCCTTTACATTTTTGCCGGGGCCTGCTCTCCTTTCGTTTTCCTCACTTCTTTTGCAAAATTCCCTGATCCGCGGAAACCTCGGCGGGCCGAGGGCGAGATGCGGGAGCTTTTATTTCAGCTTGTGAAGGACGGCGACTCTCTCCCCTCTCTTCCACGTGACATCCTTTTTGTACGCATCCCGATCCCCTCACAGGAGACGAGGGTCTGCTGACAGCCGCCGTGCCCTTTCCCGGCCACGATGCTCCACTTTCCTGATATCGTCTCCGGATGCTTCGGACGAAACAGTTTTTCAACGAGGACGCCCTTCCTTTCGCGCGTTTGCGACAAAGTTGCCGCCTAATTCTTTTTCCCAGAACCTTTTTTTTCCCGGGCATCGCTTTGCATTTTTTCTCAGGCCGTGTGGGGCGGCAACGTCTTTCGGCACGCGCGGCAGTCTTTCGTCAAGCGACGGGAACTTCGTTATAGTTCCCTTCCTCGCGTCTTCTTTCTCCCCCCTCCGTTCTTGCTCCCGAGCTGACGTTGTGATAGAAGAGAGCGGCGATCCCTCCTGTTGGTTTTTTCCGACGTGGACGGCCCTCGTCTTTTTTTTTCTCCGGACGTTCCCTTTCCTTTCCTTTTACGCAACCTCCCCGTGTCGTATCCTCCCACATTCTCGGTCGCCCAGAAGTTTTTTATTTCCGCTAACTCCGTAGGTATCTCCCCCCTTCTTTCGGGTGGCCGGCCCCACCGTTCCGGTCAGTTCTTTCGACGTCTTTCCCCTTTTTCCCTGACGATTCGCATGCTTTACCGTCACAATCGGGGGCCGCCTTTGGAAGCATACCGGTCCTCCCTGGTGCCGACTCCGCGACTCCCTTCTTTTTTCCCGTCAGCTCAGGCGATAGCATTCAATTTTTCCCCCGGGCTGCCTTTTTCCCCCCCTTCCCTCCGTGAATGCGTTCCGCGTCCCCCCCTCCACCCTCAACGCCCCACCTGGTGTCGCAGACAGGCTCGTGATGCTCAACTGGGACGCGCCTTCCCCCTCACACCCAGAATTACACGTTCTTTCACTTTTCGGCCGCGCCCTTTTACCAGACGTTGGCCCTCTACGAGCGACAATCTCCCCTCACCTAACCGGGTGTTGGTTAAGTCATTGTCGCTTCTTCCGGGAATCCTCCCCCGCGTCGCTAACACCGGTTGCTTTTTTCCCCCCCCCCCCCCCCCCCCCCCACCCCCCCCTCCCCCCGTTCCCCCCCCCCCTTTACCCTTTGAAGAAAAATCCGGTTTATTCGTTTTTACTTGGTGGCACCCCTTTCCTCCCTTTCTCCCTGTCTCCCTGCACTTTCTTGGCGTTTTGAGGGTTTTGCATCTCGTAACGAAGTCAGCCCTTTTTTTTTCTTTTCCCCGGCCGCCCATTTGTGTTTTTCGAGATTCGGCCGCTCCTTTGCATCCGCCGGTCCAGCGTCGCTTGGATCGGCACCCACTCGTTTGGGAGTCCCGGACAGCCTGATGGCTTTAATTTCTCACTTTTGTCCTCCTGCCAATTCCCTGTGTCCGGCCCACCCTGCACCGCCCGCGGTAGATACGCTACTTCTTTCTTCAGACAAAAACTCTTTCCCTACCGTTCCTGAGGATACGACACGGCGTCCCTCCGTAAATTTCCCCCTGCCCCGATCCCCCCCCGCTCGCGTTTCCGATTCGCGGACCGTTCTTTCCCCCCCTTCCCCCCAACGCGGTTCTTTCCCGATCTGCCCCAAACCTCCGCCTCGGGCCCTCAATCCCGCTTTTTTGCAGGACCAGCTGAGTTCGGATCAGACTCGAGAAGTGGTCTCCGTCCGCTTTCAGTCCCTAGACGTAGACTCCCCTGAGAGCTTTCTCTTCCGTTTCCTTTCCACGGCCGGTAGGGAACAGCAAGCGCGCTTCAAGCGACTTTTTTTGCAAGCTTTTTTCCTTTCCTTTTCCACAATCCTTTCCCCCACGTTCGCCGGTAGTTCGAACGCGCGGCGTTTTAGTTCCCTCCCCTGTCCCGGTTCAACCGTGTGGGCTCCTGATTCCTTTTTTTTTTTCCGATCTTTTTTTTTCCCGGGGTTCGGGCATCTTTCCGCAGATCTGACGCGACTTTTGTTATGCAGACCCTTTTTTATCGCGGATCGGTACAGCCGTGCCGTAGGTACAAGTGGGCTTCCCCTTTTTTCGGCAGTCCTTCTCCAGTTTTCCGTGTGATCCCGCGGCCCCCCCGTGATAGCCTCCTGGTTTCTCTCGTTTTTCCGGCCCATTGCTGGCAGCCCTAGCGCTTTTTTCTGCTTCCAAGCCCCCCCCCTCGACATGGGGCCGCTTTCTTTCACCGTCCGCCGCGTCCTCTTGTCTGGATCATCGATTTGGACCTTTGTCGGTTTTGGGGTCCGCCCCTTTTTTTTTTTTCTGCACGCTGTTGGAGCTCTTCGTCGGTAGAGGAAAAACGGCAGTTTCCACTCAGATGAGCCCGCTTTTCTTTTTTTTTTCCGGTTTGTGCTTCCCTCTATGGACCCCTTTTTTCTTCACGGATACCACGCGTTTGCGCGAGGGGGCAGCCCCCTTTACCGCCATCAACATCCATTTTTTTTCACCCCCTTCGCCTGACGAGGCACAGCTTCGTTACCTTCTGAGCAGATTTCCTTTTTTTCTTTTTCTTTCTCCGGATGTCGACTCTGCCGCCATTCGGCCTTCCTAAACCCAGCACGAGGCTTCTTCCCGGGCTACTTCTCGCTCCCGTCCCACAGGGTGTTTTCTTTGAGTGCGTGCATCTCTTCCCTCAAACCGTCCTTTTCCCGCGTCCGCTCGAGAAAGTAAATTGTTTCCTTTCCGCGGATCGAATCACCGGAAGTTCCTGGGGCTGGACGGGGTCCTATTTTCCTTTTGTCCTGCAATGGTCCTTTTTTCTTTTTTCCCCTTGCAGCTTTTGTTTCCGCGATGTCGGCAGCCCTTTCACAACGCTTGCAGTTGCTCCGGTCGATCCTCTTTTGTTTTCCCGGCCCTTCTCCACGCGCGGCAGGACTCAGGATGTGGTTCCAGTCGCCATCGTTCCCTGAATGAGAAACCGGTGCGAAATTCGGCGCGCCTTTTGTCGGCGCCGAGCAGGGTCTGCTCCTCCGGTGGCGGTCTCCCTTGCTTTTAACTCTTTTGTTCCCTTCCAACGCGGGAGGGCGCAACGACTTCGCACGATATCTCTCGCTGTTACTCCTTTTTGTGTTGTTGATCGTATTATCCGGGGCTGGTGTCGCGTTTTCCGCGCAGTGAGGCCGTTCATTTCCTAAACCCCATTTCCCGTCGCAGCTCCCTCCTCCTCAGGGCGCCCCTTTCATGTTTTTCGGGAACGGTTCCTTTCTTCCGGCCGATGGAGAAGTGTAAGCACTTTCGTCCGCCGTGCTGTGCGGCTCGCTTCTTTCCCCCCCTCCATGTATAAATGCGTTACATTTGGATTCCTTACTTCCCCCTTCAAGCTTGGCACACGATTCCCCAGGGCGTACCAACAATTCCCCCCACGGAATTGAGTTGCACGTTCATCAACCTTTTCTTTTTTTGATCACCTGCAACTCTTCGGGGACCCCGGGACAACACGTTCTCCTCTGAGTTTTTTCTTTGCCCGGGAGGCCTTTCTCCTCGCTTGCACGCACTTGGCCGTGGCGAGAGCGTATCCCGGTCGAGATCCTCCCCTTTCGGTTTTGTGAGGCGAAGGTCTTTTTCTTGGAGTTCTATTAGCTGAGTGAGTCCAAACGTTTCTGTACGCGTTTTTTCTTTATTCGTTTCCTATGTGGGCCCGTACATGTGTGAGGAGTGCCGGAGGACGCGACACTCCCCTCGTGGATCCTGGTCACCCCTTCTCCCCCCTCTTTAGCGGAATGGAAGAGCTCCGGCCTGACTGCCTTTTCTCTCTTCTTTCCTCTTTTTTTCCCCTGTTTTCTCGCCATTTTGGGCAGCGATCTCTGCCCGTGATCGCAATGGGAGTGGAGGAAGCCCGAGAGCTGCGCGTCGCCGGACACCCTTCCCTCTTTTAGCAAAACTCGGACGCTGTCGGTTGACCTTTTTTTCCCGGACCCCGTTTTCCCGGGATTTTTCCCCTTTTCGCCAGACTGCCCCCATCTATGTGATCGATAGCGACATGCGGGCTTCTCAGAGGGGGCTCTTTCCCTGCAGATGTTAAGCTCGTTTCCATTAATGCGCCTCGCCTCCTATTTTTTTTCCCCCTGGCAGTCCCCTGATCTCTCCGCGATCACGCCCTGCGCGCTTAGCTGAGCAAGAAGCCCTTTTTCCCTCTTAATTCGGCGGCCCCCCCTGCACGAACTGACGTATTCCCACACTTTTTTTTTTCCCATCCTTTTTTTGCTTTCAGACGAACGTTTTTTCGGAACGAACGGACGGCCCTCTCGCGTCCCTTGTGTCCGCGCTGCTGTGGACGCCAAGACTTTTTTTTCCCTTCGGGTCTTTTTCTTCCGATACCGGCCGTTGTGGGCGCGTCTACGTCGGCACGCGAGTTTTTGAGTCGACGTCGAAGGAAGGCTTCCGCGGTACGGGCAATTCACGGGCGAGGAAGGAGGGATTTGCTTGCCTTAATTTTTTCACCCTCCCTTCCTATCCATCTCTCCTCAACCCACCCCCCCCCCCCCCCCCCCCCCCCTCCCCCCCCCCCCCCCCCCCCCCCCCCCCCCCCCCCCCCCCACCCAACCCCCCCCCCCCCCCCCCCCCCCCCCCCTCCCCACCAACGCGGTGAGTTTTTCCCTTCTTTCCGCTTCCTTTTTCCGATCGGCAACGATGCTCGGCGTTGTTCCGGGACGCTTTCGTCGGGCAACGCGTCCCTGTCCCTCGGGAGCCCTTTACTCAGCCCTGCTTTTTTTTTCAGAGACACGCTTTATCTCAACGCGCGTTGTGAGTGGCCGGGTGGCCCTCGTCCACGGCGACGTTCTTCATGGAGGAGTATGAAGCCTTTCTGGCTCTTTCTGTAAGTCCCCCGTTCAAACCCTTAGCTTCCCGAGTGGTGACCGACAGGAGAAGTGGAACGGCTTCCTGCTCGGCCGAATTCTGGTGTTCAAGAGGCCCGGAATACTTTCCTTTTTTACGAGTACCCTCCCTTTCAACGCCCACAGACAGGGCTTCGTGAGATAAGGGTCGGTGGCCAGCCCCCCCCTCCCCCTCACACCAACAAATCCCCTTTTAATCTTTTTTTTCCCAGCGCCCCCCCTCAAGGTTTCTCCTCCTCGGGGGAATTGAAGTAAGACCCCCTGGACCCAATAGATCCCCGTAATCTATTTTTGTTGATTTCTCCTCCTAGTCGGCCCTTCCCCCCCCCGGTCCCCCGGCGAACACTTTTTTTTTTTGCTCCTTCCCGGCCCCCTGCTGCTTTGACGAAATAGGGGAAGTCTTTCGGAACTTGCTCCCCCCCCCGTCCGTACCCTGTTGATCTCCCGCCTTCCCCCGTCTTTTTTTAGGGCTGCATCTCAAGCATTAAAGCCTTTTTGGTTTTCAGGTTCAAAGTTGCAGAATTCCTTTTCTTTGTTTCCTTCCTTCGGCCAGTTCTTTTAGGCAAGCGGTCCAGAGTTCGAGGCTTTCACCAATCGGGGTGAGGACTTTTCTTCTGCTCAGGAACTTTGCCTGGTTCCTTTGCGAGCTTCCTTCCCTCATCCGGTCCTTCGCCGTGGCTGTGTTTTTTGACGGGCCCCTGCAATAACTTTTTTCTCTACGCTCCTTGCGTGTCTTGTATCCCTTTCCCCACCCCTTTTGACCCCCTTGCGCCCGGACGGGATACGACAAAGGCCGTTGCTTATGTCGCCGTAGGCCAGATGCCCCTCGTTCCCCTGACGAGAGCTTTTTCGTTTTTTTTTTTCCCCGAGTCTTTTCCCTATGGCCCTATCACACAATCGTCATTGGAGCGGATCGACTAACAGCGGAGTTCGGGACCAGCTGAGGGACAGCGGCTCATTCAGTGCACGTTTCCGCTTGCCGGAGAGACCCTTTTTCCCTCCCCGAGTTTCTTCTTCTTGCCCCAAAAGGACGTCCTTGGAACCGCCGCGCGCCACGAGCGGTCATGCTTTTTTTTTTTCTCTCGTCCACTTTTCCCTCCGCGTCGAACGCGATTGGATAGCACTTTTCCCTTTTTTTTTTCACCGTTTCGTCTTTAGCCATACGATTCCGTCGTGGGTGACGTTGTGAGGCAAGGGTTAGTCTTTCGCCCGCTTCTTTCTTGTTTTTTTCTTTCCCTGCCTTGATCCGCGGAGCTTCCATCGCTTGAACGGATTTTTTGGCATTCAGTAGGCAGGCTCTTCGCCGTTATGAAGAGTTCACTTAGTCGACGCCTTTTTGGTTTTTTGAAGCACATAAGTTTGCTTCCTTGCTGGCGGAAAATGGCGCTCCGGCCAGGTTCTCGGCATGGGCCGCATCACTTCCTGTCGAGTGGTTTTCTCTCCCTTCTGTAGGAGAAGCGCAGGCTTTCGTGTCCGCAGCAGGGCGAGCACTGCTTCCACCTGAGGTTCAGAGTAAAACCTCCCGTGCTTGGGCCCGTCCCTGGAGCTCGGCCATTACTTCTCCGTCGGGCGAGTCCGCTCGACGCGGAGAGAGGTGCTCCCCTCCCCCTCCGTCCATCACCCCATCAATGGTATTGCCCCCAATGATTCCCTTTCAGAGGCTTTTCCCAGGAGGCAGCATTTCCCTTTTTATCTCTCGCGGATCAAGCAAGAGTTCTCCCTTTTTTTTTTCGCGTGCCGTCGCCCTTCCGCGGATCAAGTTTTCTAATTTCCGGTGTGTTCCTTTTCTTCCTTCGGATTCTTGTCTCCCTACAGTGCTCCCTCCCGCTGCGAGAGAACGTCCTTTCCCGTCCGCCCCCCCCTTCGGTGCAGGTGATCCTCCTTTGGCTTCTCCCACGGCAACTCCCCTTTTTTGTCTTGGTGGTGATTGGGATTCCTCAAAACTCGATTGTGTGAAAAGATCCTTGTTCGAGCCTTTTCCTCATCAAACTCTTCCTTCTCTTTTAATGGTCCTATGTCTTTTCCGCGGCGAGGCAGCAACCTGGCAAGGGAGCGGGGGATTTCTTCCCACGTCGCCATCGGCCTTCCCCCTCCCACCCGGTGCAGAATTCCTGCCTCTTTCTTTTTTTTTCTCGGAAGTTGTTCTTGGTTCTCCTTTGGCGGGCGGCATTTCATCTGGAGGTGATTGGAATTTTAAGCTCGCGGACACGCATTTCCCGACGCCACCCTGCCCGATATCTCCCCCTTGGTTTGTTGAGGAGCGATATCAGGGTGTTCTGTTCGTCTTTCTTGCCGCTTCCTTTTTCCTTTTTGAATGCCGCCCGCATGGCCCTTCCGGAAACCCCTGCTCGAGGCATCGCAACCTCATGCGCGCGAATCGGGCCAAACGGTTTTTTCGACTGTACGAACAGCCTTCGTATGACTTTTCGTCCGGCTTTTCTTTCCTCCTTTCTTATACATCGCGATTTCAGCGTGGATGCGTGGGGTGCCCTTCCCGCGTACTCCCAGGGGTTTTTCCGATCTGGCACACGAGTTTTCTTTACCACCATACCAAAACACGAACATTTAGTTGCAAGCCCGAGTTCTTTTTTCCCCTCCGGTGATCGATCCTTTCCAATGTTACGTGCTCGCGCGGCGCTTTCGGAAAGGGCGGAAAACGTTTTTTTCCCCCGCGCTTGCCCAAGGCAACTCGCTTGTGCGCGGTAGTCCCGGTCGGATTCGCCCTTTTTTTTTTTTAGGGACCTTTTTTTTTCAAGCTCTCCGATCTGAACCCGCTTTTTCCCCGCTGCTAAGTCGCGGTGGCTTTTTCTGATGGGCCTTTCTTGGCCAGTCATTGATGGGTGATTTTTCATGCCTTTTTTGGGTCCTGGTCCTTTTTTCGAGCCGGTTTTCTCCCACGGACCCGCCGCAGTCCTTTACGGAAGAATCTTCCTCTTCAACGGGCACTCCCCTCGGTGTGGCGGATTTCCGGAACTTGTTTTTGCGGACGGACTCTCCTTTTTCCCCTCCCCCCCAGACACGTTCACGTATTGAAGCCAAACTAGACGCTGTTTTTGTGGGGGGGGAAAAAATTCTTTCCGGCTCCGTCGAGCCCCTTTCTGGTGACGAAGCGCCGTGTTTCCGATTCACGCCCTTCCTTCTCCCTTATCGTGCTCGATCTTCCTGGCGGCTATCACGAGGGGCTCTATGAGGGCGCGGTGCCTTTCCTCCTTCGTTCCGACGGGGACACTTCTCTTCCTGACTACTGGTTGGCAAGTTTTTAGGGCCCTTCCCGCTCTATCACGCCTGAGCGGGTTAGCTGAGCCTCAGAACTTCCCTTGGACCAGATGAAGACCCCCCGGATGCCCTTTTTCCTTCAGCCGGTCCACCCTGGAATCGTATGGCTACTTACGAAAAAGTGTGGCAGTCTTCCCTCCCCATGCGATCCCTCTCGCGGCGAGAAACTTGTCGCTCCTCACCCGACCCTCTCTTTTTCTGCGGGCATTTTCTGTTGCTCTATAACGCAGTGTGGGGCCCTGATACGTTATAACGCGAGGCTTTTTTCTTCGTCCGATGAAAAGTCCTACTGCCTGAGTATCTTTCATAAGTGTTCCCCCAACTCCAGGGTGAGTCTCTCCCCCCTCTTAGATTGTGTTTGATCGCTCTGCACGGAAGCTTTTTTGGATTCCCCGTCGGGAAACGCTCTGGAAGGATCGGGGCCTCTCTTACGCAAACGTCTCTTTTCTTCCCCTCTTTCCATGAGCCGGTAGAAACGATCTTTTTTTTCTTACACCGCCGTAGAGTATCTTCCCCCCCCGCAGTTGGCGGGAGTGACGGGTGCCCTGACAATTTTTCCTTCGACGTAGTCCAATCTCCTTTCCTCAGATTCTTTTCCTTCTTCGAAGCCATTCCTGTGTCCCCTCGGGGCCATGCACCGCAGCCTAACCGTCCTCACGAGTTTTTTTTCTCCCTCGGCCGCTGGACCTTTTTGCCGAATAGAATGGAGAAACCCGGTTTCCCCGGTGACATCCACTTTCCTGAGTTTCCGCGATCCCCATCAAGAAACTCAAGGGGTCGCAGAAACCTGCCGTGTTCCCGCGGTTAAAGAACCTTCAAGATTTCCCCCCCCTTTATCAATAGCCTTTTCACGCGGCCCGCCCTGTGTTTAAGACGTTTGGGACCGGATCCTCCTTCGACAAAGATCTCTGAATCCTTTTTTTTTGATCGAGATTTCCTCTCCTCAGGTCCCCCCCCTTTACGAGGAGGAACAGTTTTCCCGGGCCCGCGGCCTCTTTCTTTTTTTTTCTTTTTGCCGACCCTTTTTTCCCTTTTTTTCTTTTCTCTGGCACCGTCTCGTGATCCAAGAACGGACAGCCTTTTTTTTTTTCTTTCCTCCATCTGTTGGCGTTGGTTGCGGTTCCTCGCTTCCCCTTTTCAAGCCCGTGGTGATGTCACCTTCGACGGGGAACACCCGTGGCCTTTTTTCCTCTTCTGCCGAGCTTGCGTCCTCGTTACCGTTTCCCCCCCCCTTTTTTCTGAGGATGCGGCTTGAACAGAGGTCGACGGACCTAGGCTGGCTTGCGGAATCGTTCCTTTCCTTGAAGGGACTCGACGCTACTTGGGTTGTTTCGGTCCCCCCCGGCACTCACGCAAACGCGGTTGAGATACGCTCCGGAGGTTGTCTCGCTTCCGAAAAATTTTTTTCCCTCCCGAAGCGTGAAGAGATGCCGGTCTCCCCTTCTTTCCCCGAGTCCGCCCCCAGTCCGCGTCTTTTCGGGGACACGACGTTTCTCTCGGCCGTTTGTACAACGGGTGACCTCGGCCTCGAGTGAACACTTGTCAGCGCCTTGCGGCTAGCCCTTTGTGGGAGTGGTGCGCGGACAAAGCTCTCCTTCGACCAGCCGGCTCATTCCCTTGGTGTCACGGGCAACGCACTCTTGGCGTTTTTATTTCCCCCGCCCCCGTCGTGCCGACTTCTCGTGGGAAGCACCAACCCTGAAACGCCCCTTCTCTCGAGCCCCGGTACCCAGCTCCTTTTCGATGTCCCCCTTTCGCTCACGTTTTCTCTCTCAAGACCAATGCGGAGGATTCTCCCCTTTTTCCCCCCTTTTTTCGGATCAGCCCCCCGATTCAGTCGTGGGTGCCGTTTGTGCGCTCGTCGGCTTTTCCCCTTTGTTCGTGAATCGGTGCTCTGACCTTTCTGGCTCAGCTGACCGCGCGCAGGGCGTTCTTGCGGAGCTTTGTGCCCTAGGATTTTAAAGTTCCCGGCGCTTTTATTAGAACGAGAGACTCTCCCGCCGCCCTCCCCCCCCTTTTCTAGCCGTACGAGGTTTTAAGAAGTTAGCGGCTCCCCGAAAACGAGTTCTCAGGCTGCGTTCCCCTTCCCGAGACCTTTCCCGACGTTAATTTCTTCCGTCCTTCGCGTGTGGCTTCATCGAAGTTGGTGAACGTGTTGTTCCGCTCAGGATTTTCCCCCCCGCCTGGGCTAGGAACCTCTTTCCTCACCGATTTCTTCCTTCCCCCGTTGGCCCTTTTCTCAGATGCGGCCCATTTTCTAGGAAGGGTAAGGTTTTGTGCTTTTTTTTTCCTTCCACCTCTCTGGGACCCGGTCCTGTTATTCCATCCCCCCTTCCCGGATCCGCCGAATCGAACGCCACCCCCATGGTACAGGGCCCTTTTTTTCCGAGACCTCCCCTGCCCAAGCGTAAAAATTTCAGCTATGCCCTTTTCGAAACTTCCTTCCCTCTTAGCGCAGTCGCCCCCCCCACCGAGGCGAGGATCTCGAGGTACCCGAGCGCCCCCCGGTGTGCCTCCTTTGTGAGGGAAAGCTCGTATTTTTTCCCTGGCTCCTTTTTCCCCTCTCGCACTAATGTCCGGAGGATCGCCGCGTGAGGTGATACGTCGCTTTTATTGACCGGGCAACTAAATTTGTTAATGGTGGTGACGCCTGTTCTTTTCCTCCCCCCTAGTTTGCCAGATCGGACTTTCCCCTCGTGTCGGCATCCCACTCTCTCTTCCCGGTGATCGGTCGCGCTGTCTTACGATTGGCTAAGCACGAGAGTTCCCGTGAGGGCGTTCTTTTCAGGACGGGGAATGCGGCCTTGCTCATTCGCGCGTCATTGCCTTTCGCGGCCGGGTTTCTTGGTATAGGAGACGGTGCGGTTTTTCCTTCAGGTATTGAGCACCTGACCGTTTTTTTGTCCCCGCGGAGTAGAGAACTTTTTTCTAAACCCTCTCCTCCTCCCTTTTTTTTTTCCTTGAGGTGGCGTCGTTCGACCTTTTTGTGTCTTGCGGCCCGGCAGGTGCTCCTTATATGAATTGAGCCCGCCTTCCCTTCGCCCGCGACTCGCTTCGCAATCAAGCGCTTCGAACGTTTTCTTCCTTCCTTTTGACTTTTCCCCTCCCCCCGCTAGTCCTGCCAGCGGTGCGGCTTGTCTGAGTGCATACGCGACATCGTACTTCCCCTCGCCACGGCTTTAGCGCGTTCATACAGGAAGATCTGTCCCCTGGTTCTTTTCACCACCTTCCCCCCCCCCACCTCCTTTTCATCAAGCCCGCTTTTTCGGTCCCTCGGGATCGATCGTGTGACCGGGACAATCTTGCTCGGCGCGTTCCCTTCGGAACGGTTGAGATAGCCCCATCCCCGATTTGTATTGCCCCACGAGAAGTGACACTTTCTAGCTACTCGGGTCTTTGCGCCTCGTGAGTTTGGTTTTTCTTTTTCTCCTGGCGGCTTTTCTCCCTTCTGAGATTCCCCCTCCTTTTCTGCTCCTGTCGCGTTTTAATCCTCTGATGGGACTTCGATCCTATTGGTGCCCGTAACAGGATTGTTCGATGCGAAGCCCCGTGCACGGTGTTCCTCCTAGTCTTTTTCCCTTCTTCCCCTTTTCCAGATCGACACCCTCTTCCTGGGACGGGCGGCATCGTGATCACGGGCACCCTTTTTTTGACTCGAACCTCTTTTCTCTCGGCACACAGAGTGCTGCAAAGGCTTTTCGCCGGCTCTTTTTCCCCCCCTTTCCCCCTAAGCCACCTCCCCCGAGGAGGAAGGTGCCCCCTGCTCCGTCGTCACCTGTCTTTTCCTCATCCGGGACGGACGTTAAGTTTCCTTCAACCCTCTTTCTTCTCCCCTCACACCTCGTGTCGAGGGGCGCGATGCCCTTTCCGGTAAGAGTTTTCTTTTCTCTTCAGCCTGCGAATTCTCCGACTACTGAATCGTGTCCCCCCCAGTGGGGCAGCGACCTGATCCGCGATCCCTCCTGCGAGGGGTAAGATGAGTCTCCTTTCGCTTTCCACGATTGACGAAAAACTGCAACCCCCCGCTCCCCGGCACCCCTTCTTTTATGATCCAGACCCGTTGACACCGAGGGACCTCCCCCTGCTCTCCTCAGAGTCCCTCTGCGAACGTGTTATCTGTGTTTGAAGATTGAACCCTTGTGACCGCTCTTTTCCTCCTCTGCTTTCCCTGGCTTTTTTGGAGGACACGTCTAAGTCGGACCCCGCGAGGAGGATCGACGTCTTTTCCTGTCTGTCAAGAGGGTTTTGAGTCTGAGGAAGGATGCCTCAGCTTTCACTTTTATTCGAGAAGCACCCTATTTGGTGATCTCCTCCGCCCGCCCTTTTTGTGACGACTTTTTGAGGAAGGCCCTCTCTTTTTGAAACGCTTTTTCTTTTTCGGGGCATAGGGCGAATTTCGCCCCTCGTCGTATTCCTCTATCCCTCCGGTCGCCTCTCTTCCCGCTACACGCCCCTTTCTCTTATAAAAGCGCAGTGCTTGGTCTGTTGGCCCGCACTTTTCTTTTCTTAACATTTTAAGGATTTTCCGACTTTTCTGTTCTTCCCTCCATCTTCCCTGTCTTTCTGGGGACTGCAGCCCTCCCCTAAAGTAAGTACCCGACTTTGCCGACTTTCCGCGTCTTCCCTGTTGCAGAAAGATCGTGCTTTTCGAACGCCCCTTTTTTTTCCCCCCGGTGACCATCCTCCGTGAAGCGTTCGCTCCGCAATCGGAAAGAAGTCCCCTCAGGTTTTCTTTGTGCACAGTCGTTGAATCCCTTTTGTGCCAGTCCCCTTCCCCCTCCCCCCCCCTCTTGATTTCTTCAATCAGTTCGGCCGCGCCCAGCGGCACCTTTTTGGGGGGAACGGATTCCTGTTGGACTCCTTTTTTTTTGAGATCTCTTTGTTTTCTTTCCCGGAATCCGGTCCCCTAGAGACAAGGTGCTTGACGCGGCCCCTGCCAACGGGTTGATGATGAAGAAACGGTTCCAGTCGTTGGTTTGTTTTTCCCTACTGGGATGGCACCCCTTGTTTCTTCCCGACTTTTTCCCCTTTTTTTGTTTTGTTCGAGTGCATCGCCCCCTCCAGAAGTGCACGAAAGGGGTGTGTCCACGCCGTGTTCACCACCCGTCGTCCCCCCCCTATTCCTTCTCAGTTCCTCGGTCCAGCTTCGGATAGGCCCCCCCCCTTTTTTGAGGGCCCACCTCCTTTTTCTGGACAGCAGTTTGAGGAATCGTTCCAAGGAGCTGAAGTAACGGTTTAATGTTCTCCTCTCCTTGACGGTCCCCACCAGTTGCACTCCACCCTCTTTTCAGATCTCCCTCTGTGCCCTATTCAGAAAAACTCTTGCGGACTTCCCTTGCTGTAGGAGGATACTCTTTTCCCCCCCCCCCCCCCCCCCCCCCCCGCCATTGCCCTTAAATGGGCCCCGAGACGGCACTGTCCTTTTCCCCTGCGCGGCATTCCCTAGGAACACAACGTGTTTAATCTTTCTCCTGAGATCACAAAATCCTCAGCTCTGTTGGAGATTCTTCTCCCCCAGCGTTAGTGGTGGTTTGCAGGGACCCCCCCCTTGGAGAAAGAAGGATCAGGACCCTCTCCCCTTGTTCAGTGACCCTCCTTCCGTATTCGTCCTACTCCTTTTTTCCGTATCCTTGCTCTTAAGGTATATGTGCCCTCTCGCGATGCCAGCCCCGGTACAGCTCATTTCTTTTCTCTAGTCACATCCCCCACGTTAGACTTCGAATCCAGCTGTTTTTCCAGTGCTTTCCTTTTCCACTCCGTTTTCGGATCAGCCCTTCCCCACACGATTAAGTCTTCCTTGCCGTCCCCCCTTTGCGTGGCCGTTTGTTGCGCTCTTCTGCGAACGGCTGTTGCGAAGGATTTCCCCTTTCTCGAATTTCTTTTTTACATCGATTTCCTGGATTTAACCTTTCCCAGTTCTTTTCCCGTATTCGCCCCCGCTTTTTTCGATGAAAACTCTCCAAGCGCCTCCTTCTCGCCCACCTCTTTAGAAGACTAGTTTACTCAGAGGTTTGCCGTGCTGGCGAAAAACGAGTTCCGGCAGGACGGCTTCCCCCCCCTCCGCGAGCATCTTTTTCTAAGATCACCTCTTCTCATGTTGGCTCACGACGGTTGTTCTTCGGCGACGCGAATCTCTTTCCTGAGTCAGCCTCCCCTTTCTCTCCCCGCTTTCCGATACGAGTGTCCCGACGCCCGTTGTTCGTGATCACGCACTGCCCGTCCGTCTTGCGTCTCCGGTGTCGCTCTGCAGATACCTCCTTTTTCTTTCGACCCCTTGATCCAACGACTTTGGCGCTGTGCGCGTCACCCGCCTTTGGGGGACATCACCCCCCTCTTTACGGGGGCCCACATAGCAGTCCTTATTCCGCAGAGGCTTCACAGCAATTGACAGTAGCCCCGGTTTTCCTCTTTCTCTGCTGTTAAAAGCCAGCGTTGACGTCCCCCTTGCGCCGTCGCCTCCCCCCGCCAACGAGGAGAGGACCTTTCTCTCCTGGCGAACCTTCTCCCCCCGGTTGGCAAGAATTTCTTTCAAAGCGTCCCGACCGTGCCTCCTCTCGCGAGCACCCTCCTCCGGTCCGCGGATCCCCTTCTTCGGCGTTGCCCGGTGCCTCCCCGTTTTATGAACGGTCTTTTTTTCTTGTGTTGGGAATGTTGTTCCCCTTTTCTTTTCCCATTGGTGTCCCCTCGTTCCTTTGAGGACGCGCTGTCGGGCACTCCTCATTCCACTCTGCCGTCTCGGTCGCGGTCTCGTCTTTCTTCCTCCTGAGCCGCACGCGCTTCCGAGCGGCTGTGAGTACACGTTTTTTTTTTTTCTCTTCCCCGGTGCTTCCCCTTTGAAGTTGTCTCGTGAGCTTGGGCGGCATATTGATTTTGCCTGACCCTTTCTCCAGTATTCGTTTTGAGGGCGAACGACGCCCTCACGATATATATCTCTTTTACTCCTCTCTTTTTTTTCTCTCTCCGGATGGTGTTTTTTTCCTCTCAGTGAGAAGGTCCTTTCAACCCCCCCCAACATTTTCCTCACTCCCGACCCCTTTTGCCTCGCCCCTTCCCCTGTTTTTCTCTTCGGGCACAGTTCCCGCCCTTTTCCTTCTGAGAAGTTAAGAAAGTCCTTCTTTCTCCTCCTTTTCGGCTCGCCTGTTTTTCCGCTGAAATAGTATACGAGACCGAGGTTTTCGTTTGGTCTCCCTTCGTCTCCTCCGTCTATGTGCCCCAATCCGCCCCAGGGCGTCACCCCCCTTCCAACCACGAGAATTTTCCTTCCCCTTTCATCAGCCGAGGTAGGTTCCCCTTGGTCGATCCGAGGACCTTTCCCCCCATACTGCTTGGAGGCAAGTCTTCCCCCGGTTTCCTTTCCTACAGCGCTGCCCTCCTTCTTCCCACAGGTGGCGAGCTTCTGGGTAGAAAGGTTCCCCCTCTTTTCCTCCTTTTTCCCTGTGCGGTTCCTCTCCGGGCGCGCCATGGGGCACGCTTTGACCTGAGAGCTCACCTTCTGTCGCTTTGGTTCTCTGATGGGCATTCTTTTTTTTTCTGTGGCCCGTACATGGATGTTTCTCGTTTCGGATGAGCGCACCCCCTTTTTTGCTCCTGGTCCCCTTCGCGGTATCTGGAAGAGCTCCCCCTCAGGACCCTGCCTATATTCCTTGCTCCCCTTTCCGGCAGGTTGTTTAACTCGGGTGGGCTCTCTCGGAAACACCTCTTTTTTTTTTCTCCATGGGCTTTTCTCCGCGCGTCGCCTCGTGCCCCAATTCGCCCCTGGGAGGACTTTCTCTCTTTCTTTTCCCCCCATGGAGGGGGTCCTGTCTGGAAGGAGCCCCTTTTTTTCCGATCCACGTAAGGCCCACTCATCAGCTCCACCTTTCCCTTATAACCGAGGTTCTCTTCGGCGCGGTGTAGAGTTTTTCTCGTCAGACGGCGAAACGGCGTCCTTCCCCTTTCCTGGCACGTGTCCTTTCTCTACGCCCGATCACTCTCGCGTCTCGCCCCCCCCCCCCCCTTTTCCAGTCGCGGCCCCTTCCCCCACGGGGCCACCCTCGACTCTCCCCTCGGCAAACGGGCACCCTCCTTTTTCTTTTTCTGATAAATCTTTTAAGAGGAACGCCTTCGACCTCACCAGTTTTTCCCTCTTTGACGCTCTCCCATACTTTTTGGAGACGAGCGGGCCCCTGCTGCGGTTCACGATACCGGCAGTTTTCTCCTTTTCCTTACGTACGTTTCTTGAGGTAGACTTCCTTCGGTGGGGTTGCACTGCCCACCTTTGCCTCGTCTCAGCTGTTTTCCTTCCACCGAGGTGAGCAGAGAAGTCCTCAGCTGAAGATTTTCTCAGATACGTGACTCAGTTTGGTTCTCGTTCTGAGTCTCCTTGAGCGCTTACTCTCTTTTCTTGCTCCCTTTACTCCGAGCCGTGTCGTATCCTTCATCCCCACTCGTTTAGAAGAAGTTTTTCCTTCTCCCTCCCAGCTCTCAACAGGGCGTGAGTTATTGTGTTGACTTTTACCGTCCCCCCCCTTCTGACCTCAACATTCAGTCTGTTCCCCGCATCTTCGGACGATTCGACAGCATTTTTTCCTTCACAATCGTTTCCTCGTTACTCCCAGAGTGTTTTAAGGACTTTTCTTTCCCATCCCTTTTACTTCTCGAACGCCCCGTTCACGGCGGCCGAGTGACATAACCCTTTTGACTGAGTTCCGCGATGCACTCTTCTTCCCCCCCCCCCCCCCCCTTTTCCGGTTTTCTTCCCTTTTTGAGAAGAAAATGTTGCGTTTCCGTCCTCCCCCACTCCATTCTTTTTTTTTCCCTGTACGGCCGCGACCTCCTTTCTTCCGACGCGGGGGACGGATTTCCGGCCCCTCTCCCCCCAAATCTCTCTTCTTTTCTCCTCTCTTTTTTTTCTCTCTCTTCGATAGTACTTCCGTATCACCTTTTCCTGCCCTGCTTACTCATCCCGGGGAGGAATCTTGGTTCGGGAACTGGGCTGGCACCTTTTCCCTTTTTTATTCTAACGTTTTCTACCAGGGAGTTGTTAGTTGCACCTAGGTCTTCACCTGTTGATTTCACAGGCCCTGTTCAAACCCTTGGCGTTCTCCTCGATTATGCCCCTCTCCTTTACAGAGTAGATTTTGTTCGAGGACGGGATTTCTGCCCTCCTGCCCTAGTCTTGAAAGCCAGGATGAATTAGCCTCTCCCTGTCTTCTTCCTTTAGGTCTCCTGCTTTTTTTTCCTCCTTTTTCCTTTTTTGCCACCCGGCACCCTGCGTGAGATACGTACGGCGTGTTCTCCTCCGACCCAATTAGGGTCCCCCCCTTTCTCGTGACCTTCGTTGTCCCGAGCGTCCTCTCTCCCTCTCCGACGCGCTTCGAGGAAACAACGCCCTTCGTAATCGCGGAAGATTTCCCCCCTTTTTCCCTTCGGGATCGAGGGAGTGGTGTCAGGACCCTTCTCAGAATCTCTCCTTTTCCCCCCAGTTACGCGCATCCTTTCTACAGTCGGAATACCCCCTCGAGTGCAGAACGTAGTTGAAGCTCCCCCCTTGCGGTCTCTCTATGCCCGAGAGGCTTCCAGCTTCTTCCTTCTCGCCGTCCCACCCCTCCTTGAACCTCTCTGGATTACTTTTTCGGTACTCGGTGGCCCCCGGTTTATCCTGGGACAAGGAGACACGGCCTCTTTTTTTCCCTCACCTTTCCATCTTCTACGGCAAGAGAGGGATCAGGGAGGTTCTTCCCTTAATAGCTCCTGTTCCGTCGCGGGGCCGAGGTTTCGGACCCCCCCCTCTTGCTCCTCACGTCTTCCGCGCAGGGCGTGATCAGTCGTGCGTACAATCAGCGTTCCCTTTCCCCCCTTTCCAATTCCCTCATTCGGAAGGTCTTTATTTTCCCCCAAAATTTTCCCCCCCACCGTCATCTCCTCCTTTTTCGCGATTTGTCGCGGATAGAGAACACCCTTTTTTCCCTTCCCCCCTGCTGCCCCAATCTTCGCGCGGACTTTGTTAGCCTTTTCGCCGGAATTTCCGAGATCACCCCTCTCTAGGTCGAGTGTGGCTTCATAGAAGTTCTCCCTTGTCGGCCTCTTCCTTCTGTCCGCAGCGGATGCGCCTTCGGATCGCGCACCTTTGCGCGGCAACCTTCCCCCCCCCGTGATCAAGAAAAGAATTCTTTCCCTCCCGTTTCTCTCGGCCAAGATACGCTCTTCCGAGTCCCAGTCTTTCCCCCCCTCTGTGCCCGTTTTTCCTTGCCCCAGAAATTACCAATAAATGGTCCTTCATCGCAGGACGTCGGCAAAGCAGAGGCTTCCCCTCCTCCCAGGAGCTTTGTCTAGTATAGCGGCTGAACTCCCATAGTCCCCGTAGCATACAACCCTCATCGCTTCCGAAGGGATAACCTGCTGTAGCCAACAGGTGTGAAAATATCTTTTTTTTTTGCCCTAGCTGTAAGTTCTCTCCCTCAATAAAGCTGACTTTTTTGTCCCGGTCGCCTTTCTTCCAAATCTTGATTCTAAAGAAAATAGGGCATGATGAAGGTTCCCCATACAATTTTTTCATTTTTTTGGTGAGACCTCTCTTCTTGACATATCTTTAACTTGGGGCCCCCCTCATCACTCTCCTTTCGGTAGAGATGTATAAGTATGTAGGAGGATGATGCCGCCTCCCCTCACGGAGCCTTTCTTTCTGTACACGTAGAAATCCCCTTGAATCGGTTCCCCTCATTTTTCTCTGAACTTTTCTTCCCTGAGCTCCCCCTTTTTTCCCCCCTATCGGAGCAGGTGCGGTCCTCTTCATCTTTCGGTTTTTGAATACGGCTCGCTTCCCACTCTATTTCCCTTCGCCACCAGCCC
>Ga0179593_1405641_pt1 | contig 20591 bp, 24 predicted proteins | sample CZODoug2_1_08_16_FD_185931 | JGI IMG/M metagenome (GOLD analysis project Ga0179593, IMG submission 185931) | Vadose zone soil fungal communities from Angelo Coast Range Reserve, California, USA - CZODoug2_1_08_16fungal (PacBio error correction) | ecosystem: Environmental > Terrestrial > Soil >... | reverse complement strand
TCCCTTTTTCTCTGACAGACAACCCCTTCGTCGTCCGTCGTATGTTTTCCGCACGCGTTTTTTTTCCACCTAAACTTGAATAGTCCTTTTTTAGATCTGTGCTTTGAACCAGTTTTCCTGATTGATGGTTACGTTTCCTTTTGTCCCTTTTTCCTAGTACCGTAAAAGGTCAGTGGGGAGGTCTGATAGTCTTCCTACTCTTTCCGCACCGTCACCTTTGAATTTTGGACAACGTTAAGGTTACTTTAGTTTTTTCCGAGCGGGGGCGCTGTCTCTACCCTCTTCTCTTTCCCGCTTTTTCTTCGTGACCTGGATGCTGGAAGTTCGGTATTGAAGCACATCTAAAAAGCCCTTGCCCCATGAAGCGGGCGAGCCACCTTTCTCCTTGTTTGGGTTGGGCCTGCATTCTTTTCACCTTTCCCTTGCTTCTGTCGGTTTTCTTTTTTCCTCGACCGCAGCCCACCCGGAGTTCGGAGTTTACGTTCCGGATGATCCCCATGGTATGAGAATGTCTGCCCACTCTCATGGTTTGTTTAAGAGCAAGTTTTCCTCTCATGAGTGCCTTCTTTTGCTTCCCAATTTTCGGACGCGCTTGAACAATTTCTTCATAGCTTCCTTTGTTCGTTTCATTGTAGAGTCACATTCTCCACGACACGACGACGATTTTCAAAGGAGTTTCTTTTTTCGTCCCTCGTCAACCGACAAAGTTCATGTCCGCCTACTCCTCGATCACGATGCCATTCGCGCATTTCGCTCTCGCAATCAGAGTGTCTTGGACCATGTCACGAGCCGTCTTTTTGTCCCCTACCTCTTTTTTTCCATGCCTTGCTTCTCTTTGCATGAGTCTGGTGTATTTTTGCGGGTCCTCTTTTCTTTCTTAGTTAGTTCCTTCCCCCAAGCCCAGCGCAGAGGCTATATAGGGGACCGTTTTTTGGTTTTTTTTTTTAGAATTCTCTTCTCCAGTAGTTCCTGACAACCGCCGCCCTCCTGAGTTGGTAAGAAGACTGCCAACTTCTCTCTATCGTTGCCCGTCCGCTCTTCCCCCTCTTTTCTCTTTGTCGCATCGTTCGACATGCACCGGCTGTCTTTTTTTCTCCTTTCAGGTTAATTTTTTACGTTTAACCTCGTTAAGTCTTTGGGTACACGACTGCCTTCTCCTGGCGACTCGCCAGCTCGTTGATGCTTTTGTCTTTTAATTATTGGAAGTTGTACGCCTCTTCCTTTTAGATTTTATCCATTGCTTTTGCCCTTTTTTTTCTTTGACAGGAACCCCGGCAATCTTGTTTTTTTTAACTTACGATCTTCGTGGGTTTTTTTTTGTTGCCCGTAGTTCTAAGTGCCGACTCCCGACTTTCGCCTTGGTCTTGCCGTTGTTCGCAAGTTGCGTCTCTCGAGGGCCACTACTCTGTGTGCACATCCTCCTTTTTTTGTTTCAAACCCCGCTAGCTATTCCTCACTTTGATTTGTTAACTTGCGCTGTTTATTCTGGCTCTAACTCTCCCTCTTTAGGTTCGTCAGTTGCGTGTGCGGCATATCGCAATATGTGAGGAGGACTCTCGCTATGCTTTCCCCTCTTTCCTATTTTGGTTGTAGAATATTTTTTGCAAAGTTTGTCTTTTCTTTCTATCAAAACACCACCCAAAAACCCCTTTTTTCCCAGCCCGTCACGGGATGATGACTTGTTGTCAATTTTTCCTTTCCTTGACTTCCTATTGTTATTGTCTTTGTCCCTCCCACTGCCTGCGGACAGTGCATTAAGTGTTTAGACGCCGGCTTTTTCATCAACATCCACACTGCTTCCCCACGATGTGTCGCCTATTGCCTCGTTGCTCTGTTAGGCACCCTTGGTACTCCTATTTCTGCTTCTCACCCAACCGGTATACTCATTTGTACCGTCGGCCTACTTGGTAAATCCCTTGCGATTATGACGCCCGTCACCCTAGCTCTTCTCAATGGGCTTGAACCTTCCCGTTCTTCAAGAATGCCTCTGGGGGCTACCTACACAACTAGGTGTGAGCTTCGGTTTGTTCATTAAAAGTGTCCTCGTCTCCTGCCATCCGAGTTCTTTTTTTCCTTGCGATTCGACAAGGATCAGCCGTTCGGCACAGTCTCTTTTTCTTATAGAACACTATCATTCTTCTCCCCTTACTCCCCCCTTTAATTCGTCACCATTATGTTACTCCCCCTTCAATTCCTTTCCCTCACTTCACCTCCCCTCTGACACCTTTTGTCCCGCGGCCAACTTTCCTGGCCGACTTTACAGCCGTGTCCATTTCCCTTTCTACACAATGTCTGCGCAATAGTGGTTGCCTGATACGCCTCGCCTCCCTAAGAAACCCCCCTTTCTCTTTAGTTCTTGGTGATTTCCGTTGTTTAAGGTCCCCTTCCCTTTCGTGGCTCATATGGGCTGTCTTCGATGTTGTTTTCGCCTAACTTTATGGATTTAGCAAACTCCATTTCGCCCAGAGCACTTCACCCCTTTTGAATTGTGTTGAGGATCGTGGCCCTTTTCGCGTGGCCCCCCTCCCTTGTTTCCCTCCTGGTTTTTTGATGCGCTTACGATTGTTCCTGGTGCTCCCCAACGATTCGTTTTTTTCAAGCTGCGGTTTCCCTTTTTTTCGCTCTTACCCAGTTTAGACTCTAAGATGACTCCTCTTTTATCGTGTCTTTTATTATTTCTTTTGGCTCCCCGTGTAGTTTCTAGGATGAAGATCTGGTCCCCTCTCCCTATGCGCCAGCCTGTTTCCGTTGAATTTTGTGATCGACTACCGTCTTCCACTTGCTCTCTCCTCACATTTTTCTTCTCGGGATTCGAGTTTTACAGTTATGTAAGACCCCCGTCAGAAACATCTGCGCCCTATAACCAAGTTGCTAGGGTAGTTTGTCGACCTTTTCCTCGCCGTTCGGCCCCCCCCCACCAACTAGATACACCGTCTCCTGTCAGGTAGCCTCGTTTTTGAACTCGCTGATTTCTCTTTCCCCCCCTTCCATGTTGACCAGTTTGAACCCAAAGTTGATGTCCTTGTGGAATTCCACGCTCACCCGGTCGTGTGGTCCCGGGCTTTTGCTGATTGTTTTGGGCGGACTCCTTTCCCCCCCCCCTCCCGTTTTTCTTTTTTATTAGTCTTTTGTGTCCGTCTTCCCACTTGGAACCTGGTACTTTACCAAGACTTTGGTCCCTTCGAACGGCTCTTAATCGATTTTGTCGTCAAACTGGCGATCCACCGGTTTGACAGACTCCCGCGCTCTTTTTATGCATTTTTTCTGCTTAGGTCCTCTCCAGGCTTCGTTCGTCAGTCCTTCTCCCGAACTCTGTCCATTGTGCCCCAGTCACTTATTGTCCCCAGCCGTGTTTCTGTGCTTGAAAACGTTTGCGATTACTTCCCCTTTTTTTGTGGTGCCCCAAGTATTGGAATTCCGTTCGGTCGCACATTAGTTTCAATACTTTCACGTTTCCCTCCCCCCTTTCCCTGATTCCCGGGAGCGATTTCTTTAGTTAGTAATTAGGAAAGCTTTCCCCACGGAACCGCAGGTATCTTTGTAGTGGATTTTTTTCTTCGCCTGCTCTTTTCGTCCTGATGATACTCCTTTCAACACCTCCCCCCATTTTTTCATACGCCTCTATACGGCTTTCCTATATTGCTTAAAACGTTTCCTCGATGGTTCTTTTTTTGGACACCGTGCTTTCTTCATTTCAACGTCAACCTCCCAAATCGCCAATCTCCTTCGCGTCGTTTGGACCCAGTGACTGTTTTCCTTTTTTTCATCCCCTACTCCCCATCAAATCTATTTCTCAGACCCGTTGTGCGAGAGATGTTTGTCCCCTCCTTTGCTGAATGCATGACATTATCCTCACTTTTGCCACCTGTGACTTTTTAGGCATTCTGATTTCTGCTTTTTCCCGGTTTTGTTTCCTTCTTTTTTATAAACTTCTGGAGTCGTCACCAAGAGTTTTTAACCTTTGTTCGGCATCATCTTATCTCGCTCTCGTTTGATGTCGGTCTGCTGTTGTTTAGTTCTTTCCCCCCTTTCGTACTAATCGCAGGTAATTCCCAAAACTTCCACTTTTTTTTTTTTTTTTACAAAGCCTTCCCAAATGATGGTCGTTGTGTTCTTTTTTCCTTCTTTCAATTGAGATACCCGAAACCTTCTTCAGGTGGAATTTTTTACGTCCTAATTGGTCCCACCCTGTCTATGGCGCCCCCCCGGACCCCCGCACGGCTTGCAGCCCCCTTAACGGAGGACCTACGCTAAGCCTTGTTCGCAGCCGCCGGCACTTTCTTTTTTGATCTGGGAATTTGCCTCCTCGGTTATCTTTCTTCATTTTCTCATACTCCCCTTGATTCTTTCCAATTTCCCCAGCGGTTTACCTCTTCCCTTTCGAGAGAGGTCGCGTACAAAACATTTTTTTTTAGCCCCGCTTTACTGCATTTATTTAAGACGCTGGCATCATGAAGTTATTGTGACCGGTCACTGTTTTTTTTGCCGCCGAAACCCTTTGAACCGTCAGTACGGCTCTTAGGCGCTTCCTATTCCTCTTCCGTAACAATCATAGAGATCTTACCCCCACCACGACCGACTGATCGTGGACTTCCACCCCCACACCACGGTTTTTTGAAACAACCCGGTCCCGCCACTCTTTCTTTTTCAAAGAAATGAGAGCTTTTTGGTAACTTGCTCTTTGTTTTTTTCTCCCTTTGAGTTCCCTTGGTTTTGCTCGGTCGCGATGCACTCGTGACCCAACTAACGGTGTTCTCGGCTTTACGGGATTCTGCCGTCGTCTTGGTTTTATTGTGCTCAAAGCTTTATGATCGCTTTTTTCTTTGACAGTCACTGTTGAGCATTTTGCCTCGCAATTTTGAGAGTAGTAGATAACAGACTTCGGTTTTTTTTCGTCGCGGCTGTCTTGCAGCTTTCCTTTTCTCACCTATTGTCTCAGAAAGGTTTTCCTCACTCTCAATTATCACACTTAGATACCCGCGGCTTCATGTCTCGCGTCTGCCGCGCGTTGTAATCGCAACAAGCATGCACAATCCTTTTTTCCTTCCGCCCAGTGAGCCCCTCCTTGACCACTCGAAAGTCAACGCTTTTTACTGTTAACCCCTGTGTCTTGGTTGAAAACGACTCTGTTCCCTCTTTTTCCACAATTCACAAAGTTTTTATCTTTCTTCCCCACGCCTTTTGCGCTTTATTTAAGTTGCGCACCATATTTAGTACAGTCCCCCCTCTTTTCCTCCGACTTTCCCCGTGTGTTCACGGGAAATTAATACACTGCTATGCCTTCTTCCCATTGGTGTCTATCTGGGTTTCCCCCGAGGGCGGAGTCTCAGTTACGAGTTTTTTCCTTTTGGGCCGAATGGACCCCTCCCCTTTTCATCTTACTTCCCGGGTTGTTGCCGCAGTGTACCCATTTTGCTATTCTTCGTTTCGGGGAAATGGCTTTTAAGGTACTGTTTCGTACCTTCATGGTTCCTTTTGGTAAGAATGACCCCTCCTGTTTGCTCCACTCCATCCTGCTGTTTTCGTCCCCCCCTTTGATCCGGTTTTTCTCCTGCCTCGTTTCACATGGCCATCTCGATGCGCCGTTTTGAGCAGAGGACTTATGAAACCCCTCCCTCTTACCTTTCCCTTGTGTGATTTCTACCGAACGCAGGTAATTCTTGAGGACTTCTCTTTGTGACGTCTTGCATTTTGCCTACTTCCGCGCATGTTTCGGCTCCCCCAGCCTTCTAGGTAACAGGTTGACGTTCCGAATTCTTGATTAACGATGTTTTGTTTTGTTTACCGCAGCGATGGATCTCTAACTTTTTCGAAGTCACAAACGATCCAAGGTCCTCTCGGAGAGAGGGCCTAGTTTGCTTTATTCTTTTAGGGTATCAACCCACACCCTTCTCTTACTTCCCCCTCGTTTAGTGCTTTCACGTGCATCACCATCAAAGAGTGTTATTCAGTCCCTTGTCCCCCGTCGGAACGTTCGGCGCTGAACCGTTTGCTAGCGGGACCCCTTCCGCAGATATTTTGGCTGAGTAACCATCCCACCAGGGGCTTCATTCTCGCAGCGGTTTTTAAAGCTCCTCCCGATAGCTAGTGCCTCTTCCATTCCTGCGAAGATGCCAAGACCTACGTGGGCTTCTTCTTTTCTTTCTCCCTCCTCCCCCAGCGCAGAAGTAACCACAGTGAGGCGAGGCTTTTCCCCGTTAACTGATCCGTGGTTTTTGCGAAACTTTCTCGAGTTTCTTTTGCAGTGAGATTGGCCCGCTTGCGTTTTTTTTCTCGCCTTTCAAGACCGGTCTTCCCCTCGTGTTGGACCGTTTGTTCCCTCTTGCGGGCCTCCGCAATTTCAACTTTCCAATTGGTTTTTTTTTCCTTCTATACGTCGGTTTGAATTCCCCCCCCGCTTTTATTGCGTGTCCGTGCCTCACCTCCCTTGCCAACATCCCTTCGGCTCTATCCTCTTCTTTCTAAGGAACCATTATCAAGCTAGTCAAAACGCCTTAATGTTTTTTTGCGAAGTCGCACTGATTTTTGACGGCATCGTTGCCACGGGACCTTTGTTTTTTTCATCCCGTTCATCTCATTTGACCCTTCCGTTAAAAGCCGACTTTTTCATGGTAGTTACCTCATGCGCCCCTCGACAGCCCCTTTGGTGTGAGCGATTTCGGGGAAGTTGACTCATACAACTTTTTTTCGTAGGCTTCCCCCACTTCATAGTTAGTGGTTTTTTGGTTTTCCTTCCTCCCTTTATTAAGGGTTGCTCTTCCTCGTGACCCAAGACTGAGCCACGGAGTGTCAGACGTTCATTTTTCAGCTGAGATTCTGTCGGGATTCCACTACGGGTCCTCCCTTCCCTCCCCGTGACACCAGGAATGTCAATTACCCTGTCAGCGTCCCCGAGTTCGTCACCCCCTTCGTGACGACCCTGGCGCTTTGGAATCATCTATGCTGACAGTCGCCGGACTTTATCTTTTTGCGCTTCTTCTAATTGCGAGACAAGTTGAAGTTTTCTCTAGGGTTTAGCACACCGGCGAACCTCCCTTTGTCGGTACTTCTGGCGGCAGCGTGAAGTTGAAAGCGTTCGTGTTGCTTATCTCTCGTTTTGGGCCGGTCTTTGTCCCAGTCAGCCTTGAGCTTCTGAAGAACTTTTTTTTTTTTCCTTTTTTTCGCCCCCGAGTGAATCCCCCTAGGTCCACGCGTTCTTCCACTGGCGTTTAACGGGCAACCTCACCGCCTTGTTTGCATGAACCTTCCAAATATGAAGCTCTTTTTCTGTTCCGCCGCCCTGGGTTTTTTTCAGGGCGCGAGGCGCACGCACACAAGCATTTTTTCAACAAGGTTACATATGAGTCCCCAAAACCCAAGACATCATGACGGTAGCCTTCCCAGTTATTTTTTATTCGTATGGTTCTTTTTTTCTGCATGCTTCCCAGTGGAAATGCCATCCTTCCCCTCTAAACAGCGGTGCTCCGGGTGAGGCGCAAGAGATTCCTCCCCCCTCTTCACCCTTGACGCCTTGATTTTGTTCCGAAGATTTATTTGACTTTTAATCTGATGACGTTCACTGCTTCTATTTTCCTCCTTGCCGCGCTTCATGCCGGGTTCCTGTACGAGTACAGGTACTACATGACGCTTTTTCAACCGGCTTTTTCTTTTTTCCCTCACAGATTTCCCCTTCTCTTTCAATGTTTAGGAGAGACTGTAGTCTGTGCCGGGTCGCGTTTTTAATGAACGATGCAGCGTTCTTCTCTTTTTTTCTTTTTGCGAAACCTTTCTATATCTCTTTTCCCCAATCCTGTTTTTTTGTCTATCTCTGACTCTGTTTCCGAAACTCCTCGTCCTTTCGGGTCGTACTTCCTTCACTCCTTCCGCCGTCTGCTGATCCCCTTTAATATAAGAGTCCTGATTTTGCCTTGGTTCCCGCGAATGCTCTTGCTTTCCCTTCTGTTTGTCTGTCTAATTTGAACGTGCCTACGGAATCTTGGAGAGGCTTCTTTCCGGACCTTTTGTTTAACCGTAATTTTTTAGGAACCCAGTGTCATTCTCGGCTCCAGTGGTTGTTCTTGCGTGTTTCGGGCAGTCCGGCTTCTTTGAGCTATTCGTGCTCTCTGGCCGATATGTCCTTATTTGCCTTTTTCCGGTCCCCCCTGCATGCCTAACCCCTTGCCATTTTCCAGCAATCCATTTATGCGCTTTTCTCCCCTCCTTTTTCCTTTCTTGGGTTGGGCCTCATTGTTTGTGCCCTTTTATGTCGGGCTCGAGCACCCTTCTCCTGTAGTTGCCTTACTGCTTTACGGGGAGCCTAGCCGTTTTTTTATGAAACATGTTCTGCACTGTCTTTGTGCGTTTGCCTCTCCTCGCCATGTCTCTGCGTGCCTTTCTTTTTGGATTCCACTCCTTCGGACTCTTCCACCCAGTCGCTCAATTATCAGAATTTTAATGACCGCCCCTTTCCCACTCTTTTTCTAAGCACACGACGCCTATTCTCCGCGCCCCGCAGCTTACCACCCTCTTTTCCCGTTGCCTACTCCCTCCCCTCAACAGCTTAAAGTTGGCTTGCCTCAGATCCCATTTCTTTGCGACATGTCGCCTATCGTAGATCACCTTTGGAAGGTCGAAATATTTTTTTTTCTAACTCTTTTATGCGTTAGTGGTGATTCCCCCACGGGAGATGGATTCCCTCCACTAGTTTCCTTCCCTCAAATCACGTCCAGCAGCTGGTCTTAGGTAGGGTCCTCCTTTGGTGTTTTTTTTTTCTTGTCTTTTTGTAACTTGCGACAACCTCTTGAACTCAGTAGTTCCTTCCACACCAGCCCAGTGCCGGCCCTTTTCTAATGCCCCTCCCTCCTCACCACAAAAGGGTTTCAGCTTCTCCTACGTTACCGCTTTTAGGGCGCCTCTAACGCATGCTTTTGATTGTCGGTCTTATTTTTAGGTGAAGGTAAGACGCCTTGTCATTTTATTGACCGGGGGTGACCTCTGATTCCCCCTGGTTTTTCTCCCCTGCTCAGTTGATGACTTTTTTCCTTTTTTGCATGATGTCGAAGGTGCTTTGCGAGCCGATTCATTGTTTTTTTTGTGAAGTTCCCCTTTTTTATGTCGGAACCCCCCTCCCCTAATCTTTCCTTCAGTAGTTCCCCGCCCCGTCGATTCTTGACCGTTAGGCGGCTGAGTTTCTCTTCCGTCTACAAGTCCTCCCTCACTTTAGCGGGTATTTGCCAGTTTTTATTTTTCCTTTGTGTTTGCTCGCTAGCTTCCACGACCGCGGACTGAACTCCTAGTTCGTGCAACGTCATAGTTACTCTTTTTGATAAATGTTTTTCCTTTCTCTTTATTCTGTTCGCCGCGCCCTCGTCTCTGTTAGTCAGATTGGCGTTTTCTCTCTTCCTTCCTTGTATGGTTTTTCATATATTTTGCTCTTGCGGACCTTGTTGGTATGTAGGCATCGGTCCTCCGTCTCGTTCTGGCTTTCTCGTTCCTCTATTTCCATCAAACCTATTTACGGTGGCCCCCTTCTGCTCAAGCTTTTGATGGTTCTGCCCGAAACTGCTCGAGTCACTGGCATCGGGTCCTTGTCTCCTCCGTTTCTGGGACTCCTCACCCCTGAGTGCCTCGGATTTTTACTCCCTTTTTTTTTCTTCTGCTTTTTACCAAGTAGCCCTCTAGCATGCGGTACAACCGCCGGTCTCCAGATCTGATACCTTTTTTTCCTTTGTCCCCCCCCCTTCTGTCTTATCGGTCCAATGAGTGGCCGTAGCCAATTGCTCTTCCCCCCCCCTTCGGCTTCCCTTAAGCTCGTGTTTTTTCTCCCCCCTGAAGAGGTGAGATTGCGGTTTTTTCTTAATCTCGTCTATGGTAGCAATTTGGCATGCCCTGTCCTTCTCCCCAGATCATCGTTCTGAACAGACCCTTTTTTTCCTTTTTTTATTTATGACCCCTCCCTTTCAATCTCCTCGTTTTTTCCCTAGTCCTCACCCCGTGACCTTCACCCGCTAAGTTCCAAGCCCACCCTCCCCCATTCTGTTGCTCCCCTGTGTCCCCGTCGGTTCACGAACCTCTGGCCCCTTTGTCCCGTTGCCCCTCTGCGTCCAAAACTGAGGTACTTTGGACTTCCTGCCCCTCTCCGATAGACAAAATTTTTTTAAGAATTGGTTTATCCCTTGATTCGTTCCCCTCCCCCTTATTGGACCTTTCCTTGAGTCTGAATAATTGTGTTCTTAGATTTTGTGCCCCGCCGTTCCTTCCCTTCTTTTGGAGATTTGAGTCCCCCACACCATTACATCGGGACCATCCCCGTCTTCCCCCTTTGTGAATTGTGGGACTTACTTTTCCCCAGAGCGTTTCCCAACCCACCCTTGGTCTACAGGTCCTTTTTTCCTCTAGCGTCCCTATTTGCCCCTTCTGTTTTTTTTTCAAACGACTAGGTTTCCTTGGCGGGTTCTGCATTTGTCGATGACCAGCTTAAGACTCCCCTCCTCCCCTTCATGCCGATTTTTTTCCTCCGTGATGTCTAGTCGTTTGACTTTATGCTACTCATTGGGTTTTCTTATTGTACCCTTTTAAGATGTAGTTCCATGGAGTATTTCTCATTTTCCTTGATAGACGACCCGTTTGGAACTTCTTATGCGCCTTCTTTCCACATTGGGATTGTTCAGATCGGACTTAATAAGTCTTTGGTGAATTTTCACTCATGTCCCCACAGCGTCCCTCTGCTTCAATAGTGAGCTCAATAAACCCCCCAGATTTACGATGTTTTTTTTCGATTCGCGTTGATACAGGTAACAAAAAGTTCAACCATTTTTTTCTGCAGCGTAACATGGTCTCCTGGTTCACAGATTCCCTTTTTTTTCTCTCCTCCATGGCAAGTTACTTGTTGACCCCTTTATTTTTTTTTCTTTGTTTGAAGTACCGATTCCGTTCGTGTTTTCACGTGATTTTGCGCTTATGGTTTTCTCCTCGGCTGATTTTATTTGACCAGCAGCATTTCTAGGGTTGTTTTTCGGCGTTTGCAAACGGCTTTCAAACCCTGCATAGGCCTACAACCGGATCTCAAAGGTTTTCGCCTTTTTAGGTAGTTTTCCGTTTTCCCCCACCAGTGGGTTCGTCCGAAGTCCCAAGCCGCGTAGCACATTTTATGCCCGCCTTCAGTGCAGGAGTTTTATCAAACGTTACAGGCCCTTATTAGGAATCCCTTACATCATACCCCGAGCATATTCGGACCCAAAACTTCCCATGTTGATAGACCAAAAGTCTGACTCTTTCCTGAGGGCTTTTCTTCGTGACCGGCTTGTCTCTTCGTACTCGTTCTCTTTCCCCTCCTTCTGTCATTAGGGTAGCACACACTTCCTTTTCAATCCTCACCAATTATCCCTCGGGCTATCCACGGAGTCTCCCGTATTCTGTAGTTAGTTATCAATAACCCTATCCACAAAAAAAGCCAATTCCTTTGATTGTGGTCCTGTGCTCCGCGTCTTCCACGATTTTGTGAACTATTCCACCAACATCCCCCCCCCCCCATACTTTTTTTAAGCTTCCCTACCGCTCTAATAATCCTGGATCCTTCTTCTCCACATTTGTGCTTGAGCCGGCACCTGGATTATCATTCCCGCACCTGTTTACAACATGGCACTGCCCTTTCCTTCCGCATCTGCGTGTATTTTTTTTAACAGGTTTCGAGGATCCCCTGTTGCTTAATTCAGTAGTCCCCTCCCAACACTTCTTTTCTTTTTCATTAACTCGTTTTGGTTGGATAGTTCTTTGCCTAGTTCGACTTTGAAATGAAGGCGCCACGACCCGTTTTCCCAAAATCGATTTTTCCTATATCGCCGTTCGCGATTTGGAACAGTTTTTTTCATTACCGCTCGGTGCCCCGGCGCTCCATCGATGAATTTTCATTCTCATCCCCTTCCTATATCTCTTATTGCGTTAATGAACTCTGATGTGTGTGCCTGCTGATGTTTTTGCTTCATCATCTCGAAGAACTCTCCTTCTCCCCAACCCTCCCGTACACAAGAATCACATCTATTTTTCCAGTTTGTCATCTCTACTGAGACTCCCCTCACGAAATCTCTCTCCGGTTCTCACTTGGAGGACAGTGGGACCCTTTTACTTTGAAAGTCCCTCTTTTTTCCCGAATCATGCACCCTTTTTGAATCTTGCCCGCCCCAGCCCGCTTTTTACGTTTAAGCTTTTAAACCCCCGCCGGATTTCAAACTTCTGTTTTTGTCTATCTTGGAGTTCCGCCATTTTTCGGTTCGGTCGAAGTAATTTCTCACTCCTCTTGTCTTGTAAGTCTTGTGACATCAGCCGGGTCTGAATCTGTCCGATTCAGAGGACTTGCTTTTCCCCAACCTTTTTTTTTTCGCGGCCCCGATTGAGCCGATTTTATTGCGCCGTCTCCAATTCCCTTTTCTGACGGCTTTAAGTTCACTTTCTCCGAAAAACCCCCGCATCGGCAGAGTTTCTTCGGTACATATTCGCCCTTGCCTACCAAACATCCTCTCTCCTCCCGGTTTGCCCCCCCCCCGCCCCCTCCGTCTCATCCAACAAACTGTGGTGACAACCCCTTTCACCAATTGCCATGGATTATCTTCAACGCAAGTCCCTAATCGTATTTGTAACCGGCTTTCCTTTTTTCTCCCTTTTTATTTTGGTTAGATGGTTTGTTGAAGATCATTTCGCTTTGACCAAATGCCCTTGTTATCAGTCCGCTCCGGTCTCTGCCCCGGTGGTGGGTTCTTTTCCCTAAAAACGGAGTCTTGAAACTTACATTGTGAAGCTCGCAGCGCAGTTTTTTTTGCTTTTTTATAACAAGTCTTTCGCCTTTCTCTCTTCTCCTTTTTCCTCGTTTCCGGATCTTCTTTTCCACACTCACCGACTTTGGCCAACGCGCCCATCTTCCCCTTTCCCTGACATCATTTGTTCTGGAGTCTGAAGTTTGCGCTTGTCTCCTACCACACGCACTCCTCCGATCAACTCTGTTATTTTAGCCAATAGGTTCGCTTACTCCTCTTTTTCTTTTTCTTCCCCCTTTATGTTTTTTTTGTTTTGAAACCGCCTTCCGAATCCCCTCTTTTGAGCTTGTTGATGTCCCCTTTCTTTGATTCATTCGCGCCACACCCCTGCCCCCCGTCTGACGACCGAATTTCCAAGTAACTTACGTACATACGTGACCCAGTCCCCCCCATGCTTTACCGGATGACCTTTGTGTTTTTTTATGCGACTTGTAGTCGGTAACGTCCATGCTTGCCCATTTTTGTTTTTTTGCTGGACACGCGTTCACAGGACTTCATGTTTTGCGCCTTTCCTGACCACTTTTTTTTTAAAACCGACTTGACTGGTTTTCGTGTCTTTTTAACTTAGGAACTTCCTTTGGTTTGCCTCTGGTCGCTTCTTTATCCTTATCTTAATAATGATCTACCATTAGTCCCAGAAAACTCTCTGCTGTTCTCCGCTTTGTATCTTTTGTCTCTTCTCTTCCCCCCCCCCCTTCCCAATCTTCGCCTCTGCGCGAGGACATGTTTCATGACACACTCCCCTCTCACTTCATGTTGGATTTGCTTAGCACGCGTTATTCTTTCAGTCGTGTGCCTGGTTAGCCTCTCCCATGTTCTACTGACACCGTCGCATTTCGGCAGGTTCAGTTTCTCGAGGATTACAAGTATCCTTTGGTTCATCCTTCTGGCTGTCCCCCTCTTTTTGTCGTTTGCATGAGATCATCACTCTTCGACTGCTTCAAAATCTCCCAATGCGTACTAGGCCGACGAGTTCCTCTCGTTATGGATCATTTTTGCGAATGCATCTACCACCGATACTTTTGTTACGTGGAACGCATCACCACTCCAACAAGAAACGTTTATTGGGCCTCCTACATTTTTTACCACTTCTTCATCTTCACGGGCCTTCAAGTAGGGATACGTTGCAAGCATCGCTCGGAGGACGTTTGGGTTCCCCCCCAACACTGACCAACAAATTTGGATCAATTATCTATCCGCTCTCTCCCCCGCTATCCACACTCCTCGTTCTCGCTGCCAGTAACACGCTTAACTTCACCCCTCTTCCGCTTTTTTTTCTATTCCGCCAGAAGACACAGGCTCCCTAAGTTAACCGCAGTGATCTTTCTTTTCTTCAGGACAGGACCCCCCCTCTTCACTTTTTACGAAATAGGTATTCGTCGCCTAGTGAGTTCTCTCGCTTTCCCCTCTTGCTTTCCCAGCATCCTTCAAGACCAAGGCGAACTTTAGTGATTGGAGGGGCTGCCCCGCGATATATGGTAGCTCCCTCAACTTTAACAAGGACGGCTATCCTTTTGCCCGTTGTCATGCAGATGATTTGTTTTCCGGGCAGCACCGTCCCTTTCCCCCCCTCCCAGGCGCCAGACTTTCCCCGAACTTTTTTTGATCGTTTTGTATTCGCCATTTCATAACAGTTGATCGCCCAATTGTCCATCACCCCCTCAGTGGCGTCCTTTCAGGATTTGGTGACTCTCTTTTCCCCCAACGGCACGGACAGCTTTCCTGACCATTCCCCCTTCTCTGATTGATACTCCACGAAGGTTTTTTTTGATTCCTAGGCTCGGTTAGCTCGGAGCCGCTCGATAACCCCTTTGTGGGCTTTTCTCTTTTTATCCAAAAGGATCTTTTCGTGGCGTTATGCAATTCCTGGACTTAAGGTCCTTCGGCTGAAAACTCTCTCCAACATTTTTTTTCTACGTTCTGGTGCCGCTGTTTGTTTGGTTAGTGGAAGTCTCCCTTACTTTAATAATCTACTCCAGCTCGGATTACCCACTCCGCCGCCGAGTTCGACCCTTTAAGTTCCTGCCGTCGGGAACTCATCTACGGTTTTTTTTGAAAAACTTGTTCGCCTGACTTGATTTCTTTTCTCTTAGGGCGAATGTCGCCTGTCCTGTTTATTTGTGTACTTGCAAACTTTTTTTTTTCACCTCACAATTTTCCCGGTGACTGCGGCGTCCCAACTGACTTCCCGTTGGGTTCTTCTTGTTGCGGAAGCTTTTTTGCCCGGTCCCTTTCGGAGCCATTCCCTTGTTCATCTCACTGATGTCGCTTCCGTAATGAGTGGAATCCATTCTTCACGCATTCTTTGTTCGGCGCTGTCTTCCCCCACCCAAATCACAATTTACGCCGTTGGCCTCACCTTTTTTACACACCCCCTGCAAGACCGATCGCCGGAACTTCCTGCTTATTGTTGTCGGGCCGCTTTGCGACAGCCCTTTTGGACAATTTTCCCAGCTTGGCCCCCCCCACAGACTTGCGAAAATCCCTTTGATCCTGTGTGTCCTTGATGGTGAGATCTTTCATGTAGTTGACAGTGACACTAGCGCCGACCATTAAAGTTTCCTGTTTTCCTTTTGAGCCCTCCCCGCAGCCGATCTCCGTGCAAAACACCGTACGACACATTTTAGCCTTCGATTGAAGAGGCTTACTGTTTCGTTTTTGCTCCCCCCTTGATGCCGTGGACGTTCCTTTTGACACTCCTGGCAGTGAGTCGGTTTCCTGTACGTTTCTCCTCTTCCTCCCAGGACGCCCCGTTCCATCCACTCAGCTCCCACGTTCCCCTCTTACACCGCGATTAAATATCCCTTTTTCAGTTTCGGAGCGTGACTCTGTAGTTAAGTTTTTGAGCAGTTGAAATCAAGTCTCCGCAGCTACGAGGATTTTTTCTCTACCCCTTCGTTCCTCTTTTCTCTTTTTCTCCTACTTTTTTTTTTTGAGGTTTCGCTTTGACCTCAATCGTCTTTTTTTCGTACTTCCTTTACTTCATCGAGGTCCGCTCCTACAACTACCCTGAATTGCTCGGACCTTCTCTGTGGGGTCATCTCTGAACTCTTGCTCTTTTTCCTGTTCTTCACTTGGTAGAACCTTCCACCGCCGGGGCAGACTTTGAGTTTCTCCTCTTCACGTCACATCGGCTCCCACGGTTTTTAATCTGTCACTCCTGGCAGGGTGTAGTATTGGAGTGTCGCTGTCTGGGCGCGCCCCTTTCTTTTTGTTCCCCGAGCATGTTCCACTGTTCTCGCCTTGGATTTTCCCCAGATAAATATTAGAACCGCATCACCAAGCTTTACGCATTTTGCTTTTGTCCCCCGCCGTCCTTGGCGAGGGTTGGTTGGGCTTCATCTGTTCCTTTTTCCCTTTTTTTGGGCGCCGGGTCCACTCCCCTGACGGTCATTTGCTATAGCATTCATTTCTGTAGACCCTTTTCTTCACAACTGTTGCGTTCCGCTTACTGAGCCAGCATGAAGGTCGTTCTTTTTTCTTTGGATTAAACTTCGTCCTTCCCCGCGGAGAAACAGTTAGTATTCCTACCTCTTTCCGCTGTATCACGCCTGCACAGTGATTTCTCGCCCACCACGCTTCAACGCTTTTGTTCCGCCGCTCAAGATTGTCAGTCCCTGCTACCCCCCCTCTCTTCACATTCCCTTTTCAATCCCCCTCCGCGCTCCATCACGCTGCGAACCAGAGAGCCTGATCTGCCTTACACGCGGCAGGGGTTTTCCCCGGGTTGAGAAAATGATTGTCTGTTCTTTCCATTCCTTGCTCGTGAATATTAGTTTTTAGTCTCCCCTTACAGAACCCCCTTTCAGATCCTCTGTACTTTCTGGTCCCGCCTTTTTTTCCTCGTCTCTGAATGACAACCTAATCCAGTCTCCGACAACCCGCAAGCACCCCTGATGCATTTAGCGCGACGCCCCCCCATTTTTTCTGATTTCCCCCGTACCGTCCTCCTTTTCCCCCCGTGTCTTTTGCTATAGCCTCCGTGACTGCCTCCGGTGCTTTTTGGTCTTCCCTTTCCTTTAAGGTTTAATGAAGGTCCCCGTGGTCCTCTTTACAGTTGCATTTTTACGGAAGTCACTTTAGCTTCTTTTTTTTCCCGTTTTTTTGATTGATGGCACGGGTCTTCCTGTGCTAGGGGCTTTGGTTGCGTGTGACAGCGAGATCTTCTCCGCCCTTGTTTTCGTTTTTGATAATTTTCGAACCTGTGTCTCTTCCGTCGCCCGACGATCTCGGCCTGGGGTGACCTTGGGTCCCCCGGCGCTATCTTGCAAGAATTCAGACTCCCAAGAATTCTCTTGTTTTTCTTTTTTTTGTCCCTCAAAGCTTTTTTCAGTGAGAGAACGGCCGACTCCCTGCCTGACATGCAGAGTTTTGAAACAAGTTCATTCCTTTCCCTCTCTCATCACTGCGGGTTACTTCTGCGGGTATTTGGCGATACGCCCGGTCGATTTTTCTTTCAAGCTGGCGGGCTTAGCCTTGAGTCAATTGAGTATCGGTTTTCTTATCCTTCGCGCTGATTCCGATGTCTTTGGGTCTTGTATTCCTCGTCCTACAGCACTTACTTCAGGCCCGAAATTGTTTCCCTCCTCACTTTCCATTGCCGAACCGTTTGTAATTTATGCTTGACAGCACGTTCTTGTTGCTTGGTTATGCGTCCAATTGCATGCGTGAATGAGATCGAAGTGTTCCTTTTCGGCTTCTGGTATCAATCCAGAGTTCCTGATAGGCTCGAAGTGTGTTTTTTCGCCTTCGTTTTTCACTTACGCTATCTCGTTGCTGCACCCCCCCGGTCTCCAGCAGTCTGATTTCGTCTCCTTTAACTCTTCGCTTCTTATCGGCCCTCAATTCGTCGGGCATGGTTTAATGATGACCCATCCGGCCATCCTTTCCCTGCGTGTCGGTTGCTCAATTCAACACCCGAAGGAGGGTGATCGGTTGTTTACCACCGTTTCCCTAGCTCTCTGGCTCCCTGCTGTTATGGCCTGTGAACGTTCAGTCACACAGATCAGTGTAGTACCCGCACCTATTTGTTCTTTAATCCGTTCCAAAGATTTCTCCTCTTCGACCTTAAATTCCCCTGACCCCTTATGTCCCCCGGCCTCTTGCCCCGTTTTCCTTAACCTAATCCGTGGCCGCTTAAAAGGCGGCAAACGCCCTGTCGGACCTACGTCTGAATTTGTTTCATTCTGCTGCCCACCCTATTCTCACTATTCGATTTAAAACATTCGCAATCCCTCAACCCCTTTTTCCTCTTCCTGCCGTTGCTTTTTACCTTCCCACTTGGGACTTTTTAAGTATACGGGGCTGCTTCCCTGGTGGGAACTGTAATCCTTCGCCCAAGAACTTTCAAGCCCAGGGCTTCCACTTTTTCCTTGTTTTCCGTTCAGGAAATAAGCGTTTCACCCCCCACATAACTTGTTCCCTACAAGGGTCCCCGTGCCCTCTTTTTTCCCGATGGATCATGGGTTTTTTCCTTCTATAGTGGTGAATATGTTGTGTCCCTTTTCCTCCTATTTACAATCTTTAAGCCTCGCATCCCCTGACTTCCGAGTGTTAACGGTTGAAGTTTTTTTCTTGTCGGTTTTCCCCTTGTCGCATTCTTTTGATCCCCCTCGGTCCATCGCAGATGTCTGCATTGCACGATTCCGACATTTCCTTTTCGTACTACCGATCCCCTTGATGTCTGATGAACATTTTCTTTCCCTTTTTGCTTCATAGCGGACAGCACGTAGCAAACACTCCTGTAACCCCAGTATTTGGACTTCTTGCACCCCACGTGATCCGCGTTGTGTCGAGGCTTTTTTTTTCTGTTCGCTTCTCCTTCGCCCCCCCCGCGAGTGACACAGTAGATAGTTGCATTCCGGAGCACCGCCGCGTTCCCTCTTCTTTTTTTCAGTCAGTAATGTTGACCGTGTGTTTCACCCACCCGTGATGTTGTTCTTGTGTGGACAATTCCCGAATACTGTGGTTTTCCACGGGCGTGAGTATGGTTTCGAACGGTTGCAGGGCCTCTCCCGTCTGCCTTTTTTGCGCGGCCACCCGGGAAACATGCGCTGAGAACAGCCAGGATTTACTTCTGTTTAAAAGATTTTGTCAATAGTGTTCCGTCCTTTGTTTCCGAATGCAAGCGCGTCTCCAGGCCGAGGTCCAGGCGGGGTCCCCACGGAAACGTCCCGTAGAGTTCGCCTTCTTAGCCGTAAGCCCCGATTATGCAAATTCAAAATTTCCTCCGCCTCCTAGTTTTGGGATGAGAACGCGGCTTTTTCGTTGCTGGGCTGCACGTCTTTCTGGCATTACGTGGTTCTTCGTTCCCAATAATTCAAAGTTACTTTGCAGATTCACCTTATTCCTACTTCGGCTTTGTCGGAATTATGACCGATTCCACCCAACACGTGTCATCTTTGATCGTTGATTGTTAGAGCCCTCTTTTTTTCCGTACGTGATGATGACATAGGCACCCACGATTAGCTTCATACTCACTCCCCTCCGGATGGATCTAGGTCTTCCAAAAGTTTCTCTCTTTCGCATCACTTTTCTTGATCTCATGCCGCCCTTGTTACCCCCACCAAATCGCCTCGCCCCTAAGGCGCTCCTTTTCGTGAGTGCAACATTTTTTTTCGAGGATAAACTCTCATTCCAAGTATTACTATTCCCCCCCCACATCTCCTTTTTATGAGATTTGTTGTTGTGAGTAGCTTTTTTTCTCTTGCCTTGGAATTCCTCCTCACCATATCCTGAAACCTTTTTCACCACTCCGGATTATATTAGGCCTTTTTATTGCTCCTTTGCCGTTCGTTCCTGCCATTCTCTCCCTGGTTTTTTCAAATGATACCTTTGAATACACGACCATCCTATATAGGTCTTGCGCTGCTTGTCTTTTCTTTTGGTTGTTCTTTAGTTTTCCTCTCCTCCGGTAACGAATCTTTGCTTGGAAATACACACTTTCCCTACCCCTTTATCACAACTGTGGTCTTTTTTTTTTTTGTACTCGTCCTCTGAAGTTGACGACGCTTCGGTTGAAATTCGATGGCGTACCTCATTGAAGGTCCATTTCTCCCTCACGGCCCCCGTGATTTCAAAGCTTTTCCCCCTACGTTCCTTTATCCCCTCTTTAGCCACAAGCTTTTTTGAATGCTGGTTGCAGATACCTAGGAATGTTCCGCATTTTCTTCGTTTCGTCTCTCATGAACTTACTCTGGTCGTTCCGTTTTGTTTCTCGCCGCTCAACTCTTGATGCTTGGTGATTCGTCAAAACTGAAGAGGAAACCTTTTTGCAGTCTTTACGAGCCGTTTACATTCGGTCGTTTCAGGTGCAGGTCCCCCCGGTTTGCGCCGGACCAACCCACCTCCATCGGCAGTGCGAGGCGTACAATTTTTCCAAGGAAGCACATCGCGTTCCTCCCGTTCCCCCAACTTTTTTAAGTTATTGTGGGACTCCAAACCCCACATAACGGTTGTGACAACAAAGGTCCCATTGGCAACCTGGATCTCCCTAGGATATCAGTTTTTTCAAAGGACGGCACCCCTTCCTCCCTTTCTTGTTTACGTGGTGGGGCTTTATGATGCACGCTACGTCCACTCGTATTATTTCCACCTGGTTTTTTCTGCCAGAAGCCTTGTTTTGTCTGCTCTCGTGGTTTGATTACGGTGATCAACGATGTGCACTAGGCTGATTCACCTTTTGATTCATGCGTCCGTTCAATGTCGCGTGTACTGTCCCAGTACCCTGACTCTTCGCCCGGCTGGCGCTTCCCTGCCACGTTGATCTCCTCTTGAGGACCAACACGGGTCCACGACGAATCC
>Ga0179593_1273600_pt1 | contig 20591 bp, 27 predicted proteins | sample CZODoug2_1_08_16_FD_185931 | JGI IMG/M metagenome (GOLD analysis project Ga0179593, IMG submission 185931) | Vadose zone soil fungal communities from Angelo Coast Range Reserve, California, USA - CZODoug2_1_08_16fungal (PacBio error correction) | ecosystem: Environmental > Terrestrial > Soil >... | reverse complement strand
ACTTCCCCCCTCCACCCCCCGACCCGCCCCCGGACATTCTTTCCTTCTTCTCCGGCGAACGTGATGTCGTTGCTTTTTCCCCCCTGGTATTCCGTGAATCTTCCAAAGAAGGACTGTAGTATTTGCCAGGCCTTCCTTTTTTTTCCCTTCCTCTATTCTCCGTGTTTTTTTTTGTTTCTCTTAGGAAATCACACTTTCTGAAAGAGGTCAAGAGATATTCCCCATTTTACTTAGGGTGAGCGGCTCACGGTGCTCCATTTTTGTTAGAGCCGTTCCCCTCCTTCAACTTTTTCTCTCGTTTTCTCCCCTTCAAGGAAACCTTTCCCTCTGCCCCCCACTGCCGTTAATGCCAACAGGCAGGATCGTGGGATCCGTAACCAGTAGTATCCATGCTCGAATAACCGCATCCTGTGCATTCTTGTGGCAGCGGCCATAACGTACGTTACCCCCGTGTCACCTCAAAAGGCGGCAGCTTGCCCGATACTCGCAGACAAGTACCATGGCTTCGTACTTTTTCTTCCCCCAAACTTTTTTCATCGAAAACGGCCCATTTCTCCCTAGGAGATTTTCTCTACATCCATACGCAGAGCCCTAGTTAACCTAGGACACCGTCTAACTCATGACACCCTTTTTTTTCCGGTCGGGTAGGACCTAGTCCTTCTGTAGGGAATTCTGTGTTCACCTCCTCTTCCACGTTGTCCAACTATGTCGCTACCCATTTAACTCCGAACGGCGGTGTTGGGTCTTGATTCTTATTTGAGATCCAGGCCACAGCAGGTTTTCTCCTTTTTTTTTCTCTCTTATACCCTACAGCCCCTGTTTGTCACGCTGTTGTCCCCCCCCATTTGAAACAGCCTGTCCGTGCATGGGCTCGCTGCTTCTCTTTCCAGATTGCTACCCGGGGCAGGGAGGACCAGATCGTAGGAAGGTTCGCCTTCAACCTTTTCTCCCAATGACCCTTTTTTCTGTGCCCCATGAACACAAGAATCTGGGCAGCTCCTTTTACCTATTCCCTTTCTCCGTTAGCAACCTTTTCTAATTACCCCCCCTTTCTCTGCGAATCCATCTTCCCTCTCCATCCCATCTTTCTTCGGACCCACAACTTCAACACCCCCAAAGGAAGAATTTTAAGTTCTTCCTGACACGTTTGTAAAGGCACGGACCGTGGACCCTTTCTCTTTTCGTCATCGCGGCTGAGGCCTCCTTGCAAAATCGAAGGCCGGCTTATTCCGCCCTATCTGACGTAACGATACTGGCGGTTTTTCGAGAGGGTTCCTTCAGTTCAGAGGCAGATTCTTCCAAAGTCAGTGAACGACAGCCCCCCCCCTTTTCGAATCCCTTTCCTGAGATACCTGGTTCCCCTTCACGTGCATCTCTGTGCATGAAAGAGTCCCCCCCCCCCCCTACTAGGTCGATCGGCATCACGGGATTTTTTTTCCGGGCCGGTCACGGAAACAGTGCCCCCCTCGGATCTCCCATCCTTTTATATCCTCATTTTGGGACTGTTCCCTTCACCCCTCACATCTTACTTAGCCCAGGTTGCTTACTACCCCTGTGGACGATTTTCTTTCCCTTCTGCCCCAATTGACACAAAACCCATTTGTCCCTTTGTTGAATGAAACAAATTTGGTTGTGGGTTATTCCTACCCCTTTGTTTTTTGCTGCTTTTGTTCATGAGCTTTCTCCTTCCTATGTCGACCCTTCTCTTCCAGGTCGACATCTCATCGGCGTCCAGCCACAAGGTTTCGCGGTGTGCCTTCTACAAAGATCCCATTTTTTATAACTTTCTCCTTAGCGTTTGCTCATCGCTACGGTCCTCCTATCTACAAGACCGTTCCCTCCCTTGGTTTTCGCGTAGTTTTCCGTTGCACCTTTTAAACTAAGTTTTCATTGGTACTGCGCTCAAATATATGGTCACCATCTTTACCTTTTCCCGTTTAGGACTTTTCCTTCGGGCTCAGTCGTGACTTCCCATTTCCCCTTCGGCACCTCTCCTTCAGCGTTCTCCCCACTAAGCAAGGCGCTCTTGCTACGGTCTTTACAGAAGAACCTCGGCCGTTTCTTCTCCTTTTTGACAGCTCGTTTTTTTCACCCTGCGCCTGAATGCTCTTCAGGTCCGTTCCTTCCCCCAGTCAATTTCAGAATGGCCTCGCCGAATTCATGCACATCCCTTCCTTTGAACGCTTCCGTTTATTCTTCTCGTGCAGCCACCCTTCCTTCACCCCTGCACTATGAAATGAGCACGAAAGAACGGTCCTTTCTCCCTTCGCGTTGCTTCAACATGGACTCGTCAGCTTTTGAACGAATTATGTCATCTTTATTTGGTGATCGCCATGATTAGACCCGGCTAACTTCCTTCCTCCCCCTTTTCTTTCCCCCTCCCCTAATTCGTTTTTTTCTCTATTTTTTTCTCGGCAGGTCTAGATAAGGCGATGAAAAGATCATCGTAATTTCTTTCCCCGCTGCGGTCCGAGTCCATTGTGTGGCATCCATCTACAACTGTCGAAAAGGTGTCCCCTTTTTTAATGTAGTTGCTTTCATCTGACTTCGTTGAATTAAAGAACACGTTTCTTCTTTGGACCTTTCCCCGCTCGCTTCTATTGAGTTTTTTTCTCCTTAGATGTCACAATTCTTTGTCCTTTTTTCCTGGCCCTCAGACGTCCCCTCTCCGACGCTTGCGCATGTGAAAGAAGTTGTACCGAGTGACGACGTCCGTAGCCGTCCTCTGAGTGTTCCTTGTCACTGATTTTCCGTCCTCCTGTCCAGTTGATTCCGTTTCTTTCCTCTCCGCTTTCAGGGAGGTTTCCCGGATTGCCAGGTAACTCTTAGAGTTTTCCCTCTGTACCGTCGACCTTTTCAAGGTACAGCTTGTTTTTTGCCCAGCAGTTTTTTTTTTCTTTCCCTACGGCACTTGTGACCTGGTTGACGTAGGTGTCCCCTCCTCTCCCATCTGGAAAGGGCATTTAGACTCAGGAGTGAGTTTCCTTTCATTGGACTGAAACCGCGGACCGGTTTTTTCCTAAGGTGCTCCAGTTTTTATTTTCTTTCTTCCCCCGAGAAACTTGTCTTTTTGCCGTCCTCAACTCTTTTCTCCTTTCCTCTCTTTTTCACATGCCGGGGCTGAAGAGCTGACAAGAAGCGCACATGTCACCGTTTCAGTGTAAATCCCCACCCCATTTGTTCCCCATCCATTTTTTGACTTGTTTTTTGCCCTTGTTTAAGACGACTCCCGCTCTTCCACGCTGAGGTAGTTCCGCCATCTTGCTCCCGGCCTTTTTTTTGTGAAGGAAAAAGTCCCCCTGCTTATTAATGACTCTTCGGTCTCTCCGTCAGTTGCCCTGTTTATCCCCTTCTCCCATCTTCGCCGCCAGTTTCTCTTCCGCTCATTGCAATCGTCGCGTGTTTTGGTTCTTTCATTCCCGTCGATCGCCGTGCGGCAGTGAGTCTTGACTCTGTCGACGTTGTTTTCTTTTAGTGCAAACTCGTTTCAGACTCCCCCCCCTTCCCTATGTCCTGCGCCATCCTTGACTTCCCTTATTCCGTGACGCGCAGTTTTTCTTCTTCCCTCCTCGTTACGCCGGCGGCGGTGGTTTTCCTTCCTCCCTTCGATGATCTTAAGGGCGCCGATGGTCATTTGGTTCCGGTGACAACTTTTTTCCTGCCTTTCCTGCGTTCTTGTTGTTTTGACCTTGGTTTGTGTTCTCCTTTTTCCCTGATCGTGTCGTCGTGGATGCACCAGGACACAGTGTCTTACGTTCGCGCTTTCACCTTTTTATAACCTTTGTTAGTGAGTTTCCACCTCTAGGGATGCCCTCGTACATACTTCTCGTTTCGTTGACGCATCGTACAGCACGTTCCGGAACTCCGCCCTGCTAGGACGCCGCCTTTTTTCTCTCTTTCCTCCTTTTTCCCATTCTGCCAAATCACGCTGTCCTTGGTTGTGCCTCAGTTGAAAAATTTAGGTTTTTTTCCTTGCCGCGCAGGCTACGTGACCACTGGCCTTGTGTGCCCTGGAGAGAGTCCAAGATTCCTCCGCGGTTAACCCCCAGCCGATTCTCTCCTGCCTTCGTCCGGGGGTTCTCAGAAATAGTTTTGGACACGTGTTTCTTGTTTCTCCCCCTCTTCAACCAGTATGGCCTGACCAGCTGGTTCTGACAGCTCAACAAAGTGTTACGGTAGTTATAGTGCTTTTTCGCTTTTGGTGTAATAAAGGTCTCTTTCGGTGGTCTTCTCGTCACTTTTGCTCGCTACGTAGGGACTCAGCAGATGGAAGAAGTATAAGCGGTAAGGACACCGCTATTGCAAGGGTTCTCTCCTTTGGGGATCCCCCTTCTCCCTTGTCTTTTTCGGCGAGATCGATGCCTTTCTAAGGTGTTGTGACTTGTCACCCGTTAACGTCGTGATGAAACTCCCGCACTTTCTTTTTATTTCCTTAGGCGCTTTTCCTTGGTGGTCCACATGCAAGAATTGGCCTGTTTCTCCCTGTAGACGGCGTGTTGGGGCGCTGAGTGGGTTGCGCAAGTGATCGCTAAAAAGTGAATTTTCTCTCCACCTGCCTCTCACAACCTTTTTTAGCACCTTCCTTTCCCCCACCATCGGAAACCTGCCTCCGTTTCCCTATTACTTGGCATTGCCATTCTTTCTCCCCCTTGTGTTTTTTAGTGAGGAGATGCCTTTAGCCCAGACCCTGGTCCCTTCTTTTACCTCCGGCGTTCATTTTGTGGTGGTCTTCTTCATGGAGATAAAGCTTTGTTCGCGCCTTCCCTCCATCCTTTTTATTTCCTTGGATCATTGTGTTTCCCCGAACAGTAAGAGACTCCCCCATTAAAGAGTACTTCAGTGAACGGTGCATTGAACATTAGTTCCCTGTGAGCCTATTCGGTCTTTTGGATAAGACCTTTCCTCAGCATCCCGATCGTCTCCCCTCCGCCGTGCATGTTCCTTTTTTTCCCCCTGTCCAAAATGTTTACCCTGGACAGTGAAGGCTTAAAAGTGTTTGCTCCAAGAAGACTACAAATGCGGCAAGGTGGATGCCGACAGGGGTCATTCCCTTGATTCTATCGACCCCTCCTTCTCCTTTTTTGCTTCCCCTTTCCTTCCTTTCCCCGGCTTTACCTGGATAGACCTACTTTCGAAGGTCGACGACTATTTACATACGCCAAGAAAAAATGAGGCCCCAGCTTAACCTCTCTCCTTCACGGGTGTTTTTTTGTTTTTCAGTACTAACCCTCTCTCTGTGTGGAAATCTGTCGTTCCCCTTTCGGACCCACGTTGTCCACAACGGTCTTGCATCCAAAACCAGTAACAGGCATTCTTCTTTGGCTTCTTTTGGTGTGGCTGAGGATCTCGCTCCAGGCCCTCTCTGTTTCTCCTTGCCTGCTCGTCCCTTCTCTACAGCGGTTTTCCTCCGTTATGTTACCAAAAATTCCTCTTTATTCCTTCTCTGGGCGACTGCTTGCCCTCCCTTCCTACAATGGAGGAATCCCTTCGTCGGAGTTCGACTTGAACTGGGGTGCATTTCCAGAATGCGGTCCTTCCTTCGTTCTATCACGACGTGCCTCCTCTTTTGGGTTTTGACCCCGCACGACCAGGTGCCGTTTCGTTCCCCCCCGGATAGCAATGTTTCCTAACCATTTGACGGTCGTATCATCACTTACCACTCCAATAAACAAATTCTCGGACCCACCCCCCCCCCCCTTCACAACGTTTTTTGCAAACTTAAAGTTACATCAGTCCCCTTTTTACCTGGACGGCAGTGTCCATCGGCCCACTGAGACTCTTTAGGACGGCAGGCCCCGATTGACCAAGCCTCCGTCGACTTTCTTCCGTATTTTGATCTTTCTTACGGCTGCCCTGGTCTGATGAGGGTAGAGACCTTGCTGGAGAAGGCGATCGGACACGTTGTGTCATAAAAGGAAACAACCAAACTGAGTAATAGTAGACGTACTTTCTCCATTTTGCTAGAGTCATCGTTCGTCTTCCCCACTACGAGTTACACGTCGGCATCACGGATGTACTTGACGCTTCTATGGAGTAACGGTTCTCTCATTTTCACACCCCCCCAGCCCCCCCCCCCCCCCCCCCCCCCCCCCCCCCCTCAACGCGTTTTCTTTCGTCACAGATTGGTAATGTTTTGCCGTCCCGGCCCCCTCTTCCTTTCGTTTGAGCTGAACTTTCTCATCGTTTTCCGGATCTTCGTGACCCGGATTTCAAACTGACAACCCACCCCCGTGACGCTCACCCCTTGTCCTTTTCCTTCCCCCCCTTTTGTGTTGTTCTTTTCACGTAAACTCGTGTTTTTTCTTCGTCTGATGGTTCGCGTTTCGCCGCCCTTTTACTTTGCCTCTCAAATCGCTTTCCGTCTCATGGCAGGAGTGCATTTTCCCCCTTTCGCGGTTTTTCGGCACGTCCCCGATAACCTTGATTCACCGTCTCCCCTTTTTTCTTCCTTTGCGCACTTCTCGAACTTTCACGCCGATATAATCCCGGTCAGCCTTTTTTTCGATCGTTTTTCCTACTGTGTAACCAGGTCGATCACTACGCTTTTGGGTGAAGTCCTTCTTTCGCGTTTCATTTTTTTCCCCGATGGACGGTAACCTGCTCAGGTGTTACGAGATGTACCCTCTCTTTTTCTTTTTTTTTTTTTCCGGCGTTACTGTCATTCCTGTCAAATATCCTAAGCGGCTTCAGCATGTTTCCTCAATCGTCCGTTTGCCTTTCCTCTGACCTTTCAGTCACCTTCTTGGATTCCTCTTGTAGGGAAGCGCGTTAATTCCGTCCATTTCACGCGGCTCGTCCGGCGAAGAGTGGACACCCATTCCATTAAGAAGATTTTGGCATTTCTTACTTCTTTTCCCCCAACTCAATCTGCCGTGAAGTCTCCCTTCCAGTGTACGGCCTTCCCTCCACTTTCCTTTCCACATCTTCAGCTTAAATCAGCCCATGTGGACGGTCACTTTAGACAGTTTTTTCTGTTCACTTTTACTTTTCAGAGAGGGTTTCCCTCTTCGTGCCGTCTCTTTTCTCTCTTCTCCGATTCCCCGGCCGGACCTCTTCCCTTTCCTCCCTTCAAGTGTTTTTTATGTTGTTTTTTTTGATAGAGATACCGTCGGGCCCTCCTCGGTATTTCCCAACCCTCTTCCTCGGTCCCCCCTCAGTCTTTGTCCCTTTCTTTCCTCTTTCTTTTTGCGCAAGCTTAAATCCCCAAAGTTGGGTCCCCCCCCCCTTCTGTAGGTAGCGATTAATCGTTGGCAGTGTTGTTTGGACAACGAACTGTTTGTGATGGAAAGTCCGTCCGAGGCATCTTTTTCCCTCTTTCGTGGGTTTTTTTTTTTAGTTTTTCTTGATCCCTTCTTCCGTCCTGGGTGCGCTCTCCTTCTCCTCCCAGATCCGCTTGCGCCTTCCTCGTGAAAGAGATGCCCCTCACGTTCTGTCGCCTGTCCGCTTTGCTGTCCCACTGTGAAATAATAACGTAACGGCCGGTTTAGCTTTTCCTTCCCCTCCCTCTGAAGTTTTTCCCTTTACCCTTGATGTGTACCCCTCCTTCTCCCTGTAAAGAGCGTACACTTTCTCACCTACCGTTTCCCTCGTGTTGCCATATCAGCTCGAACGAAGGAAACCACGTAGTTACTTCCTTGCATGTCGTTAAAAGAAGCCTCACCCCACGTTACTTTTTTTTTTGTTCTATTGCGGTTCTGGATTTTTCTCACCAGCGACATGGTCGCCATTTATCAATTTCTGTGTTGGCGTGCCGGCCACGCTTCCCGGTTGTTTGCCGAAGTTTTCCGAGGTTTCGCATTCTCCGCACCTCTGGTTATCCATGTTCTTCTCTCTTCCAGAGTTTTCCTCGTCCTTGTCACCACGCCCCCCACCCACAATTTTTTCGTCCCAGACTTAGGGTTGTCCATCCTTTGCGGGGTTTTTCCTTGTTTCCCGTTCCCCGAAATAAGTCCACCTCTTCTTCAAGCCTGTTCTACCTTCCTTTTTTTTCTTAAACCCTCCCTTCGGATATAGACGTTCGTGCTTCTCTCTTTTCCTTTTTCTTTTTTCCGTTCCCTCGACGCTCCTCCAGCTGATGTCTTGAAATGTCGGTGTGGTCTCAGTTCATAACGCGTCCTGAAGTGCATTTTACCGTTTCGTTACGTCGTCTTTTTTTTCTTTTCTTTCTTTTCCCCCCAGGGGGTCAGTTTTTCCCTTTCTGTTTCGCCTCTCTACCTCCGATGCATTGGTGACGGAAGTACTTCTTCTAGCTGATCGTGTCATAATAGTGGTTTGGGAAGGTTTTTCCCCTGCTTTTTCCTCTTTTTCTTTCCCTAGCTGCAGTTTCTTCGATGCCCCTGGACGAATGTGTCAAACTTTTTCTTCTGGTCATTTGATTTTTCTTCTTTGTTTGTTGCCTTTTTGTGGTGTAAGAAACATTTTGGATAGTGTCTCGTGGATGTGATCCCTGCGTCCAAAGGTTGATCCTTTTAGAGCCGTTTCATATCACCTGCTTTTTTTGCCCTTATTTTCCCCTAGTCGTTGTATCTTTTTTCCTCCTTACTCCTTTCGGACATACGTTCTGACGACGAGCGGGCATGTCCCTGACCCTCGGGTAGATTTCAGTCAATAAATTCTCCCTGATTGACCCTTTTCCCGCTTTGTTGTGTCCATCCTTCCCTCTGTCGTTTTTCCTTTTACGCATGAACCTTTTTATTTGATGAGAGCCTTCCGACCTCATCCCCGCCCCCCCAAGCCCCTATAGAGCTTGCCTTATTACTTTTTGGTTTGAGAAGAAATAGTGCTTTTTCAAAGTTGGTCGCGGCTGTGGTCTCCCCCATGATGCCTCCCCGCGTCTCTTTTACTTTTCTCCCCGTCCTCCCGGTCCTTCTTTCGTTGCCGTTTCCCAGAAAGGGAGATTGAGTATGGTCCCTTTTCCGTCTACTCTCCTATGTTTTCTCATGAAGTCCAATTGTATCATGACGGGTGTCCGAACCCCGTGCATATGTTGTCTGGTCGGTTAGTACCTCTCCTCATTTCCGTTTTTTTGCGTCCCGGGTCAAAAGGGTCACGTTGATTTTTTTTCCCCCGTGACCAGGCACGGCTGCTGGGATGACGTCTACTTATAGAGTTTTTTATCCCACAGCCTCTTCCTTTTTTTAGTCTGTGCAGGCGTGTTTTGTTGTGTTGTTCCTCTTTCCCCCGTTTATGTCCTGGAACCTGGATCCTGAGAACCTTTGATGTCGTGTCCCACCTGATCCTCCCACATCGTGCCCTTTAAGCTTCCAACCTAAGTCCCATCTGAAGCTTATTGAAACTCCTCCCTTGTTTTTGCCATATTCTTTTCCTAACTAACTTTGTTGTTTTGTTGATCTTATGGTCCCGTCAAACTTTCCTGCTGCTCTCCCTTCAGTTTCTGCTTTTTTTTTTTTCCTCACTTTTTTTTACCTTTGTGTTTTTCTCCGCAGTTTGCACGACACTCACCGGTAGCAGGTTCTACCTTGTACAAACCACGTTGAACCTATCCAACCGGTCTGCCCCTCTCCTTCTTTTTTTTCTTCCCTGACCCTTCTCTCTTTTTCGATCCCCCCCTCCGCCTTGTCATGTCCCCCTTTGCTCGTCTCAATTCACTGTGCCACGTGTAAAGAAAACGTCCTGATCCGGCAGCCTTCGACGACCCCGGACCCAGGATTCTTTCCTTCCACAAAGTTTCCTCGCCCTTGGCATGACGCCATCCCTGGCAGCAGATCGCCTCTCATCTCCGACGAAATCTCCGGATACAGCGGCCACCTTTTAGTTACTTTGTTTGTCGTGGTCAGGACTCCCTGCGGACGCGTGTTGTGAATAGGGTGATGAAAAATTGCGTTTCCACACTTGGGCCCCCCCCCCACGATTCGGCTACCGTCTCCCTGCCCAAAACTCGATACTCGGGTTTGTGGGGCTGGCTTTTCGGCGTCTTCTAACTTCAAGAATGGCCTGTGAGATGTGCCTTTCTCCATGACCGTCCCTACCCTTTTTTGGCCCCGTTCTTTGAAAAACCCCTTCCCCTTTTTTTATGTGTCCGGGCTGTGGCTTGACTTTGGGCACTCTTACACTCTGGCGTTTTCGTCCAGAGAGTCGTAGTTCCACTTGCTTTCTCTGCTTGTTTAGTCGGAACCGCGTCTCCCACTCGTAGGGCAGCTCTTTGAAGCATCCAAAGTTTGATGGTTGCCACTGTTGAGCCCCTTTCCAATTTTTGACTCCTAGACTCCCCCACGACCTTTCCTCCCCCTCACCCACTTCTTTCAACACCAAATGTTTCCCCCCCCCCACTTCCCCATCCCCCCTCATTACCAGGCATGTCCCCGTGGTCATTCTTAAATTTTGCCACTGTTTTGCCGCCGCTGTCCTAGTTCCCGCAGCCCGCGGCTTCCCTTCGACTCTTATTTTTCTACTCTTTTTGGAAAGTACTCCCGTTTCACCTTTTCACTGATGCGGTTTCTCTCGGCGACGGTGATTGAACAGGGCGTCACTACAACTGCACCCACAAACTGGAGTCTCCTTCAGAGATTCACTTTTTTTCCCCCAGACTAGATTTTTACTTCTTCCGACCGTATATTTAAGAGAGGCCATCACTTTGCCTTCCGTCGCTAGGGACCGGTCCCCACCCTTCCCTTCTGTCTCGGATGCCCTCAGAGGTCATAATAAATATTTTCCTTTTAATGGTCCCGGCATCTCCTGTCCCCAGGGAGCCTTCTACTTTTTTTTATCGTGTGCTTGGATGTCTTTTAGTCCCTGCTGAACCCTTTACCAACAACCCCCCCAGTGCTGATACAATATTGGTCTTAGTTGCTAACAAAACATTTGTGTGTTGTTGATGTTAGTCACGGTTGGCGTGTGTTTGCTGCGTGTTAAGAGAGGTCGCCTCCTGTCATGGCTAACACTTTCGTACATTGACATCTACTTCCACATTTCCCCCACTACACATTTATTTCGTTCAGGAACTCAACGAGAAACTGATCACAATCGACCAGTGTAGTTTTTCCCTCCCGTCTCGCAATTCACCCTTCCTACAAAGTACCTTTCCTCTCGAGTTTTTGTTTTTCTGCTCTTTTTTTGAAGAGTGCGGTCCCATGGATTCACTATTGTTTGCCGTTCCCCTGGTAGCGAGACCAAGACTTGTGCACCCCCCAGCTTTCATGTCTTAGGCTTTTACCCCGCTTTTCCCTCTACGTGCGTGACCGGCAAGAGGCTTGTTCAACCTCGCCTTCTAGGCCTGCTTTTTTTTTTTTCCCGGCACGTCTTAGTACGGGCCCTGAAGAAAATCTGGACGGATCCCTCTTCTTTCATACTCTTTCAAGGCTTCCCTTCTAGCTGATAGGAGCTTTCGTACTCCTTTCTTACCCAGGCCTCTCCAGTTTTTCTCTGAATGGCCAAAAAATCAACTTTCCCCTCTGCTTGTACCGGTTCCTTGCCTTGCATGTCCTTTTGAAGTTGAACAAAGGTCTTTGACTTCACCTAACCTGACCAGGGACTTTTTCGTCAGTTTTCGAGTGTCTCCCCCCCCCCCCCTGGTACTTTCTCGTGTGACTACTTTTCTGCCGCGCGGTTTTTTCCTACGCCAGCGAGAGCCGGTATTCCTTTTTCAATCTTCTCCCCCTGTTTTTTTTTTCTAGAGCTTTTTACGGCCCTGGTCCCTCTCTCCTTGCTTCCCATCTCCTTTTCGACTAATTCGTTCTTCGCGGAAGCTAAATTTTTTCCCACAACGCGCACTTTCTGACCCCCGTTGGTCCGCCCTTCTGTTTGCGTTTTTCCCTATTTTTTTTCATTTATGCCGTCTTCCCTTTTTTTCCCTCCGGCTCCCAGATTTTCCTTTTTTTGACAGAGTAGGAGTCTTTGCACTCTCATCCCTTTGGTCCGGCCCTCCGTCCTCGCCTAACTAGCGCAGTGAAGCTTGTGACCAGATATTCCTGATGGTGAGTATCCGTTTCCCCCCCCATACCTCCCCCCTTTGCTTTTACCTTTTTAAACGTTCACTCCGTCCTTTTTGCAGGCGTTAAGAACGCCTCTGAAGTTCGCGGTGCACCGGCTAACTTCAGAGTTCACTGCCTCTCGCAGCGTGAGGAAAAGTAGCCTTTATTCCCGGTTCAAAGCTTTTGCGCCCCCAGATACTTTGCAGCTCTAACTGAATTTGCACCACTCCTTTTGTGACTTTTTTTTTTTCTTTAAACGAACTCCCAACCCATGCTGGCCCGTGTCTGTCTCCTGCTTTCCCCAAGTTCGTCTTACTTTTCGTTTAAATGGTTAAGGTTACAATTTATCGTGTTAGTTTCTGCCCCCAGCTCCCTGTTGGTTCATCCGACTTGCCGCGTCGGTCTCGTTCTCTATGTTTTCTCCACCGGTGATAAAGTTCTTACCCATTCCTCCACCTTCGTGGACGTGACATCCCAACCCATTGTGTTCTTACCCCTCCGAAATTTTGTTCTCCTTGCGTTGGTGTTTTTTCCTTTACCTCCCTCTCCCTCATTCCGTCCCTCTCTGTTACCCCCTTTCATCAGTCTTCTTTTTTTTTTTACCCCATTCTGTATATAGTCCTTCTTTTCTCTTTATAGATTTTTCCTTTTCTTTTTGCGTCCCTCTACGCGAGTTCCCCTCCTTTATTCACGATAGTTGCCCCCCTTTTGTACCAGGTTTGGTATAGGTCTGAATCTTTCAGACGTGTTTTCCATTCTAGTTGCTATTTCGCTTTTTTTGGTGTTTTTGCCCTCGTGCCAGATTATCAGTTTAGAATAGACCCTCCTGTATTCCCCTTTTTTTTCGTACCTTGAAGCTCTCTTTTCTTCACTCCTATTTTCGCTGTTCTTTTCCTGGTTAATTGAAGAAGTTGATTCTCCCTTTCCTCTTTGCCCTTTCAGACGTTGTACACTTTTCTTCTTTAACTTTATTTTCTTTCCTTTGTTGATTTTTTCCGGAAGTTTTTCTGTGTATAGTGTCTTTAGTGGATGAATTCGTTTCCCCCCGTTTTCTTCCATTTGGATTTTCAGACGGACCACTTTGTCTTTTCTTTTTTTCAGCGAGATGCAATACTTATTTTATACATGTTCAGCCGCGACTCTTTCTGCAGAAAGTTACTCCTGACCTCGTTTTTTTTTTTCGCCCACGCGTGTATTTCCTTGCTGCAGCGATCCCCCTATATTTGTAAAGTTTTTGTTGTCCAGTCCCCCCTCTTCCACTCTGTCTTTCGTCTCAGTCCTTCCCTTCTCCTTCCTGACTTTCTATCTGCTCCTGTCATCATAAAGCCCCAAACACCCAGTTTTATTCGGTCTCCTTGTTTTTTTTTCCTACATTGGAACCAACGTTGTTAATCGTTTTTCCGACCCTATTCACCCCCTCTTCTCTTCGTATCCCCTGGTCCTCCACAAAGTGTCCTTGCTTTTCATAGCTTTCGCCGGCTTCCATAAGGAGTCTTCTCTTATTTCTTCTCGCGACCTTCGATACATTTCCTCCCCTTCTTTTCAGTTTTCTTTTTTTAAGTGACCTGTCGTAATCCGTTTATGTTTTCTAGCTCTTTAATGAACATTCCTCGTGTGATTTTACCGTTTACGTTTTTCCCTGTTCTCTCGCCCTTTCTTCCTCCACGTGCCGTGGTATTTCTCATAGGAGTCTCGATTTTCTATCACCTGCAGCCGGCATTGTTGTTACTATTTCTCCACTGGAAGTTGGTTTCGCACTGTTTCAGTGTTTTTGAACGTTCTCCTTTTCCCCATTTTTATTTTCTCGACCACCTTTCTACTCGGGTACCTTTTCATCCGTAACCGCAGGAGGAACTGCCTCCGGTATTTCATTTCAATGATTCTCCCCCCATTCAAACTTAATCCCTAAGTGTTTTTGTTATGGAGCTCTTTCTCCCACCTTTTTGAAGCTAGACCTTTTCTTCCTTTTATTTTTTCTGCACGGTGCTACTCTTTGCTATCGCAATGTCCACTCCCTTTCTCGGCTCAAGTTCCAGGACACCTTTGGCCCGAGCAAAAAAATTGGTCGTACCTCTCCACCCAGGTCCGGGTTTTTTTTCCTACACCCTGTCGTCCGCGCCTCTTTCTCCACCTCCTCTTTCCTTTTTTCCCTGGGGCAGAGGTCTTTTTTCCTTACCGTTTCTTACCACCAAGGTCATCAAAAGGCGGCTGCTTTTCTACTCTTCTCGACCCCTACCATTTATCATGTCCCTTCCACCCCTGGTTTTAACTACCCCTTTTGTTCCCTTTTGGATATCACCCCGTCTAGGTCCGGAAGTCATTTCCCCCTACTCCATTATTACCAGCTCACACGTATAAACTGCCAAGGTTTGGCTCACTGTTCAGGACTTCAGCGACTCGTTTGGACATTGTTCTTTCCACACAATAATCCTTGAACCGTGTCCACCACGATTTTTACACCCTTACACCTTCTCCTATCTTTTTTTTTGGGGATTTAGGGGGACAACTTCCCTCCCCGGCCAAGGAATGAAGGCGTCTTGCTGCTCTGGTGCACGACTTTCTGGTGTCACATTTTCTTTCAATGCTTCTTGAGGTTCTCTTGCTACTGTCTGCCGAATCCACCTCTTTTCTTCCAGGCCGCTTTGATTCCTCCTTAGAGGAAAGTGATTCCTTTTGCTTCCGTTGAGTTTTTTTTTTTCACCACTCCCACTAAGAGGGACTCTAGATTTTGGACCCCATCCTCCCACGTTTTCCTTTTTCGCAACGGCTTCTCCTTATCAACTTGTTGAATTCTGCTCCTCCTGAATCTCACCAAGATACATACAACCTTCTTTCTTACACCCCACCCAATTTAACCACCACCACGTAACACATCCCTTTCACAAGTAGCCAGTGCACTTCTTCCACCCATTGTCCATCTTCCTTGCTCTTTAATAGAGGCATTCATGCCATCTGGTCCCTCCTCCCTTCTCCTCCTTTTTCTCACGTACCTCTCTTGGTTTCTCTTTCGCTCCCTTTCCGAGATATTGACACGGTTTCACCCCTCCCCAAAACTTCGACCTCGAAGATAAAGTTTCCCCCCGGAATGTCCCTTCTCTTTCATGACCTGAGAAAACCTGACATTTCCTAGTCTGGACGGTCTGCGTCGACTTTCCTTGTCCCCCCCCCTCCTCCAAAGTGACCCCCACGTTTATCTCCCATCATCCTTTCTATCCCTCCCTTCAATTTTTACGGAAACTCCGAACAGTCTTTCCTTTAGCCCGTTAGATTCACTTACCCCTCTCTTTTTTTCTTATCCTTTTATATTCTGAACTTTTCCCAACCCCCCCACTTTCTAGAAAAATAGTGTCTTAGTTGTGCCTACCCCAATGTTTTTGGTGGATGTTAATTTACCATGTTTTTCTCTTGTACTATGTTTTCACTCAGAGGTTCTCAGCTGCACTTTTAGACCCCCCCGTTTCTTTCCCCTCTTATTTTCTGTGTCACCCACTTTGCTGTGGCATGACCTACAACTACACAGTGATACCCAAAGGTCAGTTCTCTTTTAGACATTTCTCTATGTCACGCCGCTCCCCCTAGGCACCGAATGTTTTTTCTTTTTCCTACTGTTTTTTCCCTGGCTCACTACTTGGTGCAAGTCGGGAGAGTATTCCCTCTGTTCAAACTCTTTAAGTTCCATTGAGAAGTGTCAGCTCTTTTCCTTCGACTTTTCTTCAGTTACTGTTTCCCCCTCTCTGGTCGAGTCAAGAATGACTGAACCAGGACTTCGTGACTTCGTTTTCACCTGCATCAATTCTTATGTCTACTAGAGTAGTTTCCTCGAGTTTCCCTTATACATTAGTCCACTCTTATATTCGCGTACCTTAGTTTTTCTTGTTTTCCGGCCTTCATAGAAGTTTCTCTATGCCTGTTCCACCACTTCCAATCTGATCCTCGGCTTCACAACCCAACCCCACTGAGAGAAAGTAAGGCTTTCCGCCCACATGTTCAATTTATATCTTACATCTTTCATAAACTTTGAAATTTCACTTTTCTACATTTTCTCTTTTGGCCACCTATGTCCTCTGTTTTTGAAACTTATTCTTGCGATTCCTTTTCCTTTGAAAGTATGATTTGGTCTTAATGTCCCCTCCCTCCCTTTGTTTTGTCTTCTTTCTTACTTTTTGGAGCTCAGTTCTCTCCCTATTAATAGGAAGTCTTCTTCACCCCGCGATTCCGTGTTCCCTTTATTGGCCATTCCAAGCGTTGTTTTAACTTTCTCACAAGTTGAACCGTCTTGTTCCCCTGGTCGCGTTTCATTAAGCTTGTCGGCCACTTTCGGCAGTTCCTTTTCGCCTGCCGCGTCTCTTTATTGGACCCTCCTTTTCTTTCCCTATGCCACTTGATGAAGGCAATGTTGGTCCTTCGTCGACGTTCTGCCGATCGCTGCAGTCATTTTTTTTCCCCCTCCTTTTCTACGTCAGCGGTAGTGTCAATCCTTTCGCCTTTCCCGTTAACGTCCCTCCTTCCGTTGAGGGAGTGACGAAAGCCCTCTGAAGCTGATTCTACTTCACTGACCGGTCTGTAGAGGTCCAATCCGCGGAACAGTCCTCCCCATTTCCTTCCTCTTTGGTTCGCTCGTTGCCTTTTTCACCTCCTTACCCTTTCTTCCTATTTTTCCCTTCGGTACACTGACACGACCCATTCTTTGTTTCGTGTCTCCGGCCTTTTTCCTCGTCCCTTAATAAAAGCCCTTGTTTTAGACATTGATTTCAAAGGTGCTGTCTTCCGCCACCCTCTCCCTTTTTTTTGCCGAGAAGATGTTCAGAAGGTACACGCTTTGCATTCCTTCGGCGTCCCGCATATTGACATCCTCTACTCCCTGACGTCCGTGAAATCCCCCAACCCATTTGTAGCAACTCGACACAGTTTTCTTTCTCCTGTTTTGTTTTGTCTTTCAGTCTGATTTCCCGTCGGTTCATTTTTCCCCTCCAGAAACTTGGGACTTCAGCGTTGGTTCGTTCCGTTAAACAATCCTTTTTAATAGAAGAGGATGGGAGATCCTGCTTTGTTTTTTTTTTTTTTTACCATGTATTTCCTTTCCTTTTGCCTTTCCGTTTATTCCGTCGAGTTACATTCGTCGGTGTTGTTCTCTTTCAGTAAACCAGAGATCGACTTGCTTTTACGTATCGTAGCATCTAGAGGTTTTGGTTTGTCTTTTTATGAAAGACGTCAATATCTTCCGTATTTTTCACCTCGCTTCCTTTTTTTTCCCACGTGTAGCGAATCTAGTAGTACTAAGCTTAGCCTGCTCGGTGTGCTTTCTGCCTACGACTCTTTGCCTTTTAGGAAGATGACCCTGAAGCCCGGTGGACACGGTTGTCTTCTGGATAGTGATTCTCTTTTTGGTTTCCTTTTTTTTTGGCCAGAAGTGCTTCTTTTTTTTTCTTCGTGTCCAGTTGCGTCCACCCGGTCATAACCTGGTAGAGACCCCCTTTTTGTCGCCCCCTGATCACGTTGTCGTTTTCTTGTTCCCCCATCGAGTCCCTTGTTTGGTTATCAGGTTGAAGTCCACCATGATCTCAATTATGCCCTTCACGTAGGAGCTCTCCCTCGTGAGCTTCCCCAGTTTCTATGGCTCAAGTAGTCCATCTGCCCCTCACTTTTTGCACTGGTTTTCCCTCAAGAGTTTGCCCTCTGTCGGTAGTGTCCGATCCTCCCCTTTTAAGTTTGCTTGGTCCTTTTGATCTCAAGTTAAAGCCTTCCTCCCACACCCAGGCAGTCTAGAGCTTAAGGTCTCTGTTTTTTTTCCCTTTTTTCCCTTGTTCCTCGGCTTTTCTTTCACCCCACCACTCTCTCTGAAGTCTTTGAACTGCCGCCCACACCTTGTCTTTCGTTCTCTTTTTTTCCTGTGCGTTCCAAGGGAGATGTAGTATTGTACTTTCTTCTCAATTCCTTTTTATGTCCAGATAAAGATTTCCTCACTTATGTCGAATTTACTTGGTTTCCTCCCCCTTGCTCCTGTCTTGGGGGTTGGGGTTACTTCAGTAGACTATCCTCTCCTCCGTTGTGTGACACTTTTCAATGTTGCCTATCCTTTCTTCCCCACGTTTCCTCCCTTTGCTGGGCTTTTCAGCATTGACCGAGCGACTGGTCTGCTACCCACAGCACTAGTCTGTGTTTTTTCGGTAGCTTCCGTGTTTTGCGCTGATTTTTTTCCTTTTGATCCAGGCTCCCTCTTTTTCCTTTCACGTGAAAACATAGGGGCTCCCTGTGAGCCTCCGCGTTACCCTTCCGCTTTTTCTTGTAAGTTGAACCTTTAGGGGACCACTACTTGTTCCCCCAATAATACGTTTTGTTTTGTTTTTCTTTCATCACAAGGTCACTTTTCCCCCTCCCTGCTCTTTCATGCGTTTTTTGACGTCTTCACGGTCTCCCGATTTTTTCGAGCATTTGTCCTAACTCTCATTCTACCGTTCAAATGGAACAAAATTTTCACCTCGACCCCACCCCCACTGAAGGATTAAATGCCCTCCCCAACCTCCTTTTTTTTTTTTGTTATCTAGTTTTTTTTCCCTTTGAATCCCCAGAAGAAGCTGAAGGTGACCGGCTTACGAGTTATACCCTTCCCCGGTTACAAGGTCACGCCCACCCGGTCATTACCGATGATTAATAGATATAGTCCCTGACATGATTACTTTGTTTTCCCCAAAAGGTTTCCTACCAACGGTCCAATCTTTTCCTACTAGGCTATGTTCTAAGCATTACCATCCTCAAGTCCCTTACTTGCCTTTCCCCCATCAACACTCTTCAGGTAGTACAAACCGTTGTTTTTGCATTGCCCAGCGACGGTGTTAATCGAGGTCTTCCCGCAGCTTACCACTTATTTCCCACACTCGATTGCGGCCCCACAAAGTAAGTATTCCTTCTTCTCTATTTTGATTTTGTTTTTCTGCTTATTCGTAGAGCACCCCCCCACACCCCAAGGCCCTTTTTTCCTTTTCCTTAGCTTGACCGGACATACAGCCACTGTTGTAACGCTTTGTTTGCTGTACCACACTTTACCTGCCGTTATTGTGGTTGTGGGGCGACGTCGTCCTATTCAACCTCTTTTCTTTTCTTAGAGGTCGGATGTTTTACTAACTTTCCAAACATTTTCTTTACTATATCTCGTTCGGCCTCCCCACCCTCCCTGATTTCTTCCTTTTCAAGCACAAAGAAAAGTTTTATTGTCCCCATCCAACGGCTCGAACTGTCTCAACATGTTTCCCTTCCTCACGAAGAAAAGCTTCCCCTGTCACAAAACTCCCTTCCCCCCAACATTCACCAAACCCTTCCCATGCCACATTCCCTTTTCCCTAGGCCGACCTTGTACAATTCGGTTTCCAGTTTCCCATCTTTGCCCGACCTGTGCGATCATTTCTTTCCGGCAGGAAAAAGCGTGAACGCCTCCCCTGAGCATTGATTGAAGATAATGAGCTCCCGTTACTCCGGCACTTATTTCCTAGCTTTTCCTTCCGGAGGCTCTTTGTGAAACAACGTTTTCCCTTTTTGCATCCCCTCCCACCCCCGTCATCTCCCTCCTCGAAATTTCACCTTCCCCCGACTTAGCCCTCCTTACCGTTTCCCCCCGCGTCTTTTCTATTTCCACCTGATCTTAACTCACTTTTTACGTGGCGCTTTCTCCTTTAAGGGTACCCAATCTCAAAGTCACGCTGGATCTTAAAAGATACCGTATATTTATTATCTTTTTTCCCTTTTCTTTTCCACAGGTCACTCCCCCCCGTCCGTGGTGGTCTCCTGCCTTTAGAACCGTTTTCTTGTGGTTTTACGGGATTGGTGAGTGTTTTTTCCCATCCCCCCAAACCCCAATTGTTTAGGAAAACTCGGGTCTTCTTACTCCCCCCCCAATTTTTTTTGGGTTTTGTTCTTCACTGGTGGAAGTGAGATTGTATGTACTCTTTTTCGCCGCCGGCATTTTTCTTAACCTCGTCTACCTTTGACAGAGGAACCAGGTTTGACGACACCGTTAAGATGTGTTGATTTTCACGTACAACCTCTTTTCTCCCCATGCTCCCAGTTTCTCGGTGTGCTTTTTGCAGGTCCTCGAACGTCCTGCAAGATTTCTACACGTAAAAGGTCTCCGTGGTTTTCGCGTTCCTCATTCGTAAGCTTCCTTACTTTTCCTTCTTAGAGATTTCAACAGGATATTTTGCACCCGATTCTTACCGGCACTGTTTTCATGCCTTGTTTAATGATGTCCCTCGCACTGCGTGTCCGGACAGTTACGTTTTCCTCTCCCTCTTCGGCCTGTCTTCTCTTTTCCGTGAAGTTAGTAATTCCTTCAGCACCGCTGTGTCACCTCTAGTGGGCATCTTTGGCCTTCACTTTGACCCCGACCTTTCTCGATCGGAGAGGGACGTTAGGTCGCCCACCCTTTATCTAGTTCCTTTCCTTCCCTTTGGCCCCAACAGCAATCTGTCAGGCAGGAAGTGTGGTCATGGTCCGTGACAGAACCACTTTCCGTTTCCCTTGCTTTTTGCCCCCTACTCCTGAACTGCCCACTTTGCAACCTTCCCTCATGTTTAGAGTTGCTTTCCCCCATGTTTCCTCTTTTTTTTGTGACCGAATTCCTTTTCCCCTCTTTTTTTTCTTTCCGGAAGCGTTTAAACGGAATGTCAC
>Ga0179593_1512665_pt1 | contig 20593 bp, 32 predicted proteins | sample CZODoug2_1_08_16_FD_185931 | JGI IMG/M metagenome (GOLD analysis project Ga0179593, IMG submission 185931) | Vadose zone soil fungal communities from Angelo Coast Range Reserve, California, USA - CZODoug2_1_08_16fungal (PacBio error correction) | ecosystem: Environmental > Terrestrial > Soil >... | reverse complement strand
GGTCACGAATTTTAGAAAAGAAAACACCTTTTTTTTCTGTTCCCCCACTCAGAAAGCTCCCTTCACTTCCCCTCTTTCCCCCCTTCCCCGAATCCCTCCTCCTTCCTCTCCCTCAAGACCCCTTTATAGTCGCCAAAATCATGGAGGGAACATTGTAAATCAGGTCGTATCCCCTCACCCTGTCAAAAGAAACATCCCACAGTTCTTTTCCCCCCCTCCCCTTCGTCCCCTTCATCGAACCCCGTTCCCGTTACGATAGCGGGTGATCGTTGATGATTTCAACCTTTTTTTCTCTAGACCCCCCTTCCCTCATTTGACTTAGTTCGTCACAAAATCCTTTTTTTTGTTCCCTTCTGTCTGTGCTCCCCCACACCCCCCCGTCCGCGGTCCATAATGAGACACCTTCTGCGTTCTCCGAGGTTTTTTCACTTCAGTGATTGCAGCCTCTGATTGTGAATTGGTTCTTTTCCACGGTTCCCCTCCTACCGAATCAGAGCATCGCGATTCAGGTATTCCGCCCTCTCTTAGGCCTTTTTCGATGCTGTACCGCGCCGCTGAATCAATTTTTTTTCCTTCTGATCCCCATCCTTCTTGTCTTATCTTTACCCTTGTTGTGGAATACATTGATTCGTTCTCCTTCGCCTCTTTTCATTCGCCCGTTATAGAAGGTTTCCCACCTTATCCTGTTAAAGTTCCTCTCCCCCTATCCTTATATTTCCTCTTGCCCACCCATCTCGCCTTTACCACCCTTCTCCCCCCTTTAGGACCAGCTCTCTATCCTCAAGTCGCTGAGCGGAGTCTCCGCTCCTTCTTTTGGGAGCGATTTTTCTCTCCCCCCACTTTCGCTTTCTTCTTTCTCCCTTAGCCCCCCTCTTCACCTGAGCCCCGCTTTCCTGTCCATCTTTCTTTGGTTGTATTCCTCTCTCAGGAGTTGAGTTAGTTCTCCTCCATTTACAACACCCCCTTCCCTCGTCTCAACCGTCGAAAGATCAGCACCTCCCACCCCAAATACACGTTGATCCCCCCCCAAGTTCCTCCTATCTTTCCCCCTGTGGGCCAGACCTTCGGATCTGGATGGCTTGAGAGAGACAAGCGTTTATTCCTCCCCCCTTTTTCGGCCCCGTCTGAAACCCGGAATGGGTTTCCCTAAATTAAGAGCTGCCTTTGTTGATGGTTCCTCTTTTTCCCTTTACTCCCAGTACCCCCAATTTTCTTCCCGAAGCACAAATTCTACGAGTCCCTTGACCCTTTCCCCCGTCTTTTGTTACCTCACTCTAGAGATTTCGTAAAAAGTTTTTCCATGTCGGATATGTCGTCCCTCCTGCTTCAACTGGTCTGCATTTCAAGCTCTAGAGCCCACCCACCCCCTTTGAAAGCCCGAATTTCTGCAACGCGATTATGATCCTTACTTTTTCTCCATATTCCCTATGCCACTTATAATTCTGGTTGTGCCTCCTAGTCGTGTAGCGTTGACCTATTTTACACTTGGCTCCTTATTATTATGTTTCGCCGTTTTCCCGTTCCGATGAAGGTTTTTTCATTTTCTGGCCTTCCCCAGGCTTCCGAGCAGTAGCGAAAACTCAAAAACCAGTCTCCCCTTCAAATGTTTTCCACCGCCCCCCCTTCTACCCTCCCTTCTCTTAGACCTTTCCCACACAGACCGTCTAGGTGCAAGGGCATCTCCTTACTCTCCCTTCCGTAGTTCATAGCAGTGATCAGTTAAGATGCGTTTTCGGACAATTTTCCGACCAGACCATCCCCCACCATTTCCTCAGTCGCTGCTTTAATGTCCCTGCCCTTAGGAGTTCATTTTTCTGCCCGAAGGGCGAAGCCGGGCATTAGAGTTTTCCTAGCCACCACCTTCCAAGTCTTTTCTTTCTCTCTTGGCCTCGCCTTTCCCCTTTTGAACCTGCAGGAGGACAGAACTTTCTTTGTTTTTTTCCGTACTGCACGCGAGTCGACTGGCTTGTCGATGTTCCTTCGAGCGCTCCCACCTCCACGCCCTCTTTTTTCATACCCCCTACGGCCACGGCGCTTCCCTTACCCCGCCAGCGTAGAAAGAAGAATTCCTTTTTTCACCTGATTTAATCCAATCAAGTCTCGCTTCTTTCTCCTACAGTCCCCTACCTTTCCTTACTGTAAAATCCCACACAAAGGAAACTCTTCCGCTCATCTTAACCTTAAGCCTTGCGTTTGGAAAGTCCCCCTGTCTCCCCCCTCTTTGCTTTCCCACAATTTCCCCCGGTCCCGGTGGAGAGTTCCCCACGCTTTGCTTCATCCCCCCCACCTATTTACCTTGCAACTTTTTTTTTTTCCCAAATCCGTTCTGCCACAACTAGTGCTTGTCCCTTGACTGCAAGGACGAAACTCCTACCCTCTGTCTTCGTGTTCTAGCCCCGTCTTTGTAAGCAGATGAACCACGTAGGGTGCCCAGAAATCGTCCGTTTTCCTCCCTCATGTGATCTGGTGTAGGGGAAACGTTGCCCTCTTCGCCCCCCCCCAAGATCTAACAGACGGCCGTCCCAGACTTCCCCCACCTACACCCCGACTTTGAATCAGTGACTCCTCAATGTGTTGCATTGGAACTTTTGGTTGTCTGCTTCCACAGAATGCCGCTGCCACCTCCTGTCCCTTTACAGATGCTTGAATCACAAATTCCTCTCCTCTGAAGGCAGGAGTCCCTTCCACTCTAGCCACCTTTTATAAACGTTGTAGGTTAATTGGATTCCTTTTTGGGTTGAAAAGTTCCTTCCGATTTTTCTTGGCTTTCTCCCCCGCTTTTTTTTGATTTGCCACCTCCCTGATTTTCCAGAAGCAATTTCCTCCCCGCTGTTTCTGCTTTTGATGACCCCGGCCCAAAGGCCCTCCTATTGGATTCACGTTTTCTGGTGGTTTTCCCTTTTTTACAAGTGCTTGGCGGAATCTTCGTTGACCTTTTTCCCCTTGATTCCCGCATCCCAGTCACGGCGGCCTTCGACTCCTTTGTCTCCCTTCAATTCATTTCTTCCCACCTTCCCTTTTCCTCGTGAGGCATTTTCCCTTCGTTGAACTAAGACGTCGCTTCAACCCCTTTTTTTTCCCCTGACGGACGGAGTTTTTTTTGGAGGACCCAACAAAAAGTACCCTTCCAGTCTTTCGTTCTCTTTGTCCTTCTCCGGTTTTCCTCTTTTTCGGTCTACCTATCTTTACCTCAAGTTGTTGTTGTTTCTTCAAGAAAAATTGTAAAAGTATCCGTTCCCCCCCTTTTCCCCCCTTTTGAGTTTCTTGTCTCCCCAACCCCCCAGTAGGGGACTCTTTTCGCCCCTCGAGACTTCCCGGGTCCCAGAGCACAATTGCATAAGATTCCCACTATATTGGAAGGTTCATATTTTCTCCCTCGCTTGTTAGTCCCCCGCCGGTTGAATGTCCGCGCCCGTGAAAATATTTTAGTCGTACGACCCTCCGTTCCCTACCCTTTTTGCCTTTCGAATCCCCCTTACAACCGTCGACCGAATCCATAAGGTTCCTCCCTGTCCCAGTCTCCAGAAGCCAGAGTTGTAGGGACTTGCTTATGTCAACTCTTTAGTTTCCCTCCCCTCCCCCCCCCTCGTGTTTCTTCCCCAATTAAGTTTCTGGTTCACCACGCGAGGAAAATGACTCTATGATGACCCTGCGTTCGTGAGTGAGGGTCTGCTCCTGTTTCTTTTTTTGACCCCTTCATTCTTTTCCCTGTGCCACCCCTCTCCTGTCATTTGCATCGATCTGTCCCCTTTCCAGTGGTCGGTGAATTCTGGTGTTTTCTTTTGAAAAAAAAACCCCCCCCCCCCCGATCCACATTGACCCCCATTCTGCGTTAACTGCTCCCCACTCCCCTGTGGTAGGTTTTTCACGTTCCCTTTTTTTTGACCTTCCCTGGCTTTTTTGGTTGGCGCAAGGGAGAGCGTCCGCCAATAACCACCTAGTAGAACTCGTACGAAAGGCTTTGCATCGCTTCAGGTCCAAAAAGCAGGTATTTTAGAGCTGTCCCCCTGAGGCGGCTTCCTCAGTTTATTAGTTTTCTTTTCCGTTAGTTTTACCCTTCCTCCCCACACGAGTTTTTTCTTCAACGATTTGCGTATTTTTACCCTGGTGAATTCCCCATACCTTCCCCCTTTTTATTATGTTTTCACACGTTTCTTTTCAAAGTGTCAGCAGACTCGACTTTCTATTCCCACCCAAAAATTACATCTCGAGTAAAATCTTCCTTGCCGTCCTTCCTTTTGCGATTTTTTATCTTTTTTATACGCTAATCTTTGGACGGAACTCTTACGAGATTACTTGATTCCTTTCTCCCCTCCTCCCCTTTATTTAACTTTCTTTTTCGGAAGATCTTTTGAGCAGTTCCTGTTTCTTTTGGTTTTCTTTTCGCGTTGCGTCTGCCTGACGCCTATACCCCTTCCCAGGCTGTAAACCCTTCGCAAGACTCAGCCAAACCCTCCCCGTTCTAGATATTTAAGCGACCCTCGAGACGCATCCCCCCCCAAGTTCCGTCCTCTATGTGTCCGTTTCATCGGCCCCTTTTCCTGAGCTCCCAGTAGGCGGCAAGACAGTGCGAACGCCCTCGGGCAGCTTCTTCTGTTTGGGAGTATTTAATTTCTCTTAAGAAGGGAAACCCCCCCCATTCCCCCCCAAACCTTCGTTTTACATCTCGCTTTCCATGGACGAGGTTTTGTAAACTCTTCACACAAATTAGTCAATGGAGGACTCGTAGAATTCCGCGTTTTTCTCAGACCCCATTTTGTCCTCCCTCCTTTCGCCAACCCTTAAAAGACGAACTTCGGCACCGTAGATTCTGAATCATTGAGTAGGTAATTTTTTTCATTTGATTCCCTTATTTTAATTCCCTCCCCCTCCTTTTTGGTTTCTCTTCTTTTGGCAATATTCTGCTCAAGATCTTCTTTTGCCGAGAATCGACGCTGTTCGCTCTTTCCTTTGCGCCTTCTTTCCCGGACATTTTTCTGTCTCCTCCGGTCCGTCGCCCGGCCTTTTCCCGACCCTGTGAGGCGAACTTTATCTAGAGTTCCCCCTTTTTTGTTTCCCAAATTCTAAACGGTAGTATTTGGTTTACGTCCGCTGAAGGGGTAATTTCCCTTTGCAGAGGCCCCCCTTCCACCCTCCGCGTTCTTTTTCCCGTCTTCCTTTGGCTGTTGACAGTGAAAGTTCCTTTCCGAAACTTTGAGTCTCCCGGGCAAGATGCGTCTTCTCTAAAAAATACTGCTCCCTCCACTTTGTTTCTTTTCGGGCCCCCGGTTTTCCTGGATTTTTTTTTGCGAGTTTGCGCCAGGCTTTCAATTCCTGGCCTTTTTTTATTGCTCTTCGCCCGAAGAAAATAGAAGCAATCCCCCCACCCCTCACGCCCCCCCCCCCGCGTCCCTTCCTCGCTGACTGAAGCTTTTCCACTGATTGGACTGAAATAGAAAGGAATATTCTTCTTTTCTCTCAAAATTCTGCAAATCTGTAGCAAAACTTCCCTTTTCTCCGTCCCCCCCTTACTTCTTCACCTGCTTGACCCTTCTCCTCCCCGGTCCCCAGCCAAACAATATCCTCGGAGCGGTCTAACCCATTTTCACTTCTTTTTGAGACGGTGGGCTATCCCTTACTCCTTTACTTTCAATCCCGTTGGGCCCACCCGTGTTAAATTCCCGTTGAAGCACTCAATGCGTCCTTCACCTCATTTTCGTCGCGCTCGTACCCCAGCGGAGGAAACTCGGCTTTTTCATTTTTTCGCGGCTTCCGCACTCGTGATGCTGCTATATCTTTTGTTGGAGGATTGCCCCTTGCGCTCCGTTTTTCCACCAATTACAGACGACTTCAATCTCCCTCCCCCGGATACAACAGACTATTCGGTCCAGCCATGGACCTTTTCTCCCTTAGCTTCCCCCGTTTTTTTTTGGTTTTCTACCACAGAATGACGGCAAGAAATATTCTCATTCTCTTTGTCCCTTTCTATGCACTTTTGGGAGATGGAAGGAAATTCTCCTTTTCCTCCATCCTTTTCCCCTCTTTTCTCTCGTCCCCGAAGGTTCAGCATTCCTTTCTTCCTTCTCTGTGGCCCGGATGTTGGGATTGAGACCATTTTTGCGCAGGTGTTTTTTTTCTCCGTCCCGCTTTTATCCCTGTCCCTCCCTTCGCTGGCGACGGCGGTGGATTCGGCCTTTTTTTGCAGGAGATTCTTCGTCGGCTGTAAAATCCTTCCTGTTCAGATTTTTATACTTCTTGTGCTTTTCGTCTGTGATTTCCACTTTGCCCTGCAGAGTACTTCCGCTCATTTCACGCTCGTGACGACAGCGCGCGTGAGTTCTTCGACCCTTTCCATGCCACTTTGACCAAGTTCCACTGGCTAGATTCCCTCCCACACACCCGATTCTTTCACAAGGATTTACTCCCTTTTCGCCCCAGTCACCCCCTTGTTGTAGCGCCCAAACCAACATCCAGTCATGTAAAGAACCCGCCATACTTCAGTCTTTATGAATCGGTTTCTATTCCCTCACTATTTCTCCCTGTTCCTTTCGTTCCCCCTTCCTTCTAGTTTCCAGGTACTTCCACTCTTTCTCTTCCTTCCTCTCAACTTCCCCCCTCTCGTCTTTCTCTTTATCCTCCCGGCCCTACTTACCGATAGCGGACAAGTAGACCTACTTCTTCCTATTCTCCTCTCTCCGACAACTCTCCCTCCTTCACTCTAGCTTCACCGTTTCCTCCTTATTATGACCCCAACCCCCAATAACCTCCTTTCCCCCCCCCCCGTTCATCGGGCACCTCTTTGGAGCAACACCAGTTGGGCTTATAAGTCTGATTCAGCAAGTTTGCACTTTTCCTTCCAACTATTTGTATTCTCCGTCACGACCGGATATTGTCGCTGAACCACCTTGATGTTTCCGGCGGAATGATGAGTAATTTCCCCCCCATCATCCAATTTTCGCCTTTTCCACCTCTTCACTCCTAGGCCCGCCCCCTAAAGCCACAACTTCATTCTTGTAAAATCTTTATACTCCTCCCGGCTTTTTCCCATGCTAAGTCCCCCCCAACGGTTTCTTTAATCCACCCTTACCGCAGGTCCCCCTCATTCCCATCCCCCTTTCACATCCCTCCCCCCCCTCTGACATTCCCCTTCCACATCCATGCTCGCTCCTCACCTTTTCCTCATTCCACCAAGCCTTTCGTGTTATCAAATCACTCCCCACATCCTCTTCCCTTTTTCTGTGATGTTAAACACATGGATCCATCTTCCCTATTTTTCTGAAAAGCCCGTCCCCTTACCTCGCCTCTATCTTTTCGATCGTCCACCTTCGCTCCGTACGACTTACCTCTTTTGACAAGTCGCCACTCCGACGTCAATTTTCCTTTGCATTCTTTTTTCCCCTCTCCATCCGGGTAGCCTGCGAATGTGTAAAAAACCCCCCCCCCCCCCCCCTCACCCCCCACATTTTCCTATTTTCACCCCTCTACATCCCTCTCCTATGCTCAAAAACATTTTTCCCTTTTCCCATCCCTCGGTGGTATCCGTACAAGTGCCTCTATTAAGTGGCTTCCCTATTGAATTTTTTCCCATTTTTTTTTTTGCTCCGCCTCCTCACACCCCCGACGAGCATCGCGATGCCCCCGTTCCCCTTCCTTTTCATCGAATGCACCTCATTTTTTTTTTCCCTTTTTGTATTTTGGCGCATCCCCCTGTCTCCTCATTTTTCTGAGGTTTTCCATCGTGCGTTCCTTTTTACCCCTTGGCCTTGCCGTGAATTGCCCGCGTCTTTTAATTAATGCCTCCCTTCCCGTTTGTTCTTCCCCCCGTGGGAAAGTTGTTGCCCGCGCTCTCGCCTGTTTCTCTCTTTCTCCCCCTTTTGGTCCAAGAGACCGTTGCCTGAAAATCTTCCGCTGAGAGTTTCTCTAATGATTTAGACGAACCCTGGAAACTGGCTCAAAAACCGCCCCTCGCCGTTTTCTCTATCCATCCTTCTCCCTTGTTCCCTTTCCCCAGCCTACCCTTAGTGCTTCTCTAGTCTCCTCTATTGGTACTTCTCCTCTTACTTCTTTCTTTCATTCCCCCCCCTCCCCTCCCCTCCCATCTGCTGAGTCCCTTTCCTCCCCAGCCTCTCCATCATTTCACCATAGCGTCCAGTAGATCAAAATCCCTACCCCCCGCCTTCCCTTTGCCCCCCCCACCTTATACCAGCCTCTCTACCATTTTCTCCCTCTTTTCTCCCTTGGTCCTCCCTCCTTCCTTACCATTTTTGTCCAATACCCCTATTGTTCCCCCATACCTTTCCCCTTCCCTCCCTGATCTGCTCCACACACTAACACCCTCCCCCTCCGCACCATCTCCCAATCCTTTTCCCTCTCACCACCCCCATTACCCCCCCCCATCTTTCCATCTCTTTACCTTCATCGCTCCCATCCCTTCGTAACACATCTGTCCTCTCTTCCTCTTCCCTCTTCCCTCCTCCCCCCTCTACTACCGACACCCCTCACCCATCCTCTCTTCTCTCCATACCTCTACCCTCTCCCCCCTCCATCCCTCGGTCCCCCACCCCACCTATTTCCCCTTCATCCCATCACACCTCCCATCCCTACCCCACTTTCATCCCCATCTTCCTCTTACGCCCTTTCCTCTCCACCCGCCCTGCCTCGCTACCACCCCCACCCCGCCTTGCCATCTTCACCATCCATTCTCTCTCGCGTCCTCCTCCTTCTATCTTTCACCCCACCCGCCTTTCACTCACCACTATACTCCTACAACCTTTATGCCGCCTTTTGATATCGTTCCCCTCTTCCCTGATCACTGCTACCCCCCTCACCCCCCTCATCCTCGCGACCTATTCTAAGTTCCCTTCCAGCTATCCTGTTATTACTTCACCACGCCCTATGTTGGCCCTCCCCCTTTTCTCTCCACTTTCACTATCTCTTTCCACTGATTCTTCCCTTCTTTTCTCATAATTCCCCACTCCCGCCTTCCCTCCCTCGTCTTACCCTCTCACCTCTTCTACACCTTTCCCTTAACTTCCCCACTTTCCTAGAAACCTCCCCTCGCCCCCCCCCCTTACCTTCACCTGCCTCCTTTCCCCGAGACCTACCTCCTTCTCCTCCCCCTTCCCCCCCCCTTTCTTACTTCCTATGCACTGTCTCGACCCGTCCCCACCACCCTTAACCCCCCCTTTCCACCATCTTCCACCACCTATCTTACATCATTTCCACCACTCCCTCACCTCCTCCCATCTCCTCCCCGCGAACCTATACTTTCACCCCATCTACTTTTTCCCGCCCGCTTCTTTTCCCCCTGTCCCTTCTCTCATCTTTTTCTCCCCTATCCTTATTCTCTCCTCTTTTAATCAATCTCTTTTCTCTTTCAGCCTCACTCCTTTCTGACACGCTCATCTCCCACTCCCTCATCCTTGTCCGTTCTTCTTCTTCCCCCACTATCCCCCCGCCTCCGACTCTCTCATCTTTTACCCCTCTCCTCCCCCTGCTCCCCTTGTACCCCTCTCCCCCCTCCTTTCCCACTCATTCCCTCCCCCCTATACCTATTACTCCCCACCCTACCCATACAACCACCCCCTCTCCACTCCCCTACCCCCCATTCCTCTCCACTTCCTTCTCCCTTCCCCCTATTCCCTCACTACCCTCCACCACCAGTCCCCCCTGCTTCTCACCCCAGCCTCCCCCATTCCTCCCCCTTATCCATCCCCTCTACCCCCCCCCCACTTCGCTTCCTTTGTTCCCCTCTTCCATTTACGCTGGCGCATTTATCGGATCCTTTGCCTAGTACGAGATTCCCCATGATTCCACTTTTTAAGGCCTCTCTGCTTCATTCAGAGCCGGCTATGCGCGTTTCGCCCGCTTTGTTGTATTTCTTTCTTGAGTTCTCAATATCCCCCCCTCCATTCTGCTCCCTCGAAAGACTCCGAAAACAAATCAGTGAGCAAGGGGTTCCCCTCTCCTCCTCCTTCAAAGTGAGGAGTATGTGTGCGCGAAGCCAAGGTGTGGTGCTGCCGCGCCCCTCCTGCCTCTTCCTTGTGCGTACCTTCTTTTCCTCCATTCAAGACTGAAAGGACTATGTTGCTTAGTTTTCGAATTTTCGGGTTCCCCTCTGACAAATACTACGCGTTAATCTTCTACTTGCACTGGAACATCCTTTGTAAACTATAGAGATCCCGTTGAGTCCTTTCCTCCGTATACCGCAACTGGTCCCATTCCGCCAGAGGCGCCCTTAACTGGAAACGAAGCTCTCCCCTTCCCCCCGTTTCCCTTATGTCCACTACATGGATTGAATATTTAAAAAGACGCTCTTCCCCACTTCCCTTTGTTGACTTTAGCGCGGGTGAAATATTCTCCCTTTTCTTATAAGACTCGCTTGTCCCTCCGCGCGTTACCCCCCCGAGGAAGGTTTGAGACTGCGGAAAGTGCAGGGAACTCGGCAGACCTAGTCCATTGAAGGTTAATGTTGTCTGCGAAATCTCTAGATTACCCTCGTTTGGTTCCTCCATCTCCACCACGGCGTTAGTCTTTGGATTCTGCGCAGTTGTCCGCCGGCGGAAGAGTCCAATTATATTCCCCCAAGCAGTTTTAAGATGTGATGTCGCCACGATTCGTCTTGGACGCACCCCTTACCCCCTTCAGCCCCACTGGGCCTCTTCCAGCACCGGGCACTTTGAGTAGCGCACGCTCCCTCCAGCGCCGCATTTTTTTGCCTCTCTTGAAACTGAGGCCTCAAGTTGTTTTTTTGAGTCTTGCGCCGGTGTCGCATCCCCTGGCGTGGTCTCTTTTTCTTCTGCTTCTGACCTCACCCCCCAGAAAGGACGTCATACAAACTTCAACCCTCCCCTACGATAACTTTCCGCGACGAGAAGAATCTGCGTTCGGTTTTGAATCATTCCCCGGAATTATTACTAGTGCCGTCCCCCCAACCTCCTCACCTCCAAAGGGACCTCTCCGCCACCTTACTTTCTTAGCTGTTTTGACCCCCCTTTTTCCCCTTCCTATGCAACAATCCGAAGGGAGGCGGGAAACACCTTTCACTTCCCTGGGAAATCCAGCTAACACTGTGAGGGCGGCATTTCAACTCTTCCCGGAACCTCGAGGACCCCCAACTAGTGTGTAAACCGCTTAGTAACACGCACTTTGAAAGCAACATACCTTTTTTCTCCTTTGTTAGTAGCAGCGCTGCGTTAATCCCTTCTAACAGGAACCCGGTGCCATCTCCGAGGTGAATTTTCCCCCTCGTCTTCTCTTAGTTAGTTTTGGAGGCTTCAACGAGCGCGGGCGACCGCCCCCCCCCCCCCCTCGATCCAATTCGAAGTCCTGTCTTGCAAACACTCCAGTGGGTTGCCTTCCAAGCCGACCTTTTTTCTCCGTGTGGACCGCGGGATGGATTTTTTTTTCCCGACCAATAATGCGCCGGCCAATCCCGGAAATTTTTTATTCTTTTCCTCTTCGTATGTGGCGTTGGCAAGCCGCCATTTTTCAGCATCAGACACGCTATCTTTCGCCCTTGAGTTCTTCCATTTTCCTTTTTGGTGTAAAAAGCTACTGAGGATGTAGTTTGAGAACACTCTTAGGTCTTTTCTTTTATAAAGAAATGTATTCCCCAGAGCAAGCCCTCCATCGCGGACTCCGGCATTAGGCCATGGAGGGATGACCTTCCCGGAAGCATTGGGATTTTTTTCGGTTTCTCTCCCGATGAGTCCGATTTTTTACCCTCATGGTCCCCGGCTTCTTGTTTCCTTGGAACCGCTTCACCATTCGTTGGCACTCCACAGGCGGGACTCCGCAGCTTGGATCCTTCCTCCCCCGGGCTAAACGAGCCAGAAAGGTGCGTTTTTATCGGATTGCAGTCCTCCTCTTTCTTTTCCCCAACTCTTCCTCCTTTCCCCTCAATGGAAGTTAGTTTTTTGTTGGCGCCCACAACCCCTTTCCCTTCTTTTTGAGGTTAGAGTTTTTCCTGAGCGCGACGGGTCGCTGGGCTGTTCTCTCTCTTTTCCTCTACCTTTTTTCTATACCGCTGACATCCCCGGCTCCCCCATCAAATCGACATAGCTTCCTGACGGTTGTGGCGCCAACCCCCCCCACTCCCTCCAGTTCTCCCCTGTGGCAAGAAACTTGGGTCCCTCCGTTTCCCCGTAAGAGCACTTGCCTATCCTTTAACAATACGAATGTGGCAGGTTGTTCTCCCGAAATTGTCGCCTTCTTTCCGCGATTTTCGGTGAATCTTGCTCTGCCACGTTCACATTTTTGAAAGCTTGACGTCCACCCCCTTTCAAAATTGGAACGACTCCCGTTACAAGCGTCTCTCCTCCTCGTTTTGTACGGTGCTCCAGGTCCCGAAACCCCTCCTTCCCGCGTTCTTACCTTTTACTCATGTCCCCCATAGGTAGTTAATCCCCCCAGCCGCCCTTTCGTTTTTCTTTTTTCCCCCCGCAAGGCTGGTTTCCCACGACCCGAGGAAAATGTCCCTGCTGATGAACTCTTTTCCCTCCCCTGAGAGCGGTTTCCCACTGATCTTTGCCCAAATGCGCTGTCCTTGCCAGCTCCTCTTTAATTAGAATATCCCAAATTTTCCGGCTGTTTTGCCGTCCCCCTTGTTTAGCCCAACAACCCACCCCACACAAATCCCTTTGTCCCCCCCCCGACAACAAATGCCTTCCTGAAATTCCACCGGTCCACGCTTTTGCCCGTATTTCCTTTCTCGTAGTATAGATGTTCATTGGGGGCAGGGTCCGTCCCTCCCCTCACCAAAAATAAGAGCATCCTGGCACTTTCCACCGCCCAGGAGCATGGCCAAAGACTTTTTCTCGCTGTGCTATCTCTAGAGCTTTCGGCTCCACGTCTTCCGCATTTGATTTTCCTTCCCCAGTGAGTCCCTTTCTATTGTAAAAACAGTTTTTGTTTCCCTTTTCCTCTTGAAGGGAATTGAGCGTAATTTTTTTCCTCCCCCCCCCACCGTCCTATCTGTTCTACAAAGTGTCGTACGGGAACCTGCCCGAGCAATGTTAGGTCGGCGTTACCACTCGCTGGGTCCCCTCAGCTGACCTTCCCGGAAGCGGAGTTCCCTCGCCAGGATTTTCGTTTCGAACAAATCCTTCTCCGAGGTTATTCTATCCATTCTGCTCGCTTTTTTTTCTTGATCTTTTGGAAGGATACTGAGAGCGTTCTGCTTTTGGTATTAGCTTCGAGTTTTGGCTTCTCCTTCCCCTAACTATATCCAAGAAAGGATTCAACGGCGCAAGCATCCCCCCCCCCCCCAAACGTGCCTGAAAGGAAAGACGGTTTGAATATCGCCGGCTATTTAAGCCAAGTGTCCGAGGGATCGTGATGCTACTCACTTCAGTGATGATCCAGTTTCGGCTGGCTAATCATTCTCCCCCCTACTAGTTTTCTTTTTCTTCATCGAGATGCTTTTTCGTTTGAGGGAGTCTTTTTTTTAATTTTTCTATGACGAATTTTTTTGACCCCCTTTCCCCCCCCCATTTCTTCCCCTCCAACAGTATTAAGAGACCCGTTTCCCGACATTGCCTGGTCCCCCCCAAAGCTTTTTTTCTCTAGAGATTTCCACCACATTTATGAAGGGAGGAAGTTAGGACCTCCACGGTCTCCCGACTTAGGCATCCCCCCCTTATCCCCAGCAACTATGTAGGCATCCTTTTCGAATTTACTGCACCTCTCGATTCTACCTCACCCCTTGTTCTCCTTTATCTATCCCTTTTCTCCCTAAGTTTGTTGAGAGAGCTTTTCCTGGTTGTGCTTTTCCCTTTTCAGTTCTCAGAATTTCGAAGTGCCGGAAACTCTTGCGTTCCATTTTTTTTCCGGTTGGACCTCCGGTTGAGCAGAGTGACGCGCGAACAGCGCCTACGGACGCAAACGTGTTGAGTTTAAACCCTCTTGAGTCAAACCTCGTTTGTCCGGTGTCGTTTTTCACATTCTCGTAGTCATTTGGCGGCGAGGACTTACCTGTCCAGTAGGAGCAAAATTCGTGAAAGCCGCCACCCCCACAGAAGCGTTGGTCTTCCTTTGATTTGAGCACTTTTATTCAGAAAAAGGTGCGCCACCTTTCCCCTTTTAGAGCAAAGAACAATCCAGCGCTAACTTGTTTTCTCCTTTCGGTAATGACAACGGCGTCTTTCCCATAACTATTTTTTGAGGAGGCGCCGGTTTTCCTGGCGTGTCGTGATTTTCATGAGAGCCGTCCGAAAATCGCCCCAGCCTCCACATCACGAAGAACCGGCGACCCCGTCTTTACGCCTTTTTTTGGAATCCTTTCCCATTGCGTTCGGCCTTTTGAATCAGAGAAATTCTCCTGTTTCCTTTCCAACCTTAACTCACACAATCCTTCGCCCGGACCACTATCCGGCTCTTTCCCCTCCCTCACCATCGGTTTTCCCGTAATTAGCTAACCATATCGAGGAGCGGCGGCAAACTTCCCCCTTCCCTATAACCGGGTGTGGTGCGTCGGATCCTTAAGCTCAATCTTCTTTATCCTTTCCCAAACTATACCAAATTTCTAAGTACACCTATGAAGCAACAATCCTTCTCCGTAAGTCTACAGTCTGCGTTACAGCTGCCGAAAAGTTGAACCTCCCTTTCCCGTTTTTTCCTTCGCATGATGTCATGAAAAGTGCTAGCGACCTGAGTCCCCTCCCGAGAGAGAATTTGTGGCTCTCCACCAATTCCAGCTCCTGCCCTTCCCCACCACATCTTCCCCCCGATTTGAATCAGTGAACCCAGAAAGAACTTTTTTTCGCTGACCGGCGGGATTCTTTTTGGGTGTGTTTCGAACACAGATGCGCCAGTTCCCCCTCGCCTTGTGACATCTATGAAGTGCCCCCCCGGGACGTAGGACCCTTTGCAACATTTCAACGATCAGGCCTTCTTCAGCTGGTTCCCCCCCTTTTTTCCTTCTTGGTCTTAATTTTCCTCCGTTAGTTTTGAACCAGCAGCATGTTTCTGGGATTTCCCCTAATTCGAGGAATTTCTTGATTAATCAACTGATTTTCCTCTCCCCCTTGTCCACGCTTTTATTCGGATTTCGTGATGGCCACTTAAGGCAGAAATTGGTCTTTTTCCTTCTACTTGACTTTAAACGGTGGAGGCCTTCTTTTTTTTCTTTTTAAAGAATGTTGAGTGGCGGAATTTTTCGTTTTCCCGATTTTTTTTACCTCATGACCTTAATCGCTTCCTTCCGTTGGGACGACAGCTCGGGTAGAACGCCCTTCTAGTTCACCGCCTCCAAGGTTAGTTTTTATCTGAATTTGCGCGCTTCTCCTTCAATTCTAATATTTTAACAGTCCACTGGTCGAAGTTTTTTGTTTCCCCCACCACCCTGGCAAATTAACTAGGGCGATGTGTCTCCGGCGCCCTCTACGATGTTCCCCTTCCCTTCTCCCCTTTTTTGTTTTTGAGAAGAGATAGCAGCCCCGTGACCGTCGACTTACCTTTCCCCACTAGGGTCTGTTCGATTTTTGTTGGCTGACAACAAACCTTCCCGTCCTTTCCTTCCCCCTCTTCCAACGTTTTCCCCCAGCACTCCTTCTTATGATTCACGAAGGGAGTCCCCCGATAAAAACTTACTAGGAGTGGCAGGTGTCGACTAACTTTTCTCTTCCCCCGTCTCTAAAGACGTTACTTCTTTACTCGACACGTCAAATTAGTTGAAGCGGTCACGACTCTCCGCACCTATTCTTTTTTCCCACCCTTCCCTACCCGGATTTTACAGACATCGAATCCGAATCCACATTCCTTGTTTCCTTTCTCCAGTTCGAATACCCCGCCTAGCGCCAGCTTTAGGGACCTTGCCTGCGGTTTTTCTTTTTTCCCTCCCGCCCTTCGATTTTCTCACTCCCATACCAACCGCAGGAGGTCTTACCACGCCCGGAGGATAAACTTCCCTCAAGTTTCACCCGTTACGTTCGAGAGCGATGACGTTGCTTCTTCAGAAGGCCCACCTCCCTTCTATTGCACTCAGTGGCATCGGTCCAAATGGCTGTCGTGCCGTATTGTTCCCCCCCCAAAAAGAGAGGTCACTACTGCCTTTTTCCACCATTCTGCGTCCCCTTTCTTCACAGGTGTTACTCTTCTTTCCCGTTCCCAACTTGTCCTTTCAAGTCTTGATCCGGTCGTTTTCGTTCCTTGGCGCTCTCGTTAACGCCCCTCCCCGACTAAGTCGCACGACTCCTCTGCCCTTCGTTGAGAATTTAAACAGCGTGTTTTTTTTTTTTTTGCTTGGTACCCCTCGCAGCGAGACTCCCCGTTCTTTCAGTTTAGTTTTCTTCCTCGTTTCTTTACTCTTTTTACACACTAGTTGGGTCCTCCACGTGATTTGTTTTGGTGAATTTGAGGTACTGTTTTCGCCGTTGGTCCCTCTCATTTTAACCCCAGGTCCGCCAAGTGTTTTCTGATTTGTTCTATAGTCTTTTCCCCAAAACCTGTGTCCAGAGACAGTGAACTTTTCCTTCCGAGATTTCTCTAAGGATTTCGTCGAACAGTGTTTGAACGCGCCTACTCGTTTCCCTTTCATGATAATGGCCGAACTTTTTCTGATTTCTTCTTATCTCTGACTGAATAGTGAGTCAGAGGTTATTTTTTTTGTGCTTTTTGCGTTAGTTTGCGTCGAGCATTTCCTCCCCCCTTTTGCTCCCCAGGTCCGCAAGGGATCGCAAAAATCCTTTCTCTTTTCCCCGGTTTTCGGAATTCCTTCCATCGAGCATCCCCGGGCGGCGTCTTTTGTTGTCTTCCTCCTTTCGCAACTTTCCCGTGATCGCCCCTTTTTCGGAGGTCACGTCTCAATGGCGCATGAATTTTTCATCCTACGGATTCTGTTGAGTTTGTTTTAGCTTTGCCTCTGCCGCTTTAGTCATTACCAACTTCTCTCTTTCTGGTCCCCTCCTACCTGCGTTTTTTTCCTCTCCGAACTCATGGAACCCCCACAACTGTGGTAACTCTAGAGATTCGAACCTTTTTCCCTGGTGGCTCTTTGATCCTTCCGCTCCCCGAATCATTCGTTTTCGTCCCACACATCTGTGGAACATGACTCGCGAATTTCACAATTTCCCTCCCTTGACGCAGACCATACTGAGAATAATTCACCCCTTTTACTCTCTCTTTCCTCCTTGGTTTTTGCTCTCCTAGATTTTTTTTTCATTATTATCGGAGTTCGGAATCCGCCCTGACGGTGCGAATTTTTTGAGTGTTTTTTTCCTTGCTCCTATGCGTTTCAGTGCAGGCCAAGTTCGGTTTAGACGCTGAACCTGCCGACAATCGACTCCTGGACCCCTCCTGTGATGCTCCAATCCGATTGTTAAACATCGTTTGGTTGCAAGCGCGCTTCGTTTCCTTTTTCTTAGTTTTGCGGAGAAGTTGTAATGGCCCGGTCTTTTTCAGATTCGGAACCAAAATTCGATCCTCTAAAAGAAGCTTCTCTCTTTACCCCAGATTTTCGTTGAGCACTGAGTAAGGCCGCACCTACAATGGGCGAGCATATTGGCCTTTTTTATGTGCACATACACCATCCAGCCCCGCCATGTATGCGCTTTTTGCGCTTTCCCTTTTAGGGACCTTTTTTTTTCGGTTTCACAGGCGGAGTCGCGTTTTTGACTGCTGGGCGGTTGCGGCTGCGTCTTCCGCAATCGATTTCTGCACTCCCCCCCTTCCCCCCCATTTCCCCTAGTAGCCGCGATGAACCTGACTCATGAGTTCGGCCTGTTCATTACTCCTATTTTCTCGCGTACTTATTTTCTTACCCTGTTCGACTCAATCTTCGCAAGGCTCTTCCCTCTCTTTTTCCGCTGCTTCCCCCTCCTGATGGAACGGCACCCTACATATCTTAGTGCTTTGTTAACACTTTAACGACTGTGGCACCCTATCTACCTTGAGGGAGCTTCCCCCCGTACATCCAATTTTCCGTACATACGTTGTTCGGCCACCCCACTAGTGTTTCCCCCCCCCCAACCTTAACGGCAAGACTTGAAGCACACTATACCCCTGCGGAATTACGAGTTCTTCGAAATCTCGCTTTACCGCCTCCGAGAAAGAACTTTTTTTGCCTCGCCTTTTCTCCTTTCCTTACGATTGAGCGGCTCTTATTAGGGTTTGGAGGAGGAAAGAGCTCTTTTCTCTCACCGCAATCCAAGAGCTTTTCGTCAGTACCTGTGCAAACATCGTTACCCCCGCTGTGTGCCCTTTTTCCTTTCCCATGTAACCTTGTTTGTAGCAGAGTGTCCCGCGCGGGATTTGTGTTGTTGCCTTTCGGTCCACTCCTAGTCCCCATTTTGGCCAGATGCTTGCCACAAAGTACCCTCTCCTTGCTTGCCCCTATTTTCATTTTTCATGCAACCCATAGCGCTCTTTGCGAACGTGCGTTTCATCAGCGGGATTCATTTCTTTCTTGGTGAAACCTGCTTTATTCTTTCTTTTTCTTACCCTACTAGCGTGCGATTGTGCTTTGAATTATCCTGTGATTTTTTTGGTATCTTTCTTCCCCCCCATGGTTTCTCTAGGCGTGGATTCGGCTTTTTCTTGACCGGAAATTTTTGCCTTCTTTATTCGGAATTTTCCCCCTTTCTTCCCCCCGGGAGGCGTGCCGATTATTTTTTACAAGAATGTGTGTTTCCTGACATTTTTTTTTTGACCGCTCAATCTGTAAACGTTGGAAGATCTCCTGAATTCACGGCGGTCCCCCGTTGTTTTCTTCAACTTTCGTGGCCCAACCTGCCTCCATTCTTTTTTTTTTTTTTGCCGCTGCCTAGGAAGCAGACGTCGCGGCCCCCCTTTTTCTTTTTTTTCAAGTTCCTTAATTTCCTTACCAATTTTTTGTTTGAGCCAAAAACACAACATTGGGACAGCAGCCGAGCGTCGATTTGTATTTGCGCCGGTTTGTACGGATGGGACGAGCCTCTTCTTTCCCCTCCCCTCCTTCTTTTTTTTTTTTTTCCTATAGCGACAGCGGCCCAGTCGCCTGCGCAAATCAAACGCCATTCTTAGGGACTGTTTGTGACAACACCAAAAAACCCCCGTCCACAGTGACTTTTTGATTCTCTTTTTCCGAGACTTCCCCAAGACTTCTTTTGCCAGCGCAAAAGTCCTCCTTAAAACTACTCCTGTGTTTTCCCCCAAGAACCTTTAGCTGATCCACCGCGCGTGTCGTTGGTGAATGTTCCTCCGTTCACTTTTTGAAGTTCACGAAGAAGCTTTTTCCGCCAAGCACTTTCAAATTTCGCCTCCCTTATCCAATTCGTCTCCGAATCCTTCGGTCTGCCTTCCTCACCCCCAGCCTAGACCGCTCTTGTCTTGGCTGGCTCTGGAAAATCAGTTCCTTTTCCAAAGACAGCCTTGTATTTTCGATTGCTCCATACCCCATAGCGTGCTGTTTCACCACGCCCGGAGGAAATTTTCCATCAACGATGATTTTCCCACCTTCTCCCTCCTGCTTTTTTCCAACTGCCTGTACCTTCAGCGCCACAGCGAAGTTTTTTTAATCCTCTTCCCCCCCCCCGTCTCTGTAGTTTTTCCGTCTAATTAGTTTTTCGAAAAACACCCCCAAAAAAATCTCTATTTCCACTATTTTCAAAACCATTTTTCCCCCTCTCCTTCACCCTGGTTGTTGGTACGCTGTTTAAAGTCAGTGACTTTTCTGATCCTGGAATTGGTGGCGTTCGCCACGGGGCGCCCTTTTTTTCGCCTCCACACGCCTTTCCCACCTCCCTGGAGTTTCCCTCCGACAGCGAGGTTACGCCATTGTTTCATGACCTTTAACGCGCGCGCGTTCCCACTTTCCCTTTTTTTTTCATGTGCGTTTTAATTCTTGTTTACCATATTGTTTGGGGACTCTAACTGAATTTGCAGGAGAAGCCGTTAATGAGTGAATTCCCCCTTCCTCCCCCTTTTCTCCACCCTTTCCTTTCCCCCCAGTGTTCGCCGCTCCTTCGGATATTGTTTATCGTGCCGTTACAACTTGGTTTCCCCTCTCCCCTTTTCAAGTAATTAAGCGGAGAGTTTTCTTTGGGAAGGATTTCTCCGAAACTTTGTTCTTCGCGATTTTTTCATGATCCCCAGGCCCTTGATGATTCTTATTTTTTTTCCCGCGGCAGGCTCGTCTCGCGTTTCCTCTTTGTTATGAGTCCGTCGTTGCGTCGATCTTCCCCGCATCTCACCCACGCCAGGCTGCTCCCGGGCGCAAGGACTCTAACCCCAACCCCTTTCTCCAGGATTTGTTCGCATTTACGCCCCCAGCGAGCTCCGCACAAAGTGCTTTTTTTCGTGTCTGGCGCTTTTAACAAGAGTCTTTTTCTCTCCCAGTTCCCTTCCACTGTTTCCGCAAAGCCTGCCCAATAAGGGCAGCTTCATAGAGCCTTCTAATTTTCTAGCGGTAACATACAACTTCGCTCGAGCCCCAACTCCGCGCCTTTTGCTCCTACCTCCCCTGACACAAACGCTGGTTGTAAATCTATTTCGCTCACCCTTTCTGTATTTTTTTTTTTTTGCTCGTTCCGACATCCGCGTCTCCCCAACTTGAGTTACACTTTTCCCATTCGAACCTTTTTTGATCCCTCCTCCTTCCCGTTCCCCGTCCGATCTGCTCGACCATTGAGAATATCAG
>Ga0179593_1457577_pt1 | contig 20594 bp, 21 predicted proteins | sample CZODoug2_1_08_16_FD_185931 | JGI IMG/M metagenome (GOLD analysis project Ga0179593, IMG submission 185931) | Vadose zone soil fungal communities from Angelo Coast Range Reserve, California, USA - CZODoug2_1_08_16fungal (PacBio error correction) | ecosystem: Environmental > Terrestrial > Soil >... | reverse complement strand
TTCTCGCCTTCCCCTTCGAATTTTCTGACAGCTGCTCCGTAATTCCCCCCTTCCTTCTTTCATCTCCCTCTTCCCTTCTCTGCTGAAATTCCTTTCCCTATCGGCGCGCGTCGTCCCAGAAAATGTTTGAAACGGTATGTCTTTTTCTTGAGAACTGTTGTGCATCGAGCGTCCCTTGTGTTTTGGGCCTCCTCCCCCCCCTGCCTTCCCCTTCCCTCCCTTCTCCCCTCTTGGTTAGGCATCCCCCAGTCATGTTTTGGAAGAACAACTGTTTGGACTACCAGACTCTTCACCCGAGATGCCTTTTTACCTTTGTTAGGCTTGCCGTGCCCCCTTTGTGTTCTTTTGTTCTTATTGTAGCCTTCTGAGAGCCTCTTGTCGAGGCTGGTGACATCTGTTAAACGATCTTTCGCCTGGTCTTTTTTTCTGTCCATGAAGCTCCAGATCACGAATACTCCAGACGTCCCACTTGCTCCTCCTTTCGTCCATTCTCCCCCCACCTAGAAAGTTCCCCTCCCTTTCTTCTTCACTTACCCCCTCGGGTAATAGACAAAGCAACTCCTTTTGAGAAAAAGAAAACAGAGGGTGGGTAACTAGTCTCTTTTTTATTGCTTGATCCGGCTTGCTAAGAGGCTGACGTCCCTCCGCCTTTATTTTTTTCCTTCGGCTCTTTTCCCTTTCCTCAATGTTTTCCCCTCTCCCCTGGCTGATCCGCGTATCAGGCGTCTCAAGTAGAGCCCTGACTCGACAGACGAGTTGGTTGTAAATATCATACGCACCCTTCCCTTGACAAAGACTTTCTGGTTCTAACCCGTCGTCTTTATCCCGGTTCCTTTCTGCTCCCCCGCGCTTTTCCACCAGATTCTCCTTCTGCTTCTTTCGCGGAGGATTGCAAGCCCTGGATGACTCAAGCGCATGATACTCTACCTCCTGGCCGAGATTGCTTTTTTTGATTGAAAAGATATGATACAGATCGCTTGACAAGAATTCTCGTCCTCTTCTTGAGTGACAGTCCCCCCCGATCGTCCCTTTTTAAAAGGCATACCTCTTGTTCCCCAAATAGTATTAGAAGATTTTGACAATAATTCGCGGTATCCCTATCTCCTTTTCGAGAAAAACCATATTCGAGTACGACGGTCTCTCTTTCCCCACCTTTTCTGTAATTGTCCTCGTTTCATTGCACGCGAGACTGGGGCCTAGATTCAATCAACATTGGCCCGAGACTGTCCCATTCCCCCCTCGGTCACATTTCTCCCCCTCAAATTAAACCCTCTCCTTTTTCAAGTTCTTTGATTTGCTCGGGTTTGTATTTAATGATTTTCAGTCGAAAGGTGCTTGCCCCCTTCCTTTCATTAGGCACTTTGCGCCAGCCCCCTCCCTCCCCCCCCCTTTGTCTCCAACCATTCTTTTTCCTTTATCAGATCTTTGTTGCGATCCCCCCCCCCCGACTGGCTTTGCAGCAGCCGGTGGGACTGTTCGCCGCATGACCTAAGGCTGGTTGTCGTTTAGGAACAACCCCCCCTTTTCTAAAGGGGGGTCCCTTTCTATTTCCCGAAAGCTCACAAATGGAACTCCCCTCCCTTTCCCCTTGCCCCCCCCCTTTCCCCTCTCGATGACGTTACATGCGCACCCGTTCCCCCTATTCAGATGAGCGGGCTGTTCGCGAAATGAGTCTCGCTGTCCTTTCTCTTCCGGGCCAGTTCGCGTCTTCGAGTTAACGAACCAGCTCAGTCCCTCTCCCCCCCTCCCCCTGGAAACCTTTTCATTCTTTCACAACAGTCCCCCCCCCTTTTCCCGTCGTCCCCTTTCCGAAGCGCGGAGATCCTCAATGATAGAGAAGAATTATAGTCTAGGAGAAAGGCAGACTGCCCGGCGTGTCTCCCCCTTCCTTTGCTCGGTTTACAACTCTTCCTCCTCCTACGTGTTTTAGATTCCCCCCTCTAATTTTTCCCCGTTTCTCTTCCGTCTTTCCCGACGTTCTGTTTCTCTCTCAATGCTCTATCGTCCTGCGAGGACTCCTTTCGGCTCGTTTCGTCTGTTGTCGACCACTCAATTTTCAGATGAGTTCTCTTTTCCTTTGCCCATGCGTCGCTGGTCGTGACCGCCGTCCAGCCTCCCCTCAAATGAACCCTATCCTCCTCCCTCTGCTCCCTTGATTTTGCTATGGGGGGTGTACTCTGCCTTTCCATTGCAACTCAGTTTGAGTCCTTCAAAGTCACATAAGAGATGACTTTTTTTTGGCGCGCAAGTTCTCCCCATCCCCCACCTGGAGCTGCCGTTTTGAGAATACGCTGTTGACTTGCCGAAAAACAAAATCTTCCCCCTTGTCAGCCCTCCTTTTTCCCCTTTGTTCCGGCTCGGGCTTGCACCAACTTTTACAGGGGGATCGACCGCCTGCAATCTGGGTCTTGACATTTTTTTGTCGACAATGGGTACTGGCATTTTTCTTCCCCCACTATGACCTTCCCTCCCTGTCAGTCCCCCCGTGATACAACGGTTCCATCCGTGAAACTTCCAATTTTCAAACTTACGCGCCGTTGCGAACCATGCTTTATTTTATCATGCTTTTCCCGCTGCATTCTCCCCTCCTTTCCACCTTCCTCCATGCGTCTTCCCTCGGAGCACCTTGACGTCTATTTTTTTCCCTCCTTTCATTCCTCTCCCTCTGAGGGTTGCGACCCTTCGTTCTAATGGATACTCCTCGGATTTTTGCCCTCTCTAACTCCTCTTTTGCAACACCAGGATGCACGGTTAATACAGGTTCGCAATTGAATTCCTGTCGGCTTTTCCCCTCTCAGCGTATTTTGCAGAATGGCATAAAGCCCAAATCTCCCTTCTGTAGAGGCTCCCGTCACGCAGGTCTGATACCCTTTTCAGACGCCGACGCTCCACAGATCGCCTCTTCCTTCCCTCATCCGAAAATCCACAGTCCATTTGCTTTCTTACCGCGCAGCTGTGCTCAGAGCTTTATAAAACCGCGTCCAAGTCACGCCTATCTCTTTTTCTGCGGGAGGTGGCTTCTGACCACGCTTCTGAGAGCGGTTAGCCATTTCTCTCTTTCACGGCCTCGAAACCTTTATCAAATCCTTCCCTCATGAGAAGCATTCGGCGAGCGGCGATCGAGTTGACGTTGATGACAGATAGCAGCGTCGACCTCATTGCTCCTGCCATTCAAACATCCAGTACCTAACCAGACGATGTTGATGTTTCCCCTAGTTGCCTTTGTCTCTCTTAAATCTATTTTACAATCGGCTTTTGGGTTTCTCCTTTCTCTTTTTACCCTTCTCCCGTCTTTCTTTTTTTTTTTCCTAAACTTTTTTCGGCTTTGCTCTTCTGGACATCGGACCTGCTCCCTGATTGCAGCCACAGAAGATGGCAACAGCAGATTAACATTGGCTGATTTTTTTCCCCTTAGCATATCAGGTGTCTTTACATAGGATTTCCCACTGCCTAAAAAGGTCCCCTTCCAGACGTTTTCCACCTTTCGCTTTTCCCCCCCCGCCTTTCCGGCCCCCCCGAACATGGTATAGAGGCCATAACCTGTCGTTGGAGTTCGCTGCCTTGAGCGGTTTCCGGCGACTTTGAAGCCCCTCTTCTTTTTCTTTCCCGCACTCCTTGCCCGAAGTCTTGGAGCAACTAAATTGACGCCGACGCCCGAGATTGCGATATAATGAAGTCCGCATCTATTCTCTTTTAAGATTCGTAGCCGTGGTTTCGGATCTCCCAGCCAGTCCATCCCCGAACCGCCGACCGATGTTCCTAGCGCTTTCCCCGGGCAAAGTGTGGGCAAGCCAGACATCTCTTAAGTGAGGCTCCGTTCCGAGCGCACCTGGGCCCCGGCTATGCGCTGTTTTTCGATGATTTCCTGGACCTCTTTACTGCCAAGTTCTTTTAAACGTTGCACACCTTCGCGCCTACTGCACCTGATTAATTTAAAAGGTAACCAAGCTTATACTCTCCCGGCCTCGGACAACGAACACTTGTGCTAGAAACTCCTTTATCCTTCTGCCAACGTTCCCCCCCTTTATTCAGACACGGAGAGAGAAATAAAGCATAGGGAGCAGCTGACACGACGGCCTTCTGCTCTCTGATTTGTGCTACTCGCCTTTTTGATTCCTACTCCTTCTCTTCCTTTACCGGTAATCCTTTAGTGCTGACGGCGCCCTGCATCCCTTATGTAATTCACATTTCATGACGCCCCTCACGTGACCAACTCAGAGGTGCCCCGCTGTCCCCGTGCTGTCAGAACTAGGCGCTGCGCAGTTGTCCCCTTCCTCTCTGCTTGTTCCTTCTCCTTTTTCTTTTTTTTTGCAATCTTGCCCTGCCGCTTTGTTTCTTGGTCCCCCTTGCGCTGGGGCGACAAGTGTCAACGTTGGGAACTTTAGATCGATCTCCGGTATACGACCGAGCTTCGTTTCTTCTCGCGCGACTCAGTTTTAGCGGTCCTTAATGACACGAACTTCTTCCCTTGGTCGTTTTCTCCTGGACGCATCATCCTATCTTTTTCCCCCCCCTCCTTCTGTTGTGTTCGTGTCTCTCTTTTAATAGTCCGCGTTTCGCATCCCCCTTCGAATCGACAGTTTGTAATTAAAGGCAAACTGGCGACCCTGAATTTTGACTGGCGCCTCTTTAACACGCCGTTTGGCCCTTTATGTAGAAAGGACGATTGTTGTCCAACGCCTTGTACTTTTCGCCCTCTCCGAGGGGGTTGTTGTGGGGTCTTTGACCCCTTGGAAGTGAGTAAAGTGAGAAAGATAGCCCCCCCACAAGGCCGAGGAAAGGGCATAATTCTTTTCCCCTTTGAGACAATGCGTCTATCCCTCCCGGTCATCTAACTCTTTCTTTCTTTTTGTTCCCTGAGCGTCTGCACTTTCCTCCGTGTTCCCCTTCATTCCGTTTTCCTCCGGACTTTACCGGTCTGCAGGAACCCTAGTCTGTAGATAAAACCTCGACTTTTCTTGACATGACGGCTTCCAGTCTACAGAGTCTGACTGTTAGTGTACGGAGACTCGTCTTCGTTGATTAGGCATTCCTTCCGTTTTCTTTTCTGCCTCTATTTTTCCCGCCGGTTGCCACGATTTTGCGCGGACTGATTTTTTTGTAGATGCCATCTATAGTTCTCTTTGTCGGGAAAATTCCAAGCCGGTTTGGCTCAGGAGCCACTCCTCTCCGGTCCCCTCCCCCCTCTCCCTTTGCCTATCCTATGATCGCCTTTCACAGATCCAGTGAAGGGCATAGCGGATACCCTTGGCTTACACGTCGCTTAACAATGGATCTTGTTCGGTAGTCTTCGTTCCCTCGCGTTCACCCTTTATGGTTAATCCTTAATCAGGGTCTCCCCTCGCCGGATTGAGACGTGGAAGGTTTAAGTCTCTACCCCTCCTTTCACTCGATCCTGGACCCTTTGCTGCTTGCTAAAACTCGCTTCTTTTTTTCACAGCATGATTGCTGCACCACTGATTTGGATTGTAGGTGCATCTCTCCCCATAGAGTGTTATAGGCCCTTTCCCCTCCCCTTCCCTCCCCGGAACTCTTAGGTCTTGGCACCCAGTTCTTTTCTTGGCCCGAAAGGCGGTTCGCAACCAAGCGCTTGCGATGCTTTTCCGGTTGTTTATAGTCGTTGGCAGCCTTCTGATAGTTAAGCTGTCTGGTCGTCGTCTCTTTCCCCTTTTCTCCGGCTCCAGCTGGGTTGACAGTCTTATATCCCCTCGGAGCTGGTCGAGTCCCTCTTCTACACCCTCCGATGAAAGAGTACAAGTACGCCATTTTCGCATCGCTTCTTCCAGTGTTAGTTTTTCGCACTACTGTAAAGTCCAGATAGTTGTGATAAAAATAGTTTCAGAGAAATGCCCACGTTATTTTGATGCCAAGTCCAGCCCGAGGTTATCCCTACACGATGGTAATTGTTCTTATTTTTCCCCAGCACCTTTTCCTGCTTCCCTCCTCTCATTCTCTGCTTTTCTATATCGCCCTGACTATTCTATGAAATTTTCCGTTCATAGATTGATCTTGGATGGTAATTGACCGCTAGTCCCCTCGATACCTCCCCCTTTTCGCCACGGTAGAGCTGCTCCCCCGATATTCAGTCTTCCCCTTTTCCTTTGAAAGTTGACATCTTTTTTCCACGTCGCATGTACGAACCCAAGGCGGTAAACACCGTCGATATTCGGGTTATTTTCGGACTTTCGTATCGTCGGTCCCCCTAATTTCTTTCCTGTCTGCTTTCTTCTTTCCTCCGGCTCTTCGTTCTTTGGCCGGCTCTCTACCTTGATTGACGAGATTGCCCACACTAGATCACTCCGGTTTTCTCCTCTGCAACTCCAAATCACTCCTTGGCAAATCGTTCCCTTTTTTTTTTTCTCATCGTCACTTCCCACCCCTGGTTTCACATCTCCTTTCTCTGATTTCCAATCGCGGTACTCATCAATCCCCCCGAAGGTCGAAGCACCCCAATTGTTGCTCTCGGAATGCGCTGCGATAGCTTAAATTGCTCGGCATTATTCCTTCTTGCTGACCTGTTGGTCCCTTGGTCCCCTTTTGAAAGGTCCGGGACCTTGTGACCCATCAGAGACATATCCCAGAAATGTTTCTTCTACGATTTTGAGGCTGGTTGTCTACACATGCTTTTCCTTATATGCTGCACTCCCCATTTTCCGTTACTGGAGACATCCCAGGAAAAAGGGGCCCCCAATGTAGCAAAAAATTACGGTACAAGACCCCCCCCCCTGCCGGATCTCAAAAAAGAAAACGCCAGCCTAACCTTTTGGCCCCTTTTTCCCCCCCCCTCCCCTACTGTTTAGATTTTTTTTCCTGGTCCCACCCGGTCCGAAAAGTCTTCCGCTCAGATAGTCCGGTTTCCTATCAATGTGTAACACCCTAACTGCCCGTTCCCCCCAAACCCTTTCAACGCGAGGTGGACTGTTTCAACTGCCCTGAGTTGAAATTATCGCGACGGTTCTTTCGAGGTCCCCCTGCCCTTCTTTTTCTCTCGTCCAGGTTTCATTTCGTCCTTGCGGTTTTTCCCCTAACTTCCTATGGGCAAATTGACACGCACTAATAGGAAACATTGATGGGACAGTAGCCAAAGAGAACCAGCTTACTTCCCTGTAGTCAGTAGCTAACATAGTCGGCGTATCAGCGCAATTAGGAGGAGCGGCTCTCGTCTCTCCGTTCCTTATCCTTCGGGCTTTGCTCCCTGCTTTCTTTTCCCCCCCCTCTCTTCTTTTTACGTTGTGTTTTTTTGTTTGAGGAGAGATTGGTTCACCCATCTCGGTTCTCCTACTTTCCGAGTATCTGCAAGTTTCCCCGGACTGAGTCTCGCCTTCTGTCTGACTCGCCCCCCTATCTGTCCTTTTCTTTATCAATCCTGGTTAGCAGCGTTTCCGATTTTTTTCTCTTTCCCCCCTCTTTCAGACGGGCGCTTTGCTTTTCCCCTATTTCTGTTCGCTGTTTCCCCCCCCTTTCAGACTCGCCATTGGAGGCCTGATCTGCGAGATCCCCCAGATCAGATTATACCTTCCCGCTCGTTTTGAAATTCACTAAGTTGCAACCCCTCTGCTTTCCCTTTTTTTTTTCTGCCATTTGCTTCATTTTCCCCCCTTTTGTGTTCGTTTCTTGGCGTTACAGCTTACCCCGTTTTTTTCATTTTGTGTAAAACGAAACCCCCTTTTCTAGGCGGCGTTTTCACAATGCCACTCGGGCTTCCGTGCCAATGACGTTTTTTTTTCGACGACCGGCCCTTGATCTTGACTCCAAGGGTTTTCTTTTCCAGGATTCTGTGCCCCCATTCCCTACTTCCCCCCAACTTGCCTCCCCTGTGTAAGAACCTAAAGTCCAAGTACCCCCCCCCCATCCCCCTCAGCTACCCCCTCCCCTGGCGCTTCTCTAACTTCCCCTTTCGCTTTTTCGATATGAGGTCGGAAAATTCCCATCTGACCTTTACAAGGCTCCTTTCTAGGTCTGCAATGACTTGGGCCGCCCCGAGCAATTGCTATAATATAGCGACATTCTGGATATAATTCTGTTTTCTCCCCCTTTTTATCCCGGACCGTTTCTTAGTTTCTCTCTCCTACCCCATTGATTGAACCTTTCTTTAAGAAGGCGTCGGGAACGGACATAATTGCCGCCGTTTGTCGTTGCAAGCCGCACGCCAGTTTCTTTCCTCACGCCTCTCTCAGCTTCGTCTTTGATAGCTGCCGCGGTTATTCTCCCTTCGGCTCCCTTCCAGCCGTGAAGCCTCCCCTCATACAGATCTTCTATAACCGACAAATAAAAGAATTGATATTTCTTGATTGATTTTTCGCATGGGCGACTTTGGGATAATGCAAGGAACGATCTCAGTCTTCTTGTCTTTTATCGACTTCGGCGCTTGATGCGCGTCTTCTCCCCTGTTTTCCTCCTGCTAACCGCGCAAGGTTCTCAAAATCCCGAGACCTCCTCCTGAGGCCCTGCGGGCGATCGAGAAGCCCCTATCCCCCCTCATAGGCGTAGTCCTGATTGACGGTCTTTAACCTCCCCGTTACTCCCTCCCCTCCTTTTCTCCTCACCCGTATGGTTTTTTGTCTCTTACCGACTATTTCTGAATCACCCGACTTCTGGCTTTCTCGTATTTTTTTGACGGGACTTATCAAAATTTTTCCTCGAAAACTCTTTTCCCCTTTTTGCCCCATGGCCTCGACCGCCGGGTGGATTAAGATCCAAGTTTTTTCGGCTCCAGGCGAAAGATTCCCCGCCGACCCTTTCTTTTCCTTCCCACCTCCCATTACCCCTTGAAAAGCCGCGCTCGCCAAAGCTTCTTTTTTCGATCCCCGCCGTTTCCGCAAAATTAAAATGAAACTGTGCAGAGCCAAAAAAGTCGTTCTTCTTTCGGTTCCAGGAGACGGTGACCAACACTCTCTTCGAGATCATCTCATTTCTTAATTTGCTCTTCTCAGGTGCCCCCTTCCGTCTTCTTGAATCTTGCAGAGCACCTGGGTCAGATAGAACTATTTCGGATGAACTCTCGCAGTGGAGGGCCTCTCGCCGTCACTATCCCTCTAAGAAAATGGTTACGTGACCCACGACGTTTCCCTTTTTCCCCCTTCCCCCAATATCCCTCTTCGATGCGTTTTTCTCTCTCTCACCTTTTGGTCTATGCCTTTGCTGATATCAGATGAGAAGTAGAGCCTCTTCTTCCTAGCGTGCTTTCTTAACCCCCCTAGAGCCTTTCCTTATCCCTCCCCTTTGATGTATTTACGACCCCTTTTAGAGCCTTCAGCCCCTCACAAGACCTTGTGCTCTTGCCATCTCGATCCCCGGCTGCGAAGCACAGATGACACCCTTGGCGAAATTACAAGACCTCGTCCTGCAGTACCTGCCGACTCTGCCCGCTTTTCCGCCGTCATTTCTCGCTACTTTCGGTGTGGATCGATCGAAGTCAGATGATACGGTTAACATACATACAAATAGAGCTGCGGTTTCAGAGTGACCGCTTCCGAATGAGGGCTTACGCCCCCCAGTCCTCTTTAGTTTTTTGCTTTTTCCGTAACTTCCTTCCCGTCCTTTCCTTGCCTGAACGCTTATCCTCTTCATTAGCTGTTGGAGATACTTTCACGAAAAGTTGGAGGTTGTTTTTTTCCTTATGGGGGGATCGTACAATTAGACCCCTTTGGCCCCCGCAGCTCTCGTCCCTTGTCCGATTAACTCCGAGCGTCTTTGTATGACTATCGCGCGCAGTACACATCGTCCATTTTTCCCTTGAAGAAACGAAGTTCCCTTATTAGATGGGCTATTCGGCGACTTTACATTCTTGGATGCGTACTCCTCCCTTTTTTTGGGGCTTTCTTCTTTTTAATTCCTCTCTATCTCTCTATCGGGAGGGTAATTAAGGAACCCATATGACAGAATGACTGGAGGCGCTCTTCCTGGCAGTTTTCCCTCGATAGGGACTTTAGTGATCTGTTTTCTCGTGGCGACACCTCCCTTTCCCTTTTTCCCCCCCCGCCCGATTGTTTTGTCAAAAATTAGCAGTCCCGTGCCCCCCTTCGCAACGCAGGAGCTTGTGCCCCTCCAGGTCTTCCTCCCTGTTACCCGTTGCCTCGTCCTCCGATTTCTTAGCGGGCACGCGAAAACATATGCCTTTTCCCCTTTTCAGAGTCTTACAGCACTTCGATGACATCTTCCTTCTTCGCCGTACTTTTGCTTCCTATGACTCCCTTCTTCCGATATTCAACCTTCGTTAGGTCTGCGCACCATTCTTTTTTTCAGCTAGATCTGAAGTAGTGCAGTTATTCGGGCGTTATTACGGCCTCCTTTGAGGGTATGGGAAGATTTAGTTTTTCCAGTGCGTCGTCGGGATCCGAATTCTCCCCTGTCCACACTGGAATTAATTGTTACCCGATTGCCTGCCGACCGCTACTCCCTTTTGTCGTTGATGCCCATTCACAGCCAGGCTTCACAGGGAGACAAATGATTTTTTGCCGTGGCACCTCCACCTTCCCCACCCCTACCTTTGGCCGCGATAGCCGTCCTCCTGCATTCCTCTCAATCGTCCCGTCGAAACGGAGTACCCACGTTGCGTCTCTATTTCCTATCGCCCTGTCCTTATCGGCCGTGACCTTGTCACGAAAGAAGATAGTAACTTTATTGAGGTAGTGTTTTTTTTTTGTTTTTTTTTTGATCGCTGCCTGACGTAAACCACATCGGCAGGTTTCCTCTCTCAATTCTCGCTCCCTTTGCCTCATCCTCCCCTGTCGGTCTGACTTCAACGTTTCAAAGCCTAATGATTTGAAAAAGGCATGCTTAGTCCTTTTAGCTTATGAGCGTATCCCTTGGCGACCGCTTCCCTCATTCTTCCCTCCATCCTACCTACGGGGTCATTTATGGCAATCTCGCAGTCGGAAGGACAAGGGATCGCTCCGAGAGATTTTCCTTTTTTCGTTGTTGCCCGCTTACCTTTTGACTTGCGGTCGTAGTGTAGCCTTGCTCGCAGCCTTCTAGTTTTTTTCCCCTCTTTCGTAGGTAGCGGAGCGTAGAGGCCACTCCCCCTTTAAAATCCGCCGTCCACATATTTCAGAAAAGTTGACCTCACTTGTCTGTCCCGCTATCTAAATACGGAAATGGTTTTAGATCTTTGAACTCCCCCCGGTTTGTACTAAGACACAAAGCAATGGTTGCTCGACCCCCCAGACAGCTGTTCTGGTAATAGGATTAATTGCTGACCTTTAAGACTCCCGCTTCTCTTTTTCCGTCGTCTTTTCCCCCCCCATCCCCTTCTGTCCTTATTCTCCCCCCTTTTCACGTCCCTGGTGAGAAATGTTAGAGAAGAGCATTCCATGGTCCCGGACCTCGCTCTAAGCGCCTGGAGTCGTAAGAACTAGCAGAGATTTCCTTACTGGTTGAAACCTCGCGATGTTCTCCCGTCGCCCAGGCAGGACTGTGCCCCCGATTTTATCGTAACCCAACGAAAGACCCTTATTTTTTTTTTATTGTTGAGGCCCCCGTTTCCTCCTTGGTCACCGGATTCGTCGCTTATGAGGTGCACCGATGAGTGTAGCATAAGGTTTGTTTGAGATCAGACGCCCCATTGCGCGTGTATGCCACCTCCCCTGACACCTTCTTTCTCTTCTGATGTCCCGCCCTCCAGCCGTACAATTTCCCCCGTACCAAGAGATTTTACTATCTTCGTCATAGTGGAGTTGAATAGGTTTGCCAAATAGAGAGCATTTCAAAAATAATAGACGTCCCTATAGTCTGGTAACTAACTTTTTTTCCTTCACCTTTCCCTTCTCTCTAAATGAGATGATGGATTCTGCCAAATTCTCTTTAATCCCTCGTAATTCAGCCGTGTAAAGGAGGCTCCAGCTATTCTGGGCAATCGACCATCTCTAAAATACACTCCCGGAAACGATCATTCAATTGCCTTGTCTTTTTGAGGGGTTCGTATTTTAACCCCTCATTTAAGTTGTCTCGCAACTCCTACCCCTGCATGCCGGTTTTTTTTCCTCCCCCATACCACCTGTCATTTCCCCCTCCTCCAGACATCCAGAATCTTGCCGGATTGAGAATAAACAAAAGGAATTGGAAAGCCATTTAGTAGGTTTTTTGACTCCCCCTCCCATGAAAGCAAGATTTTCTTCGTTTCGTGTCACACAGTTGAGACCGACTTTCCTCCCCTCCTCCCCGGTAACCTTCGGTCCCACTATCCGTGGAAAAAGTAAGAGCAAGGTTTCCTGATCACATGCCGGCACACCCGCGTAAATTCGTACATGCGGGCAAGAGTTGTTTTGCCTTTCTGTTTGATGTCGCGCCCGCCCCCCCCCCCTGATATGTCGCTTATCGGGGAGTAGAGGCTGGCCGTTTTCCCTAACCAGTAGACTTTCATTTTTCACACCGTTCACCAGCTTTTTACTCCTTCGTCATATTTCTTTCCAGTGCAACCTCACCGCTTCTTCTCCCTTTCTGCTAAGTCGGTGCCTACTTCCCCTGTTCGAGCTCCCCATCGGATCGCCTCGTCAGTGCTCCGGCCGACTCGCCAGGCGTGTCAGCACATCCTTTGACTTAGGTTTAATCTCTCCTCCGTTGTTGTTGTATTTTTCACCACTTTCCAAGGTCTCCCTGAACTGCTCTCCGAGGCGATCCTGCTTTTGTCTCCCTCCGAATATGCGCTATCGCTCTCTTCTCACTTACGCCGTGCTTCCAACGCGGGTTCTTTTTTTTCGCTCCAAATGTTCCGATGAGTTGCTCTGGTGACTTCGGTGGTTCGGAAAAACGCGAAACTCTCCAACCCCCCAAAACCTGTGTTTTTTGGTGTGTTTCCTCGCCCTTGGTGTTTTTTCTTTAATGGTTTGGCCCTCTTCTCGCTCTCAGGCGAGTTTGCGCGGACATTCTGATGCAAATTACTCAGTTACGCATCCCTTCTCGCGATTTTACCCTTTTTTGGGCCGGCCTTCGTCACTTTCCCCAACGGAGAAACGTGTAGCTGAAGCTGCCCTTTCGTAGACGGTTGTGCCATCCCCCAGCGCTTTGTCCTCCCCCCGGTTAAAATGAAGAAACACCTTTTTGCAAACTCTTTGCGGTGGTTTGTGATTCCGCCCGACGTGTCAAGACATGTTCTTTGACTCACGGGTAAGAAAGTTTCGCAGGGTATTTTTCTGGGGCGCACACCAGGAACAACTGGACGTGGCACTTGGACCGCACCGTTCGCCAACTCCCCTCCATGTGAAACCCATACCCCCAGTCAAAAAAATGCTTTTTGAGAAACCTTGACTAGTTGTAAGATATGAGGTCAGTCAACGCTTCTAACTTTACCCAGGAACCTTGACAGGGATCCAATCGTATTTTGACTTGCATATTCACGTCCCCCCCCCGTCCTCAACCTGCGCTGTGAGATAATATTTGTATGGGTGCTTCGCAACCTTCTTTCTTCTTTTCCGCGAGGATTTTTTCATAGAGAAGTCTGTAACCCGATGCACTGTCCGCATGACGAGTGACGCTGCTTCCCGTTCACTGAATGAGGTAGGGTAAGAGACCAGACTTTCTTTTCCCCTCTTTGGCATACAACGTCGAGGATCAGCCTATCGCTTGCCCTTTTCGGTTAGCCTACCTCTCCCCCCGCCGACAGACATCGGTTTGCCGCTACTGTCCCTCATAACTACAATACACCCCGTGCCTCGAGGTCTAATGCGCAAGCAAATGGGCGTCACGTTGGTCCTTCAACGGTAGGACCTCCCTGATTTCTTGCTTTAGGTTTTTAAAAGTTCGGCGCGAGCGACTCCTCCCTTCTGCTCGTAATGAGAAGAAAGCTCCCTCTATGCACTCAGAATGCGAAGAGCGACTTTGCGATCGTAGGGAACGCGATCGCAGCTTATCAATTTGCGCGTCATCAGCCTTACATCCCCCCATTATAGTACCTAAACGAGTTTGATTTAACGTTGCGGTATATTACCTGAATTTCCTGAATAAAAGACGCCTGGTTTTCTTGTTAGGGTGCTCCAACTCATTTTGTCGACCCTTTTGCTGCTGTTGTCCTTTGATTCCTCCCGCTCCGGCGTTGTACGTACTCTTCCCCCCCAGCGACTCCTTCCCTTCTCTCACGGCCAACTAGACGACCCCAGCTCTAAAGATTTACGGCTACCACGCACTGGACAAAGGCAGCTCATAAAAGCTCTTTTTTTCTCTCCCCCCCACTTTGTCCACCAGGAACCTGAAAGTTTTCCGCCTGCCCAAACCCGTCGTCGGTCTTTAGGTCCCCCCGTTTTCCTTTCTATCGGCGCTCCCCCCCCTACACGATGTCTCAGCGCTAATGAAAACAGATCCACGAAAATAATTATTGTCCGAACAACCTAATTTTTCTGAGTTAGAGAGCGCTGTATATCATGTCCCCTGTTCCGATCCCATCCCCCTCTTCCTTCTCTGAAAACACGCATCTGCCGTTCTTATAGAGAATGAATTACACTTAAGGACTAAGAGACCCTGTTAGATCTTCCAGTTCCCCGGTTTCCGCTACAATCTTTGTAATCTCGGACCCGCCGTCGCTCATATGTTTCTCCGTCTAGCTTCCTTTTAGATGAAATTAGATGGCGACTTCGGCATATACTAGATCCCGCCTCCGAGCTTTGTCGTGTTCTCACTGTCCAATCTAATTGGTGTCCTTTGCCCCCCCTCGGCGAAATCACTGGACCACAACCCCAAGGGAGCTACCTTCCCTCGACAAGGCCGTCAATTGCAGCGCAACAGCTCCCCAGGCGAAGCAAAAGGCACAAACATGCATTCCCCCCGGCTGCGCGACCCCCCCGATTTCACCTTTTCCCCCCTCATGCTCTTGCCCTATCTTGTCAGCCCCTCCTTGGGCAGACTCATTTAACCTTTTGGGATATGCTCAGTCGAGGTCCGTTAACTACAATTGGAATGGCAAGGTAAAGAGTCGAATTCCTGTTAACATTCCCGGGATGCAGCTCTTTTCTTCCGTTTTTCCAGAAAATGAGGACCGCCCACCTTTTCGATTATACCCTTGAATTATCATTTGTCTAGGTCCTAGGTTGTCGCTGACATGTTGTAAAAAGTCGTGCGCGCGACAAGTTCCTTAGTGGACTAGCCCCTGCTTTGATAACACGCACCGATCTGTGTTCCGCACCCCCCTGCGTCACAGCGAATTACCAAGTAAATTTCCCTCCCTGAAAAGAACTCGATTTCGTAGGGCTTCGGTGCACCCACTTTTCTCTTCTCTTCTTTTCTGCAGACTGTGTTTTTTGAGAAGTTCAATACGACGAGTAAAAATGAATAGCCGTGGCCCACTGGAGAATGAATGGCGCGCCTATAGTTGGCCCCCTGCCCTTCTGGCGTTTTTCGCCGCCGTGGCGCGGTTAGTGGACCTGAAAGTGAAGGCCCCAGAAAGCCGCTCTTTTTCAATGAGAATTTCCTGTACAAAGAGTACACAACAACTGTGCGCAGAAAGGTCTAATCTAATTCTTTTAATTCCTTCTCCAGCTGGTTCCCTCCCGGAAGCTGAAACGCTATGATGTTCCCCCTGGAGTACTTTCCTTTGAATATCGCCCCTGCCCTTCCTTTTATGTTACCTTATTGACCTGACCTTTACCGGTACTATTACGGATTTCCGCACACTTGAGCGTGGTGTGTGTCAACAGAAGTTTATCCAGACGGAGTAGCGTTCCCTCGGCCGATTGGTGATCGAATCTTGTTGTCTTTTCTTCATATTTTTCTTCCTTCGCAGTTCATTTCGATCTTGGCCGCGGAGGAAAAATGTCGACTGTCGGCAATGCAGATTTTTAACTTGATTTTGTGTGAATGAACAAGACGTTTTTTCTTGGCAGGAGCTTACTTCGCTCCTCCCTTCCAATCCACTCTTAGTTCTCTTTAACGATGACTGCTCCTTGTATTAATAGATTAAATATAGCAGGACTTTCTCTGTTCCAACAAGTTTTTTACGTCCCGTTGCCCTTGATTCCTTGCACAGATGATGCGGCAGTGAAACTTGGCCGTTCACTATCATAACAATTTCTCTTTAGTCGGGAATTCCCGAGCTGCGCGCGTCCCCCTTCCGATCTTCAGGTTTCTCCTCCCTACTTCCTTCAGGAAAATTGGGAATGAAAAGTTCGGGAGCGCTCGTCTACAAACTTAAGATGCTTCCCAGGCTTTTTTCGTCTTTTTATCTACGTTAGTTTAGTGATTGCGAGTATCGTGTTTGGTGTCCGTTTGATCGCTCCCTTTCTGACTCTCCCCAGTTCCGAAACGTTATTGCAGCATCTCCTCCACTGTTGGTGGCCGTTCGTTTATCGCCCACCCCCCTCTTTCCCCTTTTTCCGTCGACGCTTCCCTTTTTTCGCGGGGGAATTCTTCCGGAAAACGAGTCATGGTCCTTAGCTATATGTCGCCTTGAAGTCCGAGCAGTTGCCTTGGGGGTTTTTCGTAGGAACGCCGCGGGATTTCGGCAGGCCTGCGAACAGTCCGCTCGTTCCCCCTTCTTGGTTCAGTTCAATTTTATACTTCCCTCTGTACCGTCAATTCCGACCCCTCTGAATAGCAATTGATTTTAATTTAATAAAAAACGGTTTGTTCCAATACTCACAACCCGTGATAGACACCCGCACTGTTATTTTAATAGTTTATCGTTCCTTTCTGATTCTGTTGACGCTCCTCCGCGGCGACTAGCTTGGAGTATAGCAGATAGAAAGTCTCGCAAGAATACGCATCGTCTCGGATTTGAGACGTTTCTTCCTAGAGAGAATGATACCGGCATCGAGACTACGATCGAGCCAGACCCTCTATATGTTTCCTTGCTGTTAATAGCGGCCCCTCACCCCTATACTCCGAACAAGTCTCTCGGTAATAATTAATGATAAAATGCCTTGCCGGACTTAGAGATTCAAGCGATCCCCACCTTCTTTTCTTGGGCTCTTCTGCCTTATTCTGACTATGGTTACCCATCCCGTTTGAGCAGATAAGATTAGCCGGGTTCTCTTGAGTGTCCCAACTAGATAATATTTGATTGAAAAGCTGAATCTACTACATGTAGAGGGACTTGGGGGTACTTCAAGTGCGCTTCAGAACGCGTCCCATCTCCATCGGTCCTCCTGGGTGATACCTTTGAATATGGTGCCAATCGATAATTCTCGCTGCCAGCCAATAATTTAGCTCTCTTTACCGAAGGTGCGTCGTCAATGATCTTCCTGTCCCTCTCCTGTATTACCGCGTCCATTTGCTCTTTGTCAGGTCTAGGTTTCCATTTGCAACATGTGGGCAAGGATTGTCCTTGCCCATGGTCCCGAGTTTTTATAGTCCCCCTCTAACAACCGAATCACAGGCGCTGCTTTTCGTTTTTGCGGGTCGTTGTTCCTTAACCTTCGTTCCGTTCGACACGGTGGGTTGTTACTTGCGTTTCCAGTTTTTCCTCCCTGGGAGATCAAGTCACAAAATGCCTTGCCCCCTATTTCCCACCCATTTGGTCAGAATCCCCATCTCTTCCCCTGCCCCTTGATCCCCACCAACGGCTTTGAGGCGTTTGAATAAGCGGGCGCTGGTGTCGTTTCTTCCCGTTCCCGAAACGCGTTCAATCTTCCTTTCCCTGGCCAGCCCTTGCCCATTTGTTCCCTTGTCCCGACATCCGAATTCCGGCCAAATTCAATCGCCGTTTTTTCTTTGTAAATGCAAAGGAGGTTTTTCCTTCATTGCGAAAGGCGATTTGTCCTCACCTTGCTCTTCGCTTCGCTTTCTTACTGTGGCCGGGCTTCGAGGCTTTCTGTTTCTTTACCGATCGGATCCATGTTGGCACTTCCCCTCAACTCATCGGACATATGGCTCACACCCTTCCCTCTGTCTCCCAAGCTCTTCTTTTCCGCGCCGGATAAGAGTGGATACGGCGAGAAGGCAGGCTGCTCGTCTGTACTTTGAAGATAGCAGGCTGAGCCACGACGTCGGGTTGACCCTTATCTATCTCTCCTTTGTTTTTTGGTTTGTTTCTTCTGGATTTTTCCCCCACTGTCTGCCAGGCGTTCTACAATTGGTTAGAGGCGCAGATCGCTTGCTGGCGACTCGCTTGGATGGATCGCGCCTTCGAGGACTTTCTTTTTCGACCCCCGAGCGAGCCTGTTGCGATCCATCAATGTCTAGTGCGCTTTTTGACGGTGGCCCCATTTGCGTCTGCTTTTTCTGAACCAACCCAGCCCTACAAGATGAGATCTGGCGGCCTGATCCGAGCCGAATATCAGATTCTCCCCGATCGAGCATTTGATTGGTGCTGCGATTCAAGCCAGCCTCTCCTTTCATTTTTGTCCTGCATTTACTCATTTCCCCGGCGGAGCTGCTTTTTCAGAGTTAATCTTAGCCGTTTAGTCTACTTTCTTACGAAAAAATACACAAGCCCGATATAGGATTCAAGAAAGGCATCCACCTGTTTCCCCCATGGTTTTATCGACTCCTTCCCCCCGCCCCCCCCACTGATGTTCTTGCCTCCAAGTTTCATTTTCAATTGCATTTTTCGGGGCGTCCTGCCTAAGGAACTGTCTCCCCGGTTTCCTGACCGTTCGCCCCCTTTGTGCCCGGATGTGACACACACGTTAACACGCCGAAAAATCCATTTTTTTAAAATTCGTTCGTCTAGCTATGAGTCTTAGATTACCTCTTCGAAATCCCATTTCCTTCCCCCCTATCCCCCATCCGTGATTTTCTGAGCAAGTGAATAAGAGACGTCGCGGAATATATTTGATTGTGCTTAGAACCCCGTGTCCGATGCTCCCGGAGTCTTTGAAACTGTCTCGATTTTTTCCCCCAACCCCGAGCCCCCATGTATTCCGTGACGAGATGACCCCTTACAAGTTTTCATTGGATATATGTCGCGTTGCAAGCAAGCGTGTTCCCTCTTTCCTCCGATCTCACATCGATCAATTTCGCTATGATTTTTTTCCCGATAGCTAAAGATAGGGCCGTAACGAATGGAACCACAGTATCGGTTAGATTCCCCCCTTCTCTCCTAGAATGACGCCAAAATAAAGCTTTTGCGGTATTACGTCCAGATTGTGAGCCGTGCCGTTGATTTTTCCTCCCCCCCTTTTTGGCCAGGGGATGCTCTCTGTGCGTATGTTTTTCTGGCCGACAAAGCGTGAGAGATTGCGAGGTATCTCCCCCGTCGCGGTAGGTTCGCGCCTTTATAAAACTGCCTTTCCGGACGAAGAAGAGGTCATCGAGGGTATCGAGACGACCTTCAGCATCTCCTTTAGGCCATGCTTCCAGTTCATCCAATTACCAATAAGTAATAGTACCGACACCGCGCTTTGTGCCGTCTCAGTTCTTTTTTTGTCTATTGTGTTCCCTGTGAAATTTTAATAAATCACCTACGCTTCTTGTTCCTTTTGCTCTTTGCCTAGCGTTCTTTCCGTCACTTGCGCAATGTAATAGTGGCTTCGGTTGTCGGCTCGACCCGCTCCGGCGTTTTCAGACGCAAGCGCGTCCAGACATCCTTCTCTCAAGGAGAAATATCGACGACCCGAGCTCATAAATTCCGGCTGAAACCGCCTTCTCCCTTCAAATCAGCGCTCTTTCCCCCCCCCCCCTGGACTCTTTTTTCTGCAGCATTTACAGGCCCCATGACATTAACTTTCGTGCCCATAACGCTAGTTTTCGGCTTTTCCTCCGGGATCATGAGTACGGGAGAACAGAACACTATTCTCTCTCCTCCATTCAGCCTCCCCGTTTTTCCCCACGAATCCGTGAAAGTTCGCCATAACCTGGAATGAGGCGCCCCCCTGATTTTCCCCCACTGCCTTGAACATGTCCGATCGATTCTTGCTCTTTCTCTTTGAACTGTCTCTTCCCGTTTGAGTGGTAGAGGAATGCAGGCGCTTACCGCTATGGAAAGGTTCCTTCCTATCGAGTGCCGGGTAACGGCCGACAATATCTTTTCTCTCACCTACCTTTTTAGAGCGACGGTAGTGACTTGAGCTTTCGATCATCCGCTATAGAAGGCGATCTCGGTCTGTCCAAGCTTTTTTTGTGGGCCTCTTCCCCTCGCCAAGCGACTTGCGCCTCATGAAACATCCGTGGATTTATTAAAATCCAAGCATCTCGGCGCTGACGTACATCCCTCGCCCACCGATTGGATACCCTTCGGCCGAAACAGGAAAAATTGAATTCACCCAAGACACCGGCTTCGCGATAATACGCCCCCTGAGCGCCCTACCTGCAATCCTTTCGTTTTTCCAAATATGGCCCCTCATGCTCTTACGCCAGGGGGATGTACTATTGTTCGCCCCCCTTCCAGTTTTCAGTCCGTTAAATGGTTCCCCTTGAATTGTTTGGAGTAATCTAAGATGTCCAGAATTCTCCTTCCGCCTTTTCTTTTCCCAGGCATCCTTGTCGCCAGTGACGGAAAACTGAGGAACGCGCGCCAAAGCCCTGATTTCTTCCTACCGTGGTCGTGGCCTCCTGGTTGCGCCACCTTTTCCCTGTTTCACTTTCCTTACGACCTTTTTTGCGAAGTCCTTTCGTGGACACGACTATCGAAGCGTCAGAACGCCCGATCTGCTTCGACTATACTCTCGCGTTCCTTTTCTTTCGGTGCCCTTGAAGTCCGAAATTTCCAGGTGGCTCCTTGTAATTCAATA
>Ga0179593_1631304_pt1 | contig 20595 bp, 43 predicted proteins | sample CZODoug2_1_08_16_FD_185931 | JGI IMG/M metagenome (GOLD analysis project Ga0179593, IMG submission 185931) | Vadose zone soil fungal communities from Angelo Coast Range Reserve, California, USA - CZODoug2_1_08_16fungal (PacBio error correction) | ecosystem: Environmental > Terrestrial > Soil >... | reverse complement strand
TCAAATTGGTAATAATAATTTCCTTCTTTTAGCACAGCCCCCGTTTTTATCTTTTGGTAGCAAACTTTCCTGAATGCCCCTTCTCTTGATCTCTTTCTCGTTTTTTTCGAGAGATCCTTTTCTTCTGCTTCTCGACCAGGTTGTCAGCTATTCTCCTAGGACCCTCAGTCTGTCATCGATTTGACCTTGATTCCCATTATTTCTAGCTCACGTCCTTCACTTTCGCGGCTTCCCCTGGCGTGCTCCCCCCCTTCCCCTTCAAAGTCCCCCTTGTCCCTCCGTCTCGCTTCAGCCGCTAATTTGTCGTATTTCCTCCCTCCCGGTTCCCTGTTTCCGTAACTTCCTTGGGAGTGTTTTTTGATTCTTGAAAGTTTTTGCCCCGTTTCCGCTGTTTGCAGTTTTCCCGTCACCCCCGTTTTTGATTTTTCAACATTTCCCATCGAAATCTTGCGGCGTATGGGTCTTCTTCCCGAGGATGCCCCCCCCCTTTCTGATTCCTCCCTTCGTTTCTTGCTTCCGATTGAATTTGGGCCGCTTTTTACGATGAAATTCACTGCCGCTTTTCCTCCCCCCCCTTTTCAGGTTTTCCCGCTTTTGCTCATATTGGACTTTTCTTTCAAGTATTCTCCCTCAACCTCGAGAAGTATAAGGTCTCCCAGGAGCTTATCCCGACTCCTACTTCTTGTCTCCTGATGTTGCTATGCTTCCTTGGCATGGTTTCTTTCCCCAGCCCATTTGATATGATTTTTTTTCTGCGGCAACTCTTTTCTTACCCCCCCCCCTTGCTGATTCTTCCCGGTAGACTTTTCTTTGTCCCCCCTTTCCCCACAAGGGACTCAACAAAACCTTTTAGACCTTTATTTATTCCCTTTTCTTTTACGTTCCCATTTAGTCCCCCCCTTTCCCTTTGATTATATTTTTCTTTTTGTTGAGAGAGATTCCGGCCCATCAGGTTTTCTTTTTTTCCCTCCATCAGACTTTTTTTTCTCTAGTGGTTCCCTCCTTGGCTTTTTTTTGCGGAGTCCCCATTTGGTTTGTTTTCAAACTCTTTTCCTTTCAGACATTCTGGGTGGCCAGCTCCCCCGTCGGTACTTCTACAGGGCCCCCTTTCCCCGCCCTCCTCTGTTTTCCCCCAGCCCGTTTTCTCTTATCATCCCGCTCGACTAGGCGCGGTTATTTTTTTAAGATTTAGGCCTTCTGCTCCCAGGCCTCTCACGTCTTTTTCTCTGATTACCCCTGGTCTTTTAAGGTTATTTTGACCCTCTTTTTAAAGAACCAGGTCTTCCCCTGGACCCCCCTTCAGGAAAAATTTCTTACCGAACCCCTTTTCTCGAGTTTTGAGGCCCTCCCCCCACAACAAACCCCTTGATATTTTTCAGCTCCCACGTGGGCCCTCCTATTCTCCCTTCCCCCCTACCTCTTCCGGGATTTTTCCCTTTTTCCCCCTTCGTTACCTTTCTCTTTTTCCCTTCGAAACCCTTCCCCTTTTCCAGCGTTGAAACCTTAGTTGGGGTTTTGGGGGTTTGGGGCTTCTGTAACCAATCTTCACCCTTCCCCGCAGACTCCGCAAGAAACCCCAGAGTTTGTTTTTTTCCCTTCCGGGACCTTTTTCCTTGAGTCCCCTTTTTTCTTCTGGCCGCCCCTATAATGTAGGTGGATTAGGCCTGTTTCTTTGCCTTTGCCACTTTTTTTCTCGTCAGGAACGGTTTTAAACCTTTGACAGTTTTCAACTTTTGTCAGGCCTTTCAGGCCCTTGGGGGTTCCCTCAGTCCTCCCCCACCCAACTTTCGATCCCCCACGCCCTTCTTTTTCCAACTTTTTTTTCAGTGCAAACGGGAGCTATGCCTGCTTTGCCCTCTTTTCGAGTTATCTCTTCTTTTGATTAGATGTTTTCCCTGTTTTTTGTCAGTCAACTGCACTTTCTCCTCCTTCTTGCTAGTCGTTCTTCTTGGCATTTGTGGGACAGCCATCGGTTTCTTTTAAGAACAGTTGTCTTCCTTTCATGCGTCCCCGTTCCCCTTTTTCGGTTTTTTTTTTCCTTACCCATCTTTTACTTTTTTCCCCGCAAAAATCTCTCTTGATTCATCCTTTTTTTACTTTTCCCCCCCTAATACTCCCTTAGTTTTTGCTTATCCTTTTTTAGCTCCCCCCCCCTTTAGTGAAAGGTTCCTCTGAATTTTCCCCAAACCTTCCCATGTGGACCCCGTACAAGATTTTTATCCCTTGAGAATCCTTTTTTGGTTGGGGTTGGGGGGTCGTTGGGGGGGTGGGTGGGTTTGGGTTTCTGCGTGTTTTGGTTGGGGGTTGTGTGGGTTGGTTGTTGTTTTTTTGGGGGGTGGGTTTTGTTTGGTTCCGACGGACTTCATAATTTCCTTCGTCCTTTTTCTTTGCGTTCTCCTTTTCAAGAGATTTTTTCCCTAGAGGGATGGGCGGATTCCCCCATTGAATCTCCATGAGTCTTCTTTTATGCGGTTTTTTTGGTGTCCTGGTTACTCCCTCGATTTCATAATCAGGTTCCCCGGTCTTCGTACATCCACTTCTTCTGGTTCCTCTTGTTGACTCTTGTCTCAGTGGCCTCCCTCCCCTAGGTAGGGTTCCCTTCTCAAACTCCCTTTTTCCGGAGTTCCGGCTCGCCTCACTTCCCCTTTAGGACCTCCCGCTGTGCTTCACTTTTATCGGATGTCTTTGTTCCATGTTCCCCCCTCCTTCTGTTTTGTAGATTTTTTCTCCTGTACATTCCCTTCTTTTTGAATACTTCCCACCCGTTTTCTAAAGCTTTTTTCCGCGCTATCTGTTTTTTTTTTTTTTCTTTTTTGGGTTTTTTTTTTCATTTTCCCCTTTCCAATGGGACTACGCCCCACAACCCTTTCAGCTTGCAATCTGTTGCCCCTTCCCGGTGGGAAACCTTTTCCACAATAGTTTCTCCCCCCCCCCCCCCTTATTTTTTTTGCAGTCGAGATCTGTAACTCCTGTTTTTGGACGAGTATCCCTTCCGTGGCCTTTCCTTTTCCTTTTTTTTTTTCGGGGAGTTTTGCCTACAACAGCTCAAACCCCACTAGAGCCTTCCCCTCTTTCGGAATTCACGCGACCTTCCTCTTTGCTGGATTCAATGACCATTCTTCAATTTCTTCTTAATCCCCACCTCCCTCTCAAGATAGCCGACATTCTTCTTTTTTGATATCGGTGTTCCCCTCTCCTGCGGCTTTTTGGTGGCATCCAGGCCCTTTGATGCCTTTAACGTTTACTAGGCCGGGATTTCTCTTTTCGGTTTTCTTCGGTCTTTTTCCTCTGGAAGAATTTCTCCCTTTAATCCCTCTTTTTCGACTGCCTTCCCCCTCGCATTTCCTCCCGAAGCAATTTCCTGCCTTTCGCACCTCCTTTCCCTTTAGACGTTTTTGCTGTCCCGTTTCGCTGAACCCCCGGCGAGTTTTTTTCCAGGCGATAATTTCCTTCGATTTTCCAATTTTGAAGAAGCCAGGTCTTTTCACTACCTTCCACGCAGCCCCCCCCAAGAAAGCCTCCTCCCGTTCGATTCGTGTATCTTTAAGGCCCCCCTTAAGGGACCCCGGATTTGCCGCCCAAGTTCAGACCGAGAATTCCCAGAGTGACCTTCAATTTGATTAATTTTCCTTTACAGGACCCCCCTTTTCCCCCCATGACCTTCCCGTCAGCCTCTCCGTGATGTTGTCATCCCCAGGATTTTTCTCCTAGTTCTTCCCCATCTTGAGTGCCCCACGGGACCCACAAATCGTCCCCTGAATTTTTCCTTTTAATCCAGAACCTCCATTCCTTTTTTCCTGAGAATGACAACCTCTCCCCCCTGCGGGAACCTTTCTATCTTTCTTCCTCCTCGTGGTTGGGGAGACATTTTTTTTTCATGCATGATCCCTCGCTGTCTTATTGGGTTGCTCTCGTGTTTTGAAGATTCTTTTCGGGGGGAGCTGCCTCCGAACCTTTTAAGAGAAGGTTTTTTTTTTTTTTTTTTTTTTTTTTGAGGCCCCTTTTTTTTTCTGCAACCTTCCGGTTCAGCCTCTTGACGTGGCCTAAGATGCAAAGTCTTTATTACCCAGGTCATCGAATTAGTTTTTCTACCTTCTATCCCGTTTGCCCCGTGGGGCCTTCTTTTTCAAAAGTGCCTTCGACTTTCTCAATAGACTGTGGATTTTTCTTGTGTTTCTTTTTTTAGGACTTCTAGATTTCCTCTTCTGAAGTACATCATTTTTTTTTAAAGGTGTTTTTAATTTTTGAGTTTTTTTTTTGTTTCCTATTGACTCGAAACCCTTTTTTTTTCCCTTGAGGGTTTTCATTAATTTCTTCCTTCCTACTCCTTCTTTATCCCCCCCCCTTTCGTTTTGGGCGGTTTTTCCGGCCCCCTTTTTCGCGGTTCTTTGTGACTCCCCCTTTTTTAGGTATCCCCCATAGACTCAAATTCGTTTTCTTCTAGGTGCTTTTAAATTCTCCTTTTGGACCCTTTGAGGGTGTGTGTGTTTGTTTCCAAATTCACTTCACGATATTCGCCTTTTCTCCGGACTTTCTTTTCCTTGACATCCCCCCATCAAGTCGCTCTTCCAAATGATGGCCTCCCCTTCCGAAGTGCGGCTTGGTTTATAATCGTGCGGGCTTCTCTTCAGAGCGAGGTTTTCCTTAACCGCCTAGATTTTGGTGGGGGGGGCTTTTGGGGGGGGGTTTTTTTTTTTTTTTTTTTTGTTTTTTGGGGGTTTTTTTTGGGGTGTTTGGGCTTTTGGGGTTTTTTTTTTTTGGGGTTTTGACTGGTGTAAAGGTGTCCTTCACTGACCCCAGTCCCCTTTTCCACCCCCATTATTCTTTCACGGCCACCCCCCAAACAACTTTTACACATTGGTTTTTATTTTCCCCCCAGGTTTTCTCTGGGAGGGTGGTTGGTAGTTTCTTGAACCCTACGCGGGCCCGGGTTTGTGCTTTTTCCGAGCAGACTTATTTTGAGGTTTCCACCTTGGCTTGTGTGGTGCCCCCAACGGGACCCCCTTTGTTACTCCAACCTCTTACCGAAAGTCCCCCCATAGCGTTTCCCCCTTCTTTGGTCATTTCTCGCGACTAATGACTTGACTTTCCCTTTTTTTTCAGTGAACTCCCGCGTAGTCCCTCTACTCCTTCCCCCCTCGGCCCCGCAGGTTCTGGTGGCCCTGAGTTTTTTTTTCGGTTCCAGTACCAACGTTTTCTTTTCTCCGACTCTTTCCTCCTTTAATAGCAATTTAGCCTAGTGTCTCCCTCCCTTTCCTTTTCAAGGTTCTACCTTACCTATACCCCTAACGCGATTCTCTTTCCAGAGACACATCAAATTTTCCCCCCCCCTTTTGAAATCCCCCCCTGCAAGGCAGAGTCGTTCGTTCCTCTTCTTTCTCGCCAGAGATGACCGACCGACGTTTCAGGTAAAGTCTCTTTATTCGCACCCTTTTCCCCCCTCCTAAAGATTCTGAATTTCGAGCCTTTTCTACCGGGCCGAACCTCCTTCCCCCCCACCCCGTAATTTCCCCTGGTGTTCCTTTCCCCCTTTTTGAAACGTTGTTTAAGATTTTTCTCCGGTTTCCTTGATTTTTCCTCTCCTCCCTCCCCTTCAGGCGGTTCTCCCTGCGATGGGTGTCTTTCAATTTCTCCAAACCTTTTTTTTTCCGCGACAAGTACTTTTTCGGATTTTTTTTCCCCCGATTTTCTCCAACCCCCTTTTCTCTACCAACATTTTTCATGCTTTTCCCCTTTTCCGATGTTGAACCCTTCAAAAGTGACTCCCTTGGGTGTTTTTGGATGTTTTGTAGATTCCCCCGTGGTTTTTAGTAACCCCCGTTTTTTCTTTTCCAGAATAAAAGTTTGTCCCGTTTCGATTTTTTTCAGTTTCTCTCCTTATGGTCTCTTTCCGTTTGGCCCTTCTCCACTATTGCTTCTCATCCTTTCCTGCCCCTCCCTTTAGAGTGCGCGGTCAGTTCCCTATCACATTTATCCCCCGGATTTCCCCCTTTCCAATAATCCCAGAGTAATCCCTTCCTCCCCTCCGTAATGTGATAAGAGGTTTGCCTACTAGTCCCCTCCCTTTCCTGATTCATTCTACCTTTCGTCCGTGCTTTCTTTTTCCAGATTCGTCTCCCTTGATTTTTTCTTTGGACTTTCTTCTTTTTAACTCCTGCCTTTTAGGCAGCCGTTGTTTTGCTTCACCAATTTATCGCCCCTCAGTTTTTTCGTTGAGTCATCTGAGCCCGATTCCCGTTTCAAGTTGAAGCGTCCTTATTTTCTCTCTTTGAGGGACTTGGTTTTCTTTCTTTTGCCCCCTAGTCTTTTTTCTGAATCAGTCTCCGATTCAGTCCTCTACCACTTCCGTACACGAGACTTTCTGTGCAACGCCTTTCCCCAACTGACGGGGCTCCCAGTTTATATCCCTCCATAGGGTGCTTTAACCCTTTCCTGGATCCCCCCCCTTCTTTCCGCCCCGAAATCCTCCTGCGATTTTTCTCGAAACATGATCGGTTTTTTATCGGCCCTGCTGACCCCTTAAAATCTTTTCGGGGAGGTTTTTTCTTCTTCGCCCTTGTCTTCAAATATTTCCCCCCCCCCCTTTCACCTTTTTCTTCTTGAAGGTTACACCTTTTTAAATTTGGTTGGATCCCCCAATTTACACTTCCCCTTCCGGGCCCCTTCGATCCACACACACTTTTTTTTTTATATATTTTTCTTTGTTGTTGTGAGAGATTAATGCTTTCTCTCAAATGGTTTTTTTTTTTTTTTTCCCCATTTTTACGACTCCCCCTCTTCCGAGTTTTTCCCGCGTGGTTCTTTTCTGGGTTTTTTGAAACCCCCTTCCCCCCATAAACCCCCCTTTTTCCCTTCTCCCCCAAGAGGCAAGTCACTTTTGGCACCCCCCCCCCTTCTTGACTTCCTCCCTCCCCGCCCCCTCCTCGAACCTCCTTTTTCCTTTAATCCCTTCTGAAGCCTCTGCCAGAGGGGACCGTGTTCCGTCACCGGGAGATCCCCCCCTGTTTGGAAGACCCCCCTTCCCCCCTCTTGCGTTTCTCGAAGTTTTTTTCTCCCCTTGTTAATAGCTTTGGATTTCTGTTTACCTTGTCGAAGGCGGCTTTTTTAATTTCCGGAATTCGTAATCCCCCTTTCCCTTTTCTTCCCCCTCGGTTTTTTCCCGAGATTCCCCCGACCACTCCCCCCCGAAAAGCCTTTCCTTTTTCGTTTTCAGCAAAGTTGCTTCCTTTGTTTTCTTTCAAGATTCTTTCGGATGATTCCCCCTCTTCCCCCATTGAATTTTTAGAACCCGTCTTCCCCCCCCTTGAACTCCTTACGGCTTTCCCCAGAGTACATCCTTAGTTGGACTTTCCCTCAACGGTCCACATCCTCCCCCTCCTTGTCCTTTTCCCAGCGAGTTTTCTGACCTTTTAGGGAGGATTTCTTTTTCAAGAGTTCTCCCTCGCCCCTCCTGAAGGTCTTCTTTCCTTTTCCAATTTCCATTTCCCATTTTTCCCCCTTAACAAAGTCCGCTCTAAGGAATTTTATTTTTTTGATTTCCTCCCCCCCTTTCTAGGTTGACGTTTTCTACCCCCCTTGCGATACACTTTTTCGCACAAATTCTCTCCGACCGCAGATTTCTTTTAGCTTCTCAAGGTTCCCACGCATTCTTCTTCCTTGAAGTCATCTACTTTCCCCGAAGTTTTTCGATCTTCTTTTTTCCCCCCAGTGTCTCCCCATTAACCTTGCCTAGCCCCTTGAATAGATTTCTCGTTCTTTTCTTCTGCGTTTTTATCTTGCTTGGAAAGTTTCCCTTTCTCAGCGCACCCCCCATGTGATCCTGAAAACCCCTTAAGCTTCCTATTCTTAGATAACTTTCAGAGGGTCCCTTCCTCCCTTACGGTGTCAATTTCGTATTATTTTCCCCTCCAGTGTTCTATCTACCGGTCTTCCTGTGTCCCTCTCGATTCCCTTCAAAGACCCCCTTTCTCTAGGATGGTTTGTTTTGCCCCCTATTTTCAGCTGCCTTCCCGGGTGATCATGTACTCCTATCCTCTTACAGCTCCCCATGGGTTTCTGACCCTCGTCATTCCTCCCTCTCCCTCTGTTTTTTTAATTCCTGAGAAGAGCTGCCGTACAGTGCTTTCTCTTGCTCCCCCTTCTTTGGATTTCTTGTTTTTTCCCCCCCTTTCGCTGCCTTTTTAGGACTACTCCCCTTTTTGATCGTTTTCCCCTGCCTTCAAACCGCTTGGTTTTTGTTGACCCCTTGCAAGATTCCCTTCCTTCCTTAATTTCTATATTCATCACGATGGACTCCCGGAATCGACACAACCCGCATAAAAGTCCCTCTTTACTCCTTCTTTTCCGCAGCTTTCATTACTCCCCCCTCGTTGAGTTTATCCTTTTTCAACCCCCTTCCTGGTACTTAAATACCTTGAGCTTCCCCCTTGAAGTTCCCCTTTTTCCGATTTTTTTTCTTATTTTCCACCAGGTTTTTTCCCTTCCCCCACTCCTGGACCCCCCCCCTTTTTTTTTTAGAGTATGATTCTTTTCCCGTTTCCCCCCACCCCCATTTAAAATCTTCTATCTTTTTTTCCCTCCCTTCCCTTTTTTTGTGTTTTTAACCCCCCTGATGGTTTTCTGGTTTCAGATTTTTAGTGTTTCCATGAGATATTTTTGCGCGCAAACCCTAACCCCCCTCCTTCCCCTCCCAGCGGCCCCTTTTCCCTATTTTTTCACAGACTTTCCCTTCCTGACCCTTTTTATTCCCCCCCTCCCTTCCCTAATTTAAGTGCCCGGAGTCTCCCATTTTTCGTTTTCCCTCTCGGCCTTCAGAGGAGGCTTTCCCTATTCCTTGGTTTCTTTTGAATAAAGGTCCTCAGTAGTCTTTTCGCTTTTTTCCTTATAGTCCCTTCGCAGAGTTCCCCCCTCACCCCCCTGGGGTGAGAACCTTTTTCCGTTTTTACAGTCTCCCGTGGTCCCCATTTAATCTTCTCTTCGCCTCTCCGCTTTCCCCCCTCAACTGCAAGCCCCCCAACCGCCCTCGACCCGTTGGCGCCCTTGCCCAAGCCTTTCCCTGGACCTTCCCCTTTATTTTTTCCCCCAGGCGCCCCCTCCCCCCCCTCTTGACACTTGCCCTTTTTTCCACACTCATTTAAGCAGTGGCGGTTCATTAGAGCCGAAAGCTCCTTCCTTTAACCCTTCCCCCTGCAACCCCTCCCCCCCCTCCCGATTTCTCGGAAAACTTTTCCCTCTCCTGGTTCTTTTTTTTTCCGTTACGTTCATAAGCGTTTCGATTTTTTTTTAAGGAGTCCTCTTTTCTCCGAGGGTTCTTCTCCAAGGTCCCCCCCCTTAGGATCCTAGAAGAACTTAAAGGTTGAGAATCCTACCGGAGTTCATTTTTTTCTACAATATTTTCCTTTCGATGTTCCCCCCCCCACTCCCTCTCAAGCATCTTCGTCCATAGCGCTGATTTTCATCGATCCTACTGGGAGTAAGTCACTCCCTTTTTCCCTCTTCCCTTTGTTGTTTTCTTCTGGCCTTCTTAACCTTCCTTCCTCGAACGGTTTTTGAATATTTTCTTTTTTCTGGGACATCTTCTTAGATTTCTTTGTACTTCTCAGAACCTTCCTCTTTTTTCATCTACCAATTCTCCCCCTTTTTCCCGGTCTTTCCCATTCTTTCCTCTTGGTGATTGCAAAGTCCTTTCCCCCGACGGATTTGAGTTCAAGGACAGGCCGAAATCCTATTTTCTCCCTTTTTGCCCGGTTTTTCTTTCACCCCTCCACCCCTTTTCCTTCTTTTTTGATTTGCTTTCCTTGTTGTGACTTCCCCCTTGTTCCCGGGAGTTTTTTTTCCTCTTCCCACCTTTTTTTTGATTTGCCGTTTGATCCTTTTTTTGTGCTCATTTCCCCAATACTCCCCCCCTATTCCCTGGCTTTTTACGTTCATTCAGAGACCTACTTCCTTTCCCAGGAAGCCCCTAAAACTCTGACACTCTTTTAGCTTTCTTTTTTCTTTTTTTTAGATCCCTCCTCGGACCCGACCGATTCCCCTTTCTAGCCTTCAAAAGAATTATGTTTTTGTGCACCTCCTTTCGGCCCCTCTTTTGGAGCTTCGAACCTTTTCGAAAACGTCAACTGCCTGTTTCTCCGCACTCGCCGCCATAGCACTTTCCGATCCTTCTTCCCCTGTTTTCTGCCCTCCCCTCCCTCTTTGTGGCGTAAAGCCCCATGATGATATTTTCTACGGTTTTCCGCCCCCCTTTCCGCGCGCCCACATGAGCTTTGCCTTCTACCTCCCCCTTCTTATTTCAACCAGCCCCTCCGCACCACCCCCCCCTTCTTAAAGTAGACTTTTTAAATTCTGGTTTTTTTTTCGTGGACCCCCCCCCCACCCCCCAAATAGTTTCTTTTCCTTTTCCTTTAATTCCCCCCCCCCCCCCCTTTTCTCAGGAGTTCCCCCTCTTGAACGAATGGTTTTTTTTTTTTAGAATCAGATTTGAAGGCCATTGCTTGTGATTTAGCTCCTGTTTTCATTTTCCCAGCACCCCCTCCCCCCTTTCCCGATTCTGCACTTGGGTGTCCCTCTCTAAGTACAAGCTACACTCCCCGACCAGTTCATTTGATTCCTTTTCCCCCCCTGAGGAGTCTTTACGATCTTCTTTAGGGTTTCCTCACTGCGAGATTCCCTTGTCGGCTTCCGGCATCCCAGTACTCCTTCTCTGAACCCTTTTCCTCCATATTCTAGTTATCCTTTCTTTTTTGGAACCTTTTTTTCCCCCCCCAAGTTTTTTTCCTCCGGAGATTTTGTTTGACTTTTCCGGAGCCCTTCCCTTTTATTACTGTCTTTCCTCTAGTTGTGTCTACTTCCACAACAATCCCAGCCTTTTCCCTTCCTTTGGGATCGCCCCCAACTCCTTTCTTAATCGCTATTCCCTCGACGTTCCAGAATTCTCCCCTTTTTGAGATTCCCTTCTTCTTGAGGGATTCGCCCTTCCCTTGGAACCCTGGGCTTCCGACTTCCCCTCTCCACCTCCCCGGGATTCTTACCTCCTTAAAAACCATCCGACGGACGCCACTGTTACTCTTTTTCCGCGTTTCCCGCCGACTTCCCCTGTTCTGCATCCTTTTTAACTTCATTCTATTTGGGCCCTCCTCATCCCGAGACTCCTATGTTTTCCCCTTTTGTCAGAGGGTTCCTTTTTTTCACCCCCTCCTTTGCCTCAATCCACAGGAAGCGCCTCTCCTTCTGACGGGTTTCCCAGATTTTTCAGCTGATTTTTCGGAAACCCTCAAAGATTTCTTCGATACCACTCTTCCTCTATTTACCCCCCTCTCTCCCCTTTTCGAAATCTAAAATTTCCAGTTCTCCCTGGGTTTCCCTCCCCACGGGGGCCCTCTCCCCATCCCCCCCTCCCCCTCTTTTTTTTGATTTTCTTTTTCCCCAGGTTCCTCAACTTTTCTCCTCACTTCATGAATTCCGATCAATCCACTTGTTAAGTTTTTTTTTTTTTACTTCCCCTAATATGGCCTTCCCCTTATCCTTTAATTCCCCTTATTGCTTTCATACTCTCGAGGCCCTCTGGGGTCTTTCGGGCTCTTCCCCCCTTCCGAGGTCCCAAAGTTCCCATTAGAGTCCCTCGATTACTGTGCTAAGTCTTCCCGTGGACTTTTTCCCCCTTTGACGGCCCCGAAACCTTTGGGTCTTTCTAATTCTTTTCCAAGGAGAGCGGTACTCAGGAAACCTCCCCCGCAGAGTTTCCTTTTTTTTCCTTGCGATCCTCGTCAAAATTTCTGCCTAGAATCTTTTTTCATATCGGCGCCAGTTCATTGTCCCTTTTCCCACCTTGAATATATTTTCTTTTTTCTTGATTTTTTTGTCAGTCCCTTCGCCAACGCTTTTTTTGCCGAATCCCCTTCCCTCGTAGTTCCCCTCCCCCCGCCCAATTACAAAATAATCAGAGCGTCTTCTTTTTCTTTAAAGCCTTGGTTTAATAGTTTTCCCCCCGAGATTTTTTTTCCCCAGGAGCTTTCTCATAAGTCCCCCATTGACCGAATCTCCCCCTTGTATGACCCTTTTTTCACCTCCCTCTTTTGGATTTCCCTTTTGTGATTGGATCCCTTTTTTTTTTTCTGAGATGCCCCCCCTCCCCTTTTCTTTAAGAGGTCTCTTCTTTTTTTTTTTTAAACCAGGGTTGGCCCAAGGGGGCGCACCCCCCTCACGCTCCCCCACAAAAGTCTGCGTAGGATCTTTCCCCCCCCTTCCCCCCCATTTTCCAACCCGGTCATCCTTTTCTCACTACCTCCCCTCTCCAAGGTCCTCCTTTTTTCCGATTTTTTTTTTTGTTTCACTTCCTTTCAAGACCGCGTTTTCCAGTTTGTTTCTGGCCATTTCCAAAAGATTCACCCCCCCTCAATAAACATTTCCTCGAGGTACCCTTCTTCCAGGGTGCCATCAATACACGTAATCTCCTTTTCTTCCCTTTTCTTTCTGCGGACCTTTGAATCTTAAATCCCCTCAGAGGTTTCCCTTTTTGGCTACCTTCATCTTCCCCCTGAGAGCCTTCTTAGGACTTTTCCCTCCCCTCGTAGAGTCTTTTCTCCCCTTCGACCCTCTTTTTTTTCTACAGGGAATCGGACCAATTCCTCCATCCTTTTTCCCCGGATCATCGTCATTAGCCCTCTTTTTCCCCCCCAATGTAATTCGTATTCCCTCTCCCTCTCCCGAGTCTTTTTCCCCTTCCGCAGAAACTAAAGCAGCCCGGTTTTTTCTAGACGAGTTTCTTTTTTTTATATTTTTCTCCTCTTTCCTCCCAGACGATCTCTCTTTTTCCATTTTCGGGTAGAAAATCCCCATTTCCTATACTTTCCTTCTTTCAGCGCGCCCCCCGCCAGATCCCCAATACTCGGATTCTTTACCAACCCCCTTCCCCACTTTTTCGCCACCCTCCTGGTCCCTTCGTGAACGAGGCTTGAGTGGGGTTTTCCTGTAGAACTCTGTTTTACTCTCCAGTACTCTTCTTTCCCCCTTTCGCTGTTTGGACTTTTTCCCTCCTTCCCTCCCTTCTCAACACTCTTGCGAATTTCCTTTTCCCGTCATCAGCGAAGAAGTGTCGAGTTTCCCGATGCCCCCCTGTCCCCTTTTTTTTCAAACCTCTTAGAATATCCCCTTTTCTTTCCCCCGAGTTTTTTCTTTTTAATCTCCCTTTTATTCGCTTGCATGGGGAAGATTATCTTTGTATTTTTTATGAGCGATCCCTTTCATTGCTTTCCTGTATCTTTTTTAGTTTTTTTTCATTTATGTTTTTCAAAGCCATCTGGCGACCGACTTATCTCCTCTATGCTTTTTTCCTTTTCTCTTCGACCTGATCCGGTAGTTTTTTTTTTCCAATTTTTTTTTCCCCTTTTGGAAAGATTTTTTTCCCTCACGTTTTCATCGTTATGAGACGCAGCTTGAAGTGACTTCCCCTTTTTCTAAACTTCCTTGCTTCTTTGAATTCCCTCCCATTTCAATAAATAGACCCTTGCGGGCTTTCTTGCTTTAGACCTTTTTATTCGCAAGGTCCCTTTTTTAGTCGTCCTTACTCCCTTTCCCTTTTTCCAGAGTGCTTTTCCTCTGGTTTTGGTTCTACCTTTTCAATTATAGTTGGTTCTTCTTCCTTCTTTCCTTCTGACCTTCCCCTTCAAGATTTCTCCCGAGGGTCTTCGTGTTATTGCTTTTTCTTTATCGTGGAAGCAGATTGAGGTACACTTGGGATTCCCCCCTTTTCCTACGCTCTTATTCCTATTAGTTCGGTTGTGTTCCCCCCCTCCTACCCTGCACGCTGTCCGTTGCTTTAGTACCGTCCTCCTTTTTTGAATGGATTTTCTCTAGCAGGCCCTCAATATCTTTCTCACCTCCCTTCTGAAGTACTTTCTTTCTATTCTCTCTCCTCCTCACTTCCCACTCCCCCCTGAAGGGTTCTCCCTTTTATGACCCCCTGGCCCGTATCTTCTAAATAATTTTTCCCTCCTCCACAAGATTCTTTTCCAGATTTTTCTTTTCTTCCCCCCAACTTTGAATAATCCCCCCCCCCCCCAAGTCTCTACAATAGTTTTCCCTGATTACTTTTTTCTTCCCCCCCCCCAATTTCTTTATCTCTCTCTTTACCTCCAGAGAGCCCCTTTTGCCCCCCCCAGATGTGCGACTTTCCCATTTTTTTTTTCCCCCTTGGCCCCTCTTATGACGCCCGATTTTTCCCCTTTCGCGTGGATTTTTTCTTTTCCAAACCTTTTCCCCCCTCCCCCACCCCCATCTTCTTTCTGTAAAAGTTTTTTCTCCCCTGAGACTTTTCTCCTTTTCAGTAAATTTTCCCTCCCCTCCCGAAACGTAATCCTGGGGTAATTAATCCCCTCTTTCTCATGAGATATTTTTCTCTACTCAGGTATTTTTAATATGAGGCTTTTTCCTTTCTTCCCCCCGGCCTGCTTCCCTCAAGCCCTTTCTGATTGAAGTCCCCTTCTCTTAATAGCCACTTTTGCGCTCCCCTTTTCCTTAGGCGGGAGGTCTTCTCCCTTCCCCCCACCTGTTTTTTTTTCCTCAGCTTCCCGCTTTTTTGAGTGGTCCGCCCCGACAATTCCCCCCCACGTTCTTCGTAGTCCCTCTTCCCCCAGAATGTCCTTCCCCTTTTTTCTATAGCCCCCCTGAAATCTCCCGAGTTCTCTTTTCCAGTTCCTGAAGAGATTTTCAAGTAAACCCCGCCCCGGGCCCCCCCCTTCTTTTTCCCTTTCAGACATCCAGCCGAAACCCCTTTTTCATGCAACACCCGAATCCCCCCCGATTGTCTGGAATCTAGATTCGGACCGCTTTTTTCTCCCTTCTCTTTGCGTCCTTTTAAGGCTTTTTTCTCCAATTTCCTTTTTCTCCCTCAAATCCCAGGCCGCGATAGACGAACTTTTTCCCTTTCTATTTTTTTCTTCGCCTGGCTCCTCAAGTTTCTTCTACTTGAGGTCCACGGAGAGCCCCCCCCTAGATCCCCTGAAAAAAGACGAGCCCTCTTTGCAAACGATTCATACCGTGCTTTTCAAAGGTGCTCTTCTCCCTGTTTTTTTTCCTTCTATATTTTTCCTCCCTCCTTTGGTGTTGTTTTTCTTTTCTCCCCGTCCCCTTTTCCAGTGAATCTCCCCTTTCACGGTTATTCCCCTCTTCCCGCTGATAGTCGTGGTTATGTCAATTATTTTCCCTTCTCCGTTTCCCCCCTTCCCTTTTCGCACTATTTCCTCATTTCCCTCGATTTATCTTTAATTTTTTTTTTCCGCTTTTTTCCGGAGTGGCCCCTTCTTTCATCAAACCCTTTTCCAGATTACAAGTACCCCTTTTGTTTTCTGTCCTCCCCTGGTCCCTGCTAGGTGCTTCTCTTTTTTTTCTTCCTCATCCGTTCTTTTTTTTTTAAACGGTTTTTTCTTTAAGAAAATATCCCCGTTCCCCCCTCCTTTCTTGGTTTGGCAGATTTTTGGTTTTTTTAGATTTCCCTTTCCTTCCCTTTTTCCATTCACATGAATCTTTTTTTTTCTAGGGTTTTTCCCGGTGAGTCCTCCCCTCTCCTCCTTGGTACTAAGTCATATTGGGCTCTTTTTTTTTCTTTTCCTGAGGTCTCTCTTTTTCCCCTTGAAGCTTTCCAATCTTTTTTTTCCTTTTTTTTGGTTTCTTTTTCTTTTTCCCCCCAATAGTCTTTTTCCTTTCTTTCGGAATATTTAACCTTTGTCCCAAGAAGCCCTTGTTTTTTCTTTTTTTTTTTCCCCTTTTTTTTTCCCCTAAGCCTCCTTTTACTATTCCCCTCGGACGGGGCCTAACCGTTTTTACGTCTTGACCTTTCTTTCCTCGAAGCCTTCCTCCCGCCGGGAATTTTTCTTTTTTGACTTCCCCCCCTCTCGGAAGTAGTCTCGGGAGTTTTTCCCCCGCCGCGTTGTTCTTTTACCTCCCTGCTTATTCTTTTTCAACCCCCCCTTTTTTAACAGGGATTTTTATTCACCCTCTGGTTTCCCTCCCTCCGAGATTGTCCACCTTTTTTTCCGCTTGGTCTTCTTAAGACCCGGACCTTGGCTTCTTTTTTCCGGGTTAAATTCCCTCCAAGACCAACCCTCCTTTTTAGATCCCCTTTTTCAAGAGTCTGTCTTTTCCCAAAACCCGCCCACTTGTTGACAGTGACGGAGATTTCTACTTTTGTGTTGTGCTTTCTCTCTTCCCACATGAACTATTTCCCCGGTTCCTTTTGTTTTTTTTCAAGAACTCCTGATTTTTCACAGAGTTTCCCTCTATGTGATTTGGTTGCGTGGGAGTACCCAATTTTGCCTTCTCCTCTCCACCTTTTCTTTTCCCACCCTTTTTCAATACAATTCTCATATGTCCCCCATTTTTTTATCCTTTATGCCTTATGTTGAATCCAAGCCTTCGCGCCTTCCTTCCTCCTTCCTTTAATCCCGCTTTCTATTCAATCAGTTCCTCCCCCTTCGGGATTTTTTCCCTTCTTCGGATTCTCATTTTTCTATCAGGCCCCCCATTCTTTTTTCCCCTAGTAGCTTCCCTTGTGCGATGGTTCCTCCCTTTTTGTTTTTACATTTTTTTTAGAGGCGCCCACGGTTTCCCTTTTGTCCCATGGCGTTGCACACCTTTTTTTGAACGTTTTTTTAGCCCCCCCCCCCCCCCCCCCGTATATGACCGTTTCTTCCCCAATGTAATCCAAACGTCTTCAACCTTCCCCCAGCCCGAGTGGTCTTTTTAACGCCAAATAAAACCCCCCGGCCCCTTTCCTCTTGCTCTTTAGACAGTGACCTATGCTTTTAATGTTTCCCGGGGAAATATTTCCCTTTTACCGACTCCCTCGTTCCTCGATTTCGCATTTTCCCTTTTTTTAAGATGTTTTCCCCCTTTCAAAACCTCTGCTCTTCCTGGGCCTCTTTCCTTACATAGTGGAAGCCATGTATCAGGCCCCCCGTACCCCCTCCCCCCCCCGCAATCTTGCACCAACAGACCCTTTCCCCCTGTCCTTTTTACTTTTTTTCTCTTCTTGCCAACTAGTCCTTTTTTTTCGGTTGTACCGTTACTAGAGCCGTTTGACGCGGTCTCTGAGCTAGACTTTTGTAATAGTTTTTTCCCTCTAAAGTCCCTTACCCCCCCCCACAAGTCCCATCCTTACCTCTACAACGAAGTGGTGTTCCTCTCCTAATCTTTCTTCTTCAATCATCTGAGAGTCCGGGTTCGATCCCCAAACCCCTCTCTTCTTAGGACACTACCCTTTTCTTTTTAGCATCTTGATCCACCCTGCATCAGGCTGATCAACCCCCCCGGGGATTTTTTTTTACCTTCCTCACTTTTTTTTCTTCTTCCTTTACTTCGAGAGACTCGGTCAAAGGTAGGCGACTCTATCGAAGGTTCCTGCCCTTTGCATCAGTCGCTCGTTCTTTTTCTTGTTTTCTTATTTTATATCCGTTTATCTGGGTCGTCTAGTTTCTCTTTCACTCTTCCGCAGCGCAGCCTGCTCCCTCTTTACGGGACGCCCTCTTCTTCTGGAGACCCCTTTTTCTGAGGGGGCTTAGTACAGTCAATTCTCCCCTCTTTCCCGTCCAGTAATTCCGTCCAAGACTCTTTTCCTGTTATTTCCCGTTTTCCCGTACTTCACCCCTTTGCCCTTTCTCCGAAAACCTTCCTTTGGATTCGGGCTTTTTTGTTTGGATTGGGTTGAATTTTAGTTTCTTTTCTTTGAAGTTTCCCTCTCTTTCTGTCCCCCCCTTTTCCCTCCCTCTTTTTTCCCCGGATTTCTTCCATGAGGGTTTGCTCCCTTTTTCTTACTCGTTCCCCCTTCTTGACTTCGCCCCCGATTTGTCTGATTCTAGATTTCTTTATTTCCCCTTCCCCCCTGTCCCCCCCCTGAAGTTCATTCTTTTTTTGGTTTTTCTTTCCGTTTTTTTCAATTTCGGGTCGCGACATCCTCCTTTGGCCATCCCTTGTCTGTGAAGTTCAAACCCTCCCCCTGTGAGTCTCATTTTTTTTTCCCCCGAATTTTCCCCCCAACACAACCAGCCTTGAAGACTTGCGCCCTTCCATAGGTCCCTTTTTCCTCACCCCCCCTTCTAACTTATGGATTTCCTTCTCTTTTTGTGACTCTCCTCCCATTTACATTTTTCCCTTCCCTCCAGATTCTCCCTCCCCACTCTGCAGCCTCTGGACTCTTTTTGACTTGTTAACTCCCCTTCCTTGTACGGTTGTTTCTAAGGTTAAACCTTCTTTAAAGCCCTCCTTTCGTTTTCACCCCCCTTGAAGTTTTTTCTCCTTTTGATTGGTTTTTATTCTTTGGTTTTGGGCGGGTTCCCTTGCAACCCTTTTTCCTTCAACCCCAAAATCCCAACAACTTTCGATTGGTAACCCACTCTTTTTAAGTTTTTCCTACTTTCCCCCCAAACCCCCTTTCCCTATAATTTTCTATCTTTTCTCTTTGTTGTTTTCCCGATTCTTTCACTGGCCCCCCCCTGGTTTTTTTTCCCCCGGTCCTTCCCTTTTTTTTGGCCCCAGACTTTAATTTAGCTTTTCTTTGTGTCCGGATTTTCCCCCCTTTCAAACTTTTTTCTAATACCAAAACGGTCAAGAACCCCCCTTTTTTCACGGTTCTTCCCTGAGAAACCGTCGGACGGCACATTTTTGACCGCCTTTTGAACTCCCTCATTTTTGAAGGTTAGTTCCTCCCCCACGCCGTGTAGGACTAAGTCTCAAAGCCCTAGACTCTTTTTCCTCTTTTACAGCAGTCTTATTTGTTTTCTTCCTTTTCCCCCCCCCCCTAGAAGCCGTCCGCTCATACTTTGTGATAAGAATATTGGACTTCCCGGAACCCTGTCGGTTGATGTACAGTCGTTTCCCCATGTTTTCACCCCCCTTCTTATCTTTTGTTTTAGGGACGAACTCCTTCCCATGTCCCCTTCTTTTTTCCAGGCCGCTGGCTTGATTCGTTTCCGTCCCTTTTTTCAAGAAACCCCCCCGAAGTGTCCCTCCGTGCTGTATCAAGAGAGTCTTTTTCGCTCATTTCTCGCCGGCGCCGAGCAGCCCGAGCCCCCCTTTTCCGTGCTCTCCTATAAAGTGTCTTGAGGCGTGCACCTCCCAACGAATGTCCCCCCCTTTGGGCCCAGTCGGGATTTCTTTCCCTTCAGTTTCCCCCCCCATATTCCTCTTCCTTTATAAAACTCTCCTCGTTAGCTTTTCTCCCAGTCCTCCCCTTGATCCCCTTCCGTCTTGTACTTCTCCCCTTCTTTTTTTCGCAGATTCCCCCCTTTTCTTGGAAGTTCCTTTTCTTCCTGGGGGGTGGTTTAAAGTGCCCAAATGCCCCCCCCTTCCCGCGATTCCCCGGAAGGGTGCTCTTTTGCAGCTCCTTTTGAGACCATCGTCCCCTTGGCGGTCCCTTTTACCAAACTTTTCGTCTCCCCCTTCCATTCGGACCCCGAAGTGTTTTTCCCATCCCTCTTTCCTCCTTTCCAACCCCTTCTTTCACGCATGCCCTCTAGCTCCCCTCTTTTCAGTTTTTTTTCTTTTCGATCTTCTCAGGTATTCTTCTTCAAGTTCGATAACCTTTTTCTCTAAGGTCTTTCCTCCGATCCGCGCGTGATGACCTTCAGTTCCCCTATGGCATTTATTTTTTCCTATCTAAGCTGTGACTAAAGTTTGGAAGTTCCCCTCCCTCCCCCCTCTTCTTTTTTTCTGCTGACGGCTTTTTTTTTTAGCCAATTTTCTTCCGCTTGGACACGATTTTTCACTCCGAATCCTTTTTTTTTGTAGTCAATTTCTCTTATTGGACACGCTCCTTTTTTTCGTCCTGGCGCATTCCCCCCTCCCTTTTCAGGACACTTTCCGTGGGTCTTCCGAAACCCTTTTTTCGCGGCTTTTTTTTTTTCTTTTTCTTCGTGAGCCCTTTTTTACCAGGGATGTCTTTCCCCTTGACAGCTTCCCAGATGCTGAAAGTCGGAGTTTTTTTTTTCCCTCACAACTGGACTTCCTTCCCTTCCGCGGTCGATCCTGGTCTTTCCACCCTTGAGGGTAATGAGTTAGTGTCATTGAAGCCCCCTCCTTCTTGATCATCTTTCCCCGCTTTCTTTTGCTTTGCTCTTCCATTTTTCCCTCCTCCTTTTGGCCTCGGGCCTTTCGTATTACATTTCTTCGTTTCTTTTTCTTTCTATAATCCCTTCCCAAAACTTTTTTTCGCATTGTGTCACATTCCTTTCCCTAGAGGACTTTGCAGTAACTTTCTCCCCCGGCCTCAGAACCCACCACCTTCCCCTTTGCTTCCGTGTCCCCTTTTTGCCGCCAAATCCTCCTTTTTTTACAACAATCCCCTCCCTTTTCCCCCTTCCAAACGTTTGCTGATTAGCAGGTCCTCTTTCTTTCGCCCCTATCTTACTTCTGAACCCCCTTTTCCTTAAGTAAAACCATTCTTTTGGGGACCCCCCTACTGTACCTTTTCCTACCTGTAAATTTTTTTTTGCCCTTGTGAAAAATTCCCTGAACCACCCCAACTGTCTTGCCCCCCCCCCCCTTTTTTCTTCCCAAGCATTTATCCCTTCCAACCCCCTTCTTCACCCCATCTTCTTTTCCCCC
>Ga0179593_1545520_pt1 | contig 20596 bp, 37 predicted proteins | sample CZODoug2_1_08_16_FD_185931 | JGI IMG/M metagenome (GOLD analysis project Ga0179593, IMG submission 185931) | Vadose zone soil fungal communities from Angelo Coast Range Reserve, California, USA - CZODoug2_1_08_16fungal (PacBio error correction) | ecosystem: Environmental > Terrestrial > Soil >... | reverse complement strand
CTCCTACTACTCACCATACATCAATATTTACTAGCAATCTCCCCTCGACCCATCCTTCGGTTAGTTTATTTGCCACTTACTCGATGCGATGCTTTTGGTCGAAACTAACCTGTCTCCATATTATTTCCTTAATGACTCCCCTTACCTACTGAAGCACGCTACCAGGAACTCTCTCTTTTCTCACTTACTAAGACGCAGACCTTACCCTCCCCTTCTCTCAGCACTCCTCGTCTAACCCCTAGTTAGCCTGATATCCCATGGATATTTCTAGGTAACTTCCTACTGCGTTTCACCTGTACATCCTCTTCCCCCCCTCCCTCGTTCGACTACTCTTACCTTGATTGCCACGTCTCTCCTAATCTAGGTCCAGGGACAAGCATTCCCTCATTCCTCCCCTTTTTATAACTCTCATCCACTCCTTTTCCCCATCCCTTGTCCCTAGTCTAACTCTTGTAGACACCGTGAAACGCCTTCTTTTCCCAGGATTCTTCCAGTTGCCCGCCCCACAGCATTTCCCATCTTTTCGAAATATCCTCTCCCACCCGCACTCTTTCTACTTCTAAAAGCCACTACTCCTCATTCTTTCATACACAATTTCCAATTCCTATAATCTTGAGCTTCGTCTAGACGTCCCCAACTTACCTCTTCTCTTACTTCCCCATTTCACCTCTCCGATTTACCTCCCTATCTCCTCATCCCTCTCTCAATTTGGCACTTTCACTGGGCAGAACCTATTCCCACTTCTTCTTCACACCCTTGCCCTTCATCCACTCTCCTAATATTTTCAACTATATCCTCTCCTATCTCCCTTCCTTCTCGCAACCCTATACCATACCACTTTATCCCTGACACATACACGCCACCTCATTACGACTGTATCCCAACTCCCACAATGAACCGCTTTCACTTTCTACCCACCTTTTCTCCTACTCCCACGCCATCTCCTTTTCTCCTCCTACTTTTTCATTACTTTTCTCATCTCTTACCCCCTAATCACCCACTAGATTCCGCTCCTTTTTAACCTCCTGTAGCTGCACACTGCCTATTTCTAGATACCACCCCTCCTTTTCCCTCTTACCCCTACTATCCTCCGATTTCGATTCCTCACACATTTACAGCTAAACCTGCGATAGTCCACCTCGTTCTTTTGCCTAATACTCGCCTCCATACCGCATCTACTACCAGATCTTCCACTCTTCTGTCTCCCCCATTCCTGCCTTCAATGCTTCTTGAACAGCCACTTTCCAGGTTATTACTAGTCCGTCTTCATGAATGTCCGCGGGCACTGTACTTGTGTGAGGACTTCGCTCCTAGTCGAACCCTCATTTCTTTGAATTTTACCGGATGATCCCTTACCACCTTTTTCTGACCTTTACTTAACCTTTCTGGCTCCTCTCCCTACACGTCTTTGCCATTGTTCTCATCCCCGTCAGCTTCCTGCCTTGTAGGTATTCATTTTGAAATTATCTCGGTTTATACATTTCTTATCTCTCTCTATTTCCTTCCCTTCCATCCATTCTGCCCCCTCCCCCTGATGATCCATAGCGTATCCCTATTCAAGTACCTTGTGCAATCAACCTTACACTTGCTGCACTAGACACTTCATCTCACATATTCATAATGTTCTTTATCTCTCCTCTCCTCTCACTAACTTTGTCCCTCCTCCCCTGTTCTCTTCTCTCCATGCCTTCGCCTCTTTTCCCTTACACTCTCTCTCATTCTCTCCTCTATATGCCCCTCTTGCTTTATCACTTTTTCTGCCCTTACTCATATTCTCCCTTGTCGTTCTGCTCCTCCCTTCTTATCGTTACCACCTTTTCCCTTCCCCTTCTCCCGCATACAATACGATATTCTGTCGCTCTCAAGTTCTCTGTCCACTGTCTCGTCTTCTATGCATTGTCCCGGTCCAACCTGACTCTCGTCCCTCCTTGCTTCACCCACTTATCACAGCTGTACTTAGTAGTTGCTGCTTCTTATGGTCTTCAGCTCTTTCCGTACTTCTTCTGCCTTATACGATTTTCTTATTCCATTCTTCTCCCATTGTGCTACCTTGGTATGTACCCCGTTTTCCTTTGTCGGGTTGACGCGCTAGGCCCCACCTTTAGTATCAGTCCGCCACTGCTTCTTAGGTTGGATTGCACCAGCGATGCTATCATCTTCCTCCGGTTCGTCTTTCATTTCTTTACCTTATCTTTTTCCCCTTTGTGGGCCCGAGGATAGACCACCCTCCTCATTCACCAACCCTCTTGTGACAGCCTAGTCCCTTCTCCTTTCCTTCCCCTCCTCCGGTCCTCTCTTTTTCTTCTCCTCCTAGAGAAATCTTTCATCTTCCTCTTACCAGTTTCACACTCTCTACCAACTTTCCATTATCATTTTCCTCTTCTGCAACCCCAAATCTACCTCAGGCTCCCCCTAGCCTTCTGTCGCGATATTCTATTATCACTCCTTTCTGCTTTCTTGTACCCCCTCTCGTTTTTCCTTATGGATTCTTACACAGTCCCATAGATTAGAGCTCTTAGTAGAGTTATCTCGATTTCTTACTTCTATCCCTTTTATACCTTTCCGTCTCACTGTTTCCTGCCACATCGATGCATTTCACTACCATTCTCATTATACCTTACGTGCCCCGCTCTTTAAGCCTCTCTGACCCTTGATATTTGCTTTGTCTTCTTCGCTTATCCGTCCGTTAGCTCCCCTAAGTTTTGTTTATTTCCGTGCACTCGTTGTAGATCTTTGATTCTCATTTCGGTTCTTGCGTCCTATTCAATTCTCTCTGTTACGCGTCCCTTGTTTCCTTTCTGTCTCTCCTCTGAGCTTTTTTGTTATTGTTCTCTCTTTCTTGCACTATTCCTCTTTCTTCCGTCGGCTTATTTTTTCTGCCACGAATCCCGCACTCTTTTGCTACAACTTAGCGCAGCCGGACGAATGCGAATTCAGCGGGTGTTTACTGTGTCCGCTAGATCCTGGTCTCTTCCCCTTCCTCTTTCTCATACCTTTACTCCTCTCATCGCTCCGTCTTTCTTCTCATATCTTCACAAGGCGACGCTTAACGTATACTCTTTTCTGTATTTTGGCACTCTCTTATCATCTTACCTAACCCCTTCTCTCCACTTTCTCTCACCTCACTATGAGCTTCTCCCTGTTTTCCACTTTCCCTTTTCCTCAGCGAGATTCTCACGGCGCATCAATTTCTTACCTCTTACTTTTTGCATTTCCAACGTACCTTTACCGATCAAGTGGGTCGGAATATCAGTTTCGCATCCTCCGTATTTCTCTACTCTTCCCCACTTCCAACCTCCTTGACTTCTGAAACCCACTCCACCCGCTTCCTCCACTACACACGACCTCCACTGACCCGAGCCCTCAGTCCCTCCACTCTTGCTCGCTTCGACTCTTGCCCCCCTCAGTATCGTCTTCCCGCAGCCCTTTTCTATTCCCCTTTCTACATCTCTTATTTCTTTCATACCTTATGCCTTCTCTCCCCCCCTCCCTCTTACTACTATAAGGCTCGCTCTTGCCTAACGCTCAAATACCCCTCCACTACTCTTTCTATTTACATGATTGCTGATTCTTCCATTCAAGTTGTTTCAGGCCTAGATAACACTCGCACCCCTTTCCCTGTTTTTCTCTTCCCCCTCCTCACTCAACCCCCCTCTCTTTATTCTCCTTTCTCGCTCCGTGGCATACCTCCGCCCTTTACATGCATGCCATTGTGTACTATTAGCTATAAGCACTGATTACCACCCTCCCATTCCGTAATGAGCTCCCCATGTTTTCCGTCTTGCCCCTTCTTCCCCCCATCCTCACCCCTAGCCACCTATCCCATGTCCAATCTTCTAGACGAGACCACAAAAGCCCTAAATGATGCTGAAATCACCCCCTTTACCCCTTACGCTTCCTCCTTCCCCTCCCCTTTCACTTCCCCCTACCCGTCTCCACGCACGCATTTTAAATTATCTGGCGGTTTAAGTTGAGTGCTGTCATGCAGCTATATCCCTATAGTTCATTTCCATATATTCAACCGAACCATGTCTCTTTGTCCCCATCCTTTCCCTTTCATATCCTCTTCTACCCCTATTCAAGAACGGTGTTCCACACTTTCGCCAACACATTGCCACACTTCTATTATACTCACTTTCTTCCCTACCTCTCTTTCCATCTACCTCCTCTTCACCCCCGCTCCTTGCTAATATCATAGCCATCCCTTCTATGACCTTCCCGCCTTTCCCCCTTCTTCAACCCTTTATTGCTGGTTACCATATCCTACGTAGGCACTCATATCTATCTTGTTCATTCTCAATTAGTTCCTATCCATCCTCCCTTTCCTACTCACTACCGACCTAGATATCGATGACATCTCAAGCCGAACCCACTACGTCACCCCTACCCTCCTCTCCTCTCATCTCTAGTATCCCTACTTGTCTTATCCCCCACTCATTTTGCAGTATCGACATAATGTTCCTGGTGGATTGGTAGAGCATCACAGCCTCGAATCTCGCTATGCCACCCCCTCACAGTTCCGGCTACCAACATGCCTACCCCGTCACTACTTCTTACGTCCTCCTCCTTCTATAGCAGTCTTGTTTCAAAGGTGCGCCCAATCTCCGCGACATTTTTTAGGATTGAATGTCTGCATTTCTCCTATCCACCCTCCCCTATCGTCATCTTCTCTCTAGATCTCCCTTTCCTGACGTCCACAAAACTGTCGAACTTAGTCTTGACCCCTTTCCCCCAACTGCTACTTACAAGGTCTCATCCTTCTAGCCTTATTATATTCTTTTCCCACTATCTTTCTCCCTCTCTCTTTACCTAATCTCATCTGCCTCCCTCACCTACCCATACCCCCCACTTAGATCAGCCAGTACACCGCCATTGATTTTATGTTTGTTAATCCACACCTCCACATCCTTATTTTACTCACCTTTCCTTTCTATCACCTACCTCCCCTCCCCACCGATACTCTTTAGCTATAGCGTCGACTATGCTGCTCGGTTCTTATAGACTCGTCACACCCTCCTCTTATCTCCCCATCCGCACTACCTGTGATCTTCAGACCTTATCATTTTCCCACCCCCTCTTTTTCCGGCTTCTATTATCTAAGAACCGGGTTATTTCCTGAGCCTTCAGAGTCACAAGTGTGACACCTCTCACTTTCCTGGGCCTTTATAGAACACTTGCCCTGCTTACTCCCTATCTCTATCTGTCGTTCCTCCCCTCCTACACTTTTGACATTAGTAATCTTATGTCCTCTCCCTCCTATGTTAACTTGCACCTCTTCCTCCTGACTGCTTTCCTTTCCCCCCAGGCCGCACTTGAACTTAACTTTTATTCCTCCCACTTCTCTTTCCATTTTCTTTTCCGATTCTTTCCTTTCACACAATTTGCGTCGACCCTAACCCTCATATTGGTATAGCTGCAGGACACAAATGTTCCAACCCCACCCCCCTCAACTTCCCCTTCATAGCCTCTCCAGTTTTTTTCTTCTCCTCTTAGCCCCACAGTTTTGCAGACAACTGCCACCTGACAGTCCTTTATTCTCATATTGCACGGAAGGTCGTTTGACTTGTTTAATCTGTTACTTCTCCCTATTGACTCGTCCTCCCCTTCCCCTGAGTCTTCAACCCTCTTATTTTGCTAATGGTCGCACGCGCCATTTCCCACCCTCTCCTCGACACCTCCCTGGCTGCCTGATCGACGGTACTATTACCCTCATCCTCCCCGACTCATTTCTCCTCTCTCTTACTCTCCTGCTTTATCATGACATCTCCCGCTCTGTTGTCACCAGTTTTCTTAGTTCTATCTTTGTGTCTAATACGCTTTTACACTTCGAACAAGCAATTTCTAGTTTCGTATTATGTCATCCTGAGCATCCCGACACCCTTCAATCCGCAGTATTAACCTCTTTTCATTCTTTTCTCCGATTCAATCGCTCTTATACTACTCAAACTCGTCTCCAATTCTTCTCTGGCTGCCAGTTTTCTTCCCATTATCCCACAGTCCCCCCCGTAAATCTTTCGCCTCCTGTATCCCTCCGTCGTTCATTTACCTTACATCACTTCACGTTCGGCCCACAGTCTTTTGTTTCAGTGTAGTGCTTCTGCACTGATTTCCCCTCTCTTGGCAGGTTAATTCCTTCGCCCCTTCGTCTGTTCGCTTGAAGCTTTTTATTCCCACTCGTCTGTTTTTTTTTCATCCCCTCTCCCCCTGTCCCTGCTACAATTTTAGACGTGTCTCTGTTCGCCATGTGTATGACGTTATTCTATATTCCTCATCCATTCTTACCGCTAGTCACTCTCCCAGAAACACCGATTTTTACTTTTCTCTATCCACTTAAGTTTTCCCGGAACTTCATCTTTTGTTACCATGCCGCACCACAGTCTCTTATAGTGCCTATGCACCATTTAATCGCTTAATTTCGTATCCTTTCCAGCGTTGTACTCTCCTCTTCGACCTTACTAACTGGAACACATTCCCGTTCCCCTTGCTACTCCCAGTTTGCGAGCGACTTTTTACGGGACTGTGACATAACATCTTGCCTGTCTGTTTTCTTACTATTTCTTCATTCCTTTTTATTCTTCCCCTCTAATTCGCTTTCCCACGACACTCGCGTTGTCCTTTCATCCATCTCAAAAGCGGCACCTACTTCTTTTTGTTTCCATTTATTCCGAACCGCCGCCTATTACTTCCTATGAGGTCCGGCTTACACCCCCTCGCCTTTTAGTGCTATGTGCTCTACGCTCTACTCCTTTTTACCCTCCCAATTTTCCATTCTCTTATGCTTATTTCATCTTCCCATGCCCTCCTGTCAGATTTAGACGCACTAGTCTGACTATGAGCGCTTAGGTCGATCTACGCCTTCCGTACCTTATGCCGTCTACTTCTATCTGCTCCAATAACCCTTCAATACTAACTTGTCTTTCTCAGTTTTAGATTCTGATAATTACACCTTGTCTTCTTATTCCTATGACTTTGTTTCTTCCCCTGACTTTCGATTGCTCCTCCGCCTTGTGACTCATTTTGACCTGCATCCCTTGGCTCGACACGGACTCTCTCGATCTCCACCTTCTCTCTTCTTTTTCTTCTGACAGCTCCCCTTCCTCTCGCCCCTCTGCACACAAACTCGATTTTTTTTCCTCGCATAATCTGGAGTCTCGCTCCTTTTTTTCCCGCCCGCCCTTTTCATCTTTATCTTCCTCTTCATCCTTTGACCACGTCCAGGCAGTAGTTATGCCTGTACGCACTTGTCACTTATTCTTTTGCTGATATCATTACAATCACTCTCTTATAGCTTGACACTGTGCAGACTCCCTCTGCCCGCCTTTTTCCCACCTCTTTTTCTTTTTCCCTCCTTTGTCTCCTAAGACTCTTCTCTTTTACACGACACAGTTGCAATTTGTCTGTTTTGATGTCCCTCACTTCACCTTTATGCTAGGATGTTTTCTATACCTTGGCTACTGCCCCACTGAGTGTACCTGCAAGCGCCCACTGAGCGGTTACGCTGTCGATCTCTTATCATCTCCGTAACGGCCTTGCTGCCTTAGTTTTGATGTTTCACCTCCGTGGTCTCAGCTCCTCCCCTCCTTTTCTTCTTTCGACCCCCCTGGTACCGCTATCCTTTTACCCCTGTTCCCCCTTGCCCACCTACCTCTCGTACTGGCCGGAACAGTTGCTCATTTCAACTCACATATGCCCTGTTTTTTCCATCTCATTTCTCGATCCTCCCATTCTCACTTCTATTTCTCTCATTTTCGTGTTCCCCTGGCCCGTTAGCTCGTCGAATTCTCGACATTATATCATCCATCACTCACGACTCTTTGTAGTTCTTCTTTTCTCCAACAGCTCTTAGTGCTCTTACACGCCCGAGTAGATTCTGGCCCCATATGAGTGTCTGTTACTTTAGCGCTAATTTGCTCCCCCCTGTCTCTTCGTTCTGCCCTTGATTAACAGGCGTAACATGAGCCGTTTTGTACTCTCACCTTATCTAGCCTCAGGTACACTTCCTATCTAACATCCTTCCCCTTGCTTTCATCTCTCCTTTCTCCCGTCTCTAACACTTGCAGACTGGACAAGCCCCAGTACAACAATTCATCCTGTCAATCGCTTCTATAATCCTCGGTCACTTCAATGGTTCAATCAATTATACTCCATTTTGGCACCCTCGTATCCCCTCACCCTAGCATCTGATCAAGACTTTTTTCCCCCACTATTCTAGTATCCGACTCCCGTACCTGTAGATTTCCCAAACGTCCTTCGGAGAGGCCGGCCTTTACGCAAGTCCAGTTCAGGTATTTTGTAACCTAATTTTTTCCATTCCTTTCCTACCGCCACATCACGTCATTCACCTCCCGATTCTTTCACGACCATACTCAACGTCATTCTCGCACCTCTCCACTTGCGCGCGTTGGTCGTTGATAGAGATTTTAATACTTCTGATCAGTTTTTCCTTTGCCCGAACCTTACGCAATGCATGCCATTTGGTCTGTTCCTATTTTTCGCGCCCCTTATAGATTCCCTTCGTGATCCTAGCTTCCCCTTTTGTGTCTTCTTCGAAACGACTTCTCTATTCACCTCCTCTTAGATAATTTGCTCTGCTCTCTCGCACTTCTTCTCTACTATCTCTTTGCTACCTTAGACACTTCCATCTTGCCTGCCGAAGGGCCCATGTATGACTCGTCCAACCAGTTGTTGTAATCTCGCTTGGACAATTACCGTAACTTTTCCGTTCCGTTAATCTGCTGGCTCACATCATCTACCCTCGCAATTCTCTCCCCGTGTTTCCTCCTTAATTCTTTTTGACCCCCCACGCCCAAGTCTCTTTCCACTCTCTATTTGATAATAGCCTTTCTTCTTACGTGAATCGTCCTCCATTATTACTATCTACTTTTCTTGAATTCATGCTCTTTTCCACCCTATTTCCTTACACGCTAATCACACTCCCCTAGTTCACTAGGCTCCGCCCCTCAAATCTAACTGTCCATTGACTATCAGTCTAAGCATACACGCGCTGACCTCCACCAGTTTGTGTTTCCTTTGACTCCAACCTGCCTCTCTGTCTCCAACTCCACTTTTCGCACCACCGATCCTTTCCCACATTTTACCCCCGACTATCCCCCTGCCCCTAGTTTCTTTTTAACTAGCGTGCCTCATCCTAGATTTTATCTCTACATATATCTAAAGCTTCTACCTCACACTCTTCTTACACTGATAATTCATTTCTTTTCCTTCTTTGCCACTCTATCCTACCCCTACCTGGCAATTGTAAACATCTAAACTGGAGTCGCTACTCTCTCCACTCTGAACCGCCAACTTAGCCCTAGCAACTCTCCGTGCGCGCGACCACCCTCCCCCCGTCTTTTCTACTTCCTGCCTCTCTTCCATATTCAGCCCGCTTCATTTCCCGCCGTCTTGTCTCCTGTAGTCTATCTATACAACCTATTCATATTCTGGTGAGCTCGAGCGTCCCCCATTTCTCTTTTCCTTTTATTCGTCACCCCCCTACCAACCTTCATTCACGCTTTTTTTTCTCATTTCACCTCACGGTGACAATATTATCATTAAACCAAATCCCTCTTTCCCATCTTTTTATCCCCTCCTACCATTTTGCATCAACGTTTCGAGCCTCCAACTCAGCTTAGTCCCTCTTTCTTTTTCTCTTTATCCCCCGGTGCATCATCAATTTCCTTTGTGACATATCTTCACGACATGTCATTTACTACTGCTCCGCTTATCATGTTCACCACGCCGAGCTACACAATGCGTCTCCTTACCCTATTCATTTTATCTATTTTTTTTTCTCCTCTTCGTTTCACTTGTCTTGCTCTCTTGTCTGACGTGTCTATTTTCCCACTCGTTGTTTCATGCCTTGCCTTTTTTTAACCTTTCCGGTAAGCGTCGCCATCCACGTTCCGCATTCCTTTACCGTCTAGCCTCGCGCCAGACAAAGCTTTCTTCTCAGCTCACCCCCTCTCCTTTTACCTAATCCTCCCCTACTCCCAGTCCCCTCTTAATAGCAAACCTATATATCACACTGTCTCTCTTCTATCGATTCCTCCTCTTTCTCTAACTTCGCCCCTTTCGTCTCTTACTCTTGCCCCTTTCAGCAAACTTTTCATCCTTTCTCCTATCTCCGCGAAACAATATGATCATCCCCACTCTACTTATCCCGTGCGGCCTCCCTTCTTATACACCTATCAATTGTTTCACCCTTGTCTCCCACTTTTTCCCCTCCCGCCCCTTGTTTCTCTTCTACCAACCCACTTGTTATAGAAAAGGTACGGGACGCCAATCCTGCCTTCATAACTTGCCCTGAAGCCCACAGATCCTTTTCTTCCCTATCCTTTTTCAATCTGACCCCAGTCACACTCTCAGTAGTTAGTACTTCTATATCATTCCTCTATCGAAAATCATCAATACCTTAACCGCTTCTGAGCCCTCCTCTCCGTCCTTCAATTATTAGTGTGTGCTTCTCCATTTTTATCACCCCTCCTCCATTCCCTCCCTCTCTTCTAGCCTTCGTGATCTGCCCCTGCTTTAGTTACTTCAGACCACTCGTATGTCACTTCAGGCTCGATCCCCCCCTTTTTCCTGTATCACAACCTCTTTCCTTTTCACTCACCTCACAGGTTTGCTCACATCCTTCGTCAGCACAGAGCACCCAAGACACTTCTCAGTCCATTAGCTCCTCCCATCTCCTTCCAACGCCCACCAGTCTTCCTTAATTGTTCTCTGACTGTTCCTCTTACATCGTATCCCCTCATCTACACTTAATATTCGTATGTCCGGCTTTATCATTACCGCACATATTCTCAGTTCCTCTGTCGATAATCCATCTATAGTATCAGTACGCCTCCTGTTCCTGCACTACACTTTCTTGGTTTCACCTCTGATCTTAACCCCCATACAATCCGCTACCTCGATTAATTTGATCTCACTTTCTTCTTTATCTTCCTTTATGTTCTCCCCACTTTGCCTTTTTCCAACATAATTCTCTCATCTCTCAACATCCTCGTGTCATCCTACTCAGCTTGCCCCCACCATTTCCCTGCCTCCTCTTTTAATTCTGTCTCCTTCTCTTTAGCACGCAGGTCCTCACATTCTTCAATTGATTTATGGTACCCCGACACACCTTATTCCTCCCTCTTTCCCCTTACCAATTTCCCCCATGGACTTTTTTTCTTTGTTCAATTTACATCTTCACCTCCATGATGTGTATTCACTCGTGTCCTCAACCAATGTGACTTCCCCCCCACGTCTTGTTCTTTTCTCCCTTCCTCCTCCACTCCCACCCACCTTCGCCCCCTTTCCAAGGACTCTCTCAAACTCACGTTTGCTACGCCCACGACGTCAATCTCTTCCTTTTTCCACATCTTATCCATAACTCATCATTTATCGCACATCTGCAAACCGTCTATAATTAACCTTTACCGTCCCGCTAGTGAGTACCACCCCATGCTTCCTCGATTTCCTCGAGACCTTTCCCACTCTAACTCTTCGGTTCGTCCCCCTCTCTTTCCTTATACCTCCCTTTTATTTTCCCTTCTTCACCATAATCCGTGGACTCAGCTGGAATGCTACGACAGACAACCTTCACCTCACTCCCACAATTGTTCTTTACCAGAAGCCATTTATCCTATACCCCCCTCTTTCTCGTCTCAATACCTTTCCATGATGCGCGATGCATCCCGCGGGCCCTAGCATCCACCTTGTTCACATGTCCACCCCTTACGTCGCCTTGCTCTGCCATCATAAAACCGTCTTCAACCCTACACTCCCATCACTTCTTCTCACATTGCTCGTTTTCACCCATTTCCTTCCCTTCCCCTCTCTCCACCACCTTCCTATATGACGGGATTGAGGTCTTAACACTGAATTTTACTAATACGCATGTGATATCAAAGTAGCGCACTCTCCAAGCTTTCCTCTTAAATGTGTAGTATGACTCCTCCCACACTCCCCCTTTGCGATCATTATCTTATTACGCCCCATTAGTTAACCTTGGACAACCCTAAGTCACCTCACCCTTTCCTGCACTGGTTCCCTACCTCTTTGTCAGTACTCCATATTTCAGATGGGACCCCCCACTCATCCTACTCCACCCCACTACCCAGAACTCTCTCCGTCCAATTACCTCTTTCCCTCACCCCCTATCCACCCCCCCCAGTGTTCCCCCCAAATTGTAGGGGAAAGTATTGCCTTGAGAAATGCAGAACTTAGGATGATGTATGTCATCGGGTCTCGCCTTTTTTCCTGTGTACCCTTAGCGCTCTTCAATTGCTTACATCCAAGAGCTATACGTACAGAATATGATTCTAAGATGCGCCAGATTGAATACACTGAGAGGCAGAAGCACGGGTTTTATACCTCTTTGTTAATGGCAACTTCCGCCTATCGGCATTCGTCCTTATCCTACCTCAATATTCGTCTACTCCGTATTCTCGGTTAGTCACTATCATCCATCCATTCTGCAATTCGTTACGTCCCCCCTCCATCCAACATTTGTTCTTTATAATTTTTTTCCTCACCCATTCCCATTATCTACCTCTCTACTTTTTTTCCTTTTACTGAACTCCATCCTGTACATTCCCACTCTATTCTAACACTCATAATTCGTGATACGCTTTCTCCATATCCGCTCTATTTTCTTCTTTCCCCCTTTATCCTTTTTTATATCCGTACCTTCTGTGTTGATCATTCCCCTACCTTTACCTTGCAGTCTCAACGTTCGAACCCCCTCTATTCCTTTCAATCCTAACATCTCTTCTTATAGACCTAAGTTCGTACACGCGTTTGCCCAACTTCTCCTTCCTGCTTCTCCTGCCTCGCCTGCAACCTCTACTTCCCTCGTTTGTTTACAGTGTTCATCCAAATACCCTAATTGTACCCTTCTCTAGTCACTGTCCCCTGTATTTCTCTCTCTATTCCATTTTCCTTACCTTTCCCCCCTCTTTTTTCTCTCCTTTTATTTTCTAACTCCAACCGCAACACAATGAGCGTCTGTATTCCAATACTACACTCCGTCACCTCCACCTTTTATTTTATCCATCCCCCTTCATTCTCTTCCTCTAGATCCCCGGTTTCATGAATCCCCCATGCTGCATACCCCGTCATCTAACACTCCTCCCATACCACGTACAACCCTTCCACCTCCCACTTATTCTATCACCTTTTCCGCACTAACACTCCCCTCCAGTGTCCTTACAACCGCCAGACCCATAATCCAGTTTATTACTTTTCCTGCGGATATCGCGCGTTATCTTCTTTGGCACTATTTCTCATCCCATCTCCTTTCCCTCTCTGTTAGATTAGGTATTCTGGAGCGTTTTCTTTTCTAATTTCGTACTCTTTCTTGCCAAACACCCTCTCCGGTACATATCCATTCATCCCCCAACCAGTAATTACCTTCATGTTTTTTTAATCTGTCTCCATCACTCTACTTCTTTTACATTCCCCCCTCCTTTATACCTTACGTCTCTTCCACGTCACTTTTTCCAGATCTATGACAAGATGAGATTACACATCTCTGTCATAGGTTATCCCTCTTCATCATAACGTTACTACCCAACATAATATTTAACTTACAATTTCTTTACACCTCATAGGTTATACTTTCCCTCGTGTACTCCCCCTATCACTCTTCCGTACTGATCCATTTGCATTCCTCTATGTTGAATAATCAAATGGCATCCGTCTGTAACAACTCCACTATCAGATAGCTACCTTCATGCCTACCTTACCCCTTTCGCTTTCCTTATCTATTTCCCCCCCCTTACTGTCATAAGAGTCTCTTCTTAGATCTACGTAATCTCTGACCTTGGTCCTTCACGGACATCCTGTTATCATCGTATTGACCCCTACTTTTCCTTGTGTTCGGTCAGACATTAGTTAGTCACTCTCTCACACAGAACGCCCGCCCAACCAGAAATAATGTTTCGTCTGCCTGTTCAATATACACTGTCCCTTCTACCTTCATTCTCCCTATTATGAGCATTTACTTCACCAAATACCCATCCCCCTCAACTTCATCTAATCAGTCCTTTCTCATTCCGACTAAATTTTTCTTCCGTCCAGTCGGCATTACGTGCCACAAGTGCATATACTAGATTATTCTTTTTCACCCCTCTCCCTATTTCTTTCCCTCTATATACTCTCATTCTCCTTCACATCACTGTACAGCAGGTTGACCCCTAAGTGGTTCAAACGATTCTTGGGACAATGTCATATTTCTAATCTATCCCCTCATGTGACAACTCTCTTTTTTCGCGCTCTCCGTCCAGTTCGTGGTCTACCTGTAATTTACATCCCTACTCCCGTATAGCATACACCCCCTACCACTGTTTTTTACCATCTCCTTCCTATCTCTATCCCCCCACTAATTCTGAGGTCACGGGGCAATTGCTCTGTCTTTACCCCAGCTTAGAAACCCACATTCTATGAGTAGGATTCCTTCCCAATTCTTTATCCCTCCTTGTACACTCCTCGTACTTCTCAGTTACACCGCTCTACAACACTCCTATGTATTTTGACTAACACTTCTATCTATATGTCTACTTTCCATAACTGTTTCCCAGCAAGTTCTCCCACGCCATTTTCGATTTTTCCTGAAGTCACAATTATCTCTACTCTCTTCATTCGCTTCCTGCACCTTTATTTGTTATCTCGGTACTGATGTGGCGCGCTACTAACTTGAACCAAGTATCCAGCATCATTTACCACTGAATATTAGACATATTAATCCTCTTTCTTATATCCACTTTCCTTCACCTCATTTGTCGCCTTAACCCCTAGGGAACTAGGTCTTAATATTTCTATGTCATTTATCGCCACTTCCCTTCTACTACCACACCATACTTTGTCTACCCCTCTAGTATTGTTTCGATACCCATTAACAATATACGATCATTCCTCTATTCCACCCCCAATCCTCTACTTATCCTTCTCCCTCCCATTCCGCACTCATTCTTAACAGATACCATACCTTTGTTTACCCCAGCCATTATTCGTTGGTCCCGTCTTATTTCACTATCCTCACTACACATACTTCTCGACTTCCCCGTCAGTTATAAGTCGAATGACAACTCCCATCATTTTTCCCTAACCACCTCAACATTTTTGACTTTTTTACCTCCCCCTAATTATCTTTTCTCTTGACCTTCCTATCCCTCCATAGCTTCTCTCAGACTTGACCACTTCTTCTGTTCTTAATTCACTGCACAACAGACCCGATACAGTACGGGTCTAAACCATTTAAACTTCCTTTGATTCCTATCTCGATTCCCCTTCTATCCTACTTCCCAATCCGCTTACACCTATCTTCGTCACGTTAATTCTTCCCAGTATTCTGTGTTACGCTCGGTTATAACGTGAATCTGGTGTAGTCCTCGCTAAAGTGTCCTCCCGTCGCCCTTTCTAATATCTCTTGTCCCCTCCTCCTTTCTTACTTTAGTTTACCCCTCCCCTCTCATCTTCTATACGGACACGACACTTATCCCAATTCTTTGATTCTACTCCTTCTTTCGTCGCGTGTCCCCCTCGCGAGACCGCACTGCCTGACCCTGCCCGCAACCTCACCTCGAAACAATCCATTCCCACTAAGCTTTTTTTGATATGTTTTTCGCTCACTCTCCATCCTCACAGTTTTTGCTTTTTCCCTAAGCCTCTCTCTTATTCACCAACATCTCTTATGTGCTCTAATTCGCTGTTCTCGACACTTGTCACTTCATTGTTCCCCGACAGCCCAACAATCTGCACTTTCTTTATACCGTTACAGACGACATGTCCTTCATTTCCTTTCCAAACTATCTCTCTACCTCGTTGCGCTTCTCGTCCTCTTAGATTTTGTATTTCATTTCTCATTCGTGAGAAATCAATGCGTTCCATACCACCAAGAATTTTTATGTCCCTTCCTTCAACCACTTTTCTATGCCCCTACATTTGGCAATAGTCCTCACGTTACCAAGCCGTCACCCTTTTCTCCACTCCTATTTCCTTTTGTCATCGAGAAAAACACTAGACACTTATTACTCTCCACTTTGATGTTGCTTCGATGATGGATTCTGTATACTCTTCCCAAATGAGATCAAACCTCTCAATTCACTCCCTTTCTACCTCTGCCCCGAAATGAAAAAATGAGTATCAGGTCCAGGAAAGGAGCAGTGTGACGACTGCGTTGTCGTTCGAGATCTTTAGTTTTTTTGTGTGTTCCAGCTTCCATCTTTTATCACTCTATATACCGCCCCTCATCGCTTAATGAATCACTTCTTCCTCAGTTTTCTCGGTCGCTTTCGCGCTTGACACTCTTGTCCCTTTACTTTTGAATCTAGTTTGCTGTAATCTTTCAGATTTATGCCGTTCTCACAACCCCTCTATATACCCTAGTTTGCTCCCCATCACCCTAGACTACCCCGCACGCTTCGGCCAAAACACTAAGACCATGGATTCCTAAAGTAACTTAATCTACTCGATTAACCAGATTATTAACATTTCACACTCCCTTTCCTATTTGACTGATGTAACATTGCACCTTGCTATTCTCCCCCTCCTCCTCCTCGCTAGTGTATTCCTATGCTCCCTCCCGTTTCTCTCTTCTCTTCATCTTATTGTTTACCCTTTTTTTTCTCAGGTGCTTGTCCCTGTAGGGAGCAGCTCACCGACCACAGTTCTTCAACTTCCTTCCACTCTCATCTTTGCTCCTCGATAAATGATTATTTTCCGCCTCACCGTCTACCCCTAACCTCCCTCCTACCAACTACCTTTGCCGCTTATATACGTGGTCTTTTGCTTCACTATTCCCTACGATTATTCGTCTCGATTTTCTCTTGTTTCAAATCCTCTTCGCCACTCTCACCTCCTCATTCTATGACGGCGTTTATCCTCCTTCTTGTATTTCTTGGCGGCGCCTACGTAGTAAATGACATATTCTTTTCTTCTCCCTCCTCTTGCTTTCCCTTCCCCACTTTAGTTTTGTCACTTGCCTAATGTTGTTCATACACTCGTTCCTCTTCCGATCTTGTATACTCTTTTCCTAGTCCCCTCGTTCTTTCTCCCAGGTTCATTTTTTTCCTTGTCACTTCTGCCGCTCCATCTCCCTTACCCAACCTTGATCTTTTCCTCACCCCCCTAAGTCTTTGGTCCCGTATTACTATGTCCGCTGTAATCTTTCCTACCACACCGTCCGCGCCCTTTCTTACCGTGCCCCACCCTCTCTTTCTTTTCCTTTTACCTGCTTCTATTTTTCTTCCTCTCTCCCTTTGTACTTTTGCATAGTCATATTATCTACCTCATTCTATGTATTCGTTTTTCTCGCATATACTCCTTTTATTACCGACTTCGCTATGTCGAAGCGTCCGCACACTTTTTTCCCTTTTGTCCTTCCCCTTCATTCGTCTCATTATCTGCGCTACGCACTCGCGCCGCTCCTATCGTTTAATATAGAAGTTCATTGATGGCAATGGTGATTAAATCAAACTCTGTGTTATGCCTACTTCTCCCACTTCCCCCACCGATGATGATATATGCTCTTTGTCTCCTTTTGTGTCTTATAATTCGGCCGTTTGGCCATAATTCCTGTCCCCCTTCAATTCCTCTTCCGTCTGTATTTCTTGCCGCACCCCTTTGGATCCTAGTCGTCTCTGTCCTTCCATTCAATCTCTCACTTTTCTCCTGTTCCCTCATCTCTGGTCTCGGCCTTATGCATGGCATACGTTTCAAGGAGACGCGAGTTCGAGACATTTACTCAGATTATCACTGGACTTAGAACACCTCCATTCACTTTTGTACCCCATTTTTTAACAAGAACTCCCTATATAAGACCATATCTGATACGACCTTTCAAAAGACCGATTCTTAGTTTGTTACGTTCTTAGATTCTCACACCTGAACTGCCCACGAATTAATTTACCTGATCCTCGATTCTCCGACCACCACTAGCCATTTCTTTAACGTTCTTTTCATCCCTTCAACCCCTCTACTATTTGCCTTTGTCCTTCATCCCCCCTTCGTTTTTACTCGAACTAATACTCTCTTCCTTATTGTATGTATCTCGACCATACAATACTAATATCACCTCTTTTACTCCATTCAGTCATTCTGTTACCTTGATTTCACATACCCTCACCTGCTTCACAGACTTCCGAATAAGAAGTTTCTTTTTTTCCTTACCCGGTACACTTGGTGGCCTTTGCTACGGCACCTAAACCACCGCTACTAATGTACACTTCTTTTCTTTCTTTCCTTTTACTTCCCCTCTACTATGCTTTTCGTAGCACATTTCGCAGCACCCCTGGCTATACTCTCTAAGTCCTCCAAACTCGATATCACAACCTACACAGTCTTTCGATCCTCCTGTTTCATACAGGTTGTCTTTTCTCCAGTTTTCCTTCACACCTGCCCACGCTACCAGTCTGAATATCTCCTCTGCTGATTCTCATCTATAAAGCTCATTTACCTTCTGCTCTCTACATTATACGGGTTATCCCTGACTCAAACTTTCCTACTGCTAGTTCCGCCTTGTTCTATTCCCCATTCCGCCTCTTTCCTCCCTTCTCTTGTCCCTCCCCCAATTCACATTTTAGCAAATGCTTGTTATAGCGTGATTCCAAACATTAACTTTATGACCTCTTCCGATTTTTCCTAATCTTATCCCCTCCACCACAATACTCCTTCATAACTTCTTACCCATCCCCTACCACGCCTACTATCCTTCGTTGTTCCTCTTATCTTATGACCCTAGTTTTAGCCACCCCTTCATTTTCTCTTCTTCCCCCCTCGATCTTCTCCTTTAACGGGCCTCCCCTGACCCCCTTCTCTTCTATCGATTCTCATATATTTGATTTTTACCGATCTCTCTCATTTCTTTTGACTCGTCCTTATCTTCTGGTCCTTTGGTTGCTCCCTATCCCTATAGCAATTCCGTACGATTACATTCTTCCTTCTTCCCTCCCATATTATCCTGTTTCTTTGAGATAACTCTCGATTGCCAGCTTTCGCCTAAGTTATCGTTCCCCTTTTCTCTCCTCTTCTCCTCCTTTTCCACTTCGTTTATACAGTTCTTCCTACTACTCTTCCCCTTATCATATGCTCCGCTACGAGCATCTTTTCTCCTGTAACTCATCATACTCTAGAAGACACTCACATCCACACACTAGACAGCCTTTTGTTGTACTATGAAATTGCATCCTTACATTCCTTCATTCCTGTTCTCAACTGGACCTATACCATGTACTGATCAAAACCTTTCATTCACCTTAAACCGGTAGCACTCTCTCCTACCTCTACATGTTTTTTTCTTTTCCTTAACTAAGACATTTAATACATACACCCCGGTTGGCAACATATCTTGCCTTCTTCCTATTATCTCCCTCTTTCTTCTTGCTTGGTAGTCTTCACTTCCCCCCCTTCTCCTGTAGGTGAGCATATTACAAAGACTCTTGTCAATAATCACCCCCAAGTTACACTAAACGTTGTACCTCTATTTATTTCTCTTGTCACACTCTCCATCATCATCATATTCTCCTTTCTTTATTGCACTTGCGAAAGTTCACATTATTCTTACCCTATAACTTATTATTCTACTATTAAAGCTCCTATTTCATCCCGTAATTCTATCTCTGTAATTAGGAACAATCTCCGAATCGTTCCCTTACTTTTACATACCTCCAGCCCTACCTGCCCTGCATTTTTGATCCAGATCTGAGCGACTGGACTATGCTTCTATCTAATCATTAGTTCCACTTGCTCGATTCATCTCGCCTTTTCTTTCCCACATTATTGATTCTCTAGTAGGTATTTCACCCCCTTTCGCCTATGGAGCGCCCTCATTTCCACCCCTCTTATAGATCTCCTTTGTATTTCAGTCATATTACTCCCACCTGGGTGTTAGACCCTATCTTCACGTTTTTTGCCCCCCTCCCCCCCCCTCCATCCGGAACCACCTCAAAATCTCTCTCTATGCCCACCCGACCCTCTAGCTTTCCAATTCCCAGATTGTGTTCCCCCTCGACTACTACCACATCCGGTCCAACGCCTTTCTCGTTCTATCATCTTTCGCGTCTCCCCTATGACAACCCACCTTCAATGAGCTCTGTACTCCTCTCTTTACCATCGTTGCTTGGTGTGATTCCCTCGACTTTTTCGTTCGCTTAGTGCTGAGTGCTAGCTTTATTCATATATCCTACACGCATCCACTCTATGTATTCGCTTTTGCTTTCCTTTCCTTACCTCTTGTTAATCTCCGCTTTGAGTCTTCACTTCTCCGTTCTCTCACCTTCTACGCCTAACTTAGTCCCGAACTCCCGCCCTTCCTCTTACCCGATACTTTTTGGTCAGGACAGTCTTGACCCTTTCCCTCTTGTACGACATCACCCTGTCTTCTTGTCACTCTCTTCTCTGATGTGTCTCGCCATTGCCCTTTGCTTACTTTAGAATGGTAGTGCTGATGTTTCTTTTCCGTATCTATCCATCGTCGATTTCATTTCTTCGCATTCCACGTCTCTTGGTGTCCAAGGCTTTGTGAGTTCGCCGTCCTGATTGCTTTTGCGGGTTGTTCATGGGGGCTGTCCCCCGTTTTCTTGCTTCCTTTCGCATGATCCATCGCTGCTGT
>Ga0179593_1510353_pt1 | contig 20597 bp, 21 predicted proteins | sample CZODoug2_1_08_16_FD_185931 | JGI IMG/M metagenome (GOLD analysis project Ga0179593, IMG submission 185931) | Vadose zone soil fungal communities from Angelo Coast Range Reserve, California, USA - CZODoug2_1_08_16fungal (PacBio error correction) | ecosystem: Environmental > Terrestrial > Soil >... | reverse complement strand
TCTCCCCTTTCAACCACGAAATTGATGGCAGCTCTGTCGGCCGCCCTTCGCGGAGTAAGGACATCTCCTTTTTTTTGTCAGCGGACCTTTCTCTTTTTTTAATTTTTCCTGCCCCCCTTCAGGAAGAGAAAGGAGAATACCTTCTTTCTGTCTGCTGAAATTATTAGCAAACCCTCTTGATGATGCTGGATCGTCCTTCCCCTCCCTTTTCTGCAGTTTAGGTGAAAAGCATTTCAAGTGGCTTTTTCCCTTTCATTTTTCTGCCCCCCCCCCCCCCTCCTTTTTCCCTTTTTTTCCGTGCTGAAATATGCATTCCGACGTAAGTCGCAATATGGATCTGATACCCCTATCCCTATCCTTCCTTGGACATGCGCAAGGGAGGAGATTGACTGAAGGTTAACGGTATTTCCAATTTTTCTCCCTTCTCCTCCCCTTCTTTACCGTTTTCCCCCCCGTGGTAGAGTGCTTATGCAGGCCCTCAGGTGAACCTCACCACCCTTTCTGCGTGGTCGACGCCCGGTGTATTTTCCTTTTTCTTTTTTAAGGTGGTGTGGTTAGGAGAGACCCTCCTTTTTTTTCTCGACGCTTGGTTGTCCCCCCCTTCGGGTAAACAAACTTTTTTTCGACTTTCCTTCCCTTTCGGCCTCTTCCGCCCTGGTTTTTTGCCCCCCCGAGACTTGTCTCGAACGCGTACATCCCTGCACGCGACTCCCGTTGGCCTTCCCTCGCTCTGTTCTTTTTCTCTCGCTTTCCTGAGCCGTTTTTACCTCTTTCGCTGCGTTCATGTGATTCGGTGTGCTGAGAATAGAGGTAAAGAACGGTTGGTTTCTCTCCCTTAGCGGCTTCCGATGCTTTGATGTCGTTCCGCTTTGGGTTTTCGATAGCATCTAACTTTGGTCTCCTTTTGTTATGGCTCTTGGCAGTCCCCCGGTCCACATTTTCGTGACTTTCTTCGAGGTTCAGTCCACAAGCCCGTGAAGCCCCCCAACTTTTGGTTTTTCTGTTGACAGGCCCTTACGTCGACCCTCTTTTCTCCCCCCCGCGTCTCTTCTTTGGCCCCTGATTCCTTCGCGTTTGCTTCTCCCAATAGACTTCTTGAAAAAATCGTGGGCCTTCATCACCGTCAAGTAGTGTACGACACGCCCTTCCAATTGTTACGGTCGCACCACTACGTCCCCGCCTGCTGATTTTTCCCCATAGCGTTCGTTTTTTTCCCCTCCCTTCCCCGGAATGTTTTTTTTGTCTTCATAGTAGTGATTAGGTGAGTTAGTCCGCCGCTGAGTTCATCCCCCCCTGCGCTGAAGAGAGTAATGCAACCCCTTTCTCTTCTCCCGCAGGACAGTGTTTTTTCCTTTTTGTTTTCTCTTCTCCTCTTTTTCGCCCGGTTGGCCTAGGTCCCCAAACCCTGTGTCCTTCCATCTCGTTTCCCCCTCCCTTATGTTCCCCACGCTTTCCCCCGTGTGCGAACCGAGTCGATCCTGATCGGCGTTCCATCGCGGCTATCGGATTTTTTTTTCCCCCCGATGGTTTTGGTTCGACAACGGGTGACAAAATTTCACCCTGTGTTGTCCTCACCTGCGCTCGTGGGGGGGGGTTCTCTTTAGCACCGTATGTCGCCCGTCGGCCAACGTTTTTTTGCTCCAAGGGCGAGTTCTTTTCGCTCTTTCTTTCCCAAGCTCCCCTGAAAGTTCCTATGGGGCTAATTGAGATTCTTGTTACCGTGGGATAGTGGCCCACCCAGAGTCTCGTTCATCGACACCCGCTTCAATCGCTCTGTTCTTTTTTTTATCCCACCCCTACGTCTTCCCCCCCCCCTCCTTCATTTTCCCCATTCCCTTCGCTCGCATTCTTCAGGTGGGCGACCCGGCTCCAATGGGTACCGTCTCCACAGCCCGTCTCTTCCCAAAGAGATTTTTGTGCAAATCCCTTGATCAATGTGTCTCTTTTGGGGACTTCTTTTTTTTTTTTCCGCTCTTGGTCTCCCCTTCTGGCGAAACCCCGTCGCACACTGACCTGTTTTCGTCTGCCACCAGCGACGGCGGTTACCCTTTTCAGGAAAAGGAAGAGCGGTGTTGCGTAATTTTTTCCACAAACAGTTTTCCCGCAGCCGGTGCCCCCGATGGGAATCCCCTGGCGTTCCTCCCTCTTTGACCTTTATTCCATACTAGAGATTGTATGACAAAACTCTAGGACCACCCTCCCAGTGGACCTTTTCCCGCTCAGCGGACTGTCCCCCCATTCTTGCTTCCAGAAGTTTTTCTCCCCCCCCCTACCCCCGCTTTTTTGACGATTTTCCTTTCCTTCGCGTCCTGTCAGGACGGACTTGCCCCTCCCAATAGGCCAGTTGACTTTTTCCCGACATCTCTCTTCTTTTCCCCTCTTTTTGTTGAGTCCTCTTTTTTTCCACAACCTGGTTCTGGGCCGTTTTTTTTGGGGTGCTTTTCCCTTCTCCGATTCCCCCTGATAAGACTTGCCTGAGTGATACGCCAAACGTCTTACAGGCCCATTCCCTGTTCGACGAACTGTATTTGAGGTGAAGCCTGGTCCCCCTTGTTGTTTTTCGCTCGTTTGTTTTTTGTGTCGACCCACCCTCTCCACGGTGCTTTTCCCCCGAATCCCTTTCCCTTTTCTAGCCTTGTCCTGCAGGCCCATGTTTTGGGCCTTCTGACAACGACTCGTTCATTTTCATTATGCCTCCTGTCCGCTGTTTGCGAACCTCCGGTTTTTGTTTTTTACCACTGTTCGTCTTTTTGATCCCTTCCCTTCCGGTCTTTGTTGAATTTGCACCAGAGGCTGCCCGCGTCAGGGCTGGTTCCGACTGTACCATTTCTAGTTTTTTTCCCTTCCTCCCCCTGCCTGTAGATGCGAGCTCGTTTCCTCCTTTCTTGGTTAGAGCTTGACCTTTGTTTCTCTTTTTCACTGAGCCTCTCCCCCTCTTCCCCTGAAGGTGTTTTTGACTTGCTCCCCGAGACTGGTTTTTTAACAGGACCACAAACTCCTCCCCAGCTCCCAGATGAGCTTCCTGTTTCGCTTGTCGATGTTCCCCCCATCGCGACACTTAACTCCCATTGGCCGTTCGGTCCGTGCTTTTCTTTGATTCATCATTTTTTTCCCCTTTTTCCGTTGTATCAAAGAAAATCGGGCTCTTCCCATCCGATATACGCCGATTTCCTCCCCGTACGGTCAGAGTCCTTATCACTTTTTTCCCGATGTTTCGCACCTACCTGCGTGTGCGAGCTGGAAGTTCCTTCTTGCTCATATGCCCCCCCACGGGTTTTTTGCCGCTTTCCTCTTTCCTGTCAGAACATAAACCAAACTTCTGGATCCCCCCTCTTTTCAGTGTTGCTCCTCTCTTCGTCCTAGTGCTCAGTCTTTTTTTTTTCAGTCTTATCCCCGCCCCTCCGATTACCCAGCAAACTCTGTAAACGAGCGCGACATTCCCACCCTGAAGATTTTTTATCCAGCCCCTCTGCCCCTGGTGTCGTCCGTTCAACAAGTTCGTACTTCTTCACTACATTGACTGTCTGAATCTCCCCACCCTTTTTCGTCCTTCCTTTTATTTGCGAGCCGAATCGTCAGCAATTAGCAGAGAAGGCGCCTGCGGCCCCTTATGCTTGTCATTCTTAAGGCCCTTTTCCAGCAAGCGACAGCCATCCTTTTTTTTTTTTGGTCGTTCCCTCGGGTGGTCTTCTCTCTGTCAGAAATTTCCAGAAAGGGGATCTTTCTCGCAGAGTCCCCCTGACTTCTTTTTGACTTCTCTGTTGCTTGATTTCGATCGCCCCCGCTTTTATGACCGTCCCCCCTTTGATTCCCCTCCTAATTAGTAAGATTTTAACGAGAGAAGACTCCATTTTCAAACCCTACTTCCCTTCATCCTCCACTTGCGCTTCCCGCCGTTTTATTGTTTAAGGTCATCGAGCTCTACCAGAGCTGTGTTTCTCCCCTTCCCCACTCCGTCTCGTCGCCAGGGAGATGACCGCTGTTGGGCCTGCCCTGTGTTCCCCACAGGTGCGCTATTTCCCGCCTTTGACGATTCGCGGTTTGGTTACCATTCCGTTTTTGGTCCCCCCCCCCCCCTTCCCTTTGATAACACAGGTGATCTCAGCAATTCCCCCCCGCGAGAACTTTTCCGTAAGGGCAACCCCCCCTTTTTTTCTCCCCCCCGCAGTAGGTTTGTTTACGTTCTTCCCTTTGCTGTTTATCTCTTCCCCCGATATGAGCCGGAAAGGCGACGGGTCGGGCTCGGAGAATGTGGGCTCTTCCCCCTCTTCAGAGCCCCTTTCTATTCCCCATTTGGCCCCCCCTTTCCCTCTCGATGTATCCTCTCCAGATTGCTCGTCCTTTCGTTTATCTTGACAGTCTTTGGGCCATCTGAGGCAATCTGGGAGGCCATTGGCGTCTGTCTTCCCCACTTCCAGTGTTCGTCCTTCCTCCTCTGCTGAATTCAGAAGCTCCGCGTGCGAGCCTTCCAGCATCTTTTCGCCCAGTTAGTCTTTCGCTTCCTTCGACTTTTTTCATGGCAGAACCTTATTCACTCTTTCCTTTTTCCCCGCCGATCATTATAAGACTCGTGAGCTCGCGAGAGAGGAAGCTTGGGCGACCTTTCTCCTTTCTCCTCCGTTGTTGTTTGTTTATCTCCGCTACCGCCCCCCCCATTTCCTGCGTCTTCTTCTCCTTCCCCTTCGCGGCTGACTTCCATAGTTTAGAGGACAGTCGTCCAGATTCGGCCATTTGCGCCTCAGTGCAGCGACCAGCCCGCTCAGCTTTTGCTGTTTGACCTGATTTTCACTGCTTTTTCCTTTTCCGATGAGCCTTTCCTAGAAGAGACTTTGCCCTTCCAACTGGTCAAGTGGATGCAGAAAGGTTCTCCTCCCTTTTTCTTCCGCTCTTCTTCGTTTCGACGCTCAGACTGCGAGAAATTTGGATAGGCTACCCATGATTCCTGATAGTAAGGGCCGGCAAGTCTCGATGACCCGGCCTTTTCCGGCGAGTGCCCAGGATAACTTTTGAGCCCCCTCTTCATTCGCTTTCCCGTTCTCCGGGTCTCTTTCTTCCTCTATTCCCCCCCCGTCCCCCCCCTTTGCGTTTTTAACGGCGGTGTTCTTTTTCCTTCTGTTTAACGCTTTTTGTTGGAGTGGGTTGTTCTGTTCCCTTTAGGGAGCCCCCCTCGAATTTGTAGCACATCGAGACGCTGTTTTCGACCACCAGTAAGCTTTAATGTGGGAAGTCCCCCCCCGGCGAATCTAGGCTTTGCCATCGTTTGTGTTCCACCCCTCTCCTTTTTTCTCGACGCTGTCCCCCTTTCCCCCTGCCGTTCGTTTCGATGCGTGTGGCCCTTTCCTCCCCCATCTCTGTTCTGGCTTTTTGTGCGTTCGACCCCTCTTTCCTCTGCGATCTGTTCTTCGTCCGGCCTTTTTGCTGACCCCACGTGAATATTTCCGGCACGAGAGTGAGTGAGGAATGAGAAAGGCGGTAGGCTAAGAGGAGAGAGCGTTAGAAGGCTCGATTTAACTTTTCTCCAGGTTCTGTCCGTTTTTCTTTTTTTTTTCTTCTACTTTCTTTGTTAGAGTAGTACTTTTGAGTCGGTGTTGGAAGCCTAGCCAAGGAGAAACAGAGATTCCCTGAAGGTTTAAAACCACCGCAAGCCGCGGCTGATGTTTTTTTTTGCCGTCCCTGAAACTGATTCCTTTTTTGTTGATTTTTACAAGGAGTTGCGGGATCTCCCCTCCGCTGATGAGCCCCCCCCCCGCGCCCGACGGCCCGCCACAACTGGATTAGGCAAGCTTTTCCTTTGTGACAAGGGTCCCGGCGGCTTTGCCGCGATCCTACCGATTAAAGCAAACAGGGATCACGCGACAGGACACAAGGGAGAAGAGCACGTTTCGTAATGGGTGCGATTAACAAGGAAAGAGAAGAGGCAAAGGCTGACCGATGGGCGATAAGTATGGCTAAAGGTCTGCCTGTAGAGTAACCGTTGACGGAAGCTCCTCACAAAATCGTTTTGTTTGTGGATTCATTTAACCCATCCACAATCGGAGATTAGGGGGTTGAGTAAGTTGACACCCCGTAACCGCGGAACCTAGGGTGCGTCGCAGCACACCTTGGCCCATGTGTGCCCAGGCGAGGCACTGTATTCTTGTCTCCGTTCGGTGGGGGACCCCGTGTCTTGCGCTCTTTGCAGTCGGAACATGGAAGGTTTGGAGTAACGCGAGTGTTATTTTTCAGTCTTTTCCGGATGAGTGTCCAGGTTTACCTTCATTGTGACGCGAACGTGCATGTCCCGCAGTTGAAGCACCCTCTGCGACACCGAGATTCACGCGGCCCCAATGAGAGGTTTCCCGCACCCCCGTAAGGGGGGTGGCACGTTTCTGATTGTAGAGTCCGAGAGGAGGTGTCGCAGTCGCCCTCTTAATTGGTGACGCCGGATGCTCTCCTCCCTGAAATCCGCAAGGAGCGTCCACGCCTTCTGACACATCGGTGGGCGATGGGTAGCCAGTACCCCGTGTGAGAGATCGCTCGGTGTTTTCTGTCCCGCGTGCTCTTCCATCGGCGTTTCGTATCTGGTGCTTTTTCCCTCTTTTCTCGACCCCTTTCCACCCAACCTGATGATGAATCACGAGCCAGTCACCGTGTGCGTCGTCGGCTTTTGCGGGAGAACTTTTTTTTTGCGCGTTTGTCGGTGGGCATTACGAAATGAACTTCGGGTCTTTCTTCTTGCCTGCGGCGGTCCTGGGGATAAGGGGCCCCTCTTTCGTCGCACCGACCCCCGCTTTCAACCGCTTTCTCGTTGGATCTCCCCAAAGGACCCGCGCTCCCCCCCCCCTAACGTCCTTTCCTTCCGCGCCCCTAGCATCTCGTTTTAATTTGGAATTTTGAGCGACAGTCTATCAAATTTGGTCCAACGTCTACTTCGTTTTCGAGTCAATCATCCCTTTCGGTTTTTCCCCCCATTAAACCTGAGCCCCCAGGATAGGGGTTGACTTCTGGCTCCTTTTTTAAACAGTTTTCTGGTTTCCCGCCCCGCATTACAAGCCCTTGGTGTCGTCCCCCCCCGCGACAGTGGGGGTTACCGGCCCAACCTTTGCTTTCGCAGCGGTTTGTCGGTCCCCCACCCCGCCTTCGCAGGCAAGGGGGACTCCCCCTTTCACGTCTTCCCTTGAGGGTTGCATCCGGTCGTGCGATTGTTCACCACGACTCGAGCGAGCCCAACATCACCCCACACATTGGACCCGAACTTGTTGCCGCTCTCGGTCACTTGTCGGACCACCTTCCCCCCTCTTGAAGGTCACTGTTTGTCCTTCATTTTCCTATTTCTTTTTTTCTTTCCTTTTTAGGCTCGTCTATAAGGTGACGGGGGCCCGGCCAATCGGTCAGTCATTGGTGTGGAGACCTCCTCTTTTTCGTTTGAGTCTCTTTCTCCACCACCTTTTTGTGCCCGATTGAGGGCACTTTTCCTTCTTAATGGTGTTTTTTTCTCCTCTCGTCCCCTTTCCCTCTCACCTGCCCCTTTCTTTTCCTTCAACTACGTCTTAAGACCTTTTAGAATGTGGTTTTGAATTAACGTACTTTGCTGAGGCGCACTGTTTGATTGTTGGTAGCTCTAGTCGTGGTTCTGTCCAATATCTCACTCCTTCTCACATTCACTCCCAAAGTTTCCTTTTTTTTTGCCCTGTACCTTTTCCCTCCCCAATGTTTTTTTGAAGTACCCACGCAGGGGGTTGGCCACGTTCGGGGTTTTTTTTTCTTGTTTTGGCAATTTTTCATTGCCGTTATCCCCCTTGCTGGGGCGACGACCTTTCTTCCTTTTTTTTTTTTCTTTTTCCATATTTTCTTTTCGCCTGCCCCCGTCACCCCGAGCCATTGGTGCTCAGGTTGTCATTTTCCAGATAGCCTCTTTTCGGTATCTTGCTCCGGACCCCTTGATATCGGCGCCCCCTCTAACATGCATTCTCGAGCGCGTTCCCCCCTTCTTTTCTTTTTTTCTTTTTTGTCGCTTTTTTTTAGTGATTCATGAGCAGAAGCGATGACCGACCTCTTGCGAGGCGGCTCATTCTCTGGGCCCGTATCCACGTTACACCTCCCTGAATCCCCCAGTCTTCCTGCTTCAGGAACCCATTTCTTTCGTTTCTTTCCATCCGCTTTCCTTAGCCCTCCCCCTTTTATTTCCGTTTGCCAGTCCCTTGACGCCGGACCTGTTGCTCCCGACTGTTGCTAGCCTGGGTGACCCTTGTGGTTTTGTGTCTTCCCCCCTACACGGGGATTCCCCATCCGACCTCTCTTTTTTCACCGGGTCTTGAGTTCTTTTTTCGTTCTCCTGGGCATCGATGGAGAACCCTCCAGGCGGTGAGAGATTTTTTTCCAGGCCTGCTTCCTAGCCACTTCCCCTGCCTATTTGCCGATCTACGCAAGAACATCCCCCCCACCAATGTCGAGGACCTCTCTTTTTTTTTTCCTCCTTTTCTTTTTTTTTTTACCTTATCTTTATTTGACGCCTGCCAGCCGCACTCCGATCCAAGATCCCCCGCAACCATTTCTGTAAACTGAGCTCGCCAGTCCGACCGCACTTCCCCGACGTGCCGAGCTTTTTCCCCTTTTTTGTGATCCCGCCCCCCGTGACTGTCTCCCCCCTACAATGACTTGTGAAGATCAACGATTTTGCCTTTTTATTCTTTTTTCGAGTCCCTCATTGTCCCGGCTCGCCGATGCCTTCCTCCGGCGGGCCTTTTGAGCGCTGTCAGTTCCTCCTTTTCACTTCGCCAGAGCCCTGATGTTGTAGTCGTTCCGTTGGGGCTTTCTCCTCCCTCCCTTTCCCCCCACGGTCTCTGTTCCTGCCTTTGCAGAACATTCGTCATGCTTTGTCTTGGAGGATTCGATTTCTCTTTGACTCGAATCATAGCCTTCCGCAATAATCCTTTGGCAGTTCGGATAGCCTCTCTTCCCCCTTTCTTGACCCCCTCTTTCAGGTAAGATCTACTGCGCGATTTTCTGGCTTTCTCCGGCTCGCCTCTATCTCCCGAACCGGAGCGCTTTTTCCCGGCCGCGATCCTTTTTGTGACCCCCGTTTCTCCCTGTCTCTTGCCGGACGGATCGGCTTGGGAACACCATTTGGCTTCAGTGACGCCTGCCTTATTCGTCTCGTTTTCCCCAGTCTGTTTCTGTGGGTTCCCCACCTGTAGATAAACCATCGGTGCTCCTTTCCAACTTTCTCTCCCCTACTCCCTGCAATACCCCGGTCTGTGTCCACCGAGTAGGGGTGCCGGTTCCTCATGATGCTGTCTCTTCTCCCTTTGTCCTCCCTTCCTTCCGATCGGGCCCTGGTCCCAGTAATGGCGTTTACCTCTTCCTTCCCTTGTTCCTTCCCGTTTTGACTCGGGCTGGTAGACGACCATTGACTCGGTCGTCGGATCGCATCTCTTTCATCCGTCGTCCTTTTCGCGACAGCTTCCTTGATCACTTGCTTTGTTTTCCCGACCCCTGTTCAGTCTTGCGAAGCGATCTTGTTTTTTACTTTGCGAGAATTCCTCTCTTTAGCCTGTTTCTGTCTCTCCCTTGACTTTTCCTTGCACGGATTCCGCCCTTCACCTTCCGCTTTTTCTCCCCGATTTCGAACGAGAGCCCTTTCCCCTTCGGTTTATTGTTTGCGAAGTCTCTCACTTTCATCTCTCCGTGGTTTTTTTTGAGATTTTTTTCCCTTCGCCCCCCCCCACTCTGTCTCGGTTCTTTTTTCGCGTCTCCTTCCGCCTTGTGTCCGAGGCCATCGTCGCAGATGTCGGCCATTTTCGACTTCGAAGTATCTACCCAGACTACACTGCTCGATATGAGCCCTTCCTTCGCCATTTTTTTTTTTGACCTCCTCCCTCTTACTACGTCAAGGTCACTTGGATAGAAGGCCTTTGGCGAGCAGTTTCCGCCTTCTTGTCCCCGAGCTATCATCGAACCTCGCATATGGATTTCTAAGCCTCCCTCTAGTCGTGTCCCTTCCATCGGAGGGCCCCAGTCTACTGCTCCCGTCTGACAGGGACCTCGTGGCGACGCAATTATCTTCCCGCCGATTCTCGATCTCTCCCTTTCTCCGTGCGTCTCTTTAAAGACTGGAACCTTCCCCCTACTGCCGTTTTGACCTCGGTGGTGCCTCTTTCTTGGCTCGATGGGTGCACAGGTGCGGTCTTCCGTGGTTCCCAAGCTTGTTTCCCACAAGCCTCTTGTTCAACCCCGACGAATCGTCAAGCGGACCCCGCGCGTGTTCCCCCCTAGCCTTTGGCCACATAGACCAGTCATATCGTCCCGAGACCTCTCGGCGTGTTTCATCTTTTTTTTGCCCGCTTCTCTTTTTTTTTCTTGCCGACTCGCCACCTTTCCCCCTGTCCCCCTTCCTCGCGAGGATTTCCTTTTTTTTATTCTTCGCTTTTTCTTTTTTCGCTTCTCTTCAAATCTGTCAGAAAAGGGCTTCTCTCGAGCTTTGCCGGCTGCCCTTTATTTGCCTTTCCTTTATTTGATCGCTGGCGCGCTTTTCACCCCCTTTTTTTTCCCGTAAGCCTTTTTTATGATTATTCGGGCCTCCACCTGATCCTCGGGAATTTTTCCGGGATACCCCCGGCCTTTGTTTCGGACCCTCGCAAAATGGCTTCCTTGCTGGCTGTGAACTTCTCTACGCCTTTACAGTTAAATCCGACCCGGAGCAGATAGCCTGCTCTTCTTACATTACTTGTTCAATATGCTCCCCGAACCTTCTTCGCAACCTTAGTTGGGGTGCTATTCCTTCTTGTGAAGCTTTTTTCCTTTCAACTTTTGTCCTGTTTTCGCCACCCAGAACAGGGTCCAGCTTTGGGGTTTTTTTGGGCCCTGTCGTCGTTCGGAATGTCTCCTCTCGCCTTACTTTTTATCTCTTGGCTCGTCGTTGATGCGTGTTTTGCGGTTGTCTTTTCCCTCCCTATGCCCTCCCCCTCACCCATAGCGCGAAGAGATTTAGAGCAACCATTCCGCCTCAAGACAGTTTTTGGCAAGTGTCTTGATTTCGCATTCGCCATGGCCTTCCCGCGCTCGGTGGCATGTTTCAAATTAAAGGTCCTTCCATTCTCGCCCACATCATACGTTCTTCCCTTTTTTCCCTTTCTACCCCGTTTCTTTCTCGCTGAGTCCAGGCTGTCGCACCCAGCGTAGCGCACCGCACGGCACCGGATATCCTTCATTGACCTATTTTGGGCCTTCTACAATTTCCCAAACTTTCTGATATGAATTACCTGAGTAGTCCAGCCGTCTTATATGATGTCCCCATGGGTCCAGTTTTCTCATTCGTCCTTGTTCCCCCCGCGTTTCCCTGCCCTGTACTTTCTTTCGCGCCCTGCTTGGGCTTTACTGTGGTTGATACGGAAACAAGAAGCTCTTTCGCTTCCAACCCTTATCGCATTGACTGTCTCCAAACGTAACCCTCTTTTTACCAACCCCCCCCTGGCCGTTTCCCTGCCCTCCCTTTAAAGCCGGTGATTTGTCTATTTTCATGGTTTTACCCCTCTCTCCCCATTCCCGGGTTCAAGGGGAAGTTCAAAGACTCTATGTCTTGTCTAACATGAGCACCCCTTTTCGGTTTTTGACGGGGTCTCTTTATGTTCCGTTACGGAACCCCTTTCCCCTCGAAACATCTTTCCCCCCTCCCCCGACGGACTGGCCCCCATCGTTCCCCGTTCTTTAGATTGACGTCGCACAACAACCGGTGGAGGCAGCGGTAGAACAGCTTAACTCCACAATGAGCCCTTTGGAATTCTTTCCTGGAAGGGTCCCCCCCTTTTTTTGATCTTTTTCTTCCTGCTCTGTCGACCAACAACCAGCGGACAGATTCACAGCTCAGCTTTTTTCCTTCGAACACATTTTTCCCTTACAAGAAGTAAGCGTTGCTTTCACACTCAACCTCGGCATTTTTTTCCTAGTGGACGCCGTGATCTTTATGACCAGGTCAGCTGACTTGGTGCCCCGCCCCTTCTTCAACCAGTTTTTGTCCCCTCTTTCTCCTTTTCCTTTTCCTGTGTTGTTTGGGGAGAGACTTGCCCCACAACTTGTGGCCTAGCTCTGGTTTTTTTTTACCTGGTTCCTAGACGATCCGTCGTCCTCAGCGCACTGCCTCAGTTTTTATTTCTTAAAGCTTGATTTTTTCCCCCCTCCCCCTCTTTTTTTTAAGAGTTTGCTGGTGATGTGGGTCGTTCTTAGTCTTGGTTACTATTTTTTAGCCTTCCCGTCATTTACCGTGCCATTTGGAGTCCCCCCTGTAAACGGCTGGTGTTGTTTCCGGTTTTTTTACACCGACCTGCCATTGGTCGCGTACGCGTAGATGGTTTGGCTCCACTTTTACCCCAAGAGTTTCCCCTGCGCTTCAGAGCGTTCTTTTCCCATCTCCGACTCCCGTCAACCCCTCTCCCCCCCCTTTTTGTGCTCAGGTGTCCATTGCTGACACGCTGCCCGCCTTCGTCCTGTTCGTCCCATTTGATCGCCCTTTCCCCCCGCTCACCTCTCCCCTTCATGGAGATTTCTTTGGCCGTTGCCACGTGTGACGTTGTTGTTGAACGCTTTGACTTTTTTTCGTCACCCGAGCGCTTCCTCTTTAAGCGAAGGTGGTTGAGCGGCGGAACCGCTTTGTTTACGTCCATCCCCCCCCCCCCCCCTCTTGACACTCCTCCTCAAAGTCCTCCCCCCCAGATACTTTCATGTTTTCTTGTTTCCGAGACCCCTCGAACTCCACGCGCCCTTGCTCCCTGTGCTACTTCCCCGTTTGCTCTTGCTCGTTTTCTTCCTTTTTTTTCACTTGTGGGGGCCCGGGCCGGGAGCGAGCCATTAAAGCATGCACGGATTCATACCCCACATCAGAGCCAGAGATGGAATCGAGCAGGGTCTAAACGCATGAGTACTCCCTTTTTCTCACGGTGGTCCCTCCCTGTTCTCCCCTTCGTGGCCTCCTTTATTTCCTTTCCTTTTTGTGTGCCCTTCCCCCGCGCTCCCTGATTGTCTTTGCAAGCCCACTTTCTTCTTGCGACCCTTCCTTTCCTTTTTTTCCTCCTCTTTCTTGGCTGAACCTTCCTTTTTCCCCACATTCCCGCTCCCCGCGATTGCCCCCCATGACTAAGTTTCACCATCTGGAAACGAGAGCGACAGTCCATGAACTGACTCTGTACGCCCTCTCTTTAACCGGAGTTTTCTGCCTCCCTTTTGTTATGCGTTACTCTTTTAATCCCCCCCCCACCGTCTTTTTTTCCTCAGAATGTCTAGTGGCGAGCCGCCATTCGGGGCCATCTGCCGATTTTTCTTAGTTCTTCGTGATCCCTTTCAGCTTTTTCTCGGACTGTACAGTCCCCTCCGACCTTTTTTTGGGCTTTCGTCTTTTTCTTATTATACTTAAGAAAAGTCAACGCCACTTTTCTCGTGTTCCCCCCTGATCCCTCGCTGCGGACCTATCGTTTTTCGTCTGCTCTCTCTTCTTCTGATTTTTTTTTTTCCCTCACGACTCTTTTGCAAATTTTTTCCTAGCGCCAACGCCCTTTTATGTCCCCTCTATTTCAGGATCATCTGCTGCGTCCTTCCCCCGCCGGCTGTTTTTCTCCTTCTCCCTCTCCTAAGCAGAACCTCTTCTGCCCCCAACCTCTCGCTTCCCCTGGTCTATTTCCTTTTTCCTCCTTCCCTTGTGCACCTTTCTGCTCAGGGCCTTTGACGATTCGCTCGTGGGTTTTCCCTCGCTTGTTTGTGGAAACCTCTGTCCTCTAACCCCCTTTACGACCTGAGTCCATATACCCTTCTTCGACAACCGCAAGGTCGTGTGACTTCTCAGTATGCGGCCTCCCTCAGATTGAGAACGGCCCCCCGATCCTATATGGCCTCTCCTTAGACATTTTCGGAGGAAGGACAGCCTCGACCCCGTAGGCCCAATGGTACTTGACTGCCTTGCGCCCTATCCATATGATCTTTTTTTCTGCCCCTTTCCCCCTTCCGTATTTCCACTGGCTCCGGATGTCAACTTGTCCCTCTTTACGCTCGTCCCCCTCTCTTATGCCCCTCGCCCTTCCCGGAGCGTGCGACCCTAAGCCTCTGCTTTTGACCTTGTATTATGTCTATTCCTTCCCCGATTGGATGGTTCCCTCCCTGTTTCGAGTCCCCCCTTTTCACGCGATGTCCTTCTTTGCTCCCCCCTCCGAGCTCGACGATTGAACGGAAGCATTTTTGGTGAGACTCCCTCCTCTTTTACCTCTCGTCTTTTGAGTAGAATCTCTCTTTCCCTCCCCCCCCCATTCATGCGTTATATTATTTCTTTGGCCCTGACTGAGAAGGGAAAGTCTCGGCCCTGGGCCATTCGTGTCTTGTTCGGCTTCCCCGATCCCTCCTAGCTTCCCTAATCCTATTTTTCGCTGCTGCCCTTCTTATTTTTCCTCACCCTTGGATGGGCAGATCGCCCTGCCAGATCCTTTGCCTGACTAAACTTTCAATTTTGATCGCCGAAGTTTTTGCTCCAAGTGCTTCCTTTAGCATTCCCTTCGCTGCTATCAGACCGAAGTGAACTGTCTTGCTCTTACAGACAGATCTATCCTGTTTCCTGAAGAACTTATTGAGATGATTTTCCCGTCGTCCCTGACAACCTTTTGTGACTCGCTACGCTCTCATGCTGCACTTCAGTGAGGAGTATTGCAAGGATATTCCATCAGCTTTTAACAGTAAACCCACCACTTCGTTTTTCTAGACGTTTATTTCCCTGTTGTATCTTGGCGGTTTGGGTGTTTCTTCGGAGAGCCACAGTTTTTATAGGCCCGATGGGTGCCCCCCTATCAACCCCCACCTCTGACTTTCCCATTGCTTGAGTCCTTTTTTCCAACCCTGTTTCGACCCGACTTATTCGCCCCTGGCACTCCGACTCGGGGTGTTGGTTCTCCCCCCGCGCTCCGACTGCGAGGTCCTGCGTCCCTCATTCTCTACATTCCGAAGGCGTCTTCTTTTTCAATAGAGTTCAAGAAAAGGCTTTTCGATGAGTTTTTTGGACGTCTGATTTGTTTTTGAGTCGCCTGTCGCGCGATATTGAAGCTCATTTATTCTTCCGCTTTCGGCTCGTTCCCCCCCCCGATGTGTGAAATTTTCGAGAACCGGACCCTGCCGGCCCTCCCCTTTGACCATTTCCCGCTACGATGCCATCCTCCGAATGACCCGAATGATTTTTAAAGGCCCGCCTTCCTTGACGATGCGCTCTCCCCCTAGAAATTTTTTTCGTCAAACATCCCAACTTTTCACGTTTGCCTCCGTCCCCTCAAATTTGTGGTGGTAGGGCACACTCCCCGTTTTTCCATCAGTCTTCCCCTGTCTTCTCTTCTTTCCCAAATTCCATTTCTTTGCTCGTTTCAGCTGACTTTGGGCTGGCAGGTGTCCTTCAGATGACGGTCAGCACTGACGAGAGGAGGCAACCTTTTAGTCCCCCCCAGTTTTTGGTTTGGCCCCATCATGATTTTTCCAGTAGTCTCTCGTTTTTTCCTTATGTTCAAATTAAGTTATGAAGCGCTTTCTTTCCATCCCTTATCACGGACGTCGCTCCTCAGTGGCGATTACTCTGTTTGATATCGTTTTTTTTAATGTTTGGGGCCTTCCCGACCAACGGCGACCCCCACTCCCTTCCCTTGCTTTCATTCCCTCGTCTATGCCTCCCCCTCCCCTGGCTGTAGTGATCCCTTGCGCGTTCGTGTCGGATTTGTCATCGACAAGCGAAATTGAAATACTCTCTTGAGGAGAGTTCTTTTCTGTGGGATACGGCCCCTCTCCCGTTCTCCCCTCTCCTACCCCAATTATTTCCTCTCCTGATAGGGTTCACCCACAATTCCATTCTACACACCAATTCGTGGCAGCCCTCCCTCGCTATAAAGGAATTTTAGTCATGGATAAGGCCCCTATCCCGGTTACCGTCGCAACAGTTCCGAGGGCAAGAAGCTTTTATTGGACCCCCATTTCCACTTTTTTCGTTTTTTTCCCTTTTAGGTCGGTCTCTTTGAAAACTCTGGTGAAACCGTCCCGTCTGGTTGAGTGGTCGTCCTCCACCCCCCTCCCCGGTCCGTTGTCCGGCATAATGACCCATACGTTTCTTCGTCGGCACAAAACAGGTTTTCCCCCTGTTTACCTCCCCTTCTAAAAACAATGCACCTCCCCTCGTCCTTTTTACGGGCATCCGTTTTTTTCAGATTGTACGACCCCCCCTCACGAGCGAACCAGTTCCACAGCGAAGCTAAGCCCTTTACTTAGTTCGACCACCTTTCTCCGTCCTTCCGACTTTTTCTTCTTACACCTCACCCTCCCCGTTCTTCTTCCGATCGTTTTTTCCCGTGTTTCCTCTTCTTGCGCAAAATCGGCCGTTTTGTCCCATTTTCCTAATTCCTCTTTGTTTTTTTTTCTAGGATTTGTCCTCCCCCCCCCCTTTTTTCCCTATTGCGTATGCTGACCTTCTTACCTAATCCCTCGGTTTTTGGATTCCACCCGCACCGTCTTCATTCCGGAGGAAGGTGGAGACGTCGTCAGATGAGAGTTAGCGTTTTCCCGCTTTTATGTGCGGGAAGATAGGGTCGTTTTCAATTCGTACCTTGATTCCGTCACCTTCAGCTACCCCGTGCAATTTTCCCGCCTTTTCTTTTTCTTCCTCCCCCTGTTTTGTTCGATACCCCGACCAGGCATTGGTCACGTCCTGTAATCTCGCTTTTTACTTCCTGCCTTTCCCGTGTTCCCAGAGCGTTTTCCCCATTTTGCTGCCGACTCCCCGTTAAAATTTTTTTCAGCCATTTCTGTTATTTGCCATATCTCCTTTGCGTCCGGGCCTGTTCCCGCTCCTTATAGCGGTCGCTCCATTCCCCCATGTCTGTTATTTCTGCACAAGGTGAAGGGTTTTGTAGCACGCTGTGCGTTTTTCTCTTTCACCCGAGCCGAATCCGTTGTCACTCTCGGCGTCTGGTGTCTCTGTTTTCCTTCCCCCCACAGTTCCCACCTCAGAATCAAGTCGTCCGATTTCTTCCTTTTCCTTTTTTATTTTCCTGAGGAACGCTCCCCGCCCCCTCCCCGCCCTTGCTTTTTTCCCCTTGCCTCTTCGATTTGCGTCTATTTTCTTCATCCTCCGGTGAAAGTGTGGCGTGTTCGAAGCACAAGATTGTCCCACCCCCTTCGATAGCCCGAGGGAATTCTCGACGGTTTCTTGAGCTCCGCCGTCTCACTTGGGACCTATTTTGCCCATGAATTTGTGTTTCTTGCCTTCCCCCTTTAATTTGAGCTTCTCACCCGCGCCGTGATTTGTCCCCCTGGGCCCACTCACTTGCCCCCCAACTGTCTCGGGCCTCTCATGTTTCTTTTTTCCCCCTCTATCCCTGCTTGAACTGCCACTTTTCCTTCCGCCCTGCCCCCTCCTCGGCCCTCCCCTCCCGCCACCAATTTTCTGCAAACGAGGCGACTTTCAACTCCTCGATGCTCACCTTAGTGGTTCTCTACCCTCTTACTGTCTTCCTACATTGACGGTTCTCCTAGCCCCCCTCGAAGGTTTTCGACTCCCTCATCTTTCAGGAACTCGCCCCCGAGCACAGGCGATAGCGTTCGCTTTGATATCTTTTTGGCGTAGCCTGGCCCCCAAGCCAGCGAAGCGCTTTGTTGCTCCTTTTCCTTTTTTGAGTATCTACTCGACTGTCCATCTTTAGTGGAGAGTATCCTTCACATCGCCTTCTTGCTTCCCCCTCTCTTTTGGTCTTCATCTAGGATCCTCTCGGCACTCCCTTCCCCTTCGGAAGCCCTGTATCTCGAGAACGCCTTTCTTGACCTCCTATTAATGATAATCATACAACCGCCTGCGCGATCGCCGCGGACTCTTTTTTTTGCGGCTCTCTCTCTGAAAATATTACCGTCCACCACGCCGAGTTGCGTGCCAGGCGATCCGAGGGCACTTTCAGGGTGGACCACCCGGGCTCTCATTCCCGCATTGACGCTTTCGCCTGGGGTCCAACTTTCCTTTCCATCCTTCTCTCCCCCCTAGTGCTATACGCACACTTCCATAGAGAACCGTCCCCCTTATCCACCGCATGTCGTGTGTGGCGGTTCGCCGCTGCTTTCCCATCCCCTCCCTTTGAAATCCCTTCGATCGTGTGCGGCGAATCCTATTTGGGTTTCGTCCATCATCCCCTTTCGCCGGCCCCGGTCGATTCTGTCTCTCCCCAGAGTGTCCTCGTCGGCTTTTTTTCTTTCTTTGTTAGCCAGCGCTGCCTCTCTCAAATTTCTCGCCAGCTGTCGTCGTCCACTTTCAACGTGACTTGATCGGCCTGAGAGGCGGCAGCTCTATGCCAGTAAGATGTTGCGGAGAATCATTTCATCCACCAGTTTCTTTCTTCTATTGGGTCCACAGCTTCGTCTCCGCAGGTCCCCACTCCTTTTAACTCTTTCCTTCTCCGCTCGGCCTCCTCGCGACGAGGGCCGTTTTGGAAGTTTTCTTTTCTCTTTTTCCTCCTCCCCCGTGGTGGTGGGTTCTAGTTCGGCTACTCTTTGCCAACTTTCTTCGTCGCGCTCGGCCTCTCGGAGAAGGCCTTTTCAAATCCTTTCATCTGTCTCCCTCCTCTTTCGCCATGCCCCCGATCAATGGAATAAACCCAGTACTACCTGTCTCTCTTGCTTGAAATGCCTCGCACTCTTGCGCTCAGCCTGCCCTCCGCTCTGCCGGACTAGTACAAAAGGTTCCCGTGGATTCTGCAGCCACTGAAAAAGTTCTACTGAGATGCACTGCTTCGACTACAGTCCCCTTGAGAAATGGTTTGCTACCCCAAGATCCCGATCTTCGGGGACTCTCAGTGTCTATCGTCTTCCTGAAGGTATAAGCGCCTCCATCCTGGACGCCAAGATTCCTGCCGTGTCCCCGGGTGGATTCTTTTCCTTTGCCTCGGCACAGCCCCCCCCCTCTTTGGTAGAAGCGTGATTTTCCCTTCTTTCGGCTCGGACTTGACAGTTTGTTATGAGCACCTCGTGGTTTATAGAGCTTTCTTTTCCCCCACGCCCTGTGAGCCTTTCACCGTCCAGGCTAGGCTACTTTACCCATCTCCCTTGCTGACTAGTCAAGAGTCATGGGTGGAAAACCACTTTAATGAAGACTGGTTTTGTTTTTCCGTTTGCCAGAATATGTTCTTGATGTCGTTCCTGTCCCCTGAACAAGCCGTTTTCTTTGGATTTTCGCTTTTCTGGTCTATGCTGATCTTAGTCCCATGTGCTTTTTCTCCCCCTTTCGCCTTCTTCGAAGGAGAGTGCATCTTGATCGTTAGCAAGATAGAATCACTTCCCCTGAGGCCGAGCCTTCCGCTGTGCTGGCTCGGGCCCCGCTCCCTTATTTCCTCTTCGAGTATATACCAAGCCCCCCGATTCCAACATCTACACCTTTATTCTGATGTTCTTTCCCTCTCTCCGCCTCTCTCCGAAGGCACTCCTTCCCTTTTTTTACGTTTGCTGCTCTCCACTATCTCTCGCAATGTTCATCCCCCGTCATGAGGTGAGCACGTTCCCCCGAATTACTGTCGTTTACCACTCCGTTCACTCGCCTTGTTCCCTGGGACTTGTTACAGTGCCCATTTTCTTCTTCTTGGCTCGTTTGCGGTGGCAGGTAGTGCCCAAGGATTTACGTCCTGCAACCTCTCTGAGAGTTCAGTCCCCCTTCGAGGCCTTCAGAGACATGTGGGTGGCATGGAGGGATGGTTCAAGTCGCCCCTCTTCCCCTTCGCTGGTTCGGTGGAATTCTTTTCACCCAGTTATCCCCACTCCTCTGTTCTCCCTCATTCCCCCGTGAGGAAATTCCCCTAATTAGTTTTTTATTCCCTCCTGGGGCTCTTTATTTTTTCATCCCGTTCTTTTTTCCCAAGCTTTGACCCCCTGTTTCTTCCTCCCCCCCCCGAGCTCTTCCCCCGTCCCCCCTTCCAGCCGGTATAAAAAATGGGGTAGCCGGGCGGTAGTGTCCTAGGTCCAACATTTTTGTTTTGTGGCTCTCCTTGGATTGATTGTTCCGGGGTATACCTTGCCCAGAGTCTCGCCCGTCCCCTTCGCTTCACCGCTTTTTCTCTTTGACTTCCTCCTCCAAAAAACGTCCCGCTTTCCTACAAACCCCCACCGGCGTTTCGATCTCAATTGTCGGCATTGGAGCTACCGGGCTCCAAAACTTTTACAGTGGTCCAAATGTTCAAGAGCCCTTGTGGGCAAATTCAACCTGTTGAACCATGGTCTCTTGAAGTTTTTTTACCACGCTCTTTACCCTTTCCCGTGCAGCCCGCCAGGGTAGTAGAACGGACCCGGCTGACGAATGCCCCCTCGTAGCTGTTAGTCGGCACAAACAGGGTCAGTCATCAAAAAGGTTTCCTCCACCCCTTGCCGTTGCTTCCGTGAGTTCATTAGGGTCAATACGGTTCTTCTTCGCTTGTTGAAGATGAGTAACCCCTCCCCCTCTGGACCCTGCTTTTTCACGCTAGCGGGGACTTGTCATCACATTGAAGCTGGGCATCCCCCTCCACCCGAGGAAGTTCCTTTATTCCCCCTTACGACGTATCGTATCGGGTCCGACGCCGGGATGTTTTGCCGTCAACTATTTTTTT
>Ga0179593_1693345_pt1 | contig 20598 bp, 32 predicted proteins | sample CZODoug2_1_08_16_FD_185931 | JGI IMG/M metagenome (GOLD analysis project Ga0179593, IMG submission 185931) | Vadose zone soil fungal communities from Angelo Coast Range Reserve, California, USA - CZODoug2_1_08_16fungal (PacBio error correction) | ecosystem: Environmental > Terrestrial > Soil >... | reverse complement strand
ATCGGGGGGGGGGGGTAATCGTCTTTCCTTTCTCTTTCCCCCCCACTCGGCGGCCTTTTTGGTTCTTTCTGCTTGGCCTACGCATGGTTTCCTTTCCCAGGAGGGTTGGCATGCCCCCCCGGAGTAGTTTCGGCTTTTTTTTTTTTTTTTCCACTCCCCTGATTGTGCCCTTTTTTGGTGATGTCTTTTCCCCCCTCCATTTCTGCATAACACAGTTACGGATTAGGACCACTTCCCCTTGGTGTTCACGATTGATTGGTCGTTTTTTCTTTCGCGACCATTTCCCGCTTCCTGTTCGAACCCTCGTTCCGGCGTCAGGCAAAGTATTAATCGTTTGTTTTTTTTCCCCTGGGAATTACCTTTTTTCTTTTTCCTTCCCTTCGTCGAAAACGGTCCCCTCTTCTCGTTTCTTCGGGGCATTTTTCTTTTGGTGTTTGGATGTTGATGAGAGCATGCCTTCCCTGCGATAATCTTGGACTCCGTTTTTTTTTTTCCCCCCCTTTTTTATTCACCTTTCTCCCGTTTTTTCCCCCCTCCCCCCCCCCGTCCTTCCTCTTTTTTTTGTTTTCTTCACGGCCGACAAACTTGACGGCTTAAAAGCCCCCGTTTTTTTTGTTCTTTCAAATCTGGACCCCTTTTTTTTCTTTTGGTCCGCCACCGTTTGCCTGCTCTTTTTGTCTCAAAACCTTTTTTTGCTTTTTCCCTTTCAAACGGAAAACAGCGACAAAGGGTCTTTTCTTTTTTTGTGGCCCACGAACTCCCCTTCCCCCTCTTCTTCTTCTCACTTTCCTTTTCCTCCCTCCCTCCCTTTTTTTCTTCTTTTTCTTTTTTTGTTTCGAACCCCAGAGAGGGCAGTCAAAACCCTTTTCTTGCCGCGCCGTGCTCCCCCCCTCCTCCCCCTCTCTTCTCTTTTTTCCCTTTCCTTTCCCTTTCTCCGAGATTTCGGGCTGGGGTTTCCTGGTCCCGCTCACCTGGCATTCTTTGAAACTCCCCCCCTTTTTCTACAAGGAACACACCCCCTTTTTTCTTTCCCCATTTTTCTTCCTCCGTCGGGCTTATTCCCTCCCTTCTTTGAAATTTTTAGGGAGACGGGACGCTATTGCTTGTGTTTACACCGCGCTTCTTCTTTTCGCGACTTTTTTTTCTCTCTTTTTTTAATTTGCGTATCAACCTTTCCTTTTTTTTTTCTACAAAAAATTTTTTTTTTTTCCCCTTTCCTGCCCGGTTTTGGGAAGAGTCCGTATTTTCCTGTCCCGGGTTTCACCACTTCCCTCCCTTTTTTCAAGTTTTTTTCCCTTTCTCTTTCTCCCTTTTTTCTCCCCCTCCTAAGCCTTTCCCCATATAGGAAATGTTTCCTTCAAGCCCCCCTCCTTTTCCTTTTTCCTTTCCGATTTTTATCTTTTCCTTCTCCCCGAGGGGTTCTTCTTTTTTATTCGAAAAGGAGGACCTTTGGGGAGCCCCCCCCCCCGCTTTTTCCGGGCCCGTTCTCCGCTTTCCGCCAGGAAGACGAGGCCCTCTTTTTCAGACGCCGGGCCCTCTTTTTTTTTACTTTTCTCCGGGCAACCACCAACCGTGGGAGTTTTTTCACCACCTTTTTGGGGTTGGCGACGGGTGTGTCACCAACCCCGTTTTCCCCTCTTTCTTTTTCGAACCTTTCTTCCAATGTGTTTTTCCCGTTTTCCTGAATCGTGAAACAACATATCGGTTGAAAGCGCCAAGGGCCCCCTTTTTCTCTTAAGGTTTTTCTTTTCTTTTCCTCCCAAGGCTCCCTTCTCCTTTTTTACCCCGCGGCCGAAAAAAAAACCCTTCTTCTTTTTCGGCTGCCCAATCCCCCCCCCTTTCCCTTTTTTCTCCCCCGTAGCCGATTCCTCTTTGCGTATGCTCCCCCTCTCCCCCAAAAGGGCCGGCCTCGCTTACTCCTTTTTCCCTTACTGTCATTTTCTTTCTGATTTTTTGAAGTACCCACTTTCTCGCTACGGATAGTTCAGGCAGGCGTTTTCCCTCTAAGCGGATTTCGACCGGTGGTCTCCTCCAGGGAACGTGCTTTCTTTTTTTTTTTTTTTTCCCCCCCTCATGACTTTTCTTCTTTCCTTTTTTGATGACAGCGGATTGTCTTTTTTTTTCCTTCCCCTTACATGTCTTCTCTTTTTTTTCTTTTTTTTCCTTCTTTTGATATTACAAAACACGCGCGTCAGAGTTGCGCGCTTTTTTTTCTTTTCCCCTTTTGCGTCTTTCCCCCCTCCCTTTAAACGTGGTTTCGCTCCTTTTTTCCCTAAAAATGGAACAAATCCGCCCTTTTCTCAGAATAAGTCCGACTCCCCCCCCCTTTCTTTTCACCTAATCTTCCCCTCTTTTTTCCCCCTCTAAGGCGGGGCGGCGACCTTGTCCGAACTTTCGTGGTGAGAATACCTCGTTTTATTCTCTCTTCTTTTTTTTTTTTGTTGAGGGAGAGTCTACCCTCTTTCCCCTCCCCCCCTTTTCTGTGGACAGCGGCTTTTTTCTTTTTCCCCCCCCCCCCCTTTCCTCCATTCGCCTGCCCCAGCCTTCCCTTTCTTTTTTTTTTTTTTTTTCCTAATTTGAAAGGAAGAGAGTGAATGGGAAATCATCCTTTTTTTTTTTTTCAAACGAAGTGTCGGATTTTTTTTCCTTTTCCCTTTTTCTCGGATTTTTCTCTCCCCCCCCCTTCCCTTTTCTCTTTTGAGGGACGCCCTTTTTTTTTTCCCCCAACTTTTGTGAAACTCTTACGCGCGGGTGGTTTCTCTCTTGCAGAGCTTTCCCTTTTTCTTGACTCGCTCCGTTGACAATTTTCCCTTTCATCCCCCCTTGCATTGCGCTGGCATCCCCCCCCTTCCCCCCCCTTTGTTCATTTCCCAGGGGCGGTGTTTTTCTTCCTTTTTCCTCGATCCCGGTCTCCCCCTCCCTTCCCTCCCCTTCCTCCCTCTTTCCCCCTTTCCCCCCCAACTGCGGCCGGATTCGGGGTTTTCTTATTGTCTACGTGTCTGTAGTAAACCAACTCGGGGGCTGATTTTTTTTCCTGGCGATCGGCATGAGCCCTTTTCTTCTTTCCTCTTTTTTCGACCACCTTCTCTTTTGTGGCCTTCTCGGCCGTTCGGTTTTCACTGAAGGTGGGGGAATGCCGGATGGGATGGCGCCCCCTTTTTTTTTTCCGCTACCCATTACGTGTATCTGTCTCTTTCCCCCTTTTCCCCCCCCGGCTGGGGTTCACGTTTCTTTTTTCCTTTTTTGCTTGGAGGAAGAGGCCCCCCTTCCCCACTTCCCAAGCTTTTGGTACCAGGGAGGACAGCGCAAATTTTTTTTTTTCTTCACCTCCACGGTTGTTTGTTCCCCCCCCCCTGGGGCTTTCCCCTTCTTCTCCTCTTTCTCCTTGGACTCGTCTCGTGTTTTTTTTCCTTTCTTACTCTGGTGGTGATGTGGCGCCTTTTTTTTTTCTCTAAAAGCGGTCTCCCCTTCTCCTTTTCCCTCTCTCGAGCCCCCCTCTTTCTTTGTCTTTTTTTTTTCCCACCGCAGCTGTTTTTTTTTCCACCCAGTCCTCTATTCGTATGCGGCTTTCACCCGTCCTTTTTTCCCGCGAACTGAAACGTTCCTTCCCCTTTTCCCCCTTTTTTTCACGTTCCTTGTTTTTCCTTTTTTCCTTTTGCCCCCTCCTTTTTTCCCGTGTCGGATTTGGACCCTTTTTTTTTTCTAACCACCGCTCGGAAATTTTCGTTTTTTTTTCCCCCCCTGGGGAAAACGGGCCGTTTCCCCTCCCCCTTTCTCCCCACCTCTCGCCTGTTTTTTTCGTCCCACTCGCCCCCGTCAATTCCTGTAGTACATCATAAGGCGATTATGCTCTTTTCGGAAATTTTTTTAGCCCCCCCTTTTCCTCCAAAACCTTTTGTCTTTCCCCCCCCTTTTTTTTGCGCCGTTGGTGGGCGCTCCCCCCAATCCTGACGTTGTGGTTGTGATGGTCTTTTTCTTTTAGGACCTCACTCGCCCTTGGCGGGAAGAATCCCTCCAAGTATTCAAGTTTTGATGAATCCTTCCCTCCCTCCCCAATGGCAAGCTTTTCTCCTACTTCTTATGATGTTAAGAATGCGTACCCCTCTTTTTTCTGCAGGACCTCTTTTTTCCTTTGCCACAGCGGCTTCCTTCTTTGCAGGGACCCCTTTGTCGCGTTTTTTTCTCCCCTTCCCCTTCCATTTCTTTTTTTTTTTTTTCCGCAGGGTTCGCACAAAAACCCTCTCTTCCCCCTTTTCTTTCCAAAATCACCCTTTCCGGATTGAAAAATGAAACCCCTTCTATTTTTTTTTAAGCCGTTAAGTTAAGTCGCGTTTCTTTTTTTCCTTCCTCCGATAGGAGGCTTTTTTTCTTTTCTTCCCCCCCCTCTTGCTCCTCCTACGATTTCTAAAAAGAGGATTAGGCCTCTTATAGGGACTTTCTTCTCTCGAACTTCTTTTCCTTGAGTTTTCCCCCCCCCCTTTGTGCCGGCGTTTGGGAAGGATAGAAACAGTTCCTTCTTTTTTTTTTTGATATAGCCTGGTCGGACGCTTTTTTTTTTTTTTTTTTCATGGCCCCCCCTTTGGTTCCCCTTTCTGGTGCTCCCCCCTTCTTTTTTGATGGTTAGGTACACCAAACCCTTCTTTTGTGAAAGGCTTTTGAACAGTTTATCACTAGGGCCCCCCCTTTTCTTTGCCCCCGCCAATCAAATCTGAAAAACCCCGGAGGCGCCCGCCTTTTCCCCCTTCCATGGTTAGGTTTCATTTCTTTTTTTGCCCCAGGAAGAGTCCACTCAGGCGTTTTTTTTTCCCCCTTTTTCAAAAGGACGCCGACGGCTCTTTCCCCCATCCCCAGGATTCCTGGTCTGCCCCTTTTCCGATTGTGTTTCGTCGCCTTTTTTTTCTTCCCTCTTTCGGCCCCCCTGTTCCCCCCCCCCCCTCCCCCCCCCTGGTCAGCCGAAAGTGGTTTCCCCTTCCCTAACAACGAAGACGGGATGACGTAGCCTTTTCCTTTTCCCGAATCGTCTCAGTTTATTCCCTTTGACTTATTCTCGGTTGTGCAGCTTTAGCGCTTCTTTTTTTTTTGGATCTTTTTTGGGGCAGGAAAGTGCTATTGGTCTTTTTTTTAATGAAACGTGACTTGCCGTCCGTTTCTCTCTTTTTCTTGCAGAGGGGTCCCCCCTCCCTTTTTTTTCCCACTCTCAATACATGGGTCTCTTCTTCTCCTCGCCAAGAGGCTCCGAGTTTCCGAGTTGCGCGTACTTTTTTCCTCCTTTCCTTTTTTTTTTTTTTCAAATTGGTCTCCCCCTCCTCCTTCCCGTGGTTTCCGCCTCCCAACCCTTCGCCTTTCAAAAAAGGGCATAAAAATCAGACCCCTTTTTTTCTTGAAGGTAGTCGCTCCATCGATTTCCCCCCTTCTCTTTTTTTCCCCCCACTTTTCGCTTCCGCGGGTTTGTTTTTTTTTCTTGCCTAGGCGGGGGACGGCCGTCCCTTTTTTGTGTTTTAGTTTTTTTTTCCTCTTGCGCCTCGTTTTCGTTTTTTCCTTCTTCCCTCGTTGTTGTTTTTTTTCTTCCCCAAACGAGGGCGCCCTAGACGCTTTTGTTCCTTCCCCGGTCCCCCTTGCAGTGCTATTGAGGGCAAAAGACAACCCGCTTTTTTTTTTTGAAAGCGTGAATGGGAATCGCAGTGGATTTCTCTTTCTTTCCCCTTCAAACGAAGTGTTCGTGCTTTTTCTTTTTGCCGGCGTCCCGGAAATTTTTTCTTTCCCCCCCATTTTGAGACTGGCAATTAAAACGGGCCCCTCAGTCGCGCAAAAACTCTCTTTTTTTTCCATGAACTCGAGTCTTTTTAAGCGTCCCGGCGGGTGACGTTTTTTTTTTCGTCATTATTTTACCCAAAACGGGGCGCATTGCTCTTTCCCTGGGACGGAAGCACGGTTTCTTTTTTTTCCCCCTTGGTGCCGGTTTCCCCTCCTTTTTTCCATCTTTTTTTCCTGCTGTCCGGTCGAAGTTTTTTTTTCCCTGCCGTCCCCAGCCCCCGCAAATGCGAGGAATTCGGTCGTTTTTTCCCTCGATTCTCGGGTCCCATTTTTCTTTTTCTTTTTCGTTTAACCCCCACCTTTCGTTCTTTTTTTTGCTTTTTTGGTGTCCTGTCCTTTTTCTTCCTACCTGCTACAGAGATGGATTGGCCCGCCTTTCTTTGTGTTTAAATCCTTTTTCTTTTTCTTTCTCCCGCTGCTGGGCCCTTTTTTTCAATCCCCTCCTACCATTAAGTGATAGTTCCCCTTTTTCCCTTTTTGCTGATTTTTTCCGCGGCTTTGGAGAAGACCTTCCCTTTTCAGAACGGGCCTAGGGCAGCTTTTTTTTTTTTTTCCTTCCTGTCCCAAAACTTTCTTTCCTTTTTTCCCACGTTTTGCACTGGACCACTCCCTCCCCCCCCTGCAGGCTGATCAAGGGCCTAGTCTTTTTTTTTTTTTTTCCCCCGTAAAAGGCCGTCTTTCTTTCGCCATTGGCCCGGTTCGTCCCCGGCCTGTCGCGGAAAACTTTTTTCCTTTCTAGCGCAAAATAGTATTCAACACTTTTCTAAACAACACCCTCCCTCCCCCTCCTTTTGCGGGTCTTTCCCTCTTTTCTCCCCTTCTTACTGTAAACTTGACGGATTAACGTTTTTCCCCCTTTTTTTTTTTTGCCGATCAGTCGGATTTGGGGAAGACCTTTTTTGCGAAACCGGCGATCCGGTTTTTTCCCCTTCCCCCTCTTTTTTAGAAGCCCCTTTACCACCTTTTCGTCCCAAATTTTAGCCACATTCTCCTTTTTTTTTCTTTCTCTTCCTGCCCTTGGGTACCGTCTCCATAAAATTTCTCCCTTTCCTTTTATGATGGATGGAGACTTTCCCTTTTTTTTTTTTTTTCTCCCCTTAGAAGTTAATCAAACTTTCCCCTTTCTTCCCCCGCGGCCGCTGGCTCCCCCCCCACCTTAATTTTCCCACACGAGTGTGGTTGTTGGTATTTTCTTTCTTGTGGGGCTGACGAGTTCCTTCCTTTGCGCAGGTCCTCTTTTCCCCTTTTTTGCCATCCAAGTTTTTTTTTTCCCTTCCAAACAAATGCCGGCCCGGTCTACCATGTTCTTTTTTTTATGATGGTACACCCCCCCCTCCCCAATTTTAGGTTCGGCTTTTTTTTCCTTTTTTTTCTTTTGCAAGGATTTTTCCTTTTTCCTTTAGATGTTGTTGCCGCGAACTTGTCTGGCCTTTCTTTCGTCTAAAAACTGCCCCCCTCTATTTTCCAGGCGATGCAAAAAACAAAAAAACCTTCCCCCCCCTCCTGTCGTCCGGATTTTTGACCCCCCCCTCCCCCCTTTCAAAAACTTGACTGTCTTTTTTTTTCCTCCTTTTTAGTTCTCGTAGTTTTTTTTTCCTTTTTCCTGGCTACCATTAGGAGGGACTGGGCGTTTCAAACACCGCGGCCTATTTTACCCTTTTACGCGACCCCCCCTCCTGGGAGATCACAAATAGGACTTCCCTTTTTTTCCCCTTTCGCACGCGGCGCGAATGCGGGCGCCCCCCGATCCCGGCCCGTTGGTTGATTTTCCTCCTCTTTCTCCCCGACTTTTTTTTTCCAGTCTTTCCCGTGATCATAGCTCTTTCTTTTCCCCCCCTTGGTTTGGCGTAATGGGGCCCAGGTTTTTTTTCCCTTTAGTGTGAGCAAGGCCACTTCCCTTTCCCGCTGGGCGTTTTCCTTTCCCCCCCCCTGTTGCCCCGAGGGTTTTTTTTTCCCCCGCTTGAAAATTTTTTCTTCTCAAAAAGGCCAAGCCTCCGTGAACACCACTTTCCTTTTTTTTTTTCTTTCCCCCGGCCCCGGGTTTCCTCTTTTCCGTTCCTTCGGAATTTGCTTTCGGGTTCCTCCTTTTTTCCAAATAAAATTCGTTTAAACACGAAGCCCCCGTGTCCCCCCCCTTTTCCTCCCCTCCACGGGCGTATTCTTGCCCCTTTTGGGTAGCACTTTCTTTCCTTTCTCGGACCATTTTGGCGTATGCCGATCGTCCATTCCCCCCTTCCCCCCTGACGAAGAGTTGGTTTTAAAGCCCTTTCTCCCCCCCTCTTATCTTTTTTTTTCGGGGGTTCTCCTCTCCATTCCCGTTTTGCGTTGTGGCGGGACGGGATCGTCCTTCTTTCGGCTTCCTCCCTTTTTTTTTGCTCTGCCAGTTCCCGTGCTCTCGGCCACCCTTTTCTTTTTGCTTGACGTGCCCTCGGTACCGGTTAGTTAAGTATGGTGCTTCGTTTTTGGGATAAGGGAATAATTACCTTTTTTTTTTTTCGTCTAAGTCGTCCGCTTTTTCTCTCCACGAGCTCGAGGGTTTTTTTCTTTTCCCCCTTGCTTTGGTAGCGGACTTGTTCGGCCGTTTTTTTCCCTCCAACTAGAAATTTCCGTCCCTGGTTTTCTCCTCGTTTTAAAAAAAAATCAGGCTCCCCTCCCCCCATTTCGTTTTTCGCGGCGAGATAGTCGCTTCTTTTCTTTTCTTTCCACCATAAAGCTTCCTTTTTTTTTTTCTCCTCTTTTGGGCGTTTTGAACTTTTTTCGGCGTGTTTGAATCCTTTCCTTTCCCTTTTATATCTCTTTACTTGAATAATTAAGTTGTGTTCCCTTTGCGAAATCGAACGGCGGTTTCTTTCTTTTCCTGCAAGTATCTCCCCCTTCTTTTCCACCTTACCCCAAACCGCGGGAACTTTTTTTCCCTCCCTTTCTTGTTTGGATTATGGAGGCGGATATTCGTCCTTTTTTCTTTTTGAGGGCCATGTTTGCGGTGTCCCTTCCTTCCCCCCACGTTCCTTTGTCTTTTCGAGTTGGAGGGAAGCAATTGGGACCCCCTTCCCCCCCGAGCACTATAAGGCGAGTTTTTTTCTATGCACAGAGCTCCTCCTTTTTCCGTCACAGGATCCTCTCTTCCTACCTCTTCTTGCCTCCCCCAGGCGATTCTTTCTTCAGTCCCCGGGGACCGGGAACGGTCATGAACAACATCGTTTTCACGTTCCTCGCTTCAGTTTTTTTCTCCCCTGCCGGCCTTGCTCTCCTTTTTTTTTTCCCCAAACTGTCGGAGGATTACGGTTCCCTTCTTTTTTTCTTCCGTTATTATTGAAGTATTGTTCTGTTCTTTTTTTTTGTGAATTATGTGGGCCTGGGGCGTCTTTCTGAATCGATACGGTTCTCCCAATTTTTTATTGGCCTCCCCTCGCCGTCCTTTTCTTTTCGCTCGTTGGTGATTGCCAGCTGCTGGGGTTTCTCCAGCCTACATTAACTTTTCTTTCCCCCCTTGCTGCGTCTTTTTTACCCTGCATTTGTTTCCCTTTTCTTCCTGGGCTTTGGAGAATTCCTTTCCCCCGAATCGGCAAAGTTTTTGGGACGGCGCCCCCCTTTCACTTCGTGCTGATCCCCCCCCTTTTTCCCCTTACGGCAAACATGTTGTCCCCTTTTCCGCCCAGGGCGATGATTTTCCTGTTGTTTAGCGTAAGGGCAGGGATATCTGGATGGTGCATTTTTCGGATCTGAACAGCTTTTCCGCCTGAATAATTTTCTTGTACACTCGCCGCTTTCGCTCACCTCGGATTCCCCTTCCCTTTTTTCAAAACTAAAGGTACTCCTTTCTCATAAAAACGACGAGTCCTCCCCCCTTTTCCTTCCTCCCCCCGTTCAAAGTTTTTCCTTTTCCTGTTTTCCCCTTCCTGACGACTCCGTGTTCTTTTTCCTTTCCTGTTTTGCGACAAGAGATAGGAAATTTTTTTTTTCCCGACAAATTGAAAACTTTCCCCTCCCCCCCAGTTCGCTGCAACCTCTCCCTCTTTTGGTCACGAACTCGAGCTCTCTCTTCCTATACAATCCGCTTTATGATGCTTAGGAATTTTTTCCCCCCTCTCTTTTTCATCAAAACCCCTTGTCTTTCCCTTCTTCTTTCCCCGCTGCCGTTTGGGCTCCCTTTTCCCCCCCGTTCTATTTATATAATCGTTGTGGTTGTTGCTCCTTTTTTTTTTCTTCAACTTTTCGGGCCCCTGTCGCCCTCCATCACTCTTTTGAAATCCAAATTTTCTTTTTTTCTTTTGCTTTTTAGTTACCGAAAAAAACCCCCATGCCATCATAAAGCGGGCTTATGACTCCTTCCCGCTCCACTTTTGGACGGGACAGCTTTCCCTTTTTTTTTGCAACCCGGCCGTAGAGTCGGTAACCAGAGTTTCCCTCCCCCTTTTTCGTGGAGGTGTCCCCCTGACCATCCGAGGCGTCCCCCAAAAATCAGGGTGTTTTTTCCCTTTTTCTTTACACCTCCCTCCCTTTGGTCGGTTCCCTGGCTTTGAAAAATTTCCCCCCCCCCTTCTGGCTGCTTTTCCGTCCCTGTCCCTTTCTGCAATCGTAAAGCCGCACCCTCTTTCTTTGTGTGTGTTCGGCCCCCCTTCCTCCTTTTCTTTGCATACCTTTTCCCCTGAGGACCAGCGGCTTCGATCCTCGAAACCGCTGTTCTCCTTTTTTTTTTTTGCTATTGAGCGCACTCACCATCCAGATTTCCGATAGCCCGAAGACTCTCCGTCTCCATTAGCCTGTCGGCCTCCTTTTTAAGCAACAGGTTTTTTTTTTTGCCAACACAACAGTGGAGTGAGTTTCTACTTTTCTTTTTTTTCCGACTTTTCCCCAACCCCCCCTTTTTTCCCCCCCCTGTATTAGTTCCCTTTCTCGTGGTTTCCTCCTGAAAAAGGCCCGCAGTGTTCCCCCACCAATCCGGGTTCTTTCCTGTTTGCACAGCCGGTTTCCTTTATCCCATGGTCCGGTCGGGAAAGCCTTTTCTTTTGTCCAGCCATCGTGGGGAACCACAGGCATTCATCAGGTGAATTTTTCCTTTTTTTTTTTTTTTTTAAGGCAGAAAAACTACCCCTCCGCACGTTGCGTCCCTTTTTCGAACTGTAAAGGCCTTTCCTTTTCCTATGAAGATCTCAGTTCCCCTTTTTCCCCCCTTCACCGCCGATCTTTTTTAACTCCCCCCATGGATCCTCCCTCATTTAAGAAATAGTGGACTTTTTCCTCCATTCAGAGAAGTTGGCGTTTTTTCTGCCCCTTTATCTTTTTCCATTCTTTTCTTTTTTCTCCTGCTCTTCGGCCAGGTTTCCTCGACGGAGGACAGCCGGGTTTTTTTTTTTGGGCACCGCTTGTCATTTTCTTTCCCCCTTTCCCTTCTTTTCCTTATGTGATTTCCCCCCTGGGTCTTTTTCTCGTTTGGCTTCAGAATAATGACCCTTTTCTTTCTTTTTTTGTCCAGGACAAGATCTTGTCCTTTTCCTCGGAGGTGCGTTTTCCCCCTCTTCTTCTCGTGTGGGGCCGCCTCTTGTTTCGCGGTGCTTTTTTCAACTGAAAAAATTTTCTTTCTTTTTTGTTAAAAAAATGACGGGTCCCCCTGGGCCTCCAAATCCGCCCTTTTTCCTTTTGTGTCCCCAGCTCCTCTTTTCCCTTCCCCTTTTCCCCCCGGCTATCAATTAAGATTCCGCGGGTTTTTTTTTTGCGGGCGGACTGCGGCCCGGCCTTTTTTTTTTTGAATCAGAGCCCCCTCCTCTCTTTCTTTTATCTTCTTCTTTTTCCTCATACTCCTTTTTTTCCCACTTGGCGACTCTTTCGCGGCTCCGTGATTCAAAAACTCTTCTCCTAGGGCAGGGGGGCAAAACCCCCCTTCTCTTTTTTAAAGTGGAACATATGCTCTTGGCATTTTTTCTTCCTTCCTTTTTCTTCCCTCCCCCCGGTTTCTTCCCCCTCCTTGGAGGCTGTTTGGGAGCGGCTTTTTTTTAAATTTTCGAGGTTGAGGGGACTTTCTCCCCCCGTTGCCCCGCGACCCAAGGTTTCTCTCCTTTCACTCGCTTTTTTGGGTGACAGCCTTCTCGTCATTCCTGAAGAAGGAGAATTCGTCTCCCCCCAAGGCGATGCGCTGCATCACCTTTTTTTTTTTTGAGTTGGCAAAGGTACATTACCAAGCTGGTTTTCTTCCCCTCTGCACGTTCTGCGCTGCAACCTCTCCTCTCTTCCTGGACGAGTAAGTAGCCACGCAACTGCTTTTTTTTCTTCCGATGGAATTATATCGATTCTTTCCCTTCCTCTTTTTCCTTTCCCTTTCTGTCGTTTCACCCCTCCCTTTTTTCCCTTTTTTTTTTCTGTTGGCCTGTTTCCCTCTCCTAAGGTGCTCAAAGGAGCTGGATTGGCAGCCCTCTTTTTTTGGGCTTGAGTGTGTTACCCCTTTTTTTTCTTTCCTTCCGGGTTGGTGATGGACTGGTTTTGGGGGGGTGGGGGGGTTGGTTGCGGGGAGGGTGTGCGGTGGGGGGGTGGGGTGGTTCTTCCTAAATCAATTTTCCGCCTCCCCTGGGTACAACGGGTCTGAGCTCCCCGGTTTTTTTCCTCTCGGGAGAAGGAACCCAATTTTCCGGCTTATCTCCTCCCCCTTCAAAGCTTTTTGGGAACCCGGTTCTCCACCCTTATTAATCGTGCTTTGCCCACTCCCCCTTGCCTTTGTCCCATTACGCCACCCCCCCCTTTTTTTTTTTTTCCCCTGAACCCTCGATTTTGGATTCAAAGGGGGCATCGTCTCCCCTTCCGGGACCGGATCTGGGGAAATTTCCTTCATGCCTGCGTTCGACCCTTTCTTTTTTTTTTTTTTCTTGTCTAGAAGATGGTCTGCTCCCCCTAAGAAGGAGGGGATCCCCCCCCCCCCCCCTCCCTGTCTCATATAGTATTCTGATTACCTCCTGACCACTGCCCTCTACCTGAAACTTGACGGTTTTATTTCCCTTTCTTCCTTCAAATCCAGGGCGACTCCGTGTCGTCCCCCCCCCTCTCAGGATTTTGGTGTTTCCTTTTTTTCTTTCAATTTACGAGTTGGACTCCTTTTTTTTGCAAATTTTTGAAAACGGTTTTCCCCCCCTTCCCCCCGCCTGACGGCGCGGTGGAACGGCCCCCTCTTTTCCAGTCTCCCACCTTCTCTGCCGCTTATGATGCCTTTTTCCCCTTTTTTTTCTCGCCCTTTTTTTCCTCCCTCCCCCCCCTTTCCCCTTGGCTTTGCCGCGGCCGTGGCGCCACCTTGCCCGAGCGATATTGTTCCTCCTCTTTTCCCCTTTCTTCTCGATCCCTGGTTTTTGTTTTCCCTTATTCGCAACTCTGGGGCAAGCCATCTTTGTCCCTCTAAAGGTTCTCTAGTCCCCGCCTTCTTCCCCATTGCCTTTCTTTATGAGTACTTCCTTTTCTACTTGGACGCTATGAAGGAGTCTCTACCGAGGAGGAGTAGACTTTTTTTTTTGGGGCGACTTTTTTTTTTTTTTCCGTTTGAAGTTTTTTTTTTCTACAATCGAAAATTTTTCCCGTTTCGCGCTTTGTTTCGCAACCCCCTGCCGTTTTCCTTTTTTCCCTTCCAAAACGACACGGGAAGTCTCCCCCAAGTACAGGTAAAACTTTTCCCCGTCAAGTTCAGGTTCTCTTTTCTTTCCCTTCCTTCGCATTTACGATAGGAGTGGTTCCCTTTTTCTTTCAACCCCCGCGAGCATTTGAATAAGAGTTTTTAGTAGAGGATTCCTCTTTATGAGCTCTTTGTTTTAGATAGTTTTCTCGGTCCATTTTGGCCTTCCCCTCCCCCCCCACCATACCAAGATTCCGGGCCCTGTGTACGGATCCCTTCTTTCCCTACCCAGTGTAATCCCTTTCCCTCCGGGAAAGTCCCCCCTTTTTTTTTTTCTAAATGGGGGCCCAGGGCCCCCAGTGGAGTTTTTTTTTCTTTTTTTTTTTTTTTTTTTTTGAACTAATTTTTTGGCGGCTGGCTTCCCCAAAGATTGCCTGTCTTCTTCCGACCAAGGTATCCTCTGTTTTTCCTTTTCTTCTCTTCTACACCCCCCCCCCCTTTTCCCCTTTTTTTTCCACCCCAAGAAGGTGTTTTCCCCCATCCCCTTTTTTTTCCCCCGAAATTTTCCTTCCGTCCTTCGGTGGGAGAACAAGGAGGCAGGGCTTCCACGAATTAATTTCAGGGATTTTTTTCCCCTTTTTTATCGAAAACCGACCGCCTTCCTTTGTGTGTCCAAATCCAGTTTCCCCCCTTTTTTTCTTTTTTTCCTGTTATATGCGATTCGGCACTGGTCCCCTCCCCTCCCCCCTTTTCCCTCCGAGTGGTTTTTAATCTCCCCTTTTTACGATGAAGATTTTTTTTCTCCCCCCGGATAAGCAAGTTTGCAGTGAGGGACCCCAGGGATAGTCAGGTTCTTTTTTTTTTTCGGTGCAGGTGATCGCGCCTCTCCGGGGGATTTTTCCCTTTTTGGAATTCGGGGGGACACCTTTTTTCCGGTAGTTATTCCTTTTTTTCCCTCTTTTCTCCCGGTTTGGATTTCAAGAATCATTCCGTCGCTAGTTCCTCCAGTAGTCCCTCCCTTTTTTTTTATGAGTTCGTTTCCACCGGGTTTCCTTTTGTCGAGCTTGCGTTTTACTGTTTCCCCTTTCCCCCTTTTTTACGGAAACCCTTTCTCGAACCCACATTAAGGAGCCGTCCCCCCTTCTTTCTATGTTTTTTTTTCCGGAGCACGAGAATAGGTCTTTTTTTCCCACCGCTCTTCTTCTTTCCACACCCCTTCTTTTGTTCTTGCCCCGCAAGGCGGGGTGTTTTCTTGCCGGGCGCTTTTTTTTTTTTTTCCTCGTCTCTTCTTTTACTCAATACATAAGTTGTTTTTCCCCGGGAGCAAATAGACGAGTCTCTTTCTTACTTTTTTCCTTCAAGTCGCCGCCCCCCTGCCAGGCTTTTTTTTCCCCCCCCACACCTCGTGCGCCTTAAAGTGGACCTTTTTTTTTGTGGAGTTGGATTCTCGCGGCGGAAAAAACGTCCTTCTTTTTGCAGGAGCGGAATTTTACGCTCCCTCTCCATTTTTCGAAGTTGGGAGCACGCCATTGCCCGCCCCCCCTTCACCGTCGCGAAACTTTTCCCCTTTTTTCTTTTCCGTACTGCCTGGACTGGGGAGGACGGGGGACTTCACATGTAATTATTCTTGACTTCTTCCTTTTTTTTTTCGTTTGCTGCATCCCATAAGTCCCCCCCTTTCCTTCTCCCACGGTAATTGGTTCCCTTTTTCCCTGAGACTTACATGAGAGCCGTTTCTTCCAACCGCAGGAATGGACATCCCTTTCCTTTTTTTCGGGAGCTTGTGATTTTCCTTTTTTTAATTCGTTTTCCTTCTTTCCTCGTGTTTCCCTGCGATCGAACCATTGGCGCTTTCCCCAAGGAGATGGGCCTTTTTTTTTTTCTTTTCCTCCTCCCTGTACGGAGTCGTGTTTTGGCTTTCCCCCTCCTTCTTCCCCTGTCCTGTGGTGATTTTTTTTTTTTTCTTTTCCTCATCCCCTTTCAATAAGTGATAGGAAACCGGCTGTCGCTCTTCTTCTTGTCGGGAGCGGGCTTTGGATCCTTCCCCCTTTGCGGATACCTTGTTCGATTTTCCTCGGGCAAGGCCTTTTTTTTTCTTCCCATCTGCTTTAACCCACGGTGGTTGCCCTGGGACCATCCCCTTCGTCGAAACCAGGGCGATGATCTTTTTCGAATTCTTTTTCCGGTCCTTTTTTTCCCTTCTTCCTTTTATGTTGAGGGTGCTCTCCCTTTTCTCCGCGATCAATTTGGAATCTCGAAGGCCGGTCCCCCCTTTCAAAATAGCCGGCGGTTCCCCCCACCCCCCCCCTCCCCCCCCCTCCCCCCTTCTTTTTTTTTTCCCGTTATTGCGTTCTTTCCATAACGGACAATGACGGCTTCCCTTTCCCTTTTTCTGGGGACGTGGGTCCTTTTCCCCACCTTTCCCCTTACTTCAGTTCTTCTTTTTTTTTCCCCCCTGGATTGTGCGAAACCGCGTTTCTTTCCATTGCGAGTTGGGCTCCCCTCCAACGGCACGGCGACCGTTCCCTCCCTGCACACTCTCCCTTTCCTTTTCCTGCGGAGCGCCTGCATTGCCCCCCCCCCTAAATTGCGCGTCTTACAATCTCTCTTCCTTGTGCGACGGGTTTTTTTTTTTTTTTTTTTTTCCAACTTGGATTTCAAAAGATTTTTTGTCCAACTCCCCCTTTCCTTTCCTTTTTTTTGTTCCTCCTCCTTCCGTGTTTGTTGTTGTCCCTTTTTTCTTTTTCCGGGCTGGGAGGGACGGTTTTTTTTTTTTCGGCATTTGGATACAAGTTTTGATGAACTCCTTGAAAAAAAATTCCCTTCGTCCCTTCCCTCATCTGCTTATGAATTTTCCCTTCCTTGGAGACGTTTGAACGATCTGCAAGGGCTTTTCCCAGCGAGTAGAGGTGTCCCTTTTTTTTTTCTTTTTTCTTTTTCCACTTTCTTTTTCCTACCAAATCGCCCCCCTTTTCGAGAGGGGGTTTCTCTGACGGGAGGGAACATTTTCCCCCCCCCCCCCATTTCCAAACAGGTAAGTCGTCCCCTCCTCCACCTCCCATTCCGGTTTTCCCCTCCACGTTAAGTTTCGTCGTTTATGCAATTTCGCCCCCCCCCTGTAGTAGGAGGACTGGTTTTTCTTTTTTTCCCCAGCGGCTATTTGACTACCCTTTTGTTCTCAGCTGGTCGAGATTCCAATTTTTTTTTTCCCCCCGCGACCGCTGTTAGTCCTCGGGAACTTACTTTCGGGCTCCCTATCCTTGTCACGTGAAGGATGTTGACGGGGCCCCCCCCCTCCCCCCTTGTTTCGCCGCCGTTTCCTTTCTTTTTTTGTGCTTAAAAAGTGCCCCCCCCCCTTTTTCTTTTTTCCTAGCACCGATTAATACTTTGACCCCAAAAAGCTTGCCCTTCTTCTACCCACAAGGTCCCCCTTTTTTTTTTTCAATCCCGCGCCGACACTCATCTTTTCGCGCAGCCGGTTTTCCCTCCTTCTTTGAATTGTCTTGTCTTCCCCCCCCTCCCTCGCGACCCACCCGTACTTAATCAGGACCCCACGCAGAAGGGTAAACTTCCCCCTCCGGATGTTTTTTCCCCCACCTCTTTCTGGTAGCACGTATCTCCTTGATCGCAGGCCACAGAAAACCCCTTTGGGACGCCGAGTGGTTTCCTCCCTTTTTTCCCTTTCCCAGAAGATTTTTTTTCTGTCCTCGACTTTTTTTCCTCTCCGAATGCGCGTTTGAGGTGGCGAACGGGGTTCACTTTTTTGGAGGCATAGCGCTTCTCCTCTTTTCCCCCCCTTTGAAACGTAGTGCTCTTTCCAATCGGTGACTTTCCCTTCCCTTTGGCCTTACGGTAGTAATTATGTTCTTCCCCCCCTCTTTTTCAACGAAAAAACATGTAGAGCTAGTCCCCTCCTCTGACAAAGCTTCCTTTTCCCTGCGTAGTCCCACCGTCGCTTCTTTAGGTTGGCGTCCTTCCTTTTTTTTTTTTGCTTTCACTGTCCCCAAATTTCCGAACGTGAGGTTCGCGTTTTTTTAGTAAAATCCGTTTCCCCCCCCCAAAAATGGCCCTCAAACCTTTCGTTTTTTCCGGTTCCCGCGGACCTTCCTTTTCCCCTCTCAATTCCGTCCGCGGGTTGTGTATTTGCCCGGTTCCCTACTTTTTTCCTGAAGAGAGTCTTCGTCGGATTTTTTTTTTTTTTTTCTCTCTCTATTTGCTCCTGCCTTTTTTCCCCTTTTTTTTTTTTCTAAACCGGGGGCGCACTCGGACGCGGGCTCGTTTGCCGCAAGTAGCGGGCCCCGCCCTTTCTTTTTTTTTCCCTTTTCTCCCCCCCACCGCGGAAGCTAAGTGGTCCCCCGCCCTTTTTTCCTTTCCTTTTTCCCTTTCTCTGGAGGCGACCTTTCCTTCCCTTTTCCTTCTTCTTTTTTCTTTTTTTTGCTTGGCGCACGGATTTTTAAACGCGAAACCCTCGTGTGAGGGACGCCCCCAACAATTTTTTTCCCCCTTCTTCAAAAAGTCTCCGTCCTCCTCCCCCCTCTTTGGGACGTCCCTCTCATTTCCGCGTCGGACGGAGAATAGCTTCCTCTAATAAAAACAGGGATGAGCTTTCCCCCCCTTCCCCCCCCCCTCCCGGGGACGGGAAGCACGCGTCCCTTTTTCGGGTTTTTTCCTCCTTTTTCCAGGAGCAAGGTTTCTTTTTCCCCGTTCGCCCCTGTGACGATCCGTCGCCACGCACTGCTTTTGCCTTCTCCTCGATTCTCGTTTTTCCTTTCTTTTTTTCGTTCCAACCACCTCCCGTGCTTTTTTTTTTTTCTCTCTTCGCAACGGGGTCCCCCCCCCTTTCCCTTTCCTTTGCGTTTCCAAAGGGAAGCTGGATTGCCCCTTGCGTCGTTTTCGGGCGGCGGTTGTTTAAACTCCTGTCTTTTCCTTTTTTTTTTTCTGGGGCGCCCCAGAAATTCCATTAACGTGATAGGAACCGGGTTTTTTTTTTTTTCCCTTTTTTTTCACGATGCTTGCGGCGCGGTTTTTTTCTCCCGACCCTCTTTTCCCCTTTTTCTCCTGAAGCTTTTTTGGGGACTTTTCCCCCCCCTTTATAATTCGTGCTTGTCCCCCCTTTTTTTTTCCTTTCCCTTTTCCGTGCAAACTTGTTTCTTCCCTGGATGATCATTCTCTTTATTATTGAGACAGTTCAGGGTCCTTTTTTTTTTCTTTTTATTGTGCGCGCATGCCGCGTTCTCTCCCCCCCCCCCCCGTTCGCCCCTATCCTTTCTTTCCTTCTGTGTACTCGTATTCCAAAAATAGTCCAAAAAAACACACTCCAGTTCCCTTCTTTCCCGCCCTTGGCATTAAACGAGAGACTTTCCCCTCTTTCCTTCCGTTCAAGTTTTCCCCTTCCTTTTTTCTAGACCTTCCGTGTCGGATTTGGGAAGCCCCTTTCTTGAGAAAACCGCAGCTCGTCCTCTTTTTTCAGACCGCAAAATTTCCCTTTCCCTCCCCCCCCTGTTTTTCGCGCCTCTTCTTTTTTTCGCCGGATCCTGCAAAAGAGCGTCACGTCTCCTAACTCCGCTTATGATGGGGGGGGGTTTTTTTTTTTTTTTTTTTTGGGGGGGGGGCCCCCAATTTTGTTTTTTTTTCCCTCTTTTTTTTTTTTCTTTCGAAAACTTCGTTTTTCCCTTTCTGCCGCTCCGCTTTTTGGCGGACACTTTCCCCCTCCTCATCGTGTTGTTGTGGTTGCGAGAGCTTTCGGTTGTTTTTTTCCTTTCTCCCTTCTCCTTACAGTTTGATTGAAACTCTAAGGTTCTCCTCCCCTTCTCATATCCCATGCCTTTTCTTTTTTTTTTTTTCCTGTAAGAAGCGACAATCTTTTTTCTTTTTTCTCCCCTTTTTCTTTCCTGCGGCCTTCCCACATCGCTTTCCTGAGTTGTCTCTATGTTTTTTTTCAATTTGCGTCTTTTCGAAATTTCTGTCTCTCCTTTTTTTTTTCCCCCCCCCCCCCCGGCTCGCACGTGGCTTACAAATCCGGGACCTTCTTCCCATGAACCACGTCACGGGTAAACTTTTTTTTTTCCCGTTTTCAGTCTCCGTTTTCTTTCCCTTCCCTCATACGATCTTCTTTTCCCCCCCCCCCTTTCTTCCCCCCAGCGGACTATATTTGGATTCGCGAAGGCTTTTTTTCCAATAGATTTCTTTCTGCCCCCGCGGTTATCTCTCCCCTTCTTGCGGTCACCAATCACATCCAGAAATTCCTCCCGGGAATCGCCCCGAAGGACGCTTTTTCTTTCTCTGCCTGGTTCGACGTCCCTTTCCCCCCCAGTCGCGTTTTTCCCCCACCACCGTGGCGGTTTTCCTTGCTTTAATACTTTCTTTTTCTTTTTTTTTCCTCTTTGTGCTTCCCTTTTCCGGTTTCGAACATCAAAATGGTTCTCTATACCTTTTTACTCCCGACACAAATCATCGGAACACCCCCTTTTTTTCTTCCCCCCAAGGGACGGTTTTTCCTTCTCCACTTTCCTTTTTCTTGTTAGGGGTCTTTCCCCGTGTAACCTTGCTCATCAGTTCAGTTTTTTCCCCCCCCCTTCAGCCTTCCACCCTCCCCGTCGCGCCAATCCAGCTCACTTTAGGTTCCTGCTGCAATGGAGTATTCCTCTTTTCCTCCCCACCAACTTTTTCCCCCCTTGGGTTTAAAGACAGATTCCCAAGACGTTTTCAATCTGATTGCTTTCCCTCTTTCCTTCCCCCACCGCGCTGTGCGTTGGCGACGGATAGGTTTTTTTTTGCTTTCGTTACCGGGTTTTTTCCTCCCCCTTTCCCTTTTGCTCTGGGCAAATTAGGACACCGTCTTTGGTAGTTAATTATGTGATGTGTGCCCTTTTTTTTTTCCTCAAGAAAATTAATTTTTCTTCTCTTCCTCCCCCTTTCGTCAGGCTTTTTTTTTCCCTTTTTGCCGAAGTCGTCCCACCTTAGAGTTGCGCCTAACCTTTTTGATTGGGCCGTTTTTCAATTTTGCGTTTGCCCTTTTTCCTTCAAACGTGGTTTTTTTTCTCTCTCTCCCCGGTCCTCAAATCCGACACTTCGTTTTCCGTTTCCATAGATAAAATTCACGCTCTTTTCCTTTCTTTTTTTTCTTTTGCCCGGCCTCGGCGGGGCGTTTTTTTCTTCTTCTCGGGGTTTTGGCACCCCCCCTCTTTCCCTTTTTT